>Ga0210086_1000966_pt1 | contig 15418 bp, 15 predicted proteins | sample China_Galinas_PW_3_FD_184867 | JGI IMG/M metagenome (GOLD analysis project Ga0210086, IMG submission 184867) | Wetland microbial communities from San Francisco Bay, California, USA, that impact long-term carbon sequestration - China_Galinas_PWB_D2... | ecosystem: Environmental > Aquatic > Marine... | reverse complement strand
TCATCGACAGCGTCCAGCCTCCGGGCATCGGCCTCCCGCCCAGGGCGGACATGGACGTGCACCAGGCGACCGTCACCGCCGCACTGGCGGCGAAGAGGAGCGCCGAGACGCCGAGGAAGGCTCGCTGAGAGGGCGGCGCGGAGACCGTGCGGCGCACGATCTCCCGCTCCCCGGGGTTGCGGATGCTCTCCATGACCCGTCTCAGTGCTGGTCGTACGCGTCGCGGTGGCGCCACCAGACGCCGGTCTCGTTGCGGCCCCTGGGGGCGCGGTCGAGCCACTGGTACATGCACCAGAGGCCGTCCAGGCCACGCGCGTAGGTGGAGTAGGTGTGGTAGACGACGCCGTCCTCGAGCACGAAGGCGCTCATGCCCGGCCGATCGCGCGTGTAGGTCGCCACGTCGGTCCCGGTCATGGCCGCGATCTGGGCGACCGGCCCTTCCTCGCCGCGGAGCTCCCACTCCTGGACGGTTCTTCCGGCGAGCGCGTCCGGGGCCGGCGCCTCGCGCCGGTAGTTGTACTCGATCGTGCCCGCGCGTTGCTCCTCGGCGGTGAACCAGACGTTGAAGTCCGCGTTGAACGCACCGTCGACCGAGGACGCCCAGGGGAAGGTCCATCCCATGCGCTGCTTGAACGCCTGGAGCTTCGCGAGGGGCGCCCGCGATACCGCCGCCAGCGTGACGTCGTGGTGCGCCAGGTGGACGTGGATGCCTTCGAAGCCGTCCGCGATGGACGAGCAGGACGGGCACCCGGCGTCGTAGTCGGGACCGAACATGAAGTGGTAGATCAGGAGCTGGGAGCGCCCCTTGAAGAGGTCGGCCAGCGAGGCGGTTCCTTCGTCGGTCTCGAAGCGGTACTCCTCGTCGATCGGGACCCACGGCAGCTCCAGGCGCCGGCGCGCGAGCTCGTCGCTTCGCCGCGTGAGCTCCTTTTCCGCCGCGAGCAGGTCCAGTCGCGCCGTGAGCCAGTCTTGCCGGGTTCCTGTGGTGTGCGTTGCCATCGGTTTCATCTCCTGTCGGTTGTTGGCCATGGACGTACACTAGGCTCCGGGCAACGCACCATGGGAGTGACAAGTGTGGCGGGATTCCGATGGATTCGTTGATCACTGCCGCGGCGCGCGCGCTCGCCGCCGGTGATCCTCTCGGCGCATTGCAGCGGGTCGCGCTACGCGACGACGCGGCGGCGCTCGCGCTTCGCGGGATCGCGCTCGCCCAGCTCGGCGACCTCGATCGGGCCAAGGAGCTGCTGCGCAGAGCGGCGCGCGCTTTCGGTCCGAAGGCGGCCATGCCGCGCGCGCGGTGCGCGGTCGCGGAGGCGGAGATCGCGCTCGTCTCCCGCGATCTGGGCTGGCCGGCGGCGGCGCTCGATGCCGCGCGGGCGACGCTCGCGGCGCACGGCGACCGTGCCAACGCCGCCCATGCCGGCTATCTGGAGGCCCGGCACCTCCTCCTGATCGGGCGGATCGACGAGGCCGAGCGAACCCTCGCCACGCTCGACCCGGCGGCCCTTTCTCCCGCGTCCAGGACCGGCTACGAGCTGGTGGCCGCGGGGATCGCCATGCGGCGCCTCCGGACGGAGGCGGCGCGCGCCGCCCTCGCGCGGGCCAGGCAGGCCGCGAAGCAGGCCAAGAGCCCCGCGCTGACGGCGGAGGTGGAGAACGCGTACCTCGTCCTGAGCAGGCCCGCGGCGCGCCGGATCGCCCAGGGCGAAGAGCGCGTGCTGCTGCTCGAGGAGGTCGAGGCGCTGATGGCGTCCGGGGCGCTGGTCGTGGACGCGTGCCGCCAGGTGGTCCGGGCCGGCCGGACGGTGGTCTCGCTGGCGACGCGCCCGGTGCTGTTGGCGCTCGCCCGTGCGCTGGGCGAAGCCTGGCCCGGCGCCGCGCCGCGGGATGAGCTCATCGCCCAGGCGTTCGGGTCGACCCACGCAGACGAGTCGTACCGCGCGCGGTTGCGGGTCGAGGTCGGGCGCCTGCGCGCGGAGCTTCGGGACCTGGCCGGCGTGGGGGCGACGGAGCGGGGGTTCGCGCTCTCGCCGCGCGGCGCATCCGAAGTGGTCGTCCTGGCCTGGCCGGTCGACGAGGAGCACGCACGGCTGCTCGCCTTGCTGGCCGACGGCGAGTCGTGGTCGAGCTCGGCCCTGGCCCTGGCGCTCGGCGTCAGCCAGCGCACCGTGCAGCGGGACCTGGCCGCGCTCGCGGCAGCGGACAAGGTGCAGTCGTTCGGCCGCGGGCGCGCGCGCCGCTGGGTGACGCCCTCCGTGCCGGGATTCGCGACGACATTGTTACTCCCCGCCCCGCTGCCGGGTGAATAGGATGTGCTCATGAAACGATCCGAAGCAGAAATCGTCCGTGAGCTCGGGCCCTTCCCGGGCGCCGAGAACGTCGGCGGCGTGGCCTATGACGGCCGGAACCTCTGGTTCGCAGCCGGCGACACGTTGAACGCCATCGATCCGGAGAGCGGTGAGACAGAACGCCTGATGGCCGTGGCCGCCCACGCGGGAACGGCCTTCGACGGCCAGCACCTGTTCCAGATCGCCGAGGACCGCATCCACAAGATCGACCTCGAGACCGGCCGCGTGCTCGCCTCGATCCCGGCGCCCGGGGGCGGTGGAGACTCCGGCCTCGCCTGGGCCGAAGGATCGCTCTGGGTGGGGCAGTACCAGGACCGCAAGATTCACCAGGTCGATCCCCAGACCGGGGCGATCCTCCGCACCATCGAGTCCAACCGCTTCGTCACCGGGGTCACCTGGATCGACCAGGAGCTCTGGCACGGCACCTGGGAAGACGACGAGAGCGACTTGCGCCGCATCGATCCCGGGACCGGCGAGGTGCTGGAGAGGATCGAGATGCCGACGGGCGTCGGTGTTTCGGGGCTCGCGTCCGACGGCGGCGACCTGTTCTTCTGCGGTGGCGGCGGGAGCGGCAAGGTGCGGGCCGTCCGCCGGACCGGGCGCGGCGCCGCAGCGGGCAGCTCCGCGAGTCCCGCCGATGCCGCGAGCGAGTGATCGCGGCGGACCCGCCGGACGCCGCCACCGCCATGCGCTCTCAGGTCTCGCGATAGTCTCCAGCGGATGCCTCAGAACGCTCCCCAGCCGCCGCCCCCGCCTCCTCCTCCAGATCCGATCGGTCCCTCTTCCGGCGGTGGCTGCGGCTGGAAGATTCCGGGGTGCCTCCTCGGCTGCGCGGTCGCGCTCGGGCTGGTGGTCCTAGCGGTGGTGGCGGTGGCGTGGTGGTTCCTGGGGCCGGGGACACAGCACCCGACCGGGGCGGCTGTGGGTCCGGAGAGCACGGGCGCGCTCCAGGTGCGGGACCTCGGGGCGGACGCCGGAGCGCAAGCGGCGCTCGAGGCGGTGGTGCGGGAGGCGCGCCGGCGTGCTCCGGTGAGAGAGGAAGCGGACCGCAAGCTCCCTTCCTGGCTGCCAGCGAGCGATTCGGGGGCGATGGCCGGGGCGATCGCCAAGGTCCTGCCGCGGGAGGGCACGCTGTCGTTCGAGCGCGTCGCCGGCCGCGACAAGCCGGCGGCGGTGCTGGTGCTCAATCTGCGCGGCTTTACCCGCCCCTTGCGGATGATGCTCGCGGGCGACAAGTCGTCGGTCGAGCGTTACCGGGGCGTGGCGGTGGCGTCGGCGGAGGGCGGGGACACGCTCTTCGCCATGGTGGATGGCACGCTGGTGATGGCGGACGACCGCGACGCGCTCCACGCGACGCTCGACCGCTTGCTCGACGGCACGGGGGAGCCGCTGGCGAGCCGGATGGAGATTCTGAAGCAGCCGGCGTCGGGGGCTCTTCTGAGCGGCGGGCTCGGGTTCGAGCCGGGGGAGCTGGCCGCCATGGCCCGGAGCGAGGCGGAAGAGAAGGGTACGCCGCCCCCGGCGGATCCGGCGGCGCTCGAGGGCGTGCGGCGGCTCGAGCTGATGGTCGACGGTGTGGACCCCCGGGCGGTCCATTTCCGCGTCGGGGTGGGTGCCCAATCCTCGTCTGCAGCGGACCGCGCGGCGGCCGCCCTCACCGACACCCTCGAGAGCGAGCTCGCGCCCGCCACGGTGGCCGTCCGCCGTCGCTCCACCGCCGCGGGTACGGTCCTCGACGTCGAGCTCACCGACTGGATCGCGCCCGTCGCCGATTGGCTGGTCGCGAACGACGCGAACGACGTACCGTCCGCAACCTCCCTCGGCGGTATCGGCCCGGGCTGACCGGCGACCCGCCCGACCCGCCCGTCTAGGACAACGGCGGGATGCGCAGGACCTGGCCGGGGTAGATCTTGTCCGGGTCCTCCAGCATGGGGCGGTTCGCCTGGAAGATCGCGGGGTACTTGGACGCGGCACCGTAGTGCTCTTTGGCGATCTTGGACAGAGTGTCGCCCCTCTGGACGGTGTAGAAGGTCGCCTCGGGCTCCGGTGAATCGACCTCCAGCGCCTCGTCCACCTCCCCGATGCCCAGCACGTTGCCGCAGGCCAGGATGAGCTTCTCCTTGTCCTCCTGCGACTTGACCCGGCCGGCGACGTGGGCGCTGCTCCCTTCGCAGCGGACGGAGAGGTTCTCCACCGCGATGCCGGTCTGGCTGATCTGGTTGCGCAGGGCCTGGGCGCGGACGTCCGCCAGGGTCGGGCCACCGCTCGGGGCCGCGCCGGCCGCGGGGGCCTCTGCCGCGGGCTTGTCGTCACCGAAGATCTTCTTGCCTGCGTCTTTCACGAACGAGAAGAGTCCCATGATCGGTCTCCGTGGTCAGTTGGTTGGGGGTGCCGGGTCCGCTCAGCGGTTGAAGAACGCCTTGGCGAGGCCCGCGCCCATGGAGGCCAGGTCGTCGGAGATGTCGCCGTCGTGGTCCCGGTCGAGGAGCGCGCCCAGACCGCCGCCCGAGACGCCGGGGGCCCGGGTCTCGATCTGCTGGCGCTCCCGGCCGAGGGCCTCCGCCAGGCCGTTGCCGTCGAGCTGGTGCTGCTGCTTGACCTTGGCGAGGGCGCTCATCACGACCGGGGCGAGGAGCATCAGGAGCTGGCCGATCTGGCCCGACTGGAGGCCGGACGCTCGGGCGACTCCGCTCTCGATCGCCGGGCGGCGATTGCCGAACACGTGCCCCAGGATGCCTGCGCCGTCCAATGCCTTGGTGCTCGGTTGGCCAGCCTGAGCCGACCCGCCCAGGAGGGAGCCGACCAGCCCACCGAGGCCGGAGCCGCCGCTTCCGCCGCCGCCGCCCAGGAGGGCGCCGAGCCCGGCGGCCAGGGCACCGCCCGTGCCGCCACCGCCACCGAGGGCGCCGCCGAGCTGCTCCAGGAGGGACGGGTCGTGGTCCCGATCGAGGGCGTGGGCCAGAGAGTGGGCATCTTCCGGTGAGCGGTTCGCGTTGCGGGCCAGTCCGCCGATCAACAGCGGAAGGGCGGCGCCCACCGCCTGTTCGGTGGCCGGTCGATCCGCGCCGATCTGTTGCGCCAGGCCGTCGAGCGCCGGGCCGCCGAGCTGTTGACGGATCTCATTCAGGATGTCCATCGAGCCCTCCTTTCGGCCGAAGGCCGCGCCGCCCTGGCCTGGTTGACTGGGTTGACCGGCTGTACCGGGTTGGTCGGGATCCCTCCGGGCAGAGTATAGACTGCACGGTCTCGATGGCGGCTGGATTTCCAGGGCGAGACCGCTCCAGGAGTACTATGGGAAGGTTCCCGGAGAGCGAGGAGTGTCCACCGATCCGCTAGAGCTGGTAGCCAGCACCGCCGATGCCGCGTTCGGTACCGACGAGGAGGGGCGTGTCGTGATCTGGAACAGGGCGGCCGAGCAGCTCCTCGGGTACCGCGCGGCAGAGGTGCTCGGCAGGCCCTGCCACGAGCTCCTCTGCGGCCAGGACGTCTTCGGCAACCGCTACTGTGACGAGGACTGTCCCCTGGTCAAGATGGTGCACCGCCGGGAGGCGATCCGCCACTTCCGGTTGAGTCTGCGCACCGAGAACGGCCAGGTCGCTCAGGTGCAGATCACGATCGTCGTCGTGCCCGGACCGCGGCCCTCCCAGTTCACCATGCTCCACCTCGTCCAGCCCGTCGTGGCCGCCGGAGCGCCGGCCCTGGGGCAACCGGTCCGGGCCGCCGCCGTCACGGTTGCTTCTCGTCCGCCGGCCGAAGCGCCGGCCCCTCCCTCCTTGCAACGCCCGTTGACCAACCGCGAAGTCGAAGTGCTCCGGTTGCTCTCCGACGGCACGGGCACCGAAGAGATCGCCGACTCCCTGTTCATCAGCGTCACGACGGTGCGCAACCACGTGCAGAACATCCTGCGCAAGCTCGACGTCCACAGCAAGCTCGAGGCCGTCTCTTTCGCCCTGCATCACCGGCTGATCTAGTGGTCCGTCGAAGGCTGACGGACCACTGGTGGTCTGCGCGGTTCTGCCGCGCCGGCGTGGAGGGGGTTCTGATGCAAGTGGATCAACAAAATGATGCACGCTGCGGATGGTGCCTCGAACGAGTGCGCAGTAGCTTGGGTTTCATCGATTGGCATGTTGACCAAGGAGGAACCCATGAAAGCAAAGATCTCTGTTTCGACGCGAGCAACGGTCTGGGGCGTCACCGCAGCGATGGGGCTCTTGCTGGCCCTCGCCGCGGCGTCTCCGGCGCACGCGGTCCCCGTCTTCGCCCGCAAGTACCACACGAGCTGCCAGACCTGCCACACGGTCTTCCCCAAGCTCAATCCCTTCGGCGAGGCCTTCCGCCTGCTCGGCTACCGCATGCCTGGCGAGACCGAGGAGCAGGTCAAGGAGGCGCCGGTCAGCCTGGGGGCCGAGGCCTACAAGCGGGTCTGGCCCAAGGCCGTCTATCCGGGCGATCTTCCGGGGGTAGTGCCGCTGGCCATCAACGTCAAGATGGCGGACATCTACGCCTCGAGCCACGACGAGTCCGGCAACCAGATCACCCACAACGACTTCCAGTTCCCCCAGGAGGCCAACATCTTCTCGGCCGGCACCTTGGGCGAGCACTTCAGCTTCTTCGGTGAGTTCACCTTCGCCGAGACGCCGGACGGTGGCAGCGAGACCGAGATCGAGCATGCGCAGCTCCACGTCAACTCGCCCTTCGGGCCGCCGCACCTGATCAACTTCAAGATCGGCAAGTTCTCGCCCGACCTGGAGGACCGGTTCCAGGAGATGTGGTTGATGACCAACAACGGCGTCGACACCCTGTTCGACTACAACCCCATCGGTGTCAACGGCGGTACCGGCTTGGAAGAGGACGTGGGGATCAGCCTACCGGCACTGGTCAAGGGCATCGAGATGTACGGCATCGCCCACCACCGGTTGTTCTACACGGTCGGCGTCACCAACGGCCTGGGACCCGGGCCCAACGACACCGCCGACGGCAACAGCTCCAAGGACATCTATGCCCGGGTCGATTACAAGTTCGGGGGCATGGGTCTGGACGGCGATACCACCGGCGTCGATCTGCCGCCCGAGAACTGGCGGGAGAACTCGTTCCGCCTCGGCCTGCTCGGCTACGACGGAGACGGCTCCGGGATCGACTTCCCCGTCGAGGGCGAGGACGGGCTGGCGCTCAATATCCAGGACCGCCGCTACCAGCGCTACGGTGTCTTCGGCTCCTGGATCTGGAAGGACCTCAACGTCTTCGGTGTGGCCCTCCACGGTACGGACACCTTGCGGGTGAACGACGCATCCGGAATCGAGATCAGCGAGTCGAAGCCCAGCTACGACACCTGGTTCGTGCAAGCGGACTACGTGATCCGTCCTCCGTTCCAGGTCTCGCTGCGCTACGAGGACCTCAAGCCCGGTGACCAGAGCGCGCCGGACGTCCGGTTCTTGAACGCCAATTTCACCTACCTCATGCGCGCCAACATCAAGACGATGCTGGAGTACCGCCGGGATCTCGAGGAGTCGCAGAACTACGAGATCGCGGCCGTTCTGCGCTTCGCTTACTAGGACCAGGAAGACGCTGGAGACAAGACGATGAAAACCGCATTGCTCCTTTCTCTCGTGCTGCTCGTGGCCGTCGCGGGCCCGCTTGCCGCCGGTGAGATCCACGGCCATGTCACAGCCAAAGGCCTGCGGACCTCGGCCGACGCCGTGGTCTACGTGGACCAGATCGCCGGCAAGAGCTTCCCGGCTCCCGCCGCCCACGCGCTGATGGACCAGAAGGACCTGCAGTTCCAGCCGCATGTGCTCCCGGTGCTGGTGGGGACGACCGTCGATTTCCTCAACAGCGACGCCGTGCTGCACAACGTGTTCTCCCCGGACAAATGTGCCGACCGGTTCAATCTGGGGAGTTGGCCCCAGGGCCACAAGAAGAGCTACACCTTCAAGAAGCCCTGCATCGCGGCCCTTCTGTGCAACGTCCACCCGGAGATGGAGGGCTTCATCCTCGCCCTGCCGACTCCCTACTTCGCGGTCACCGACGCCAGCGGCGCCTACGACATCAAGGGCGTTCCCGACGGGGCCTACACCGTCAAGGTCTGGCATCCGAAGCTCAAGAGCGTGAGCCAGCAGGTGACGGTCTCGGGCTCCACCGAGGCGAGCTTCGAGCTGACCAAGTAGCGGTCGAGGAGGGATCGAGATGTCGCGGCGCCGGGTCGATCGAACGTGGCTCGAAAGCAACTTTCCGTGCTACACCGCGTGCCCCGTGGGCACCGAGGCCGGACGGTACGTAGCGCTCATCGCCGATGGGCGGTACCGCGAGGCCTACGCGGTCGCCCGGCGCCCGAATCCCCTGGCTTCGATCTGCGGCCGCATCTGCGCGGCTCCCTGCGAAGCCTCCTGCCGCCGCGGAGCGCTCGATGAACCGATCTCGATCCGCGCCCTCAAGCGGTTTGTCACCGAGCGCTTCGGCGTCGAGAGCATGATCGACCTCGAGGTCCTGCGCGAGGTCTACGGTCATCGCGAGCTGCGCTACCCGTCGGAGCCGGTGGCGATCATCGGCGCCGGTCCGGCGGGGCTGGCGGCGGCCCACGACCTCGCCCTCCTCGGCTATCCGGTGACGCTGTTCGAGGCTCAGCCGGTCGCGGGCGGCATGTTGCGGCTGGGAATCCCGGAGTACCGGTTGCCGCGGGAGCTCATCAAGCTGGAGATCAACGCCATCCTGAGCTTGGGGGTGGAGCTCAAGGTCAACCAGCGTCTGGGGCGTGACTTCACGCTCTCCGGGCTGCGCCGAGACGGCTTCCGGGCCGTGTTTCTGGGGATCGGAGCCCATAAGGGCCGCGAGATGAACGTGCCGGGCGCCGATTTCGATGGGGTGCTCAAGGGCGTCGACTACCTGCTCAACGTCAACATGGGCTACCGGCTGGACATCGGCCAGCGGGTGGTCGTCGTCGGCGGTGGCAACGTCGCTCTCGACGTGGCGCGCACGGCGCTTCGCTCCGGGGTGCCGGAGGAGGCGGTCAACCGGGAGATCAACATCGTCACCGCCCTGGACGTGGCGCGCTCGGCTCTGCGCTTCGGCGTCAAGGAGGTGCATGTCGTCTCCCTCGAGTCGATGGAGGAGATGCCGGCCGACCCCGAGGAGGTGGCTCAGGCGCGCCAGGAGGGCCTCGTCTTCCACCCGAGCCGGGGGCTCAAGGAGATCCTGGGCTCGGGGGGCAAGGTGACCGGGATCGAGACCCTGGAGTGCAGCTCGGTGTTCGACCCCGACGGCCGCTTCAACCCCAAGATCGAGCAGGGCACCGAGCTCGCCATGGCGGCGGACACGGTCATCCTGGCCATCGGGCAGGAGAGCGACCTGTCGTTCCTCACCCCTGAGGACGGCGTTGCGGTCACCCGCCGCGGGACCATCCAGGTCGACCCGGACACGCTGTCCACGACCGCTCCCGGGATCTACGCCGGCGGCGACGTGGCCTTCGGCCCGCGGATCGCGATCACCGCCGTCGCCGACGGCAAGCGGGCCGCCCGGTCGATCCACGCCTCCCTCCGGGGGACCGAGATTCCCCACGAGCGTCTGGAGGTGGTCATCGAGCCCCTGCCCGGGTTCACGCGCCCCTTCGACTACGAGGGCATTCCACGCCACCGGCCGCCCGTGCTCCCGATCGAGCGCCGGATCGGGATCGCCGAGATCGAGGAGTGCTTCCCCGAGAGCGTGGCCCGTCAAGAAGCGTCCCGCTGTCTGCGTTGCTGGATCAACACCATCTTCCGTGAGGACCCGGAACGCGGTACCGAGTGCATCCTCTGCGGGGGCTGCGCCGACGTCTGTCCCGAGGACTGCATCGAGCTCGTGCCGCTGGCGGAGATCGCCGCGGACTCCGGGCTGCGGGACGCGGCGGTGGCCGAGCTCGGCGAGGCCGCCTCGGCGCTGTTCGCGGAAGAGGTGCGGGGAACGGCGTTGCTCAAGGACGAGACCGTCTGCATCCGTTGCGGGCTCTGCGCGGCCCGCTGTCCCGCCGGCACGATCACCATGGAGAGGTTCTCGCTCATCCAGGAGGTAAGTCATGTCTGAGAAGAAATCGGAGCGCGACCAGGCGACCACTCGCCGGCACTTTTGCCAGGCGACGGGCATCGCGGCGTGTACGGTGGCGGCGGGAGGGGCCGCGGCTCTGTCCGTCGACTTCCTGAAGCCGCGCGCCCTGTTCGAGCCGCCGACGAAGTTCGACGCCGGTCCGGCCGACGCGATCGGCGTTGGAGACGTGATCACCAACGAGATGTTCCGTGCGTACGTGGTCCGGCGTCAGGACGGGTTCCATTCGATGTCTTCGGTGTGCACCCACCTGGGCTGCATCACGCGCTACCTACCCAGCGACGGGATCATCGCGTGCCCGTGCCACGGCAGCCGCTACAACCTCGACGGCGAGGTGCTGGCGGGCCCCGCACCGCGGCCGCTCCACTGGCTGGAGATGGACCTCTCGCCCAAGGGTGACATCGAGGTCGACACCTCGCTCGAGGTGCCGTTCGGCACGGTATTCAAGCTCTGAGGAGGCCGACGATGGAGCTGCCCAAGGCTGCGACTGAGAACAGCGTCTGGCGGTCGATCTTCCGCCACGGGTTCTTCGCGACGAACCGCAATCGCGTCCTGCTGGTGATGGACAACGTCTTTCTCCATCTCCATTCGACCAAGGTACGCCGGAGGAACCTGGAGATCACGAGCACCTACTTCCTGGGGGCCATCGCGCTGATCCTGTTCGCGGTGCTGGTCGGGACCGGGCTGTTGCTGATGCTCTATTACCACCCCTCGGTCCCCCAGGCGTACTTCGACATGAAGGAGCTGCAGTTCGTGGTGGGCAATGGCGTGTTCCTGCGCAACCTCCACCGCTGGGCGGCCCACGCCATGGTGCTGATCGTCTTCCTGCACCTGCTGCGCGTCTTCTTCCATCGAGCCTTCCGGCCGCCGCGGGAGTTCAACTGGGTGGTCGGCGTGGTGCTGCTGCTGTTGACCCTGCTGCTGAGCTACACCGGGTACCTGTTGCCCTGGGACCAGCTCGCTTTCTGGGGTGTGTCGGTAGGCACCAACATGGTGCGCGCCATGCCGGTGCTGGGCGCCAAGGTGCGCTTCCTGCTCCTGGGCGGAAACATCGTCGGCGAGAACGCTCTCCTGCGGTTCTACGTCCTCCACTGCGTGCTCCTGCCCCTGGCCCTGATCGTCGGGGTCGCCGTCCACCTCTGGCGCGTGCGCAAGGACGGCGGCGTCGCCGGCTCGGCGGGGCGCAAGCGCGCCAAGCTCGAAAAGGAGACCAGGCCGTGAGCCGTTACGTCCTCGAGCCGAACAGCGACGCCAGCGAAGCACCCAAGCGCGTCGCGCTGATCCGCCGCGAGGAGCCCGCGCGACTCCTCGAAGACCGGCGGGAGCTGGTCACCACCGCGCCGCACCTGCTGCTGCGCGAGATCATCCTCATCGAGTTGGTCGTCGTCGTCCTGGCGCTCGTCTCCTTACGGTTCGACGCGCCGCTCGAAGGCATCGCCGATCCCTTCCACACCCCGAACCCGGCCAAGGCCCCCTGGTACTTCGTCGGGCTGCAGGAGTTGCTGCACTACTTTCCGCCCATCGTCGCGGGGGTGCTTCTGCCGGCGCTGGTGGTCATCGCCATCGTGGTGATCCCGTACTTCCGAACCAACGTCGACCTGGTGGGGTTCTACGAGCGGCCGTGGAAGCGGACCCTGGGTCTTCTGACCATTCTCACGGCGGCGGTCGGCGCCCTGCTCGTCACCTACCGCGTCTGGCCGGTGCTGGTCACGACCCTGGCCGTCTACCTCCTGCTCGCCCTCCCGGCTCTACCCTTCGTGCCGTCGCGGGTGCGCCGGCGGCTCGGGAGGGTGCCGCTCGCCGACTGGATCATGGTCTGGTTCGTCGCCACCGCGGTCGTCCTGACCTTGATCGGAATCCTGTTCCGCGGCCCGGGCTGGACCTGGACCTGGCCCTGGCGCGAGGGGGTCTACTGATGTCCGATCCCAATGGCTCGTCCGATCGACTCTGGCTTGGATTCGCCATCTCGAGCGTCCTCCTGCTGGTGGTGCTGGCGGTCTCGCCGGTGAAGGACTACTTCCGCGAGTACCGCGGCTTCCAGAACGGCTACAAGAGCCGTCTCCTGGCCGCGGCCGGCACGTCGAAGGAGCTCGCGGCGGCACGCGCGGAGACGGTGAGAGTCCGCCAGATCTGGATCCCGAAGCTCAATGACCACGTGGACCGCTGCACCACCTGCCATCTGGGGGTCGAGAACCCGAAGATGGCGGGCGCCGAGGAGCCCTATCGCTACCATCCCTTGACGCCCCACACTCCCGGAGGCTTCGCGAAGTTCGGCTGTGTGAGCTGCCACCGCGGCCAGGGGCGGGCGACGACCCGCGCCGAGGCCCACGGCGACGTCGCCGACTGGGACTCGCCGCTGCTGCCGCTGCGCTACACCGAGGCCGCCTGCGGCACGTGCCACCAGGGGGACGTGGTTCCGGAGGCGGCGCTCCTCTCCCGCGGGCGTGCCCTGATCGAGCGGGCCGGCTGCCCAGGTTGCCACAAGCTGGAGCGGCACGAGGGCTGGAAGAGCGTCGCTCCCGAGCTCGACGGTCTGGCCCAGAAGACCCATGTCGAGTGGCTGCGCGGCTGGCTGAAAGAGCCCAGAAGCCTGCGCCCCAAGACCTGGATGCCCAATTTCCACCTGAGCGACGACGAGGTCGCCGCCCTCGCCGCCTTCCTGTGGGCCCAGCCGCCCCGGCACCCCATCGATCCGAGCGAGGCGCTTCCGGAGGGGGACTTCGACCGCGGTAAGACGCTCTTCCGGGAGTCGCGCTGCATCTCGTGCCACACCATCGATGGGCGGGGTAACGGCAGCGCTCCGGAGCTCGGAGGCATCGGCTCCGCGGCCAACCGCGCGTGGCTGATGGCCTTCCTCGGCGATCCCCATGCCTTCCAGCCGGCCACGGCCATGCCCCGGTACGACTTCACCCGCCAGGACCTCCTGGATCTCACCACCTACCTGAGCGAAGACCTCGTCGATCCGTCGGCACCGGCCGCCGGAGAGCCCTACCGTCCGCCCCTCAAGCTGGTTCAGGCCGGACAGGAGCTCTACCACAAGTACGGCTGCGCCGGCTGCCACCAGATCGCCGGCCGCAACGACGTGGCACAGATCGGACCCGACCTGACCGGGATCGGAGGCAAGCCGGTGGCCCGCCTCGATTTCGGCTCGCGGGACGATCTTCCCCGGACGTTGCCCGACTGGCTTGCCGCCAAGGTGTCCGAGCCCCGGTCGTTCCGGGAAGGGCTGAAGATGCCGGAGTTCGGGTTCACTCCCGACCAGGTCGAAGCGCTGGTGACCGCGCTTCTCTCCTACGACGGCCAGACGATCCCGGAGGCCTACCGCGTGGTCGGACCCACCGGCCATTACCAGCCGCCGGGCCGGTTCGGCGCGCTCGTGCGCCGTTACCGCTGCCTCTCCTGCCACCAGATGGAGGGCACGGGCGGGGACATCTCGACCGCTCCCCTCACCGCCGAGGGCAGCAAGGTCAGCGGTGCGTGGTTGAAGAGCTACCTGCTCAAGCCCAGGGCCATCCGGCCCGTGCTGACCGACCGGATGATCCCCCTGCGCATGCCCGACGAGGAAGCGGGGTTCCTCGCCGACTTCGTCGAGAACGTGTTCGTCGACAACGACATCCCGGCCGAGATCTTCCCCGACGGAGCCCCGGCCGAAGAGGCCGAGCGCGGCGGCCGCCTCTACTACGAGCGCTTCGGCTGCCAGTCCTGCCACCAACTGGGCGGCAACGGCGGCTACTACGGTCCGGCACTCGACGACAGCCCATCGAAGCTCAAGTCCGGCTGGATCGCCTGGTGGCTCCAGGGACCGCAGCGCTGGCGTCCGGACGTTCGCTGCCCGAATTTCGGGATGGATGCGACCGACGCCCGGGACCTGGCCGCCTTCCTTATGACCTACCCGTCCGCGGCAGACGCGGTGGGTTCCGCTTCCGGAGGTCAACCATGAAGCCGGCGTTCCTCGCCTTGAGTCCCCTGACTCCGCTGCTCCTGTCGTGCCTGGTCGGGGCGTTGGCGTGTGGCGGTGAATCGCACACACCGGCGGCCGCCGCGGCGGCGACGGCGCCGGCGCCTCCCGCGGCGAGCGTTCCGGCGGCGTCTGACGCGACCGCTGACTCGACCGCTGACTCGACCGCCACGGCCGCTCCCGCCTCGCCGCTCCCCGAGCCGGACCTGGGCTACAACGAGCGCCAGGGGCGGGTCCTCTTCCAGCACTACTGCGCCACGTGCCACGGCGCCGAGGGCCGTGGCGACGGCCTGAACTCCTACAGCCTGGACCCCAAGCCGCGCGACCTCTCGGATCCCACGTTCCAGGCGCAGCGGAGTGATGACGACCTGGCTTCCATCGTCCGCATCGGCGGTGGGGCGGCGGGCCTCTCGACCGGTATGCCCCCGTGGGGGCACACCCTCAACGAGCGCCAGATCCACAACCTCGTGCTGTACGTCCGCACCTTCAAGCCCGAGCCGTCGAGCGACGGAACGGACCAGTAGAGGTTCGTCCATCGCCCAGGCCGCGACCGCCGCCGAGATCCTCGTGGCTCCCTGAAGCGGCGACAAACATCTACGTACTCCCGCCGCCCCCCGGTCGCGAGATCGGTGGGGCGGCATTTTGTTTGGTGCGTCGGAGGGTGAAGGAGCCAAGGGCCTCATTCTGCATGGTTTGTTTCTGTGAGTCGAAACGTCACTAAAGACTAATATACGAACACTTTTGACGAACACCGTCCCGTTGTGGTGCACTGCCTGCGCCAATAAAACGGCACGACACGATCGCCAAGCAGGGTCTTCTGCTCTCCTGACAGAAGTATTGCTGTCTTCGCCCAGCGTACTGAAAGGACCGACCATGTTCGTTCGATTCCGCCGTCTTCCGATCTGGCCAGTGCTCGCCGTCGTGGCTCTCTGGTCGAGCTTCGGTGTCGCCCTCAATGCACAGACCGTCACGAACACGTTCCCGGATGACGGCAACGCCGGGATCGGGACGACGACTCCACAGGCGCCGCTGGAGATCCAGA
>Ga0210086_1000965_pt1 | contig 15426 bp, 10 predicted proteins | sample China_Galinas_PW_3_FD_184867 | JGI IMG/M metagenome (GOLD analysis project Ga0210086, IMG submission 184867) | Wetland microbial communities from San Francisco Bay, California, USA, that impact long-term carbon sequestration - China_Galinas_PWB_D2... | ecosystem: Environmental > Aquatic > Marine... | reverse complement strand
CTCGACAATCGCTCAATTCAGGTTTACCTCAAAAAATATTTCCGGTTTGCTGCGCTATATTGGTGTTGCTTAAAATTAGGGGTAAAAAACTATAGTAATCATATAAAAACGAAAATTGCATGTCAATCAAGTTGTAAAGATCATCTGTTAACAGGCTGTTGCGTGCTAAAATATGGCTAAAATTGATATTTTTACTTAAGGTACATAGGAGAAGAGTAATAAAAGATTGACCTTTGGAATGAATAATATTAAAATATATAGCATGTTAAAAGCTTTTTCCTGTGCATTGGGTGGAAACCTGATAATGTCAAGATAGCAGAAAGGGCGGGATTATGAATTTTGGACGATGGTTAATATCATTATCGCTGTTATTGTTTTCGATGTCGGCTTCAGCAGAATATTACAGATATCTTGATGAAAACGGAAACGTACATTACACGGACGATTTGACTAACGTTCCCGAAAATCAGCGAACCGACATTAATGAATATACGGGATTTCAAGGTGATGGGAATAGTCAGGAGAAAGATGAGCAAAAAGCCGAACAGCCACAGCCTTTAATCGAGAAGGAAGAGGGAAAAAATAAACCTGATATAGATGATTTTTCTGAAACCAAGAAGCGTCTTGACCAGGAAAAAGAAAAATTGGACGAAGAATACAGGGCCTTGATGGAGGAAAAAAAAGAGATCGCAACAAACAAAAACAAATATAGATCAAAAAGTCAGGCCAAGAAATATAACAAGGTTATACTGGAGTTTAATGAGAAAATAGAAGATTATGAAAGAAGAAAAAAGCTGTTCAACGAGGAAGTTGAAAAATATAACGTCCGAGTTGAAAAATCCTACATAAATGAATTAGAAAAAAGCAAAAAGAAAAAAGAAAAAGATTAACTGCTCCCAAAGAATTCCATTTCCAAGGTTCTTCTCTATTGATGATCCGACCAACATCTTGTAATGCATCCCTTTATTTATCTACACCGGTCAATTCGCGATAGAATTGTTCGTCTTCAACGTATGTAAGCCCATCGTTGAATGTTATAAGGCCTTTTTGATAGAGCTTTGCAGTTGCCACATCTATTGATTCAAACTCTTTAGTTCCGGCTTGCATCTGTGATCGAATTCGATTTGTGGTGGAATCTTTACTAAATGTTTTAACCCGATACGAATTGATCAACTTCTCAAGCGCTAGTATTCTGCCTTCACCTTTTTTTAAGGGAATAAGTCGTTGTGATAAAACAAGCTGTAAGCAGTCAGCAAGTTTTGTCCGGATAAGGGGTTGCATGTGGGGTTCGAACATATTGATAACATCGAATGTGGTGACATAATTTTGACAGGTTGTCGAAATTATAATGAAAATTTAGGAATTTTGCAGCTGATTGAAATTGTGGTAGTTGGCAATATTCTATTTAATATTGCGAATCTCTTTTTTTAACATACAACAGGCGATTTGATATTTAGGGATGCCGTTGGGGTTGAAACTCAGGTTGTCCGGTTGAAAAAGTTTGTTCATCACGCACCCTTCAGGAATGTTAAGTGAAAATAAGTCGTTTTCATTGATCCTCGGGGTATTTGCCAGTACGTTATCTTTAAATACCAAACTGTGCAGCGGATAGTCCTCACACAGCGGGCAGCGGTATACTCTGCCGTTGGGAAATATAAAATAGTTGTCCGCCACCAGACCGGCGCATTCAAACGGTGCTTCAGAGCTCAAAAATACTTTCGGATAGGTAACAATAATGCCGAGACGGGCGATTTTTTGGGCTGCGTCAGGGACTATTTTTAACCAATCTTTTCGAGAAACCTGTAGTTTACCCTGCCTGCTTCCAGCGGATTTTCCTCTGATCCCGATGACCTGTATAAAAAAACGGTCAATCTTTAAATCTTTCAAAAGCGGAGCGATGTTGTCAAGTTCATGAAGGTTTATCGTGCTTACGGTGTAGATCAGGCTGGCGCTAAAACCTTTTAGAACCGCACTTTTAATGCCCTGAATACAGGTGTCAAATGATCCTTTTCCCCTGATCATATCGTTTGTCTTTTGGGTGGCACCATCCAGACTGAAGCTGAAATAGTCGATAACATCCGGGCTGACTTTGGAAAGAATGTCGTGAAAAAGATATCCGTTGGTGTCGATGGTAATTGAATTGTAGCCGAGGGATTTTGCTTTGTTAACGGCTTCGGGGAGATCCGGATGAAGGGTGGGTTCTCCACCCAAAAAAATGACATTTGCTTCTTTGTTTTTTGATGCAAATACCTCGAGCCAGGCGTTAATAGTCTCTACGGGAAGCATGTTTTTCCCGTGTTGTTTTTTATTGATATAACAGTGCCTGCACTTGAGGTTACAATGGGTCAGGATGTGAAAGAAAACATTGGTGGCATTTTTGGAAAAGGCGACGGTTTTCTTCATGTTTGGTATGTATCTCTTGGCCTATATCATATGAAAATGTGAAGAAGGGGTTCATTGGGAAGAAAACCCTGTGAACACCTACAATGAAACAAATTTTGTAACACATTAGCCTTTTAAAAGTATTTCCGCTTCGGGTATAATTAAATTTTTGCTGAAAGAACTCGTGAATAAGGGCTCGTAATTAAAGAACCTACTCGGGCTATTAATAAAAGTTTTTGCTTTAACAAGAGGTTTGATCCATAAAGTTTAGGTGCCTATGGTTCTTTCAAAACGATCCCAAATTCACTCAAACAGCTTCCAGTCAAAAATTTAATCATACCTGAAGCTCCTTTGAGATCAATTTGTTCAAAGTGAGAAGCTGTTACTCCAGACAGTGTTTGGAAAGATCTTCGTCAAAACTGACCGGGTAACAACCGTCAAAACATGCCTTGCAAAAGTTGATTTCCGGATGCTCAATGCCGGTTGAACCCAGAAGCCCCTGAAGACTGAGGTAATTCAGAGAGTCGAGTCCGAGAAAATCTCTCAATTGTTCAATGGACATATTGGCTGCAATCAGTTCCCCCCTTGTGGAAAAATCGATTCCGTAATGGCATGGAAAACGATGGGGCGGCCCGCTTACACGTAAATGAATTCGGTTTACACCAAGTCCGCGCAGGGCTTTGACTCGGGTTTTAACCGTAGTCCCTCTGATGATCGAATCTTCGATGATGACGATGTTTTTTCCTTCGAGAAGTTTTTTAACGGGATTTAATTTTACTCGAACACCAAAATCACGCATGCTCTGTGTGGGTTGGATAAATGTTCTCCCCACATAGTGATTTCGAATCATGGCCATCTCAAAAGGAATTCCGGAGGTTTCCGAATAGCCCAAAGCTGCATACGTTCCGGAGTCGGGAAAGGGCATGACCAGATCGGCATCCACAGGGGCCTCTTGGGCAAGCCGCCGTCCATGGGCCTTTCGGGTTAAATACACATTCTGCCCATAGATGGTGCTGTCCGGTCTTGCAAAATAGATGAATTCAAAGATGCAAAACGCTCTTCTTCCCGGCGTTGGGGTTTTGATGCTCCGGATGCCGTCCTCATTGATAATTACGATTTCACCGGGATCGAGCTCTCGGACAAACTCAGCCTGGACCAGGTCAAGTGCACAGGTTTCCGAGGCCAGGACATAATGACCATTGAGCTTTCCTATGCATAAGGGCCGGAAACCATAAGGATCCTTTATCCCGACAACTTCTCCTTTGCTGGTCAGCATCACAAAAGAAAAGGCCCCTTTGAGGTGCGATACCGTCTCTACCAGGGCGCCTTCGAATCCCAATTTCAAGCTTTTAACAAAGAAATGGAGAAAAATTTCGCTATCCATGGTGGTCTGAAAAATAGAGCCTGTTTCCTCGAGTTCTTTTTTCAGATGGTACGCATTGACAAGATTGCCGTTATGGGCAATGGCATACGCTTTTTTTTTGTGATGGACAACAAACGGTTGGGCATTGCCAAGAATCGAGCTTCCTGTAGTGGAATAGCGTACATGTCCGATGGCGCTTTCTCCGTCCAGATGTTCCAGGTGAGTTATGTCAAAAACATCGGGAACAAGACCCATCCCTTTGTGGTCAATAATATTGTGGTCTCTGGCAACAGCAATTCCGGCACTTTCCTGTCCCCGGTGTTGAAGCGCATACAGACCAAAATAGGTCAGTCTTGCAGCTTCAGAATGACCGTAAATACCGAACAGCCCGCAGGCTTCACGGGGTTTATCAAAGTAATCCATATGGCACCTTAATTCATCGCTTTAAGCTGTTATTTCTAAATTTTTAGAATGAACCATTATACTCCTGTATGGTTTTCACCGAAAGGCGTTTTTTCTTAAGCGCTGCAATTCCTTTGCACATGGCTATGGCGCCGGCAATGGTCGTGGTATATGGAATATTGAATTTTATCGCCGCACGCCTGATTTCATACCCGTCCCGCTTGGTTTCGCCGCCCGAGGGTGTATTTATTATCAGCTGTATTTCTTCGTTCTTTATGGCATCGACCACATGAGGACGACCAATGGAAACCTTATTGACCAATTTGTTCACGATGCCCTGGCGCTTTAAAAACGATGAGGTCCCCCGGGTGGCCATGATCGTAAAACCCATATCATTAAATTGGGAGGCTACAGAAAGAACGGCTTGTTTGTCGCTGTCTTTTACACTGAGAAAGACGGTTCCTTTATCCGGCAAAAGCTGACCGGCGCCGAATTGAGACTTTGCATATGCTGAACCGAAGTCCGAATCGATTCCCATGACTTCTCCGGTGGATTTCATCTCGGGCCCGAGAAGGGTATCAACATCCGGAAAACGGTTAAACGGTAAAACCGCTTCCTTGACAGAAATATGGGCTGGGATTTTTTCACTGACGATACCCAGTTCTTTTAGCGTTTTGCCGAGCATAACCTTGGTTGCGATTTTGGCCAGAGGAATGCCGGTAGCTTTACTGACAAACGGGATGGTTCTGGATGCCCTGGGATTCACTTCAAGAACAAAGAGTCGTTTGTTTTGAATGGCAAACTGAACGTTCATCAACCCCACAACATCAAGTTCCAATGCCATGGCCTTTGTGGCATTGATGATCTCATCGAGCATAGGTTGAGAAATACTGTAAGGCGGCAGGACACACGCAGAATCACCCGAATGAATTCCCGCCTCTTCAATGTGTTCCATGATCCCACCGATGATGGTCACCTTCCCATCTGAAACGGCATCTACATCAATTTCAATGGCATCCTCTAAAAATTTGTCGATGAGCACGGGATGGCCGGAAGATTCCAGAATGGCAAGTCTGGTGAAGTTTTCAAGCTCTTTGCGATCATAAACAATTTTCATGGCCCGACCACCCAGTACATAGGATGGCCGGACAACGACAGGGTAACCGATTCTTTCAGCCACCGTCACAGCCTCTTCTATGGATAATGCGGTGCCGTTTTCCGGCTGGACCAGGCCTAACTTTTTCAAAAATGCTTGAAACTCTTCTCTGTCTTCTGCCCGGTTGATACTTTCAGGTTGGGTTCCCAAAATAGGGACTCCTGCCTTAAATAGAGACCCGGAAAGGTTGAGGGGTGTCTGACCTCCGAATTGGACAATGACGCCCATCGGCTTTTCGGTTTCCACAATATGGAGCACGTCTTCTTTGGTCAGCGGCTCGAAATAGAGTTTATCGGAAGTGTCGTAATCCGTGCTGACGGTTTCCGGGTTACTGTTGACCATGATGCTTTCAACACCTTCTTCACGAAGTGCAAAAGAGGCATGGACACAACAGTAATCAAACTCAATCCCCTGGCCGATCCGGTTGGGGCCGCCGCCCAAAATCATCACTTTCTTTCGATCAGAGATCCTGGCTTCATTTTCCGTTTCATAGGTGGAGTAGTAATAAGGTGTTGCCGCCTTGAACTCTGCAGCGCAGGTATCCACCAGCTTGTAAACGGGACGTATGCCAGAGGTTTTCCGGATTTGTTCGATAGCTTGTTCGGTGGAGCCGGTTAAATGCGCAAGCTGAACATCTGAAAATCCCCAGGACTTTGCTTTTTTTAAAAGCGTTTCAGATAAACCGGTTCGGTTGGACTTAATGCGTTGTTCCAGTTCCACGATCTGTTTAATCTGATATAAAAACCACGGGTCGATGCCGGTGAGTTCATAAATGAATTGAATGGACATTCCTTTAAGAATGGCATAGCGCAAGTAAAAAATCCGCTGGGAATTTGGTGTTGCCAGTTTCTGCTCAATTTCAGATAAAGATAAGTCTTTTGCTTTGTCGTCCTTTGGATCCAGAAGGTCCTTTCCATCAGATCCCAGACCAAAACGTCCGATCTCAAGAGATCTCAAACCCTTTTGCAACGACTCTTTGAACGTTCGGCCGATGGCCATGGTTTCGCCCACGGATTTCATGGCGGTCGTCAGGTAATCCTGTGTTTCCGGAAATTTTTCAAATGTCCAGCGCGGTATTTTAACCACACAGTAATCGAGTGTCGGTTCAAAGGATGCAAAGGTCTCTCCGGTAATGTCATTGGGGATTTCATCCAGCGTATATCCCACGGCCAGTTTGGCGGCGATTTTGGCAATGGGAAATCCAGTGGCTTTTGATGCAAGGGCAGAGCTGCGTGAAACCCGGGGATTCATTTCAATGACGACCAGTTCTCCGTTTTTTGGATTGACGGCAAACTGAACATTTGAACCTCCGGTATCCACACCAATCTCCCGCATGATAGCAATGGAGGCATCCCGCATGGATTGATATTCCTTGTCCGACAGCGTCTGCGCCGGAGCCACCGTGATGCTGTCACCGGTATGAATGCCCATGGGGTCCATATTTTCAATGGAACAGATAATAACGACATTGTCATTTTTATCCCGCATGACTTCGAGTTCATATTCTTTCCAGCCCAAAACCGATTCTTCAAGCATGACCTGTCCGATAAGACTGGCGTCAAGTCCGGCTTTTGCCAATTTTTCCAAATCTTCGGGGTTGTAAGCAGCACCACCACCTGTGCCGCCCAGGGTGAAACTGGGACGAACAATGATTGGAAATCCAATATCGTCGGCAACGGCTCTGACCTCTTCTATGTGGGTTGCAAAACCGCTTTTGGGAATGCGGAGACCGATATTTTCCATGGCGTTTCTAAAAAGTTCCCTGTTCTCAGCTTTTTTAATCGATGCGATGGATGCACCGATCATTTCGACCCCAAATTTATCGAGCACCCCCATCTTGGCAACTTCAACGGCGGTATTAAGACCGGTTTGGCCTCCCAGGGTTGGAAGCAGGGCACAAGGCCGCTCTCTTTCGATAATTTTTGCAACCACCAGTGGAACCACCGGTTCAATGTAGGTTCGGTGGGCCATTTCCGGATCGGTCATGATGGTTGCCGGATTACTGTTGACCAGTATGACCTCGTAGCCTTCTTCTTTTAGCGCCTTGCATGCCTGGGTGCCTGAATAATCAAACTCGCACGCCTGGCTGATAATAATCGGGCCTGCACCGATGATGAGTATTTTATGTATGTCCGTACGTTTGGGCATTCTTATTTTTTCTTTTTTTGTAACACGTTAGTATTTTGAAAAAATTACCGCTTCAGGTATGATTAAATTTTTGCTAAAAGAACTCGTGAATAAGGGTTCGTAATGAAAAAACCCGCCCGGGCTATTCATAAAGGTCTCTGCTATTATAGGGGATTTTATCCATAAAGAGTTAAATTCGCGTATGGTTCTTTCAAAACGATCCCTAATACACTCAGACATCTTCCAGTCAAAAATTTAATCATACCTGAAACTCCTTTAAAATAGATTGGTTTCAAAGAACTAAACTATTGCCTTTTCTTAATCAAAGCCTTGAATTCATCAAAAAGATATTTTGCATCATGAGGGCCGGGTGAAGCCTCCGGATGATACTGGGCGGTAAAAATTGGATATTCTTTGTGTTTGAATCCTTCCAGCGTATTATCATTCAAATTAATATGCGTTATTTCAATATTTTCACCTTTCAGACTATCCGTATCTACAGCAAATCCGTGATTTTGAGAGGTTATTTCAATCTTTCCTGTCAAAAGATTTTTTACCGGTTGGTTGGCGCCCCGGTGACCGAATTTGAGTTTAAAGGTTTTCCCCCCCAACGCAAGCCCCAGGAGTTGATGCCCGAGGCAGATGCCGAATAAAGGGGCATAATCCAAAAGTGCCTTGATGGATTCGATGGCATAGGTAATCGGCTCCGGATCTCCGGGACCGTTGGACAAAAAAATTCCATCCGGTTCCATGGCTTTTATTGTATCGGCTTCGGTAGAAGCCGGAACCACAACAACTTCAAATCCTTGGGATTCCAGACATCTTAAAATGTTGTATTTGATTCCATAATCAAAGGCCACCACCGAATATTTCTCCCCTTTGGACATCCAGACACTTTTGTCTAAAGAAAGATCATTGGAATCAAAAAATTCCGGCTTGCCGTTGCGCCAGTAATACGGAACAGGGGTGGTGACGTCTTTTACAAGATCCTGACCGACCAAACTCGGAATTTCTCTTGCATGTTGAACACATGATGAGGGGTCAGGGTCCTGGGTGGAAATAAATGCCCGCATGGCCCCTGCATTCCGAATGTGCCTGGTTAACGCTCGGGTATCCAGTTCTTCAATCCCGAGTATGCCTTGGGCCTGAAGGTAATCGGCTAAAGATGAAACAGATCTGAAATTGCTTGGATAGCCCTGGTATTCCCTCATTAAAAATGCGGAAACTTGTATTTTGTCGGATTCGATGTCCTCGGGATTCACGCCATAGTTGCCAATGAGGGGATAGGTCATTGCAACCATTTGACCACTGTAAGAAGGATCGGTAAGGACCTCCTGATAGCCGGTCATACTGGTGTTAAAAACGATCTCACCCCCGGTTTCACCCGGGCCGGTAAAGCTTTGGCAAGGAAAGGTTCGTCCGTCTTCAAGGGCTAATATTGCTTTCATATCCATCCAAAAAATTAATCATACCTGAAGCTTTAATGTCAACAACTGCAATTGTCAAATTCCACTTAACACATTGAATCAGCAAATCAATAGAAATATGGCCGAATGATAACATAGGGCCGGATCATAAAAAAACAAGGCCGGTAAATTATACCGGCCCCTAAGTTTTATAAAGTTGTTAACCATTTCCCTCTTAATTTGAGTCTGACGCAAAAATTGGGCAAAAGGGTGCGTTTTTCAACGGTCTAATTTATGCGGATTTCAGATTCTCATCATCCTGCCAGTCTTCGCCCCATTCTTCTGCGGCCACAGATTCCTTGGCCAGGACATCGAGTGCCACCGCCTGCACTTTTCGATACACTTCGCTGTAATCTTTTTTGCGACCATTAACCGTTAACAGATCGTTTTTAATGGAGATGCCGAAAAGTCTTTCGTTTTCTTGCAAATAGGGCAAAATAAGTTCCCAATCCTCAGGGCTCAGCGGAACGAACTCACCACCGTTCAACTGATCGATCACAACTTTATGACCAGGATCTCTCAAGTAGATAGCGCCTCCTGAAGCCAGAGAAAAGAGATTGGAGCCGGGATAAGGGGTGGGTTGTTCGATGACCTTGGCGTCTTCATCGAAGTCAATGCCATTGAGGATGATAAACCCGCCACCGTTCAAGGGATCGCCGGCCATAAACGATTCCGCCAGAAAATCGAGACAGGTGCCGTTGATGACCACCCGGGGATGACCCACGGCATTGATCAGCGGGCGCCCGGCAGCATTGCCCAGCACATACACATCCCCGCCCTTGGCGCCATACATGAACGTCTGGCCCACATCGCCATGTATGACCAGTTTGCCGCGTTTCATGATCTGTCCAAGTTGATCCTGGGCATTTCCGTGAACATATATTTCCAGCCCGTCGATACCCGAAGCCAGGTAATCGCCGGAGCTGTCATAAACATCAATTCTTACGTCGTCGGAGTCTTTTGACAGGCCGCAGCCGCAGAAGCGTTGTCCCTTATACCCGTAACAAATGAATTGTTTCCATCCAAGTTTATAAGCCGCACATAGAAAACGCGAGTCACAATCTTTTCCTTCAGGCTGAAAATCTCTGGCATTGATCACCAAAACTTTTTCATCATTTAAAGGGGAACGTAATGACTGTCGTTTTTCCCAATCGATGTAACGATATCGGCTGGATGTATTTTGATTCAAATCCGGCGATGCATTAAAAATAGACGTCAAGCTCTCTTTTAAGAGTTGCAAGATGGCGCTGCGCTTCTTGTCTCCGGTGGAAAAACGACGGTCCATGAGATGGGTCAGGATCTCTATGATTTTAGACTTGTCCCTCTCATTATTTCTCGCGACTTTCTCGAGTTCTTTTGAAAAATACCTGATGGATGGGTAATCCCAATCCATCATCTGCCGGCGGCAATACCGCTTAAAATCAGACAGATCATCAAGCATCAGCCCGTCTTTCAATGCCACGGAAATGTCTTCGGCATTTTTCGGTGCTGAAAGTTCAGATGTTATATTATAGGGTTTCTGATGGTCAGGGGTTTTGACAACGTCGCCGAATTTGTTGGTGCAGACCAGTTTTTTAGATCCATCTCCCTTACCGGCGTCTTTGACGGTAAAAATAAACGCACCGCCATCGGTGGCACTTCCGCCGCGTGCATTCCAGTATTTATCGGCAATGGGACAAAAGCGGCTGTCTTCGGCGGCAAGATTCTGTAACGTGGCATCAATGGCCTGTTTTTCCGAACATATCAGGCCGATCTGGACGTCTCCCTCCTGGAGGGCAAATACCTGGGGACGCAACATGGAGGTATCCGTAATGCCGATCAACTGAAAATAGTTCTTATACGGATTGTTTCGGGCAATGATAAAAAACCAGGGACCGTCCGGAGAAGCATGGATATGGGCAGCCTGAATGTAGCGGTAAACATGCTGCTTTTCAGGCGGCAGCAAATCGAAATCGTATTCGGAAGTTGGCGCCAGGGCTTCAATGATATACTCCATAGGATACTCAAACGTTCGGTTAAACAGGTCGAGGAGCAGAACAGAGACTTCGGTATCTGTTAGAAACTGCGGAAAAATATTGTGCTGTTTTAAGTATTCACTTACCGCATGGTAGTTGGCAAAGTCGCCGTTGTGGACCAGTGCTTCATCCAGGCCGCTAAAAGGATGTGCACCGCCGGGATGCCAGACCCTTCCCTTGGTGGGGTAACGCTGGTGGGCAATCCATCCGTGAGCTTTAAAATCTTCCATACAGTAGTACTGAGTTGCCTGCTCGGCATACCCCACGATTTTTAAAATCATCATATTGCGACCATGGGACAAAACAAAGGCCTGCTTTTCTCCCAAAGATGCATAAAATTTCTGGTTTAGTCGAAAGGAATTCTGGTAGATAAATTCATCTTCGGCCTTACTATGATCCAGTTTTTGAAGGGAATTTTCCGTAATAAAGCGATCCAGAACATCCGGTTTTACCCTTACAAAGTAGCGCCAGACATCCGGAGGCTTGACCTCTAAGCCTTCTATTTCCCGATAGTCATCAAGGGTGGGGACGCGCTCGGCTTTATGCACTTCCATAAAGGGTTTAATGGCCGATTCTTCCACGTCCGACCGGGAAGCAGGATCAAGAAGGGCGACCTGAAGCAGATAATGGGTGTCCAGTACGTCCTGACTTACGCCCAAATCTGCTGCGGACAGCCCCACAGCAGCGATGCCGCCGCCTTTACCGTTTCCGCGATTATGCATCTGAACCGACGGTTCATAAATATGGCGGCCCCGAACGGGAATGGATGAAATAAAACCGGTAACACCGCATCCGCCTTCTTCAGCAGGCTTTTTAGAAGGGATGTCGCTATGGGGCAGACGGGCCCGGGATTTCAGTATGTTTTTAATTTTTGTGTCAAAACCGTAAAACATTGTTAATACCTTTATTTGTTAATTGATAGGTCAATGAAATGACGAAGCCACTCCAACCGTATCGTTACACGGAAGAGCACACCCCGTGAACACACGCAACACATGATTATCAGCCTACGCCTTTGAGAGCGTAATGGATAATCTTTTTTTAAAAAGCGTGTACTGTTTGAGTGGTTTAGGGATCGTTAGAAAGAATTTGGTCGCCTTGATATAATTTAATTTTTTCTGAAAGAACTCGTGGATAACGGCTCGTAATGAAAAAACCGGACTTATCTTTTGATAAGGATAAACGGTTAAAGACAATATCTTCACATTACCTCGAATCGATAAGGGTTTTTTCATAACGTTCCCTAATCCACTCAAACAGCTTCCAGCAATAAATTAAATCATACCTGCGGCTCTTCTATCACCGATTTATTTAAAAAACCTAAACAGCTTAAAAAAAGATGATCCATTCCGCTCTTGTTTTCCAAGGCTAACGCCGGAATTGGGCAAAAGGGGATGTTTTTCAAGAGTCTCATATTATCAGCTCTGCCTCTGGCGCCGGTTGATATTTTGATCGTTCTTCTTCATCCAGATAATCGAGATGAACCAAAAGATCGGATCGGCCTACCAGTTCTTTGATGCTTTTCAGGCCGTATAGCCTTAAAATTTCACACCACTGTTTTCGCCAGGCCGTGTACATGTTAACTATTCGCTGGGTGGCCCAATCTTCGCCAATCATGATACCCAGTTCATGGTCCGTGGTTGCGATGCCCCGGGCACAACCCCGGCCGCTTTCGCAATGACCGCATCGAACACATTCCAGGGCAACCAGTTCCGCAGTCCCGATCACCACGCCGTCCGCTCCCAGCGCAATGGCCTTTGCCACGTCCAGTGCATTACGAATGCCGCCGCTGGCAATCAAGCAGACTTTGTCTCTGACGCCTTCGTCCTTTAAAAAATTATGCACCTTGGGGATGGCGTACTCAATGGGCATGGCAATGTTCTTTTTTGCAATATCCGGTGCAGCACCGGTTCCGCCGTAACTGCCGTCCAGATGTACAACATGGGCGCCGGCATAATAACTGCCCACCGCCACCATGTCCACATCCGTTGGCGTGGAAACTTTGACGGACACAAGTACGCGTGGATTGATTTCTTTTACCCAGTCCACATGTTTTTTATGGTCTTCCACAGAATAGACGCTGTGAAACGGAAACGGTGAAAAGAGGGCATTCCCCACCACCGTTTCCCGCATGGCTGCAACTTCAGGGGTCACCTTATCACCCAGTAAATGGCCACCCAATCCGGGCTTGGCACCCTGGGCATATTTAAATTCCACCATGGGGGCATGCAAGATGGTTTCTTCTCTGACACCGAATAAACCGGTGGCGATCTGGGTGATGACATGGTCGGCATATGGGACCAATTCCTGGGGATAACCGCCTTCTCCGGTGCAGGTCAATGTGTTCAGCAGTGTGGCTGCGCGTGCTCTGGCCACCATGACCGACAGTGCAGTGGAGCCGTAAGACATGCCGCCGCCGTAACAGGGGATACCGTTGATCACCTCCGGCCGGTCGTCACCGCGTTTGTTCAATTTAATGCTGGTGTCGATATCCTCATCACCGAGGTTAAGGTAGTCACCCGGTTCCGGTATTCTGAATCGGATTTTATCAAAACCGCCACCCGAGTTACCAAGGCTGTATTCTAAATCAACAACCGGGAGGTTGGCAGTTTCCGCCATTTCCCAGTGTGCAATGAGCATCTCTGATGTCCAGCGATAATCTCCTAAAGTTTCCAGAATCGGATTGCGCCGAAGTGTCAGGGCCTGTTCCGGGCAGCGGTCTATACAGAAGAAATCGTTTTCTTTGCATTTAAAGCCGATACATTTGTAATCCTTGGGGCGTAACGGTTTTGAGAAAATGTCATATCGCGGATGTACGCCATACGGGCACAGCTCTGCACACAACCCGCATGAAGTACATCGGGAATTTCGCCGGACGCTGTACTTGCCAATGGGATTGCGAAACCGATCCGGTACTTGGACGGTTTTCGGAAATTGAAAGTGAATGTTATTTTTTTTCATGGTTTATTTTAATCCTGCAATTTTTCTTTTACCGAATATGGGGCCGAAACTTTCCATTTCCAGATCCTCAAACCACATGGATCGGCCGACCTCACCCCTGAGTCTCCTGGCCTCCCGGATTCCCATGGCGCCCATCACTTCGATGAGTTGGTTGTGCCATGCACCCATTAGATTAATCATTCTCTGACTGCCCCATTGGGGATCGATGGTGTTGTCTATTTTTGCAGGGCATGACAGATCTTTTCGACAACGGTAACACAGTCTGCATTCCAGAGCGATAAGCAGAGGGAAGTCCACAATGACACCGTCGGCACCGCAAATAATGGATTTGGCCATATGCTCGGCCATGGCGATCCCACCCGAAAATACCAGGTTGATTCTTTGTCTGACAAAACCATTCACGAGCTTTAGATGAACTTCTCGAATCATTTCTTTTAAAAACCGGGGATGTTCTGCATTCAGTTCGTTACCGTATTCATCTGCATAAAAATGAAGCGTGTCCACCTCCATAGCCGAAAGTTTCAAAGCACGGGATGCCGCATCGGCGTCCAAAGGAATGCGGATCATCAGAACAATATCCGATTTTATTTTACGGATGTTGTGGATGGTGTCTTCGATATCCGTGCCAAAAGCCAGTTCAACCGCACGACTATTGAGAATGAGCGATTGGTGATCCATGGCATTGTCACAGGTCAGACTGGGCGTCAGGCTTCGGGCATACGGCAAAAGGGTGTCTGAATAATCTTCAGGTCGAATGATCAGCAATGTGCCGAGAACCTGTGCTGCCTTGGCCGCTGATTCAATAATCGGTGGGTTGATAATCAGGCTGCTCGGCATCTGAAGCATTAAAGGTAGAGGAATCTCCTGAATCGGAAGTGTCTCTGAGCTCAGAGACATGTCGTCATTGAACGTTAAGGGAGATATCCTGCGGGAGATTTCGATACAGGTATTGATGTATTCCCGGCCGTGGATGCCGTCCCTTGTAGGGCGAACAATTTCGGACATGTCGGTCCACATGGAATCGAACCCGGCGGCCACGAAGGGTCCTCGATAGCCGGCCCCGGACACCGGAATTTTTCCGGTATGGGCCTGATACCAGAGTCTGTGAATGATATCGGGACGCCAATACTCATCTCCCAACGAACGGTATTCCGGATTTATCACCCGGGAAAAAATGCCCTTTGTGCATTCCTGGACACAACGAAAACAACTGTGGCAGGCATATAGGTATTCAGGTTCGCCCATGGTACTCATGTGAAGGTAGTTATCCTTGAAAATACCGTAAACGCATTTTTTCTTCACACACTCTTTGCAGCTACCGGCGCAGTCTTCCCGGAACTCAACCGTGGCATATTTGCCGATGGGATGGTGCCTTGGGGCAGCGGTTTTAATGGGTATATGATACTTCTTGGGCATTTAACTCTCCAATTTAAATTGACGACGTTATAACATCTTTCGATAAACTATATTGCTATACGTAAATTGTGAATTTTAAATTTTATGGAAAAAAATATTTATAACTCTTTAGCTTTTTGAAGACATTACCGCTTCATA
>Ga0210086_1000964_pt1 | contig 15429 bp, 13 predicted proteins | sample China_Galinas_PW_3_FD_184867 | JGI IMG/M metagenome (GOLD analysis project Ga0210086, IMG submission 184867) | Wetland microbial communities from San Francisco Bay, California, USA, that impact long-term carbon sequestration - China_Galinas_PWB_D2... | ecosystem: Environmental > Aquatic > Marine... | reverse complement strand
CGTGCTGCTCCGTCGAGCCGACCGGGAAGATCGCAAACGGATAGCGCGCGACGAAGTCCCGGATCTCGGGCAGACGGGCGGTCGCGGCTTCCAGCCAGCGGTTCATTGCGGGTCCTCCGATCAGTCGCCGAGAGCGCGGCGGTAGGCGGCATCGTTGTCGAAGCGGTCCTGGTCGATCGACTCGCCGGTCAGGGTATTCGGGGGCAGCCCGACCAGGAAAGCGGCCGAGCGATTGAGGATCTCCGGCTGTGCCAGCATGCGCCGCTCCGCCTCGGGAAGATGGGCGAAGAAGCCGGTGTCGATCTTCACCGAGGGGTAGAGCGTGTTGACGTTGACGCCGGTGCCGGCGAGTTCTTTCGCCAGGACCTTCGAGAGCATCTCGACAGCGGCCTTGGACGTGCAATAGGGCGCGTCGTTGGCAAGCGCCTGGTCGAGGCAGCCGAGCGACGAGGTGATGAAGACGATGTTGCCGAAGCCCTCAGCCACCATGCGACGGGCGACAAGCCGGCCGGTGAGGAAGGCGCCGTCGACATTGACGTCGAGAATCTTCCGCCAAGTGGCATAGTCAAGCTCGGTCGCGCGCCGGTGGGCGATATCGGTGACGGCGGCGCTGCCGATCAAGGCGCCGACCGGCCCGTGCGACCAGGCGGCCGCGAAGGCCGCGTCGAGGGCGGCTTCGTCAGTGATGTTGGCGACGCGATGCTTGTACCGCGCCGACGCGACGAGGTCGGCGACCGGGCTGCGGAGGTCGATGCCGAAGACGCGGCGACCGGCGGCGAGGAGATGCCGGGCAAGAGCGGCGCCGATGCCGCTTCCCGCGCCGGTGACGACGACGCCCGTGCCGGCGGCGGTCATTTCACCGCTCCCAGGGCAAGTCCCGCCACGATGTGGCGCTCGGCGAAACCGACGAAGATGAAGGCGGGGATCATCGAGCAGACGGAGATCGCGGCGATCAGCGGCCAGTCGAAGGTCATCGTTCCCGCCAGTCCGGCGACCGCGACCGGTACGGTCTGGGCCTCGCGCGACGTGAGGATGAAGGCGAGCAGGAACTCGTTCCACGAGAAGATGAAGACGACGATGGCGACGGACGCCAACATCGGCCGGCTCATCGGCACGATGATCAGCCAAAGGATCTGCAGTGGCGACGCTCCGTCGATCATCGCCGCCTGATCGATCTCGATGGGCAGGCTGCGGAAATAGGTCATCAGCATCCAAACCGCGAGCGGCAGGGTGAGCGTCAGGTGGGCGAACGCTACAGCGACTCGGGTGTCGAGAAGGCCGACGCTCCGGAACAGCACGTAGAGCGGCAGGATGATGGCGAAGAGCGGGGCCATGCGGATCGACAGCACCCAGAACGAAAGATTGTCGCGGGCGCCGCTGGTCATGCGGGTCAAGGCAAAAGCGGCGGGCGTGCCGATCAGCAGCGCCAGCGTCACATTGGTCAGCGCGATCGTCAGGCTGTTGCCGAAAGAGTGGAGGAAGCCGCCGGCGATGATCTTCGCATAGGCCTCGAACGTCGGCTCGAAGACGATGCTCGGCGGCAGGGACAGGGCTTCGTAGCGGGTCTTGAACGAACCAATGGCGAGCCATAGCAACGGAAAAAGAGTGAAAACGAGGGTCGCGCCGAGAAAGACGATCCTAGCGATCCGCACCGAGCGCGGGCGCGACAGGCGCGTCACGGTCCGGACGGGACGGGCGTGCTCGGCGTGGGCGACAGTCATTCCCTCACCTTGAGGAAGCGGTTGAAGACGATCATGGCGCAGATGAGGGTGATCGCGAGCATCATCACGCCAAGTGCAGCCGACCGGCCGAGGTCGAAGCCCTGAAAGGCGACCTTCCAGCCGAACAACGAAAGCGTCTGTGTGGCGCGGCCGGGGCCGCCCTTGGTCATCACGTAGATCAGCTCGAAGGTGTTGATCGCGTCGATGACCCGGAAGAGGAGTGCCATGACGATCGCCCCCTTGAGCATCGGCAGCGTGATAAAGTGGAACTCCTGAACGACGCCGGCGCCATCGACCCGCGCCGCCTCATAATAGTCCTTCGGAATGCCCTGCAGCGCAGCCAGGAAAATCAGGAACATAAAGGGAGTGCGACTCCACACGTCGGCGATCACAACCGAAAAAAGCGCGCCGACGGGGTCAGCCAGCATGCTCGTCCGCACACCAATCGACGGAAGCAGGAAGGCGCCGATGAAGCCCATCTCCGAGTTCAGCAAAAAGCGCCAGGTGAAGCCGGCCACGACCGGGGGGATAACCAGCGGCATCACCACCAGCACCCGCAGAACGCGGGCCGAACGCGCCTCCGCGAGGCACAAGGCGAGCCCGAGCGACAGCGCCAGCATCAGCGCGCTGGAAAGTGTCAAGTAGGCAAGCGTGACCCGCCAGGCGTTCCAGAAATCGTGGGTATCGATCAGTCCGCTGAAATTGTCGATGCCGGCGAAATAGATGTCGGGATCGGTGACGACCCAATGGGTCACGCTCATCCAGAACAGATAGCCGGTCGGCAGAAACACGACCATCGCCAATGCCAGGATTGCCGGCGCGACGAACCGTAACCGCCAATCCCGAAGCATCAGATCATTTACCTGCTAGGTCGCACGCAGCCGGTCCAGGACGAGCGACGGCCCGACTTGAAGCCGGGCCATCGAGCGTTCGCGTCGGCTACTTGTAGTAGCCCGCCCGGGTCATTCGATCTTCGGCCCAGGTCTGCAGGTTGGCGAGGACTTCATCAACCGTCGCGCCGCCGGAGATGGCTTCCGAAGCTGCAGTGCCGATCCGGTCCATGAATTCGTTCAGTTCCGGAATGTAGGGGAAGTAGTGCGGATCGGCGGTCTCATAAGATTCCTCGACCGTGTCAAGCGTCTCCTTCGGCCACTTGGCGGAAAGCACCGGACCGTGGGTGATTTCCGGGAACGTGTTGTAGGGCCAGCCGATCTGGCTCGCGAAGGCTTCCATCGACTGCTTGCCGGTCAGGAACGCGAGAACCTTGTAGGCGGCTTCCTTGTCCTTGGAGAACTTGCTGATGCCCACCGAGAAGGTCCAGAAGCTCTGGATCGGCTTTCCCGACGGACCGACCGGGCTCGCGGCAAAAGCCGTATGCTCCTTGACGTCCTTGTTCTCGGTGCCGCCGAGTGCGGCGAAGCCGTTGATTGCCGACGGCATGAGCACCACCGCCTTGCCCTGGCCGTAGATGTTCATCATGTCTACCCAAGTGTGGGTGGCGATGCCGGGGGGCCCGAACTCCCTCGACCAGCGGACGAAGGTCTCGAAGCCGTCGCGGAAGGCGCCGGTGAAGATCGGCTTCGCCTTGTTCGCCTTGATCTCCTCCGGGGTGACGGCGCCACCCTCGAACCAGGCCGGGAAACCGGCGAAAGCATAGACGAAACCGGCCAGATCGAGGCTCGGCTCCTCGCCGGGAGCGCCGCGCATGGTGAGAACACTGATGTTGGTCACCCCGTCCTTGGCGAAGCCTTCCTTGACGGTTTGCAGCGCCTTCTCAAGCTCCTCCGTCGTTTTCGGGAACTCGGTGATCCCGTATTTGTCGAAGATGTCCTTGCGATAGATGACGCCGGCGCCGAACGAATAATAGGGCAGGGCCCAGAGCTTGCCGTTCACACGGTTCGCGTCGAGGAACTGCGGATAGACCCCGCTCGGGTCGAAGTAGTCCTTGGCCTGGTCGAGGTAGCCGTCGAGCGGCTCCAGATAACCGGCGTAGCTGTAGGTCTGAACCGCGCCGTCGCTGCCGAGCATGACGAGGTCATACCTGCCGGTCCCGTTGACCAGATCGAGGAGCACCTTCTGGCGGGCCGTTTCCTCGTCGGCGTATTCCATATTGACGGTGATGCCTTCCTTCTTCTCGAAGGCAAGCAGTTCCTCCGTCTTCTCGGTTCCCGAAGGACCGAACAGGTTTGCCCAGGCGAAGCCGGGCGCGAATGCGACGATGTTGACTTCGGTCTGGGCGGACGCTGCCGCCGTCATCGCCAAGCCCACCGCCATCGCGATCAGGTTGCGTTTTGTCACTGCTGCGACTGTCATTGCCACCTCCCGACGGTTTTATTTGGAGCGCTCCAAGTCGTTTAACGAGTAAGCGCCCCCAGGACGGGAGTCAAGCTGAGGAAAGACGCACGCGCGGTCGCGCCTTCTTCGGCGGCGACCGCTGGCCGGACGGATTGTCGGCCGCCGGCATCGAGGCGGCGCGGCGCTGGCTCCTTGCAGGCGCCGCCGTGCTCCGCCGGACAACCAGTGAAGGCTCGACCAGCTTCTTCGTCACCGGAGCCGAGAGGTTCTCGATGCGATGGATGAGGCTGCTGACCCCGGCGTCGGCCAAAAGCGCGGCGGGCTGGTTGACGGTGGTCAGCGACCAGGTGTCGGTCGCTGAAAACTCTACGTCGCCATAACCGACGACGGACAGCCCGCCGGGAACCGCCAGGCGCATCCGGTGCGCCTCGCTCATCAGGCCGAACGCCGTGAGGTCGTGGGCGCAGAAGACTGCAGTCGGTCGCGTTCGTCCACCATCGAGCAGCTGGAGCGTGCCGGCCGCGCCGGCATCGACCGTGTAGCCTCCCTCGACGACAAACGCGTTGAGGCCATGCGCCGACATCGCCGTCTCGTAGCCATCGCGGCGGCGGATGGCGCCCGGCTCATTGCCGCCGCTGATGTGGTCAATCCGTCTGTGGCCCAGAGAAACGAGATGATTGACCGCCATCTGGGCGCCGAGTCGGTCGTCGGTTGACACGCTGTCAATCTCGACAGTGGCGAGCAACCGGCCGATGTAGGTCGCGGCCACCATCCGCGCAACCCGGGCGATGCTCGGCTTGGCCCGCGGTGCGCCGACTAGGAGAACGCCGGCAACCCTGCGCGCCATCAGCATTCTGACTGACTGCTCGGCATCCTCGTCGGTATCAGCATTGATCGAGAGGAGCACGTCAAAGCCCGCAGCGCCGGCAATGCGGTCGATCTCGCGGGCGACTGCCGCCTGAAGCGGATCGAGGATCCTGCCGATGACCACGCCAAGCGAATGGGCACCCGCGCTCGCCAGGTTCCGGGCGATGAGATTAGGGTGGTAGTTGAGCTCCGCGGCGGCCTTGAAGATCCGCTCGCGCTTGTCGGAACGAACGCCGGACTCCCCGCGAAGCGCCAGCGAGGCAAGGCTCCGCGACACGCCCGCACGGCGAGCGACGTCGGACAGAGTTGGTGGCCGGTGACCGTCACTGTAACTCATGCGGCGAACTGGTAGCATCCCTTGGAGGCGCGAGGCCATAGGTGCCCGCGCCACGCCGGCTTAGTAATGGGTTGGCTCAGGGATCTGGTTTGCTACGGTCAGCGGTTCTTGACGTTCGACAGATGCCACCGGCCACCGCGGGCGGTGCGGACGCCGCGACTGTTGAGGGCGGCGGCGAGACCTCGAAGGTCGCAAATCCCTGAAGCACGAATCGCCTCGATGATCGGCAGGACGTTCGCTGCAAAAGCCTCCGCTTCAGCGGTTTGAACCTTCCGCCCAAGCGCCGCTGCTTCAGCCGCATTCCTGCGGTTGCCGAGTTTGGCGCCCTGAGCCTTACGGGCGGTGAGGGCCGCCCTGGTCCGTTCCGAGATCAGTCGTCACTCTTTCTCGGCCAAGGCCGCGTAGATGTGGAGCATGAACGGATCGGCATCGGCCCCCAGTTCCGCCACAATGAACGGCACCCGTTGGGCCATGAGTCCGGCAATGAAGGCGACGTCGCGGGATAGCCGGTCGAGCTTGGCCACTATGGCCGGACACTTCCGGGCCCGCCCCATGGCCAGTACTGCAGCCAGCTGAGGCCTTCGGTCGAGGGCGTCGGCTCACTTGCCTGTCTCGGCCTCCACGAACGCGGCGGTCAGTTCGAACCCCTCTGCCTCGGCGAAGCGGGTGACGGCGGCGCGCTGGGCTTCGATACCGAGGCCTGAGCGGCCCTGGCGGGCGGTAGAGACCGGTAGTAGGCGACGGCATGTTGCATAGCGAAAAAACTCGGTTGGCCCTGTACAGACTGCATACCACCGTTTGCGGTTTGTACGTAGCTAACACTATGACCTTGTTGAGCAATTTAACTCTACAGAGCCTGCCGTAGCCGCTTTCGGAGAGGCAGCTGATCTACCAGCACGGAGCGCCGCCGTGCCCGCCCGGTTATCCATCCTCGGCATCGCGCGCAACCGACGCCCAGCCCAGGCCAGCTCTCAACTCGGGACCGCTGACGGCCAGACCGTTCCGCCCCATGGCCGGCGACCGCCTTCGTCCTCCCAGCCTTGACCAGGAACGGGCATTGGCGGCCGGGAGGGTAGGAACACCAGACGGCGCGTCGCGCCCGCTGGCGGTAGAGGCTGGGCGGGACATCCCACGTCGGGCTCCTCGTGCTCGACAGGGAGATGTGCGTACGGCCCTTCGCGCGGAAAGCCCTGCCTGCCCGGCAGCGATCTTCGGTGACGGCGATAGCGTTCGGACGCGGGTACGGCCCGGAAGTCCGCAGAGGAAAATCTCTCCTGGGGAGGCCGGTTGATGTGGCGGCGGTCACCACGCCTCTAAAGGCGCCCGGTGCCGCGACAGCGCCTTTCCACGTCGTCGGCCACGCCCTTCAGACCAAGGCCCGCGCCTCATACATCGTCGAACCGGCACGTCCGGTTCCGGGCGCTTTGCAGACATAGCGGATGCAGCCGACGATGTCGCAAATGCGCCAGGAACGGACAATGGCCGTGGAAAAGCCGCTGTAACCGATACCGTTGCCGAGAGGCTTCACCGCGAAACGATTTCGAGCACGAGCTTGCGCCGAATCGTAGCCGGGAAGTCAGCCAGATCGTCGACGGCCAGAACGAAGGCGCCGGGGCCACCGATCACTTCGTCGCGGTAGTAGGCGTGGACATCGCTGGGGCTCAACCCGAACATGGCGGCGAATGGCCCGTAGGGATTGGTCCCGGGCAGGTCCAGCGACAGGCCGTTGATGGTGATGCCCTCGCCGAGAACCTGCTTGCGTGCCGACGCGATCGGCGGACCGTCGTCGCCGATCCCGTCGCCCGAGATGTCGATGGTCCTGCGGGCGGACCGCAGACCGCTCGCGCGCAGCTGCCCTGCACAGAACAGGAGGCCGCTCGACAGCGCCGTGTGCGAACCACGGCCACCACCAGCCATCGGGGCGGCAGCGAGACGGCGAGCGAAGTCGGCGATGTCCTGCCCATTGGCAAGAACCGTCCACGGCACAACGACGACCTGGTCGTTCCGTCCGGCCCACTCGACATAGGTTACGGCGACCCGCCCAAGCGCGCCGGAGAGGATCGCCTGGGCGACGTCACGCTCCTAGAATGCCTTCACGTAGCCGTCGCGCTGGAGACGCAGTTCGTCGAGGCTCATCGAGCCGGAGACGTCCGCGGCGACGACCAGCTGAAGATCGACCTCGATCGCCTGCCCAGCATGAGCCTCCACGGCCAGCGTGCTCAGGCAGACCGCCGCCAATCGTACAAAGGAACGAACCGCTGTCACGTCGACGCCTCGCCTCGCTAATCGAAGCAGCGACTTGCGCTGCCGGGTTCAGGGAGCATGCTCGGTGCGGCGGCGGCAAACCTTGAGACCGTCTTGATTTCTTCTTGAGACCGTCCCGCGATTTCTGTTGCGGGCACAAACAGCTATAGTTCTGCCCAACGCCCCTCAAGGGGAGGTCGTCATGCTATTTGCATTCGAGGATTTCATCCTCGATACCGACCGCCGCGAACTTCGCCGGGATGGCGTGCCGGTCGCCGTCGAGCCTCAAGTCTTCGACCTGATCGCCTTCCTTGTAGCGAACCGCCACCGGGTGGTCGGCCGCGACGACGTGCTGGAAGCGGTCTGGCACGGCCGCATCGTTTCGGAATCGACGCTCACCACGCGGATCAACGCGGCCCGCCGCGCGCTCGGCGACAGCGGCCAAGCGCAGCGCCTGATCCGCACGATCTACGCCAGGGGGTTCCGTTTCGTCGGCAATCTGATGGCGGATCCGACGCATCGGGAGAGGCGACGACCGCCGGGCAGGTCGACGATTGCGGTGGTGCCTTTCGACAATGTGTCCGACGACCCTGACCTCGATTCGCTAGCGGCCGGTATCACCGAGGATTTGACGGACGCTCTTTCCAAGGTTCCGGCCCTGTCGGTGTTCGCCAGCAATGCTGCAGCGGAATTCAGGGGAGGCTGGGCCGAGCTGCGTCAGCTCGCGGGTGCGCTCCGCGTTCGCTACCTGCTGGCGGGAAGCGTGCAGGGATCGGGGCAGCGCCTGCGTGTCATAGCCCGGCTCATCGATGGAGCGGAGGGTCGTTGCGTCTGGTCCGATCGCTATGACCTTCGCGTCGAGAACATCTTCGCACAGCAGGACGACATCACCAGGAAAGTGCTGATCGAAGTCTGCGCCAAGCTCACGTCCGGCGATCATGCCCTCCTTGACGGCGGAGGCACACGCAATTTGGACGCTTGGCTTCTTTGTGGTCAGGCGGTTGAGGAATGGTACAGGTTTGAGCGTGTCGCCAACTTCCGTGCGTGCGCTCTTTTTCAAAGAGCGCACGAGGCGGATCCGAAGTGGCCGAGCCCCCTGGCGGGCCTGTCGTCGACGTATCGGGAGGCGGCAATTCGCGGCTGGGGCGGATCGCCTGAAGGCAATCTGGAGGCCGCCACGGAGCTCGCGGAGAAGGCGGTTGCCCTGGGTCCGGATGATGCGACCGCCCACGTTCATCTCGGAAACGTTCGAACGCAGATGGGTCGAATCGAGGAAGGCGTGAGGATCTTCGAGATGGCGGTCGAGCTCGCACCCGGGGACTACTTTCCGCTTGGCGCCTTCGCCCACATGCTGCCGAGAGTAGGCGAAGAGATTCGGGCGCTTGCTCTCTTCGCACGCTCAAGAGGACTCCGTCCCACCCCCTCGGGGCCAAACTTGGCGAACGAGGCTTTTGTACTGCACTCCATAGGTCGCCGCGAACAGGCGATCCAAGCTCTGCAGGAATCCATCGATCTGTGCGACATTGCCGATGCGCACGTACGGCTCGCCGCAGCGTATTTCGAGGGTGACCGGCCGGAAGAGGCGCGCGCCGAGATCGCTCATGTCCTCGCCGGCGAGCCCGACGCCACGATCGGAGAGTACACACGAAACCTGCCGTTCCGAGATCGACAGCAACTTGATTGGTATCAAGACCTGCTGCGCGGCGCCGCACTTCCAGACCAATTCTGATCGTGCATTCGCGGCATGGAAGCGCCGTTCGGCGTCTATCCGACCTCCGACGGCTGGGTGACGATCGCGATGAGCCCCTACACCAGGCTGGTCGGCGTGCTCGGCGACGACAGCCTGCTCGCCTACAACGTGGCTCTGGCGCGCGCCACCGCCAGCATGCCCGCGCTGTGATCCGCCCCCGTCAAACCCCCGGGAGAAACACCTGACCTCGCAAGTTCCCTCGTCACGACCCCCGTGCCGCAGGCCAAATCCAGGACGTGTTCTGACTTCTGCGGTGCAGCCCGACGGATGAGCTCCCTGGCCCATGGCTCAAAGACAACCGGCACCAGTGTCGTCTCATACCGGTTTGCGAAGTTCTCCAACCTTGCAGTTCCCGCGCCGCCCATCGATCTTCTCCGAAGCGAAATCGCTTAACGATAGCACGAGGTCAAAAAGGGCTGCAGCGAACCATCCGCCCCTTTAGGTCGATGGTCGGTAACGACCGCTTGGCGTCAAAATCGGCCCTCCGCCATTGCGATCAGGATGGCTGTTTTACCCACGAAACCTGACGTGTTCGGCGTCAATCCGATCTTCAGTTGAGCGCCAAAAACGGACGCCCGCGCTTTCAAACCCGCCGCGGCGCGGCGGCACGTATCATCTGCCTGAGCACATCGATCTGATCGCCAGTCGCCGGCTCGCCATGACCGACGGCGACAACGTCCGCCCGCACGTCGTCGATCTTCAACAAGGAACGGCGATGCTGCGCAATATTGAGGTTGAGGCCATCCCAGCCGAGGCTGAGATATGGCCAGGTTGCTAGCGCATCGCCCGCGAACAACGCCGAGCGCTCTTTCCAGTAGAAGCCCATATGGCCGGGCGAATGGCCGGGGATATGAATCACTTCGAGTGGCCCGACCCGGTCGCCCTCACGAAGAAAACGGTCCACCTCGCAGGGGCGATGCGGCGCGACGCCAAGCACCAGGCCGAGCTGGATGTAGTAAACCGAGAACGGCCGCCTGGGAACGATCGTGACGCCCTGCGCCCGCCGCTCTCCGGCGATGATGTCCGATTCCCATTCATGCGCCCAAATGGTCGCGCCGCTTTGTGCTTTGAGCGCCGCCAGAGCGCCGATATGCGAGCGGTGGGCATGCGTCGCGATGATGTTCTTGAGATCCGATACGCTTCGCCCGATCTGCCGAATCGCGGCAACCACGCGCGCCCCGTCTGAATCAAAGAGCGTGTCGATCAGCGTGAGGTCGCCACCGTCGTCGAGTAGAAAGGCGTGGACACGTCCGCCGGTGCGCTGGCTGAGGGAATAGACGCCTTCCGCGATCTGCCTCGCCTTCCCCGTCGGGTCGTAACCAAGGTTGGATGCCATTCCTGCCTCCTTCTCGCGGATTGCGGCCTTCGGGGGGCTTACGGAGCGAAAGCCGGATCGCCGACCGCGTCGGGACGCGGCTTCCACGCCAGCGTATAGTATTCACCGCGGTCCCGGCCCCATGGATCGAATGCGTTGACGACATGGTCGAGTTCGGGCGCGAGCTCGGGCATGGCGCGCAGCAGCACCCGCTTCAGCGGCGACACCTCCTGTCGGTGTCCGTTGGGCTCGCCCTTCTCCCACACTTTTCCGGAGGGGCCGTTGTTCATCACCCAGTCTATGCCGAACTTCGTGTAGAATTCCGGGCGGAAGCTCGAGGTGAAGAAGCGGTCGCTGAACAGCCGCCGCGATGCGTTGATGATGAAGATCTGGAACTGGGTCTCCGAAATGGCGAAGCCGTGCGGGCGCGTCGTCTCGGCGTGGAACCCGACCACCAGATCAACGTCTTCGATGTTGTCGACAAGGCTGCCATCGGGATGGCCGAGGCAGTCGTTGATCGGCTTTCCGTCGGCGTCCGTCTGCGCCGTGGTGATGACCTTCGAGGCGTCGCAGACATGCTGACCGTAGATGCCACGGAGCGTGGCGACCAGCTGGCGCTGGTGGGCAAGCTCCGGCGAGTCCTCGGGCAGACGAGCATCGATGAAATCGTCGAATCCGGTCAATTGCCGCAAGCCGATCTGGCGGCGGAACTCGTTGAAGCGCGGAATCCCGCGTTCGCGGTCGCGTATGATGTCCAGCGCGCCGACGTCGATCGTCGTGTCGAAGCGCGGGCTGAGATCGAGATTCTGCAAGAATTGCGGATGGTTGTCGAGGAGGAGCAGTCCCAGTCCTTGCCGGCCGAAGCTCAGCGACCAGTTCGCCAAGGTGCCCTCGTGCATGGCCTCGGTTGCTTCGCCGCGGAAGGTGTCGATGACCGGGATTCGCTTCTCGATGGCGTTCGGGTCGCTCGCCAAGTCGCGAAACTCGATCATGTCCGGCACCAGCGCGTGGAGCCGGTAGACCGAGACGAACTCTTCCGGGAAGTTGAAGGGCGAGCCGAAATGGTTGGTACCGCCGTTGACATCGTCGGGATTGTCGATGCTCCATTGATCCCAGGACAGCCAATCGGGAAGAAATTCCGGGAAGCGCCTGCTGTTGCCGCGCCCAATGATCCCCGCTCCCGCGGCGAATGCTGCATAGAGTTGGTTTGCCTCGGCCGATTGGCTCGAGCCGCTGAGATTCTTGACCAACCGTTCCGAGATGTCGGAGGCGGCTGAGTGCTCCCCGAAGAGGCCGGACCAGTTCGAGTTCATGCCGATGTAGAGCGGCTCGTCGTAAAGGAGCTGTGGCGTCCACTCGATGGTGTGGATCTTGGCGATTTCCGCCGCGACGATAAGCCGGGCGAGGCCGAACATTTCGTCGTTTGAAATCTCGCCATAGGTAATGATCTGGCCGGGTCGGGCGGGGTTGCGCAGGCCGGAATCGACGTCCGGCTGCTCCTTCGCCATCTGCCGGAAAGCATCGACGATGTTGTTGTGCTCGCGGGAGAAAAGGTTGTGGTAGAAGCTGAGGCCGATCGACCAGTTGTCGGGAAAAGCGGTAGCTTCCTGGCCGACCCATTCCGGCTGGATCGAATCGCAGTCGTCTTTGGCGGTGCCAGGTTGGCAAGGCTGGCGGAATACCGGCAGGTAGCTCTCTGCGTCGCCCGCCGCGTCGCCGGTCGCGATAGGAACCATTTCGAGTTTTGCCGGATCGGTCGGATCGCGCCTGACGCGGCTCTGCGATCGCTCGTCGAACCCGTAGATTTGCGACGCGTCCCACCATGCAGTGACAAAGTTCTGCGTCGTCTTCGGCGCTCGCTGCAGCCGCTCGCCTCCATCCGTCGGGAACGTGCCCGGCTCGTCGTCGGCGGCGACCAGCCCGGACTCGAAGCTGTCCTCCGGGCGGCAGCCAAGTTCGGCTACCCGTTCCGGGGCCAGCGGCACTTCGACGTTGTCAACCCGCTCGCTGGCGCAGCCGACACTGGTCATGACGTGCGATTCGTCGTTCCGCGCATCGTCAAGATGACTGAACCAGTCGTGGGTCATGAACTGAATCCAGAAAGCGGCCAGCACATTGAAGAAAGGCGCCTTCTGGTAGGAGCAATCGGCGTCGGCGGACCCGGGCACACCGTGGCCGTGATTGCAGTCTGGCATCGCGGCCTGGTCACGGGTGAAAAGGCGCCGGCTTATCACCTGCGGATCAGGCTGGAGCAGCGAGATCCTGCCTCCGTGGCGATTCCGGGCATAGACGTCTCTTGCAGCGTCCGGAAAGGTCGCCTCGAACTGGACATTGCGGGCGAACGGTTGTCCGGTCGATCCCATCGCGGGGTTTCGTAGATCGTTGCAAATGCCGTTGAGCGTCCGGAAGCGGATCAGGTCGCCCTGACAGAGCTGGTTGCCGTCGGCCTCGACGAGAAGCTTGTCGTAATCGGGATCATCGGGCGGAAGGCGCATCTCCGGCCAGACCTTGAGAAGCGGGCCGGCGTCGCTGCCCAGATACTTCTGGAAAGTGAGATTGTCGAAGAGGTTGAACTTGATCAACTCCATGCGCTGGTATTCGAGGTCAAGGAGGGCACCGTCGACACCGCGGATGTTGCGGTCGAGGATGTGTGATCCGGTTGGGCTGCGATCAGACTTTGAACTGGCGTCGCCGGCGCCCCAGTAGTTCGACCAGTCGACCCAGGGGGCGCCCCGCGCCGCCACAGCCTTGGCGCCCCCGCGACAGCCCGCCACGGCCTCGCCTACCTTGCCGAGGAAGCGCTCTTTGCGGTCGTCGGCCAGATCGCGGAGCCCACCGCCGACCATCTCAGCGCATTGCAAGGCAATGGTGAGGTCGTCTTCCCCCGTCGGACGCAAGCTGAACCACACCGTCGCCGCGGTCACGACCAGCACCAAGACGATTCCGAATCCGACCGAGATCAAAACGCGAAAATACATGGCGGAGCCCTTCCAGCGGCACGCGGGCACCAAGCCAATGAACGCGGCCGTCGGGTGCCACGCCAAGAAACACCAATTTCATCACAAAAGACCGCCACAAGCGAGCGCCATAGCCAAAAAAGCAACCCGCGCAAGCACCGCCTCAGTGTCGGCGATGGGTCAACACCCGAAGTTCGAAGCTTCCACCCACACACCCGCTATGCTCCGCAATGCGGAAATCGCCGGCTCGCCAGGTCAGTTCCAAAAAAGGCGCCACTTCCGACCCATCGACACCGCTACGACCGGCTGGCCACCGAAAAGCGCTGCATGCCCTTGCTGGTCGAAGCACGCGGCCTGATCGACAGGTTCCATACGATGATCCGCAAGACGGTTGTCGCCGACCTCGAGCCGTGGATCACTGACGCTAGCGCCAGCCTGATCGCGTCGCTTGCCACGGGCATCACCAAGGACAAAGCCGCCGTTCGCGCCGCTATTACCGAGCCGTGGTCGAACGGCCAGACGGAGGGCCAGATCACCAAGCTCAAGCTGTTGAAGCGGCAGATGTACGGCCGGGCAAAACTCGACCTGCTGCAGGCGAGGCTCATCGGTGCGGCGTGAACCGGCCAATCGTCATCGAGTTTGCCTCAGAGCCCAAAAGGGCCCCCCTGATACGGGCGGTCCATCGTGCTCCCGAAGGAATCGGGAGCCGGGTTCAGGATGCTGGTTGTGGAGACGATTGCGAAGATCCGTCGGGCGTACTTTCAAGACAAGAAGCCGATCAAGCAGATCTGCCGCGAGTTGCGGGTATCGCGGAAGACGGTGCGGAAGGTCGTTCGGTCGGGCGCGACGGAGTTCACCTACGAGCGCAGGGTCCAGCCGAGCCGAAGATCGGACCGTGGCGGGGCGATCTCGACGACCTGCTGGCGGAGAACGCGCGCCGACCGAAGCGCGAGCGCCTGACCCAGATCCGAATCTTCGAGGAGCTGCGCGCTCTTGGCTATGACGGCGGCTACGATGCTGTGCGCCGGTATGCGGCCGCCTGGTCGAAGGCGGAGACCGAGGCATCGGCCGCGGCCTATGTGCCGCTGAGCTTTGATCCGGGCCAGGCCTACCAGTTCGACTGGAGCCACGAGATCGTCCTGATCGACGGAGTGACGACGACGGTGAAGGTGGCTCACGTCCGGCTCTGCCATAGCCGGATGCCGTTTGTGCGAGCCTATCCTCGTGAGACGCAGGAGATGGTGTTCGACGCCCACGACAGGGCGTTTGCCTTCTTCGGCGGGGCCTGTGCCCGCGGCATCTACGACAACATGAAGACGGCGGTGGACACGATCTTCGTCGGCAAGGATCGCGCCTACAATCGCCGCTTCCAGCAGATGTGCGGGCACTGTCTGGTCGAGCCGGTCGCCTGCACCCCGGCGTCTGGCTGGGAGAAGGGCCAGGTCGAGAACCAGATCGGCGTGATCCGCCGGCGGTTCTTCGTGCCGCGGCCGCGGTTCAGGAGCTACGCCGAACTCAACGCCTGGCTGATGGACCGCTGCATTGCTTGGGCCAGGGCAAACCCACATCCGGAGCTGCGCGACAAGACGGTCTGGGAGGTCTTCGAGGAGGAGCGCCCGAGCCTTGTACCCTATGTCGGGCCGTTCAACGGCTTCCATGCCGTGCCGGCGACCGTCTCGAAGACCTGCCTCGTCCGTTTCGACAAGAACCGCTACTTGGTAGAGGTCCGGGCGGTCGGGCGTCCGGTCGAGATCCGCGCCTATGCCGAACACGTGGAGTTCTGGCAGAATGGGCAGGTCGTCAGCCAACATCCGCGAGCCTTTGGACGCGACAAGGCCGTCTACGACCCGTTGCACTATATCCCCGTCCTTGCCCCCAAGCCCGGAGCGCTGCGCAACGGTGCTCCGTTCAAGGAGTGGGAGCTGCCGCCTTCGATGCGGCGG
>Ga0210086_1000962_pt1 | contig 15442 bp, 13 predicted proteins | sample China_Galinas_PW_3_FD_184867 | JGI IMG/M metagenome (GOLD analysis project Ga0210086, IMG submission 184867) | Wetland microbial communities from San Francisco Bay, California, USA, that impact long-term carbon sequestration - China_Galinas_PWB_D2... | ecosystem: Environmental > Aquatic > Marine... | reverse complement strand
CGAAAAGAAGGCCGAGGCGAAGGCTAAGGAACCTGAAAAAGAGGAAGATGCCGTAGAGGAGGAGCCCGTCGCTGAAACCAATAAAGAGTCAGAGGTTGAGTAATCCCGCCAACAATTAACCAAATAATAACAGAATAAATAGAGTATATAATGGCTGATATCAAAGCTGCTGATGTAGCAAAACTGAGAAAAACCACCGGTGCCGGAATGATGGACTGTAAAAAAGCCTTACAGGAAGCCAATGGTGATTTCGACAAAGCTATAGATCTGATTCGTCAGAAAGGTCAGGCAATTGCCAATAAGCGTGCCGATCGCGAAGTCAGCGAAGGAAATGTTCAGGCAAAGGTTTCAGGTAATTATGGTGCCTTGATCTCACTGAACTGTGAAACCGATTTCGTTGCCAAGAACGAAGATTTTATAAAATTTGCCACCTCCATCCTGGACCTGGCCATTGCTGAGAAGCCCGCGGACCTGGATGCCCTGAAGGCACTCACCCTGGATGGTAAGACAGTTGCTGATCTGATTGTCGAAAAGACAGGAACCATCGGAGAAAAACTGGAACTTTCTTACTTCGGCTCAATAGAGGCCGAAAAAGTCCAGTCATATAACCACATAGGAAATAATCTGGCCACACTGGTTGGTTTCAATAAAGCCAATGTACAGGAGCAGGTTGCCAAGGATGTAGCCATGCAGATTGCCGCCATGGCCCCTGTTTCTGTTGATGAAGCTGGTGTTCCTGCTGAGGTAATCGCCAAGGAAAAAGAGATAGGCCGTGCCAAGGCCCTGGATGAAGGCAAACCTGAAAATATTGTTGATCGAATCGCTGAAGGTATGGTCAAGAAGTTTCTAAAGGAGAACACCCTTTTGAATCAGGAATTTACAAAAGATTCCAAGAAGACAGTAGGTCAATACATCCTGGAAGCTGACAAAGAGCTGAAGGTGACCGGATTTAAAAGGTATTCGGTGAAGTAAAAGAGAATTTGGTACATGGAAAGGCTGTGCTGCGGTATGCGGGACAGCCTTTTTTGTTTTTATCCTCTCAGGGCATTTAGATCGTCTTTCTCAACAATTAGAACTAAATTCAAATTTTCTTCCGGCATATGATAAAAAGAGTCTGGCTGCTGCCTGTTGTTTTTCTTCTTATCCAATTACAACCTCAGCTGGTTGCCCAGTCGGGTAACAGTGACTGGGATCAATACTTCATTAAGAAAATGGACAGGGCCCATATTGTTGGTTTGCAGGCGGCCAGCATTCAGAATGGTGAACTATACTGGCTGGGCAGCTACGGAATGAAAGAATACAATTCCGAAAAGAGGGTCAACGACAGCACACTTTTTATGATCGCCTCCTGTTCAAAACCGGTTACCGCGCTGGGGATCATGTTGCTGTATGAGAGGGGGAAACTGGAACTGGACGACCCTGTAAACAAATATCTTCCCTTCTCTGTGATCAATCCGCATCACAGGGAAAAAGACATTACCATCCGCATGTTGCTGACCCATACGTCATCACTCCGTGATAACTGGGATATCATCAGCCCGCTTTACACCCTGCCCGAGGGAGGTGATTCCCCCCTGGAACTTTACCAATATGTAAGGGATTACTTTAAAGAAGGCGGGCAATACTATGATCCCGACTCCAACTTTCACAGGTACGGTCCTGGCGATAAGTATGACTATTGCAATATGGGGTATGCGATGTTGGGCTTATTGATCGAGCAGATCTCAGGACAAGCCTTCACCAATTTTATGCAGGAGGATATTTTCGAACCACTGGGCATGCACAGCTCCTTCTGGTTCCTCTCTGAAATACCCCATTCAAATATCGCACGGCCCCATGAGGTGCATCATTCTACCAAAAGGAACCCCGTGGAACCCAAAATACTGAATCATTATGGTTATCCTGACTTTCCCGACGGTCAGCTGAGGACCACCGTCAGTGACTATGCCCAGGTGATCAAATTAATGCTCAATGAAGGGAAAGTAAACGGCAGGCCCTACCTAATGCCAGCTACCGTGGAGGAATTCCTGAAGATCCAGTATCCTTCGGTGGCCAAATACCAGGCTATTGCGTGGAACTACAACGAATTTGAAAATTTCATATACTACCTGCTTATGCCCAGGCTTCCGTCACATACAGGAGCAGATCCAGGCGTAGCCACGGTGGTTTCCTTCAATCCTGTAAAGCGCACCGGGGCGATCATTTTCTCTAACTCTCCCACTACCAGTTTCCTGGGACGTAAGATCTTTTACCAGGAAATGATAAAAAAACTCCTCAAATAGAGATCCCCGATAATGTTCCCGGATCCGGATGCTGAAACGCCGTTCACATGCCGAATATGATCAGGAAAATTCCAACTTTTGGGGAAAAATCGCATCTATAATATGCCCCTGATATTCTCCGGGTATCAACAAACTCCTTATTATGAGAGTACTATCTGTTTATATATTGAATCTTATACTGTTGCCATTTGTTGTTGAAACCAGTGCCCAAACCGACACTAAAAAACTGGATGCCTATTTTTCCAGGAACATAGAGAAAGCTAAGATCATTGGTTTACAGGTTGCCAGTATTGGTCATGGTGAGCTTGTCTTTCATGGAAGTTATGGTGAAAAAATGCTCCACACCGGGGATACCGTAAACGACAGCACCCTGTTTTTGATGGCTTCCTGTACCAAACCGGTGACTTCGCTTGGGATCATGAAGCTCTATGACCAGGGTAAGCTCGACCTGGATGATGATATCAATGATTATCTTCCTTTCAACATATCGAATCCCAACTTCCCGAAGGAAAAGATCACTTTTCGAATGCTTCTTGCACACACTTCATCGCTCAGGGACAATTATACAGTTTACGATTCACTCTATACCCTGCCCGAGGGCGGGGACTCACCGCTTGAACTTCAGCAATATATCAGGGATTACTTTACAGAGGGTGGGAAATTCTACTCACCGACCAAAAACTTTGCCGTTGAAAAGCCCGGAAAGAGCTATGAATACTGCAATATGGGCTATGCCCTGCTGGGAGCTCTCCTGGAACAGATTTCAGGCATGTCGTTCAGTGATTACATGCATCAGGAGATCTTCCAACCCCTGCATATGAATAATTCCTACTGGTTTCTAAAAGAGATCCCGCATCAAAATATTGCCCGGCCCCATAAAATTGAGCCGGAAAAAGAACCACAGGTATTGAACCATTATGGATTCCCGTCCACCGCCACTGATTATGCCCAGGTCCTGAAACTCATGCTCAACATGGGAAAAATAGATGATGTTACCTTCCTTGATGAAGCTACAGTGGAAGAGTTTTTGAAGATCCAGTATCCCGAAGTCAATAAATACCAGGCCATTGCATGGAACTACAATGAATTCGATGCCTTTATCTACAAGATAATCATGCCCCGGTACCTGTTTATGAGAAAGCTGCCAGCACATTCAGGTTATGATCCGGGGGTGGAGACATACGTGGTATTCGATCCCAGGAAACAGCGCGGAGTGATCATTTTGATCAATTCTCCCATCATCCAGTGGAGAGGGGCCAGGATCTATCATAAAATGATCAGGAAGTTATTTTCTGTGGCTAAAAAATCAGGCTGATCGCTGCCGGCATTTTCCTGGCTACCCCTTGTTCAGAATCGAGGTATATTATTATTTAGCTTTTTACTACTTTTAGGAAAAATGTACCCTTCAATGAGTTACAAAAGGATATTACTTAAACTGAGCGGCGAGGCATTGATGGCTGGCCGTTCTCACGGAATTGACCCGAAAAGACTGAACGATTATATTGAAGAGATCATGGAAGTTTCCAGCATGGGAATCCAGGTGGGAATCGTAATAGGTGGCGGCAATATCTTCCGGGGTATAGCAGGAGTTGAATCAGGATTTGACCGGGTAAAAGGGGACTATATGGGCATGCTTGCCACGGTCATAAACGGATTGGCCCTGCAGTCGGCTTTTCAATCGAAGGGGTGTAAAGCCAGGCATTTTACCGCTATCCGGATGGACCCGGTAGCAGAGTACTACAATAAACCTGACGTACTGGAAGCACTGGAACACAATGAAATTGTGATTTTATCGGGAGGGACCGGTAATCCATTTTTTACTACCGACACAGCAGCCACATTACGCGCCGTTGAAATGGAAGCCGATGTAGTCCTCAAGGGAACACGGGTGGACGGGATCTATTCCAGCGATCCCGAAAAAGATCCCGATGCGGATAAATATGATGAGCTCACATTTTCAGAAGCATTGAAACTGGAATTAAAGATCCTTGACCAAACAGCTTTTGCCATGTGCAAGGAGAATGATCTGCCGATCATCGTATTTAATATGAACAACAGGGGCAATTTGAAGAAGCTTCTTTCAGGTGAAAAAGTTGGAACTTTAGTTAAAATTTAGATAATTTAGGCATCGAAAGAAAAATCCAAGATCATGAATGAAGAAGTCCAACTGGTATATGAAATGACCAAAGAGCGCATGGAAAAAGCTATTGAACACCTTGATAATGAATTGATCCGTATCAGGGCGGGAAAAGCCAATGTACATATCCTGGACGGCATTCTGGTGGATTATTACGGTACCGCTACTCCCCTGAACCAGGTGTCCAACATCAGCACTCCCGATGCCAAGACCATCATGATCCAGCCCTGGGAGAAGAGTATGATCGATTCCATTGAGAAGGCACTAATGAATTCGAACGTGGGAATTACACCTGCGAACAACGGGGAGGTTATCCGACTTGCGATCCCCCAGCTAACTGAGGAACGTCGCCGCAACCTTGTAAAGCAGGTAAAGACTGAAGGTGAGAATGCCCGTGTTAGCCTCAGGACCAGCCGTCGGGACGCCAATGACGAATATAAAAGCATGCAGAAGGACGGGCTCTCAGAGGATGAAACAAAAGATGCCGAAGATAATATCCAGAAACTTACCGATCAATTCACAGAAAAGGTAGATCAAATAGTAGAGGCAAAAGAGCAGGATATTATGACCATCTAGAGCTCGAGGATCTTGAAGACCTCCGAAAGATCAGGTGAAAGGATAATCTCTGTCCGCCGGTTCTTCCTTCTTGCTTCTGGTGTCTTGGCAGGATCCACCGGGAAAAACTCTCCCCTCCCGGCAACAGTCAGCCGTGTGGGATCAATCCCTGATCCATCCAGTAATATTCTGACAATAGAGGTTGCTCTCAATACACTCAAATCCCAGTTGTCTTTGATGGATGAACCCTGCCTGAATGGAACATCATCGGTATGGCCCTCGATCATAATGTTGATCTCAGGATTACGGGCCAGCACCTGCGACAGTTGCTTCAGGGCCCTGACGCCATTGGGATCCACCACTGTACTCCCCGACCTGAACAGCAACTTCTCTTCCATAGACACATATACCTTCCCATTTTTCCGGGTAACGGACAGACCCTGACCCTCAAAACCCAACAAAGCTTCGGCCACTTTCTCCCGCAGATCCTCCAATACCTGGTCCTTCTGGTGCAGCATCTGTTCCATCTCGATCAACCGTGCGTTCCTGGTCTCCAGTTCAGCCTGCAGCTTATTGACATCCTGTCGCTGCCGGGAAATATCGGCCTCCAGCTCTTTCAGTCGCTGTTCTTTGGTTGTCAGGTCCCCCTGGGTGGTCTGTAATTCGTTCAGCAACCGGCGTGTCTCCCTGGCACTGCCACGCAACAACTCTTCATGCGTGGACTCAAGATCGGCATATTGTCTCTCCAGTTGATCTACCTCTTTTTCAAGATCCACAACCCGTTTATGGATCCTGATGCTATCCTCGATATTCTGTTGTTTCTGCTCCTCGACTTGGTCGATGGTGCCCTTCATCTCGCGGTTCTCTACCGTCAACTGTTCGTTCTCAGCCATCAGGTCATCTCTTTCTACCTGCAGGGAGTTGCTTTTATCTGAAAGTTGTGTGAATTCAGTTGCCGGGACACAGGAACCCAGAAGTGCCAGCCCCATCAATACATATAATATCCTCTTCATCATATCTACATAACGTTTCAATTGGAGAAAATTACATAAAAAAGAGGGCCAAACTGTGCCATTTTTTCCCCTTCGTTGTTTAAGATATTAACATCCATAAATATTTATAACTTTGGTGCAGTTAATAGGAGGTAATACCTGTGAGTGAGGAAACATATCAATTGCTCAATACGATAGAGAGTCCGGACGACATCAAATCGCTCAAACCGGACCAGTTACTTCAACTTAGTTCAGAGTTGCGGCAGTATATCATCGAGGTGGTATCTTCCAACCCGGGGCATTTTGGCGCCAGCCTGGGAGTCGTGGAGCTTACAGTAGCCATTCACCGTGTTTTCAAAGCCCCGTACGACCAGATCGTATGGGATGTCGGTCACCAGGCTTACGGTCACAAAATTCTTACAGGCCGCAGGGAAATATTCCATACCAACCGGAAATATGGTGGAATCAGTGGATTCCCAAAACTGTCTGAGAGTGAATATGATGCCTTTGGTACAGGACACTCTTCCACCTCCATTTCAGCGGCCCTGGGAATGGCTGCAGGTAATGATTACAAGGATCAGCCGGACCGGCAGGTGGTGGCTGTTATCGGCGACGGGGCTTTAAGCGGTGGGATGGCCTACGAAGCTCTGAACAATGCCGGTCATGCAGGAAAGAACCTGCTGGTGATCCTGAACGACAATAATATCTCCATTGACCCCAGCGTGGGTGCCATGAAGGATTACCTGCTTGATATCACCACCTCCAAATCCTATAACAAGGTAAAGAATGACGTGTGGAACCTGTTGGGTTTCATGAATAAAATTGCTCCTAACGCCAGGAATTACGCCCAGAAAATTGAAAATGCCATCAAGTCCATCCTTCTGAAGCAAAGCAACCTGTTCGAATCATTCAACTTCCGCTATTTCGGGCCGGTGGACGGACATGATGTTCTCCATCTGGTCGAGATCCTTGAGGATATGAAGGATATCCCCGGGCCCAAGCTGTTGCACGTGATCACACAGAAAGGCAAAGGATTTGCCAAAGCTGAAGAGAACCAGACCGAATTTCATTCTCCCGGCATATTCAATAGGTATACCGGTGAATTAATTAGAAAAGTCCAGGATGGACCCCAGCCCCCGCTTTACCAGGATGTATTCGGGGAGACTATTCTTGAACTGGCCAGGACCAATAAAAAAATTATCGGGATCACACCTGCCATGCCCACCGGATCATCTCTGAAGACCATGATGGATGAGATGCCCGAACGTACCTATGATGTGGGGATCGCCGAGCAGCATGCCGTCACTTTCTCAGCCGGTCTCGCTGCCTCGGGAATGATCCCGTTCTGTAATATCTACTCCTCCTTTATGCAAAGAGCTTACGACCAGGTGATCCACGATGTGGCCTTACAGGACCTTCCAGTGGTCTTCTTCCTCGACAGGGCGGGACTGGTAGGCTCGGACGGGGCTACCCATCATGGTGCTTATGATCTCGCTTTTTTCAGGTGCATTCCCGGTCTGACCATTGCATCACCTCTTAATGAGGTCGAGATGAGGAACATGATGTTTACAGCACAGCTAAGGCCGAAAGGGCCCTTTGTGATCCGTTATCCCAGGGGAAGAGGTGTTACAGTGGACTGGAAGCAACCCTTCCTGGAGCTTGAAATCGGGAAAGGCCAGCAGCTTAAAGATGGAACGGACCTGGCCATTCTCTCTATTGGCCCCATCGGAAATGAAGCCACGAAGGCCATTGAACTGCTTGAGAAAGAGCACATCAGCGTGGCCCATTTCGATATGCGTTTCCTTAAGCCGATCGATAATAAATTATTAAAGACCATCTTCACCAATTTCAATAAGATCATAACCCTCGAAGATGCCTCCATAGTGGGAGGACTCGGAAGCGCTGTGATTGAATACATGAACGACAACAGTTACAAGGCCAAGGTTATCCGCCTTGGTATTCCCGACCGGTTCGTGGATCAGGGAACACAGGAAGAGCTCTATAAAGAGTGCGGGTATGATGCCGGCGGAATTGTCACAACAGTGCGTAACCTGGTACAATCCAAGATCCTCACGAGGGCCATGTAAGCCCGTTAAATCCGATCTCAGAATATTTCCTCGTCACTGAACCTGGTGTATCCACACCAGCTTAGGCTAAGCGACGAAAACAATACCCCTGTTGAACCTTACAGGTCAAACTTGATGCCCTGTGCAAGCGGCAGTTCAGTGCTGTAATTGATGGTATTGGTCTGCCTGCGCATATAGGCTTTCCATGCATCAGATCCCGATTCACGTCCGCCGCCCGTCTCCTTCTCTCCCCCAAATGCTCCGCCAATCTCTGCACCTGAGGTACCAATATTCACATTGGCAATCCCGCAATCGGAACCCATCCCTGAAAGAAACTGCTCGGCTTCCCTCAGGTCCAGTGTAAAGATGGCGGAAGAGAGACCCTGGGGCACATCATTATTCAACGCAATAGCTTCATCAATGGTACTGTATTTAATAAGGTACAGCAGGGGCGCAAACGTTTCATGCTGCACAATATGGAAATCGTTCTTCACTTCGGCCAGTGCGGGAACAACATAGGTCCCGGTACTGAATTCACCGCCTTCAAGCTGGTCTCCCCCAAAAAGAATGGTGCCTCCTTCCTTTTTAACCTGATCGATGGCACTGGAAAACAGCACTACAGCACCCTTGTCCACAACCGGACCCACCAGCACCTTTTCATCCAGTGGATTCCCTATCCTCCTGGAAACCTGCCCGTAGGCTTTCACCAGTCTTGACCTGACCTCCTCATACACCGATTCCTGGATAATGACCCGGCGTGTTGATGTGCATCGCTGACCGGTCGTTCCAACAGCTCCGAAAACGATGGCCGGAATGACAATGTCAAGGTCGGCGTGCTGCGATACGATCACTGCATTATTACCCCCCAGTTCCATGATGGTATTTCCAAGGCGTTTTCCAACGATCCCGGATATGTGTTTTCCTACCTTTGTGGAGCCTGTTACCGAGAAGAGAGGGATCCTGCTATCCGCAGCAAAATTATCACCCATCACGGAAGACCTTGCCACAACAAGATTGAACACTCCCTCCGGCACCATATTATCTTTGAGCACCTTACCAATAATGTTATGAATGGCGATAGCTGTCAGCGGGGTCTTTGAACTGGGTTTCCAAACCACCACATCTCCAGCGACGGCTGCAATCATGGCGTTCCATGCCCAGACTGCCACCGGAAAATTGAAAGCGGTTACCAATCCCAGGATCCCCAGTGGGTGGTATTGGTCATACATACGATGTTGTAGCCGCTCACTCTGCATGGTAAAACCATACAACTGGCGGGATTGACCTACAGCGAAATCACAAATATCGATCATCTCCTGTACCTCACCCATGCCCTCCTGGTAGATCTTTCCCATTTCAAGTGTGACCAGGAATCCAAGGTCCTCCTTAAATTCCCGAAGGGCCAGTCCAATCTGCCTGACCACTTCTCCCCTCCGGGGCGCTGGAACCTTTTTCCAGGCAGAAAAGGCCTTTTGAGCCTTCCTGATCACCGATTCGTAGTCACCGGCTGTGGCATTCGTTACTTTTGCAATGACCTCCCCGTCAATGGGAGAAACCGAAGATGTTATATCTCCTTTGGTTTTCAGCCATTCTATACCCGTGGTTGCTCCAGAGTTCACTTCCCTGATTCCCAAACGGTTCAAAACCTGGCCAATCCTGTCTTTATACTCTTTTTCCATACTGCTTCTGATTACAGGTGATTTAGAACAACAAATTTAACAATGGATCGTGTTATAAAAGATATTTTAGAACATGAACTGTCGAGATCCCCTGCGGGCTTGGCAATTCCCGTGAAAAGCATTAACTTCGCTCCGCTTTTTAGCTAACCTGCTTGCAGTAAGGTAGGTAAAAAAGTTGGCCACTTTTAGGTGACATAGTTCTTAAAATAGTTAAACATTATTGCCCAGGTGGCGGAATTGGTAGACGCGCTGGTCTCAAACACCAGTGATAGCAATATCGTGCCGGTTCGATCCCGGCCCTGGGCACAATTCTCAAACCAGATGTCAGATTATACCACAACCGTTGGAGAGAAGCAGCTGGCCATAGACAAACGCTATCTGATGATGGCACGTATATGGGCATCCAATTCTTACTGCAAGCGCAGGCAGGTTGGCGCACTCCTGGTGAAGGACAAGATGATCATCTCGGACGGGTACAATGGAACACCTTCCGGATTTGAGAATGAGTGTGAAGATGAACATGACACCACTAAATCCTATGTGCTGCATGCAGAGGCCAATGCCATCACCAAGGTTGCCAAGTCCAATAACAGCAGTGAAGGATCCACCCTCTATATCACCACCTCCCCCTGCATGGAGTGCTCAAAATTAATTATCCAGTCAGGGATCATCAGGGTGGTATACCAGGAAAAATACAGGATCACAGAAGGTCTGGATCTTCTGGAAAGAGCAAAAATAGAGCTGGTACATTTACCGGAAGTTGAAAATTAAGAAACCATAATATTTGAAAGGGAAGGGAGCATGAGGAACAGGAGAGACAGACTTGTAATTTTACTGCCACTGATTGTCAGTGTTGCGCTGATTATAGGGATCCTTCTTGGAAACTGGATCACAGGTATCCGGGTCAGGGGAATTGTATCCGATGAAATCAGCAACCAGCGGTTTTCTATCCGTCCCGGCAACAATTCGGGATCGGGATTTTCCCTGTCTCCAAAGGGAAACAAGATCACAACGGCCCTTCAATATATCCTGAATGAGTATGTGGATACGGTCAATATCAACGAATTAAACGAATCGGTAATGCCTGCACTTCTGGAGCACCTTGATCCACATTCCATCTATATACCGGCCAGTGATTTTCAGAGGTTTTCCGAACCCCTTATCGGAAACTTCAGCGGAATCGGGGTCTCTTTCAATATGGTAGACGACACTGTGGCTATCATCAATACCATTCCAAATGGTCCTTCACAAATGGTAGGAATTATGGCGGGAGACCGGATCATCATGGTGGATGATTCTGTGGTGGCTGGTGTTCATATGCCCAGCGATGACATTGTCAGGATGCTGAAAGGACCTAAAAATACAGTAGTGAAGGTCTCTGTTTTCAGGAGAGGAGAAAAGAAGCCGCTGGATTTCGAGATCACCCGCGGCGATATTCCTATCTATAGCGTTGATGTAGCCTACAAGGTGAATGAAAATACAGGCTATATAAAGATCAGCCAGTTTGCACAGACTACCTACCGTGAATTTATGCAGGCCGTTGAAAAACTGAAAACCCAGGGAGTTGAAAAATTGATCATCGACCTTCGCCAGAACGGAGGTGGTATCATGGAAGCCGCCACGATGATGGCAGACCAGTTCCTGGAAGAGGGACAACTGATTGTTTATACAGAGGGACATGCCAGGCCCAGGGAGAACGATTATGCTTCTTCACGGGGTATCTTGAAAAAAGACAAATTGGTGATCCTGATTGATGAAACCACTGCTTCGGCCAGTGAGATCCTGGCAGGGGCCATCCAGGACAATGACAGGGGCCTGATCATCGGCCGCAGGTCCTTTGGGAAAGGCCTGGTTCAGGAGGAAATGCGGTTTACAGATGGTTCCGCTCTTCGTCTTACCGTAGCCCGCTACTACACGCCAACAGGCAGGAGTATCCAGCGGCCCTATGGGGACAATAAGGAGGAGTACTATCACGAACTGTCAGAACGCTGGGCGCATGGTGAGCTGGAACACCAGGACAGTATCAAATTTGATGATTCCCGGAGATTCGTTACACCCGGCGGTAAGGTGGTATACGGTGGCGGAGGGATCATGCCGGATGTATTTGTCCCGGTTGACACTACATACATTTCAGATTATTATAACAGGGTTCGGAACCTTGGCCTGATGTACCGTTTTGCCTTCTATTACACAGACAGGAACAGGTCTTCACTTGAACAATTCAAAACAGCTAAAGAGATTGAAAACTACCTGGACGGTCAGAATCTGTTATCCCAATTCATTGACTATGCCAGTGAAAAAGGAGTTCCGCCCAATACCAGGGATATCAAGACTTCTGAACTGGCCATCTATAAAACCGTAAAGGCATATGTGGCCAGGAACCTTATCGATAATGATGGATTTTATCCCATTATCGCAGAACTCGATAATACACTGAAGGTGGCCATTGATACCATTTCCAATCTCTGATTCAGTACCGGTTAAACCTTTTCCTGTTTATCATATCAAAAAGACAGATGCAATTGCAGTTTGTCTAACTAATTTAATTTGATATGAAAACAAATATTATAAAATCAACAGGGATCCTGTTCCTTGGACTGCTCATGGCAACAGCAGTAGATGCCCAGCCTGCAAGACAGGGTGGAAGGGGAACCGGTTATTACGGTGCCGGCGCAGGTCGCGAAATGCAGCGTACCAGGCTGGAACTTACTGATGAACAACAGGAGCAAATAACTTCTCTCCGCACCGAACATTATAAAGCCGTTACTCCATTGAGGAACAAATTGGCGGAATTGAAAGCCAGGGAGCGCACTTTGCTTTCGGAGGAAGATGTTGACATGAAAGCGGTCAACAAGAACATTGATGAACAGACCGGGGTGGAGAACAGCCTGAAAAAGCTGCAGGTTGAACACCAGGTAGCCGTGAAAAAAATTCTTACCGACGAGCAAATAATGCAGCTCCGGCAACACAGACATTTTGCAAACCGGGATAGTTTTAGCAGGAACGGTAACCGAAGAGGTCCCGGAATGGGCAGAGGTTACCGGGGAATGTAAAGGGTTAGTGAATACACCCAGTGAAGGACCTGCCTGAACCGATCCTTAGGGATTCCAAAGGCAGGTCTCTTTTTTTAATCCCCTCTTTCGGGATTGTTGCCCAGCATCTCTTCAAATGCACGGACCACAAGATCTTGCTGCTCAATAAATCCCATATGCCCGCTCTCTTCAAGTCGCAGAATACTGGCATGGGGAGCCAGGGCTGCCAACTTTTCAAACACCTCAACAGGGATATAGTTATCCTTCATGCCGCCGATCAGCAGAAGCGGAATATCACTGTTCTGAAGCACTGCAGTGCGATCGGGACGTTCCTTCATCCCGTTCAGCAGTGCGATAACTCCTTCATCAGGACACAACAGAGCTATCTGTTTTAACCACTGGACCTTTTGCGACAGGCGATCCAGGTTTGAAGTTGCAAAAGACTTGGGGATGTTAACCATCACGATCTGTCTCTTTTTGCCACACAGTACCAGGCTGATCTCCCTGTCACGGTTATTCTTCTTTTCCTTTGTATCGGCAAATGGTGTGGAGTGAACCAGTGAGTAGCCGGATAATTTTTCAGGAAAAAGATCGGCAAAAGCCATGGTTACATACCCGCCCATGGAATGTCCTGCCATGAATACCTTACTGATGCCTTCAGCTTCAAGAATAGTGTTGACGACACGTGCAAGCTCATCCATGGTGTGGACTTTTCCCCAGCTACCCGAATCTCCATGGCCGGGTAGATCCGGAATGATAAACCTGTATCCGGGAGGAAACTTTTCTGTAAATCCCTGCCAGATCCTTCCGCATTCCAGGTAGCCGTGCAGCAGTACAATACAGGAACCTTCACCTGTATCTGAATAGATGGTTTGGATCCCCCTGTATTGAATCCGTTTCTCCATTGTGATGATATTAAGTGCTGTTCATTATTTCTTCAATCTCTTCAGCTTCTATGGGTATATCCTCCATCAGATCCACCGGTCCCTTTCCGGTTATCAATATATCATTTTCAAGCCGGATTCCAAACCCCTCTTCTGGAATATAAATGGCAGGTTCACAGGTAAGTACCATTCCGGCTTCAAACGGGACCGATCGGTCGAAAGGATCATGTACCTCCAGTCCCATCGAATGGGAAATTCCATGCATAAAATACCTCTTCCAGAGTGGTTCAGATCCTGCATGTGCCTCTGTATCCTTACGGCTGTAAAGTCCCAGGTTTATATGTTCCTCCTCCCACATTTCGCCCACAGCCTTTTGAAAATCATCCATTAACAGGCCTGGCATCATTAATTCTCTGGCCTGACGAAAAACTCTGAGTACTGTATCATAGAGTAACCGCTGTCGCCCTGTATAGTGTCCGCTCACCGGAATGGTGCGGGAGCAGTCCGACACATAATGATGGCTTTCTGCTCCAAAATCCATCAACAGAAGCTCTCCATCGCCACATGGTCGGTTGTTATCCGTATAATGAAGGACCAGGGCATTTTGTCCGGATGCCAGAATGGGCTCAAATGCATGCCCCTCTGCTCCTCTTCCAATAAACTCACCTATGATCTCAGCCTCCACCTGGTACTCGTATTGTCCGGGTTCGATTTTTTTCAGTGCTCTCAGGAAAGCGGATCGGGTGATGGATACGACCCTTTTTATCTCCTCAATCTCCTCCGGTTGTTTGACCATTCTTAATCGCTGCAACAGCGTAGCCAGGGGGGTCTTTCTTGAATACTCCTGCGTTCCAGGTTCCTGATCGGTATATATCATTGTCTCCTTATTGATCAGAACCTTAAGATATGCGTCCAACTCTTCCAGCCACCTGACCTGGCCTATCCCCGAAAGTAGCTTCACCTGATCGGGCCCGGGAACACGTCCTCTCCATAACTCGGATTTCAGGGTCGGTTTGTTAATAAACAGGATCTCCCTGAGTTCGGGATCGGGATGATCGGGAGTGAGTGCGAGAAGGCTTTTTTCATGATTGATCCCGGTGAGATAGAAAAAATCGGGTTTCTGCCTGAATGGATAATACTGGTCTCCATAGCTCAGTTTCCTCTCGCCCGACCAGATCAATGCAATGGAGCCTGGTGACATCATCCGGGCCAGCCTGGATCTGTTTTGAATAAAGAGTGCAACAGGAACGCGAGACGATCTCATTGTATAAACCAGGATCTATTATTTAAGGTGTTTCTAAATGTTGTAGGAAATATATTACACCCTTTTTAGAGAATCAGAAAACCTTATATTTGTTTACTACTCTTTGCAATTTAAGTAACTTATTTTAATTGTACTCACATGTCTGGAATATTCACATCTTCCATTGGAAAGAAACTTATGATGTCTCTGGCCGGTATTTTCCTCATTATCTTCCTGCTGGTTCATTTGGGGATCAATCTCCTGGTCATCATCTTCAAAGACCCCATGGTCTACAACAGAGCGGCACACTTTATGTCCACAAACATCCTGATAAAGATCTTCGAGATCGTCCTTTTTGGAGGATTCCTGTTACATATTATCTATGCTTTGATCCTGCAGATTCAAAACTGGATAGCCAGGCCGAAGAGGTATAACAAAGCCAACTTTTCAAATACCTCTTTCTTCTCGAAATTCATGATCCATACCGCTGCCATCACCCTGGTCTTCCTGGTGATCCATCTCATGGATTTTTATATTAAGGCCAAATTCGGGCATGCAGCCGAAATTATGGT
>Ga0210086_1000959_pt1 | contig 15489 bp, 13 predicted proteins | sample China_Galinas_PW_3_FD_184867 | JGI IMG/M metagenome (GOLD analysis project Ga0210086, IMG submission 184867) | Wetland microbial communities from San Francisco Bay, California, USA, that impact long-term carbon sequestration - China_Galinas_PWB_D2... | ecosystem: Environmental > Aquatic > Marine... | reverse complement strand
CGGGCGACGACACCCGCCGCCTGCGCGAGATAACCGCCATAGTCGAGCGGCTTACGAAATCTGGCGTGCATGTCAGGTACAGCCTCCCCAAGTTTCAGGACAGGCTGTACACGGGCTGGCTCTACAGCCAGGCCGGGGCCGAGGTGCGCTTCGGCAGTTGCCCGCTCCTCCATGACTTCCGCTACACGGTGGTTGACAAGAAGCTCGCCATAATCGGGGTGCCCGAGACGGTGGGCGAAAAAGAGGCCACCAAGAAGGGCTACCGCATACCCTCGGAGGGGCTCGCGGGAGTGCTGAGCCGGCATTTCTACGAATGCTGGGATGACAGCATGACGTATGAGGAATACCTCAGGCAGACTATCAATCTGACCGGGGCCCACACCGAAGTGCTCTCCAAGGAGCTCGGCATAGATGTCGAAGAGATAGAGAGGGTCATACACAGTGACGCACAGGGAGGAAGCTGAGGCCCTTTTCGGCGGAGGCTTCAACTGCGCGCAGTCGCTGCTTGCCGCCTACGGCGTTGACCTCGGCATCGAGAGAGACATCGCCCTCAAGCTCGCCGCGCCTTTCGGAGCCGGTATGTCCGGCACGGGACAGGCATGCGGGGCGGTATCCGGGGCGCTAATGGTCATCGGGCTCAAGTTCGGTGCCGCAAACGCCTGGAACAAGATACAGAAGGCACGCGTGAAGACGAAGGCCCGGAAGTTCGTCCAGAAGTTCAGGGAGCGCCACGGCCACGTCAGGTGCAGTAAGCTGATCGGCGCAGACCTTGGCACCGAAGAGGGCCGCTGTGACGCAAGGCGCAGAAACGTGTTCGAGAACAGCTGCATGAACTTTGTGGCTGATGCCGCCGAGATACTGGAAGAGATAATCTAACCCCGTACCGCCTCTGTCGAGGTCGGCTTTTCTCCCTTGAACATTCTAAGAAGCGGAATTGTTTTGCGCCGCATGGGCCTCTACGAAGGCCTCCACTATAGCCGGGTCGAACTGAGTGCCCGCAAACTTCTTCAACTCCGCTATGGCGGTCTCGTGGCTTGCCGCGGGCCTGTAGGGTCTTGTAGAGACGATGGCGTCGTATGTGTCGGAGACCGCTATGATGCGCGCCAGGAGCGGGATGTCTTCGCCGGACAGCCCGTTGGGGTAGCCCGAGCCGTCGAAGTTTTCGTGGTGCGACAGTATCGCCGGGAGTATGGACTCGAATTGCTTAAGAGGGCTGAGTATCGCTACACCCCGTTGAGGGTGGCTGCGAATCAGAGTGAACTCCTCATCATCGAGAGAAGCCTTCTTGCCCAGGATGAAATCGCTTATTCCTATCTTGCCTATATCGTGAAGCATCGCTACCGCATTGAGGTCTCTCCGCTCCCGCTCGCCGAGGTCCAGGGCATCGGCTATCAGCTCCGCGTGGTACCCGACCCGCTTGCAGTGACCGGCCGTGGTTCCGTCTTTTTGCTCCATGGCCTGTACAAGTGACGACAGTACCGAGAAGTATATGTTCTTAAGTTCCGTATCCCGTGCATTAACCGCATCGGTCATCTTGTTCAGAGTGCCTTCGAGCTCTGTGATCTCGTCGTTGCCCTCCATGGGGATGATCCCGGTGTAATGGCCGCCCGTAACCTCCTCCACCTTGTTTATCACGCTCTTGAGCCTCTTTGAGATAAGCGTTCTCGACATGAAAACGATACCGAAGCCGACTATCAGTAGGGCGGGGATGAAGATCGTGAACCCCCTGAAGATGTCCTTTTGCACCTGTTTTTGAAGTACCTGCAGAGTGAAGTCCACGACGATGAGGCCGTTATACCGGTCTTCGGGCTTGTGGCATCCATAACACTGAGTCTTGTTCGTAACGGGCTGAAAAAACCGGAACAGCGCGCTGTCCTTAAGAAGCACACCCTTTCCGCCCATCTCAAAGTATTTGCCCATTGCGGGGGAAAATTCGGTGCCCACTCTTCGCTGGTCCGATGACGCCTTGATGACCCCGCTCCTGTTGACAAGCGAGACCGTGCTTATCGGGGCGAGGTTTTTGAGGTTGTCCAGTGCCTCGTTCAGGATGCCGAGGTCTCTTCGAAGCATCGCGTTGCCGAGGGTCATCTCCACGGTAGTGCCTATCTCGTGTCCTAACGAATCGAACCTGTCCGCTTCTTCGTTGACCTCCATCGTGTAGTAAAGGTAGGATGCGGAAAGGGCGATAACAACGAAAGTGGCTATCACGTACAGGCTTATTTTACGACCTATGTTCACTGCTCAGACCTGCGGTTCCCGTGTCTCTCTCGCGAGCTATCACATATGCGCCACTAAACAGGACTAATATAGTCTGCATTGTAGGTTTTAATTTAATCGAACCCGAGTTTTTTGTCAAGTGCGGGAATGGTTGTCGTGATATGAAACTTAGTGCCGAATTTCCGGCCCCATATGTGGCCCGGTCGGGGCATTATGCCGCATATATAGGCATATTCTTTTAAAAACTAAGGGGATGGAGTTATAATAATGGTCTATTATGGCTCAGGCAACTGTAAACAAAGAGAGATTAAAACGGCTTATTCGCAGGGGGCTCTTGACCCCGGAGGAGCTGGACGAGGCAATTCGGGAAGCCGCGGCGGCGCAGACCCATGTCGAGGAATTCCTCATCGAGCACGGCATTCCCGACCACGAGATACTTTTCTGTCTCTCCGAGTATTACGGTCTCCCGTTTGTCGAATACGACGAGGAGGTCGCCGTCTCCCAGAGCATCCTTAAGCTCGTCGATTTCAATAACCTGATGAAGTCCCACTGGATTCCCCTTTCCGTGGTCGGCGGCGAGGCCGAGGTCATAGCCTACAGGCCCGGAGACCCCGAACTGGAAGAGGAGATAAAGTCGACGCTCGGGGTCACCGACATCACTTATAACGTGGCCCTGCCGGGCGACATCAAGCGCATCATAGAGAATAATTACGACCTGAACCCGGATTTCCCTCCCACCGCGGGAAGAACCCCCCTTGCGAAGGTGCGAACCTTCCTGGCCGGAAGGCGGAGCCGCCTTGCCGCGCAGAGGACCTCGCTTGCCAAAGGGAGAACGGGGCTCGCCTTCCTGCGCACGGGAATAGCGTTCATCGCGATAGGGGTGACCTTCTTCAGGGTTTTCGGGCTTGGCTATCTCACGGCTATCGATGCGCTCCTTATGATAGGTGGTGTCGTGGCCGTCGTGGACGGGTTGATATGGTATCTCCCTGCGCGCAGGAACGCGAAGGAGCAGTTGAGTTATCAGCCGACCGTCTGCAGCCTGGGGTTCAGCGTCATCGAGGTAACGACCGCGGATTTCGACGCCGAGTTTCACCGAAGCGATGTAGTTGAGAGCGCCAAAGGCCTCAGGCGGGACTGGGACAAGCTCTCGCCCGTTCAGCGTAGGAGGTTCCTTGCCAACGACAGGACGGACATGGCCGAAGAAAGAACATCGCTCGCATCCCTGCGCACAGACATGGCGAAGGCCCGCACAGGGCTTGCCTTCGCGCGCACGGGGATAGCGTTCGCGGGTCTCGGCATTGGTCTTATGCGGCACTTTGTCTCAAACGCATGGACCGTCTTCGACGTGCTGTTAATAGTTGTCGGCACGTCCATGCTGATAGAGGGGATACTCTGGTACTTCCCGGGGCGTTCCGCCGCCGTAAAGGGATTGAAAGCCGTGAAGATGGCCGAGGAAGGGCCCTGCATCTGGGATGCCGCCTTCCCGCCATTTTACCGAATAGGCAGCGTGCCTCCGGTGAGGGCGTCTCACGCGCCCGGCGTCTGGGCCACGACTGGGCTCGCCCTTGAGAGGACCGTGCTTGCCGATAGGAGAAACGTCATGATGAGGCTCAGGACCATAATGGCCAGGGCCAGGACGGCCATGGCCTTCATTCGCACGGGCATAAGCGTTACGGCCGTAGGCGCGGGCCTCCTTATCTATTTCGGGCTCGACAGCCTGGCCTGGACCGTATTCGATTCAGTGCTTATAGCGGCCGGCCTGGCTCTCATCGCCGACGGCGCGAGGTGGCATGCGCCGGCCGATAAGATCAAGAGAAGTTTCCCGTACTGCTTCGGAGACTTCGAGATATCCATTCCCGACTACAGCGTGCCGGGAAGATTCTGGAAGAAAGTTCATTTCAGCCATGATGATATCTAAAGAGACGGCAAGATTATCAGGACTCGTCGAAAGGGGCGCACTCGCCGAGGAATCTCTTAAGGCCGCCGGAAGAGATTCGGTGGCGCGGGGCCGGGAGCTCGAGGAGATAGTCCTCGACGAATACGGCGTGCCGCGCCGCGACCTCCTCGAGGTGCTATCGGCGTACTACGGCGTTCCGTACATCGAATATGACGAGCGGCTGCCTGTGACGCCGGAGCTGTTGCATCCGCTTAAGTCGGACGTGCTTTTTACGAACCTCTGGTTCCCGATAATCAAGGACAACGAAAAAATCATCATCGCCGCAAACGACCCCGACAGCCCCGCCCTGAAAGAGGAGATACAGGCCGCGTTTCCCGACACCGAATTCGAGTTTCGCGTCGCGCTCATCGACGACCTCAGGTGGTACATACAGGACTTCCTGCACGCCCAGCCCAAAAACCTCATAGGCATAGAGCGCACTGGGCTCGCCTTCTGGCGCAACACCATGGCCCACTGGAGGACGAGGCTCGCCTGCTACAGGACGGACCTCGCCAAGGGCAGGACGGGCCTCTCGATACTGCGGTGGGGACTCGGCATTATCGCGCTGTCCGGCGCGCTTCTCAGAATGCGCAAGGAACTTCTGTTCGTGGAACACATCTACTGGGGCATGATGGTGACCGGATTCATGTTTGTCATCTTCGGCTTCACGAAATACGTCGAGAGCAGGCGGTCGAGGATGAGCCCGCCCAGGCACCATACCCTCATAGAGGTAACCGCGGCCGTAACAAGCTTCCTCGAGAACTATCAGTTGCCCGAGGCCGGGAAGAGGCATACGAAGGGTACGATGCTCGCGCGGCTCGGGGACTCGTTGCTGAGCTTCTGCTCGATACTCAACCCCGTGCCGGCCAGCAAGGAGCGAACGCATCTGGCGCGTGAGAGGAACGTGCTCGCGGCGCACAGAACGCTCGAGGCCTGCTACCGCACCATCTATGCCAGGGCGAGGACTGGGCTCGCCTTCATACGGACCGGCGTGGCGTTCTTCAGCCTGGGGTTCGGATTTCTGCGGTATTTCAGCTTCGGCATCGGGACTGCGGTCGATATATTTCTGATGGCGGCCGGTCTTTTCATGATAATCGACGGAACTATCTGGTACATGCCCGTGCGGAAGGAAAAGGGTAATCTGCAGCGTATCGCAACGTGAGGCCATGAAGATAGCCAGCAAGATAATACTCTCGCACGTACTGAGCTTCATCATCATATTCATGATAGGCGCGTTTGCGCTGGAGAGTCTGAACCCCATGATCGCCAAGCTGAGGTTCATAGAGATAGCCGACGACCTAAACATCGTTTTCCTCGAGATGAGGCTTTCGGAGAAGAACTATTTCCTGTATAAGGACGAGAACGCGCTCTCGGAGATAAGCGCCAAGATTAAAAACACCAGAGACGTTATCGATTCATATAGTGACAGCATTATAAAGGTCGTCGGGGAGGGTAACTTCAACACCCTCGAGGCGTATCTGGACGACTACGCCAAAGTGGTCAACAGCCTCAACGCAAGCCATGTAAGGGACAAGGTTTCGGAAACCAGGCTGCGAAACGCGGGTAAGAGGCTGAAGGATTTCTCCGACGAGATGACACGGCTGGAGCGGCATAACATCAACGCCATTATATTTAAATCTCACAACGCCCTGTTCTATTCGTTCTTTGCGATACTCGCCCTTGTCTTTGTGATAGGGCAGAGGGTCTCGGTAAATATAGTGAGGCCGATAAAGAACATCGAGGAGATGGCCAACTCCATCTCCGCCGGCAATTTCAAGAGGAAGAAGACGGCCCTTCCTAAGGACGAGATAGGTTCCGTCATAAGGGCCATAAACCATATGAGCGAGGAGATCAGCAACCGCCAGGAGCAGATAATACAGTCGAAAAAGCTCGCCTCCATGGGCATCCTCATCGCCGGCGTGGCGCACGAGATAAACAACCCCCTAAACAATATCTCCATGATCGCCGAGACCTACGAGGACATGTACGAAAAACTCAGCCCGGAGCAGCGGATGGAGTTCATGGGGAAGGTGGAGAGCGAGACCGTGCGCATCAAGGGTATCGTCAAGAACCTTCTGGACTTCGCCAAGCCCAAGGAGCCCGAACGCATTAGCGCGGATATCAACGAGGTCGTCAACAAGACCCTTAAACTCGTGCAGAACATGCTCAACGTCTCCGACATCGAGGTGGGGCTTAATCTGGCCGAGGAACTGCCCCTCGTATATGTGGACGTTCCGCAGATACAGCAGGTGTTCGTCAACCTCATCACGAACGCGATCCAGGCCATGCCCGACGGCGGCAAGCTCAATATCTCCACCCGCCTGGGCAAGGAGCCCGACACCATTGAGACGGGCTTTCTGGATTCCGGCAAGGGGATACCGCAGGAGTTTCTGGCCCACGTGTTCGACCCCTTCTTCAGCACCAAGGAGGAGGGCGGCATGGGGCTCGGTCTTTGGGTCAGTTATGGCATAGTAAAGAGCCAGGGCGGCAACATCCTGGTTGAAAGCAAAGTCGGGACCGGGACTATCTTCACAGTGCAGCTTCCGGTCTATAAAGAAAAAGGAGAGATAGAGTGAGCGCAAGAATTATGATTATCGATGACGAGAAGATCGTGGGCGACATGGCCAAGATATCCCTGGAGGACGAGGGGTACGCGGTCGAGACCTTCCTGAGCGCGGCACCCGCGCTCGAGCGGCTGAAGGAGGAGAAGTTCGACGTCGTGGTCACCGACCTCAAGATGAAGGGGATAGACGGCCTCGAGGTCCTGAAGGTCGTGAAGGAGCAGTATCCGGATACGAAGGTCATTATGATAACGGCCTTCGCCAACCTGGACGTGGCCATAGAGGCCATAAGGGGCGAGGTGTTCGACTTCTTCCCCAAGCCCATCAAGATCAAAGAGATGAAGGAATCCATCAAGAGGGCGCTCGAAGGCTGATGCCCCGGCCATAGAAGACAAGATGAAGGGCATCCCCCGGAAACTCGAGAGCGTACTTCAAAAGGCCCGACAGCGGATATTCGGCGAGGCCGTGGACCTGAAGACTGTCTTCGGCGACTTCAAGGCCGTGCTCGAAAGCAATAACCGGGCCCTCGAGGTTATCACCGACATGGGCGAGAAGCTCGGCGGTGAATACATCTTCGACATAATCTATATCAAGAAGGCCTACGAAGAGCTCTATGCCGATATACGAAATTCCGTAGAGCAGTTCAACTCTCTCTCGCATTCCAGATACCCCATTGGCAATACCCTCGACCGTATTGACGCCGCGATAAAAAAGGCGCTTTACGAGGAGGCCCCTGCCTTCGCGGGGCGCATACTCTTTTTCGGCGACATAACGTGGGAGGCCGCCCGTGAGGTGGGCGGCAAGAACTACCATCTCTCGCAGATGGCCAACAGCCTCGACGTAAACGTGCCCTCGGGGTTCGCCGTCACCGCCCACGCCTATGACGAGTTCATGCGGCATAACGGGCTGGACGCAAAGATAGAGGCGCTGAATTCGGTCGGGTACGGCGACGACGACCTAAAGGGCATAAGGGAGGCCATATCCGACGGAGAGTTGCCCGAGCCCCTTGGCGCGGAGCTCGACGGCGCGATAGAGAAACTCAGGGCCGCGCTCGGCCCGGATGCGTTTATTTCAGTCAGAAGCAGCGCCGAGGAGGAAGACAGCGAGTTCTCCTTCGCCGGACAGTTTGCGACCGTGCTGAACGTGCCGCTTCAAAGCGATGCGGTAAGGGATGCGTATAAGAAGGTCATAGCGAGCCTCTTTACTTCCGCGGCGGTCTCCTATCAGAAACGGCTCGGCTACGCGGTGGGCGGCATGAGGATGCCAGTAGGTTGCGTACCCATGATAGACGCAGTGGCAAGCGGGGTGGCATATACCGTCGATCCCGCCACGGGCAAGGAGCGCCTTTCGATAAGCGCCTCCTGGGGGCTTGGCGAATCGGTCGTGGCAGGCAAGGTGGACCCCGATACCTACGTGTTTGAGAAAATGCCCGCGCTTAAACTGGCGGAAGCTAAAGTAGGCAGGAAGGAATCAATGATCTCAAGCTCCAAGGCCGGGGGCACGGAGGAGTCAGCCACGCCCGAGGACATGAGGGCCAGGGCATGCCTCAGCGACGGGCAGGTAGCGGAGCTTGCCGAACGGGCGCTCAAGATAGAGAAATATTTCAGGAGGCCGCAGGACATCGAGTGGGCGCTCTCGGCGGACGGAAATCTCTACATCCTTCAGGCGCGGCCTCTCAGGGCGGCATCGTCGGGCGAGCGGGGGAAGACACGCTCGGTCGAGGAGTTCTCCGGTCAGTACCGGGCGCTGGTTCACAACAAAGGGAATGTGGTTCAGAAGGGAATAGCGGGCGGCAAGGTGTTCGTGGTCAAGACCGTGGACGATATCGAGAAGCTGCCCAAGGGCGCGGTGCTCGTGGCAAAGAACGATTCGCCGCAATTCGTGCGCGCCATGCCTTTTGTGTCGGCCATCGTTACCGACACGGGTTCCACGACCAGCCATATGGCGTCCATCTGCAGGGAGTTCAAGGTCCCCTCGGTCGTTAACACGAGGGAAGCCACGCGCGCGCTGCGAGACGGGCAGGACGTTACCCTCTATGTGGACGACGACGGCAACTACGCAATTTACGACGGACTCGTCGATGAGATACTGGAGCTCATTGAGCGCACCGGCCGCTCCCTCGAGGAGCTTTACGAGTTCCGCAAGAAAAAATACATCATGCGTTTCATATCGCCGCTGAACCTCGTGAACCCCCTGGCCGACGAGTTCACGCCGGAGAAGTGCAACACCATGCACGACATCCTGAGGTTCATGCACGAAAAGTCGGTGCAGGGGCTCATAGACGCCTCGATGAAGGCCGCGGGGAAGGGCGCGCTCAAGCGGCTTGAGATAGCCATACCGACGGGCATCAACGTTATCGACATCGGCGATGGCCTGAGCGACTCAAGCGGCAGTACGGTGAAGCTCGAGCAGGTTCAATCGGAGCCCATGCGGGCCGTCTTAAACGGAATGCTTCGGCCAGGGGCGTGGCATTCGGAGGCCGTGGACCTCAACCCGAGGGACTTTCTTTCGAGCATGATGCGCATGCAGGACCTGACGGCCTCGGTGGACCAGAGCACCTACCGAAACGTGGCGGTCATTTCAAGGGAGTACCTGAACATGACGCTCAGGTTCGGCTATCACTTCAATCTGCTCGACTGCTACTGCAGCGAGAAGGCGGCGAACAACCACGTCTACTTCCGCTTCGTGGGCGGCGCCACCGACATATCTAAGCGTTCGAGAAGGATAAGGCTCATAGCCGAGATACTGAAGGAGTTCGGGTTCATATCGTCCACGAAGGGAGACCTCCTGATTGCGCGGCTCTCCCATATCGAGAAGGCAGAGGCCCTGAGGGTCCTCGATATGTCGGGTAGCCTCATCGCCTTTACGCGGCAGCTCGACGCGGTGCTCGGCACCGACAGCGACGTCGAGAGGTTCAAGCAGGCCTTCCTCGCGGGCAATTTCGGCATCCACTCATAGGGTATGGTGGGTGTTGGTGGCGGTGCAGGGATTCGAACCCCGGACACTGCGGATATGAGCCGCATGCTCTAACCGACTGAGCTACACCGCCTCCCGGACTTACGGCAAGAGTCAATTATACCAAATTGCCCCCGCCTCAGTAAAAAAGCTCGAACCTCCGCGCGCGGATGTTTATCAGGAGCCCGGCGGCGATGAAGTTCGTCACCAGGGCCGTGCCCCCGTAGCTCATGAAGGGCAGGGGGATTCCCACCACCGGCATTATGCCGAGCGTCATCCCCACGTTTATGAACATGTAGAGCGTGAACATGAACGTCACCCCCAGGGCGACGAACCGTCCGAACGAGTCCTTGGCGCTAAGGGCTATCTCTATCCCTTTCAGAATGAGCGTCAGATACACGGCGAGCAGCGCGAGGCTGCCCAGGAAACCCCACTCCTCGGCGAAGACGGCGAAGATGAAGTCGGTGTGCTTTTCGGGGAGGAACCTGAAGGGCCCCTGCGTCCCCCTGAGGTAGCCCTTGCCGGCGATGCCGCCCGAGCCTATGGCCACCTTGGACTGGTTGATGTGGTAGCTGATGCCCGCGGGGTCGACGTCGGGCTGGACGAAGGCCACGATGCGCATCTTCTGGTAGTCCTTGAGCTCGTCCCAGAAGATGTTGCCCACGAAGGGGACGGATATCACGGCGAGCGTCACGGCCACCATGACCACCTTCTTGCGCACTCCCTTGGTAAGCGACATGAGAGTAAAGAGCATGAGGACTATGAGCCCCGTGCCCAGGTCGGGCTGCTTGATTATCAGAAGGAGCGGCACGGCCGTCAGCACGATGAACGAAAAGACGAGGTCGCGCACCGTCAGATCGCCCTTGATGCGGCTCATCCAGTGAGCGAGCATTATTATGTAGGCCAGTTTGAAAAGATCGCTCGGCTGAAAACTTATGGGCCCTATGCTTATCCACCTCGTCGCGCCGAGCCCCGTACGGCCTATAATCACCACCGCAAGCAGGAACGCCACCCCTATGCCGTAGATGACGTAGGCGTACCTGTTTAGGTACGAGTAATCGATGCTCACCACCACGAACATCGCCACGAGGCCTATGAAGAGCCAGTAGAGCTGTTTTATGTAGAACGAGGGGTGCTCGCCTCCGCCCAGCGGGCGTGTTGCGCTGTAGATGGTCATTATGCCGATAAGGCTTAAGAGCACGGTGGTGCCCAGAATGACCCAGTCGAAATTAGTTATCAGTCTGCGGTCTATCCTTAGCATGCTTTTTCATGGAGGCCATGTACGCCTCGATTGTCTTTTTTGCTATGGGGGCGGCGGCCGAGCCGCCGTGCCCGCCGTTTTCCACGAACACCGAGAGCGCTATCTGCGAGTTCTCCTCGGGAGCGAACGCAACGAACCAGGCGTGGTCCTGGAACCGGTCTTCCATTCTGCCGAGCCTTTCGAGCTCCTTGCGTTTCTTAAGGGATATCACCTGGGCCGTGCCCGTCTTGCCCCCGATGCGGGTAACTTTGCTTCGGGCGGCGTGCGCCGTGCCGTGCGGCTCGTTGACCACGCCTTCGAGGGCGTCCTTCACCCGTTGCAGGGTATCTTCGCTCACCATGGCAAACGAGTCGGCCAGGGGCTCTTTATCGACGCGCACGAGCGATAGAGGGTACAGAAACCCGCCGTTGGCTACGGTGCTCATCATGCGCGCAAGTTGCATGGGCGTAACAAGTACGAACCCCTGCCCGATGGATGCGTTAAAGGTCTCGCCGAGATACCACGGCTCGCCTATAACGCGCTTCTTCCATTCGCTGTCAGGGATGAGCCCGCTTTTCTCGGCAACAAGTGGAATCCCAGTGGGGCGTCCGAGCCCGAGGCGACGGGCGTAATCGGCGATGGTGTCTATACCGGTTGCTTCGCCGGCCTTGTAGAAGTATATGTCACAGGACTCCACTATCGCCCGGTGCAGCGAGAGCCATCCGTGGCCGCTGTGTTTCCAGCACCCGAACGTCCAGCTGCCTTCCTTGAGCTTGCCCGTGCACCTGAACTTTTCCTTGGGGGTGACAGCCCCGGAATCGAGTGCCGCTATGGCGGTTACTATCTTGAACGTGGAGCCCGGCGGGAACTGGCTCTGAAGCGCCCTGTTCAGGAGCGGATACCGCTCGCCCATGCTAAGTCGCTGCCACTCCTCTGGGTCTATGCCGCGCGAGAAGAGGTTGGGGTCGAACGAGGGGCGGCTGACTAGGGCTAGCACCTCGCCCGTTTCTGGTTTGATCGCGGCAAGCGCTCCCGCACGGTTCTGGAAAGCCGCTTCCGCTGCAAGCTGCGCGTCGATGTCCATGCTCAGGTAGAGGTCCGTCCCCTTCTTCGGCGGCTTCTCCTCTATGAGCCGCAGCTGCCTGCCGAGGGCGTCAACCTCTATGACCTTCTGCCCCGGCGTTCCCCTTAGGCTGTCATCGTAGAGCCTTTCAACTCCCCATTGTCCGATGAACGCCTCGGGCGGCACGTTCTCGTACTCCGGGTCCTTGGCCTGCGAGGGGGTTATCCTTCCGAGGTAGCCTATGAGGTGGCCCCCCACGTCTCCGTATATGTAATGGCGCGTCTGGTCGACGTCTATCGTGAGGCCGGGGTAGTCCGAGAGGCGGGCCTCTATGGTAGCCAGGTCGGTGAACGAAAGCCCCTCGCGGAGCTTTATAGTGGCGAGCGGGCTGTCGTGTTCAGCTATCTTTTCCTCGACTACGGCGGGGTCGAGGTCGAGGAAGTTGGCGATGGCCGCCACGTCGGCCTCGGCGGCCATCCTCGGCAGTAGCGATACCGAGTAGAAGGCAGAGTTTTTCACCAGAGGGGTGCCGTTGCGGTCGTATATTATTCCCCGAGGCGCGGGGATGCTCTCTATGCGAAGGCGGTTTTCCGCCGCGATCTCCTTGAACTCCGAGCCCTTGATGATCTGCAGGTGCCAGAGCCTCAGCACGAGGGCCAGAAACAGTAAGGCAATTACCCCGATTATGGGCAGTATGTTCTCTTTTCCGTGCTCAGATCTCATCGGCAGGTTTTATGAATATCCCGGCTACGGCATTTACCGAGGCTTGGGCAAGCAGCGCCACCAGGGCGAGCGACAGGGTCGTTGGCGCTTCGGCAAAGGCCGAAAGCGACGCGAACGATATCAACCCCGCAATCCATGTTATAACGAACACTCCGCCGGAGCCCGAGACGGGAGTCCAGCGAAGGAACCCTCCGGTTATGACCGACGCGAGTATGCCCGCAGTGCCGAGGGCTAGCATGTTCGGCCCGAGGAGCGTGCCCGCGAGGCTGTCGGCTATCGCCCCTATCAGAACACCCGCGAGGCAGCCCTTGAAGGCCCCGTACCTGAGGCCGACGTAATAGACCGGCAGGAGCGTGAGATAGGGCCTGATGCCGTAGAGCTCGAGCCTCGACTCAAGCACGAAGCACAGTGCGGTCAGAACGACGAATATCGGTTTCTCAAGTTTCATGCCGGTCATCTCCTTACTATGATGACCTCCTCTATTTTTCTCGTATCGACCAGGGGCACGGCCTCTATGCGATGAAAGAGCGCGCCTTCGGTCGTCTCCACTTGCGTTACGAAGGCCGCGGCTATGCCCGGCGGAAACAGGCCGTCGAGCCCCGAGGTGATTATGGACTCTCCCGGCGAGACCTCGGTAGCGGTATCGACGTATTTAAGTGTACATCGGTTGAGCCCCGCCCCCGAGAGCACGGCCTCCACGCGCGAGTTTCCGAGCCTCACCGCCACGGAAAAGCGCGAGTCGTCTATCAGGAGCACGACCGAGTAAGAGCCGTGCGCCTCCTGCACCTTGCCGAGAAGGCCCTTGGGCGTGATGACGGCCATGTCCTTTTCCACGAGGTCGTCGGTGCCTTTGTCTATGACGTAAGTGTTTGCCCACCGGCCGCTGCCCCGAGATATGACCCTGGCCGTGGCGACGTAGCGGCCCAGCGTTTCGGAGAGACCGAGAGCCTCTTTCAGGCGCTGGTTTTCGAGCTTGAGCTCGTCGAGCCGCTGAAGTTTGAGCCGCGCGCTCTTAAGCTCTGTGCGCAGTCGCCTGAGCTCTTTTTCGCGGACGGTGTATTTGCTGAAGGTATCGCCGAAATATCCGGTGGTGCTTACGTATGCGTTGTTTACGAAGTTGATAGGGTATTCGAGAAATCTAAACGGGCGGAATATCCCCAGGTGGTTTTGCAGTGTCATCAGCGCTATCGAGACGGCAAGGAGCGTCAGAAAAAGCCTGATGCGCTTGCTGTGCATTAATTGATGGCGACCCGCTTCAGGAGGTGGATATCGTCGAGCATCTTGCCAACGCCCCTCACCACCGCAGTGAGCGGGTCCTCCGCGACCATGACGTGCAGACCCGTGGTATCGGCGATGAGCCTGTCCAGGCCTCTCAGGAGCGAGCCTCCGCCCGCAAGCACGATGCCCCTGTCCACGATGTCGGCCGCGAGTTCAGGCGGCGTGTTTTCAAGCGCGGCCCGCATGGTGTCGATGATGACGTTGACGGGCTCCGATATGGCGTCTCTGATTTCCTCTTCGTTTATCGTTATCGTCTTGGGAATGCCGGAGATGAGGTCTCTGCCCTTTATGTCCATTGTCAACGGCTCATCTCCCTCTATGGGGCATGCGGAGCCTACCGTTACCTTTATCGTCTCCGCCGTCTTCTCGCCGACCATGAGGTTGTAGCGGCGCTTTATGTATGCCATGATGCTGTCGTCCATTTTGTCGCCGCCCACCTTGGCCGCCTTCGCATAGACGATGCCGTCGAGCGAGATGACCGCGATGTCCGTGGTGCCGCCGCCGATGTCCACTATCATGCTGCCGTAGGGTTCGCCTATGGGGAGTCCGCAACCTATTGCCGCCGCCATTGGCTCGGAGACGAGGTAGACCTCGCGCGCGCCCGAGGCGGCCGCTGCGTCCTTGACCGCCCTCTGCTCCACCTGCGTGATGGCCGAAGGCACGCCGATTATCACTCGCGGCGAGAGGAAGCTCTTGCGGTTGTGCACCTTTTCGATGAAGTACTTGAGCATCTCGCCCGTTGCGTCGAAGTCGGCTATGACGCCGTCCTTCATCGGCCTTATCGCGACGATGTCGGCGGGTGTTTTGCCAAGCATGCGCTTTGCCTCCGCGCCGACCGCCACCGGTTTCTTATTGTCTTTTCTGAGCACCACCACCGAGGGCTCGTTGCAAACGACGCCCTTGTCCTTTACGAACACGAGTGTGTTCGCCGTGCCCAGGTCTATTGCCAGGTCGTTAGAGAAAAGTCCAAGAAGTTTTCCGAACATCAATTCTCCCCTTTGGTTTCCGCTATCTCGACAACGGATGTTTTTGCGAGCTCGTCGCCGAGGCGCGCGCCTTCCTTGCTTCCGACAAGTATTATAAACTCAAGCGCCACGACTACGCCCAATAGCGGCCAGCCTACAACCGGTATCTTCCAGAGCAGCAGCCCCAGCGCCAGCGTGCTGTTTCGCACTATGGAGTCTTTTATCGAGCAGGGCTCTCCCGACGCAGTGCGCACCTTGAGGCCCGTGAGCTTCTTGCCGAGGCTCTGTCCCTTCATAAGACCGTCGCTTATGAGCAGATAGACCACCCCACCGAGCCATCCCGCCAGAGGCAACGCCTCGGCCGCGGCCAGAATGAGGATGAAATCGATGCTCTTTGAGACTGCCCTTAGTAAAAGCCCCGCCCTTTTAGTCTCCATATCTAAGAATAATAACACCGTAATATAATGTTTTTCAATGTGTTATTTCAGAATTCAAGGGGTTATGGCGGGTCTTGCCGGATGCCTCCGCGGCGTTTCGAAATGCTATCATTA
>Ga0210086_1000958_pt1 | contig 15491 bp, 18 predicted proteins | sample China_Galinas_PW_3_FD_184867 | JGI IMG/M metagenome (GOLD analysis project Ga0210086, IMG submission 184867) | Wetland microbial communities from San Francisco Bay, California, USA, that impact long-term carbon sequestration - China_Galinas_PWB_D2... | ecosystem: Environmental > Aquatic > Marine... | reverse complement strand
GGAACCGTGGTCGCCGGCGGCGCCTACACGGTGCCGGACGCGCTCGGCAACCGCGTCTTCCACCCCTACAGCGACTTCCTGCTCCACGACGTCGGCACCGGCGATGGAGTGGTCCAGTTCGGCGGCGTGAGGACCCGCAACATGCTGCGGACCGCACCGCTCTGGGGCCTGCGCACGCGATCACACCTGATGCACGACGGCCTCAGCCTCACCCCCCACGACGCCATCCTGCACCACGACGGCCAGGCCCGGTCCTCCGTCCGCGCCTACCGCGCGCTGTCCCGGCAGCAGCGGCGCCAGTTGCTGGACTTCCTCGCCTCGTTGTAAGCGCGGAACCCGGGCAACCCCGGCTCCACACCGAGCTGTGGGGCCGGGGGGAACCCTTGCTGCGCGCGACCGGCGGCTCAGCCGTTCTGCAGGTACGCGGCGCGCAGCAGGCCCTCGACCTCGCCGTCGATCTCGTCAGCCGAAGTCAGCGAGAGCTTGTGGGTCGCCTGGCCGGGGGTCTGGGACGGGACGAGGCGCTCCGAAGCCGGCGGGTCGGTGTAGCGCAAGCCGACGTCGACGCGGGTCCGGGTCGCCGCGGCGACCGCCGCGAGCTGGCGCCGGCGGATGAAGGGGATGTAGGTCGAGCGGCCCTCGACGGTCACGTCGTCGCCCAGCCCCTCCAGGATCTCCCGCAGCCGGTCGAAGATCGGTCGAAGCGCCGCCTTCGCGCCGGTGTACTGGCCGTCGACGAGCTCTTCGAGCGCAGGCGGCCCCCAACCCGCCGCCCTGGCCGCCGCGTCCGCGATCGCCCATCGCGAGTTCTGGGGCACGGCGTGGGCGTCTTTCAGCCAGCGGCGCACCGCCTTCTGGTCCAGCGGATCGACCCCGCTCGCCTCGACCTGCGCCACCCACTCCTCCACCGTCCGACCGGTGCGCTCCTTCATCGAGGCCGCGACGGCCGCCATCATCGAGTCTGGTGATGTCGGGCTCATGATGGACCCTTTCATACCACGCAGGTCAATCTACGATCCATGCTGCGTTCGGAGCGTGAAGCCTACGACATAGACTTATTGTTGAGCATGTCCGCGGGCATCGTCCCGTGGGACGAGCGGCTGGGTGTCCACGTCACCCATCTCATGTGGGGGACCGCGTTGCTCGCGATGGGGACTTTCGTTATCTCCTGGCGCTGACCGGGCTGACCTAGGGCAACCTGTCGGTCCACCCATGGGAGCTCGAAGAGGCGGGGCTGGTGGAGATCGAGAAGACCTTCGTCGACAAGATGCCCAACACCCGGACCCGGCTGACGAGAGAGGGCCGGTGTGCTACGGACGACTACTGGAAGCGGCGCGAGAGGCTACGGGACGGCGCCGCCAAGTCGAAATCCGAGGCCGAATGACCCCATCACGTGCCACTCCCACCGCGAGCCACCCGGAGCCTGGCCTCGATGCCCTTCACTTGAGCTGAATGCAGACGATGACCACGGGGCGAGGTCTCACCCGCTGCTACCCGAAGGGGGCGCTAGATTCAGCGTGCCAAGCGGCGGCAGAACACCGTAATTACAGAAAGGGGCAGCCGCGAATACCGACGCGCGGAGAGCGCTCAGCGCCCCCGTCCCTCGACAGAGGGCATAGTTCCCCGGGTCGAGGCCGGAGATCGTGGCGGCTCCGCCACGCAGACCGCCACCGCCGAAGCGTCTTGAGATCTGCAAGAAGGCCTGGAGAGACAGGAACGCCCCGTCGTGAACCACGAAGGTCGACGGATCCAGGTCCTCCACACTCCCCAGGTCCAGGGAACCCGGGTTCGGGTTCATCTCGATGACCAGGAGCTGGTCACTGGATCGGGCCAGGTTGGCTAGGCGGGTTCCGAATCCCGGGGCGATCGAGAGCACGTTGAACTGGTCCGAGTCCACCGGCGCGTCGACCTGAAAGAGACCGTCCGGGCCGGTGACCGCGTTGAGAAAGGAAACGCCTGCCGACGACCCGAGGTTGGGCCAGATGGTCACTCGAGCACCTGCAACGGCCCGACCTCCGGACTCCACCCGCCCGTAGAGTGGTGCTGTCTCCTGGAGGACGAGGCGAAGCTCGGGAGCATCGCGTCCTTCAGCCAGGTCCACCGGGAGCATGGCGCTGCTTGCGGAGGCCCGTTCCGCCTTCACCGCGTACCCACCTGGTTCCAGTCCCAGGAGGGAGAAGCTGCCGTCCTCGTCCGTCTCGACGCGGCTCGGTGTGGAGCCCTTGTCTCCGCCGACCGCCGTGACCGTTGCACCTTGCACCGGCTCGCCCTGCCGGTCCACGACCTTGCCGACCAATCGTGTGTCCGGCACCTGGAGATCGAGTGTGACCTTGGGCTTGTCGGGAACCTCGACGGGGGGCAGAATCACCGACGTGCGGCGACGGCCCTCGGGGATCCACTCCAGGCGCCATCGCCCGGGCCCCGGAAGCGCCCCTTCGAACTCACCCTGTTCGTCAATGTCGAACCGAACTCTCCGTTCGCCGCGCCGGGTCCCGAACCAGAGCTGGCCGGGCGCCGGATCATCGCCAACGGAGAGCGAGCCCTCGACCCGCAGGATGGGAATCTGGAAGAACAGCGGCTCCTCGCCCGCCGAGAGTTGGATCGTCTGCTCGAGCCACCGCGTATCCTCCGACCCGATGATCGCGAGTCGGTACGTTCCGGGGGCGAGGCCTTTCCGAATGTACTGGCCCTCGGCGGTCGATCCCTCGACCGTGTTCAACCATCGGTCCGACTCCGGATCGACCTGACTGAGCTCGATGCGCCAGTCTTCGCCCCATGGATCTCGAGCTGGATCAACTCCGAGATCCAACTTGATCGGGTTCGCCAGAACGAGCGGACCGGCAAGCGCAGACTCGAGATCGGCCCTCGCCTCGATCGGGCCGACACGAGCGGGTGCAAAACCCTTTGCTTCCGCGATCACTGTGTAGTGACCGGGCAGCAGACCCAGGAATTGGAAGAACCCGTACTCGTCGGTATGCGTCGTCGTGTTCACCAGGTTCAGTCGACGCTCGAAGCGAGGATCGGCCGTACCGCCGACGGAAATTCTCACCTGCGTCCCAGCAGGTGCGGGATCGCCGGACTCAGAGACGACGAAGCCGGAGACCGAGGCGCCTCGGACAAGCGAAATCGCCTCGAGGGTCGAGACGACACCGGGTCCGATCTCGGTCCCCAAGCGATAGACCGGGCTGTAGGGACTGCCAGAGATCCGAAGGTCGAGCTTGCCGGCTGGCACGGCACACTCCGCGGTTCCTTCCTTGACCGGGCAGTCCACGGCGCCAGCCTCGGCAGAGCGGCCCTTGCCCGAATCCTCCGAGGGCTGGAACCGAACCCTCAGGACCTCCGGCATCTCCCCGATACGAGCAAGCTTGACCTTGGCACGCACCTGACCGACCTGGAAGAGCGGCAAGTGGATCGAGCGCACCTGCTGATCCGTCTGGACGAATCGCTCCGGGCTCCAGACCTGATCACCCTCCGCCCGAATCGACCAGATCACTCCATCCTTCAGGTCGAACGTCCGGCTCGCACCCCGATTGATCGATGCTTTGATCGGCTCGGGAGCGGAGTCCGAAGAGGAAGGCTGACCCTGGCTCAGATGGTTCGAGGTGTCTTCCGGATTCAGACGGACAGTGATCGACGAAAGGTTTTCCGGCAGCTCACCGACGGCATCAAGGTGCACCGTGATCTGAGAAGCTTCTAGGCGAGCTCCACAAAGGAGACTCGTGAGAGCAAACCAAATCGCTGCTCTGCTTCCACTGAACATTTTGTAACTCTTCCTGATTCAGTCGTGAGGCGTAGGCTCGTGACTTACGACTCCCGCGAGACTGGAGCCTCGGAGGATGGATCCAACTGCATCCCCGACTGGGCAGAGAGGCACAAGGCGTCGCGAAGTGCAAAGCCGTTCTCCCAGGGTAGATCTTGCTCCAACGACGCCAAGGTGCAGAAAGCTTGCGTCCTGCAAACTCCGTTGCTGTCGACGGTACAGGTACCGAATCGTCCACCTACTTCGCAGTACTCGATCAGGCGGCAGTAGTCCAAGTACACACAGACAAAATCAAAACGGCAGTTGTAGCACTGGGCCTGGGCGGGCGCAGGTGTGAGGAGACCCATTGCTGCCACTGCGAAAACGATGACTGCAAGCGGTCCGAAAAGTCGGCGAGGAAGAGGCATTGAAACCCTCCGAGTTGCTGGTTGTCGTGAGAAGTCGCATGGTAACACTTATTGAATCGCCGCTAACATAGCAAGCCAACAGGTCGCCGTCAAGGAATTTACAAATCGTACGACAGGTACTGTTGAGCCGCCGGGTTGACACACGAAGGCCACGCCGTCGGTGTAGTCTCGGCCGATGCATGACGCTTCCTCCCCCATCGCCGCGCGGTGCGCCGGCCTGGTCAAGCGCTATCCCGGCGACGACGGCGGGGTGGTGGCGGTGGACGGCCTGGATCTCGAGGTGCGTCGCGGCGAGTGCTTCGGCCTGCTGGGCCCGAACGGTGCCGGCAAGACGACCACTGTCGAGATCCTCGAAGGCCTCACCACACCGGACGAGGGGCTGGTGGAGGTGCTCGGCCGGCGCTGGGGCGACGGGCACGATCGGGAGATCCGGCAGGGTCTGGGCATCCAGCTCCAGGAGACCCAGCTCGCCGACAAGCTCACCGTGGTCGAGACGGTGCGGCTGTTCCGTTCCTTCTATGAACGGGGTCCTGACGTCGACGGGGTCATCGGCCTGGCGCGGCTGGTCGACAAGCGCTCGGCCCGGGTGGGCAAGCTCTCCGGCGGGCAGAAGCAGCGCCTCGCCCTCGCCTGCGCCCTGGTGTCGGACCCGGAGCTGCTCTTCCTCGACGAGCCGACCACCGGCCTCGACCCCCAGGCGCGGCTCCACGTCTGGGAGGTGGTCGAGGAGTTCCTCGGGCGGGGCGGCACCGTGGTGCTCACCACCCACTACATGGAAGAGGCGGCGCGGCTCTGCCATCGGCTGGCGATCATCGATCACGGGCGCCGCATCGCCCAGGGGAGCCCGGACGAGCTGGTGGACGGCCTGGGCGCAGAACAGATCCTGGAGCTGCGCTGCGCCCCTGCACCGGACAACGTGCCGGACAGCGGTCTGGACGGCGCGCGCCTGGCGGCGCTTCCGGGGGTGGCCGGCGCCTCCGTCCTCGGGGGCGCCCACGAGAGTCAGGGCTGGCTGATCCGCGTCCGCGACATCGCCGCGGCCCTGCCTGCGGTGCTCGCGGAGCTCGACCGCTCCGGCGCACACCTGGAGCACCTGGCCACCCACCAGGCGACGCTCGAAGACGTCTTCGTCCACCTGACCGGCAGAGGGCTTCGCGATGAGTGACAAGAGAGGCGGCGCCCTTCATCCCCTGGTCGAGCTCACCCGGGTGCGGCTGCTCGAGTTCCGCCGCGAGCCGGAGGCCCTGTTCTGGGTCTTCGTCTTCCCGGTGCTCCTGGCCGTCGCCCTCGGCATCGCGTTCCGGGAGAAACCGCCGGCCCCCTACCAGGTCGGCGTCACCGACCCGGCGGTGGCCGAGCGGCTGGCCGGAGCGGACGGTCTCGAGGTCGAGCCGATCGGCCTCGCCGAAGGTCTCGACGCCCTCTCCCGCGGCCGCCTGGACGTGGTGATCGAAGCAACGGGCGCTCCGGGCAAAGAGGGCGCCGGAGTGCGGTACCACTACGACGCCCTGCGCCCCGAGAGCCGCGCCGGCCAGCTCGCCGCCGACCGGGCGCTCCAGCGCGCCTTCGGCCGGCGCGATCCGGTGCCCTCGGTGCTCGAGCCGGCCTCGGAGGTCGGATCGCGTTACATCGATTTCCTGATCCCGGGCATCATCGGCCTCAACCTGATGGGTTCAAGCCTCTGGGGGATCGGCTTCTCGATCGTCAACGCGCGAACGAGGAAGCTCCTGAAGCGCTTCGCCGCCACCCCGATGCGCCGTTCACACTTCCTGCTCTCCTACGTGCTGTCCCGGCTCCTCTTCCTGGTGCTCGAGGTGGCGGCCGTGGCCGGAATCGGCTGGTGGATCTTCGGCGTCGCGCTCCACGGACCGCTCGCCGCCCTGCTCCTGGTCACTGTCGCCGCGGCCTTCGCCTTCGCCGGTCTCGCCCTGCTCCTGGCCGCCCGGCCCACGACGATCGAGGGAGTGTCGGGATGGATGAACCTGGTCATGCTGCCCCAGTGGCTGCTGTCCGGCTCGTTCTTTTCCTACGAGCGCTTTCCGGAGGCGGTCTGGCCGCTGATCCGGGCTCTGCCGCTGACCGCCACCAACGACGCGCTCCGCGCCGTCTACCGGGGCGAGCCGTTGATCACCGGCATCGGCCCGGAGGTGGCGGTGCTGGCCGCCTGGGGCGTCGTCTCCCTGGCGCTCGCCGTCCGCCGCTTCCGCTGGCAATAGGCAGGGGTGAGGCGGGCGCCTGACGCTCGAGCGCGAGCGGCAGGCGCCCGCGAGGCTCACGGACAGACCACGCAGGTCCTCATGTAGTTGTGCAAGACACAGGTGCAGACGAGCGGGTCGCAGACCCCTTCACAGTCCCGGTCCCAGTTACAGGTGACTCCGCTGTCGATGCAGTACTTGTTGACTGTGCCGATCGCCTGGAGGTTGGAGAAGACGGGCTGGTCGGCGGGAGCGAGCATCTCCACCACCGGCGCGTCGAACACCGCCGGCTGAGCGGGCGCCGGATCGGCCACCGCGGGCTGGCCGACCGGCGCGGCGAGACCCGGATCTGCGGCCTGGGCGGCGAAGGGGATGGCCAGAGCGAGAGCCAGCACGAGCATGCAGCTTGTCGAAGCCTTCATCGGGGACCTCCTGATTGTCTTGCCGGGAACGAGCCCGGCCATTGATAGGAATGACGGATTCACCCTAACGAAAGGACTGCATATTCGCAAATTCGTGCCCTGGCACACCGGCCGCTTCAGTCGGTCGGCGCGGCCGGTTCGGCAAGGTCCGGCGCCATGGCGGCGTGCTCCTTGCGGACCAGCAGGATGGTGTCCGCGGCGGCCAGGACGAGCATCGCCCACCCCACGACGTACTTCCACGAGCCCACGTCCTCCGGCCGGATCAGGGCGGTGTTGAGCAGGCCGATCACCCAGAAGAGCAGGGTCCGCTGCAGGTGCCAGAGGTCCTTGCCGCCGCCGGACCGGTAGAGCCGCCGGCCCGCCTGGACCAGGTTCCAGAGGACCGCCAGCGAGAACAGGCCGAGGACGGTCCAGTCGATCCAGGTCCGCCCGGAGCTGCTGAGAGAGATCGCGAAGTACAGGGCGCCGCTTGCCAGGACTGCCAGAACGACGTACGACCGGGGCTTCTTCCGCTTCATCGAGTCCCCCTTTTCGGGTGTCAGTCGGGGAATGGCTCGAGCAGGCTGAGCAGCGTGCGCTTGTAGTCGCGCAGCGCGTCGAGACCCGCCTCCGACAGGAAGTAGGTGGTTCGCGGCCGCCGATCCACGAGCTCCCGCTCGAGGTGGACGATGCCGGCCGCCTCCAGCTTGCTCATCTGGACCGACAGGTTGCCGCGAGAGAGACCGGTCTTGCGGAGCAGGTACATGAAGTCCGCCCGCTCGACCATCGCCAGCAGAGCCAGGACCCGCAGACGGGCCGGTTCGTGGAGCAGGACGTCGACCTCCGGGATCGTCGGGCCGAACGGCACGGTCAGGACGCTTCCCGGAAGGCTCGGGCGGCCCGGAGGAACCGGCCGAGCAGGGTCACGCCCACCGCGATCACCGCCAGGGCGACCACCACCAGGGGAAACGCCGGCCCGAGGGCGAAGACGACCGTGACGGCGGCGCCGGCGACGAGGCCGAGGGCGTAGGCGTGGAAGCGCCGGGCGCCGGTCAGGAGGCCGGCAAGGACGGCCGCGACCGCGACGAGGACGGCCGGAAGGCCATCGACTGCCTGGCCGAGCGTGGGAAGAGCGCCGCGCTCCCGGACCACCAGGGCGGCCAGGACCACGACCGCGAAGAGCCCCACCCCGAGCGCCAGGGTCGCCGCGAGCCCGCGGGTGATGCGCTTCCGGCGGGCGAGGGAGAAGCGGACGAAGCCGGCGCGCGGCTCGACCACCAGGCGCCGGAGAGGCCCCCAGAGCACGATCCACAGGGGCGCCTGCACCACTGCGAGCGCGCCGATCTCGCTCTGCCACCCCACCCCAGCCAACAGCAGGGCCATGCCAGTCAGGATGTCCAGCAAGCCGTCGTCCCAGAAGGACCGGAAGAGGTCTCGTTCGGTCAGGATCTGTGTGTTCGCCATGGGTGCCTCCGAAGGCAGTTGACGCCGTGAACTTAGTTTACTCCATGAACTAAACGGGCGCAAGAGCGCAAGAGAGGTCGTCTCGAAGCGACCGAGGCGGTTCCCGGCGCCGACCGGGTAGTGGTCCTGAACGACGCGCTGTGGCATCGGCGGTTCGGCGCCGACCCGAAGGCGCTGAGCGCCAGTCTCGCCCGGCAATACCCGGGCACCGACCGCGGCTGGTCGCTGCGGGTCGCCGGAGCCCGGTAGATGGCGGATCGCCCTCCTCGGATAGCATGGAGCTCACCGTGCGCCACCGATTCCATTTCCGGCCTGCCGGGACACTCGCCATGGTGCTCTCCGCCGGCATGCTCCTGCTGCTCGCCGTGCCCGCCGCGCTCTACGGACAGAGCGGGTTCGTCACGGGAACGGTGAAGAGCGTCCACGGGGGGCCCCTGGCCGGGGTCCAGGTGACCCTCTCGCGCGAGACCGACGGGGAAGAGCCGCTGGTGGCGCGGCAGACCACGACCGAGTCGGGACGCTTCGCGTTCAAGGTGGGCGCAGAGGATTCCGGCGAGTTCCTGCTGCGCTTCGAAGCCGAAGGCTACGCCCCCGCCGAAGGTCTCGTCCGGGTCGTGTGGGGCCGGGCAAAGGTCGTCGACATGAAGCTGGTGCCGTGGGAGGAGGCCGTCCGGAACGACCCGGACACCGCCGTTCAGGCCGGCTTCGACGCGTTCGAGGCGGGGAACCTCGAAGATGCGGTGACCTACTTCGAAGCGGCCCTGGCGACCGACCCGAACAAGGCGGAGGCACACCGGGGCCTGGCGGAGGCTCACCTGCGCGGCGGCCGACCCGGCGAGGCTGCACAGGAGGTGGAGAAGTACCTCGAACAACGTCCCGGCGACCGGCAGGGTCTTCGCCTCGCGTTCGACATCTACTCTGCCCTGGAGGACGAGCAAGGGATCGAGCGGACGAAAAAGCAGCTCGTAGCGGCCGGGGCCGGACCCGAGATCGCTTCGGCGATCTACAACCGGGGGGTCGATGCCTACCGCCTCCAAGCGCTGGACAAGGCAGCGGCGTCGTTCCGGGAGGCCCTCCGGCTCGACCCCGGCCTGACCGATGCGGCGGTGGCGCTCGCGTCGATCGCCTACACCCAGCAACGGTTCGCCGAGGCGGCCGATCGAGCCGCGGACATCCTCGAATCTCACCCGGGAAACATCAAGGTGGCCCGGCTGCGCTACCTGGCCCTGGACGCGTCGGATGCGCCGGGAACCGACCAGGCGCTCACCGCCTACCTGGCGCTCGCGCCAACGGCCGCCGTCCACCTCGTCCTCCAGCGGGCCACCGACGATTTCGCCGCCGGCCGCCTCAGAACCGCGGAGACCAGCCTGCTCCGGCTCCTCACCCTCCGCCCCGACCAGCCGGACGCGCACTTTCTCCTGGGAAAGCTCTATCGGGAGAGCGGCGAGCACGGCAAGGCCAAGGAGCACCTGGAGCGCTTCCTCGAGCTCGCCCCCGACCATGCGGACGCGGACACCGCGCGCGACATGCTCGAGTCCCTCACCGCCGGCTGGTAGCTGGCCGGATCGTCCCGATCATCTGTCCCATCGGATGCTCTTCGGGATAGACTCCGCGCCATTCCATACACAGGGCGCGGGCCCTCGACAAGGAGACGTGTAATGACTCGACTGATCCGGTTGGTCGCCATTGGGCTCTTGGGCTTTGCCCTCGGGATGGCCCACCCCCTCCATGCCGTGACCCAGGACTTCACCCTGGTCAACCAGACGGGCGTCGAGGTCTACCGCCTGTTCATCTCCGAAACCGGCAACGACAGCTGGGAAGAGGACGTTCTGGGCAACGGCACCTTGCCCGACGGACACCGCCTCGACGTCTCCTTCTCGGGCCGCACGGCCTGCCTCTGGGACATGATGGTCACCGACGAGGACGACAACAGCCTCACCTGGCAGGCCATCAACCTCTGCGAGGCCTCCGTGGTCGTCCTGCGTTGCAACGATGAGGAGTGCTGGGCCGAGCACGAGTAGGGGGCCGGGCCGGTTGCGCGGCCGCGGACCGTCACTCACCGGGTCTCGTGCCGCGCTCCCAGTTCACCCACCGTTCACTCAGGGCCCAGAGGCGCTGCGGCGCCTCTGGGTAGTAGGCCTGCCCGTCCACCTGGGCCGGGTCAGGGAAGCCGGCTCTGGTGCGCGGCCGCCACCGGCCCGACGTACCCGCCCTCGACGAACGGGCTGCTACCGAGCGGGCGGGGCACGTCGCTCTCGGTCAGGCCGCGCGGGTTCGCGTCGAGGTCACTGAAGAACGCCGTCTGATAGCCGTAGGTCGCACCGCACTCCTGGCAGCGCCGCCCCAGCGACTCGATCCTGCCCGCGAGAGCTGCTCGCCACGCCAGGGCGACGGCGATCACAACCGCACCCGCAGACGCCACCCCCCAGCATGGCAGGAGACCACAGAGCCACTCCGCGACCAGGAACGCGGCAAACCACAGACTCCCCCGCAGCACGAACCGCCAGAACGACGCAAGCGGCCAGTTTCTCCCCCACAGCCATCCGATCAGCACGAGGGCGAAGGCCATCCCGATCGCGAAGTAGGCGAGAAGAGATAGGGAGAGGGCGATCCCCGTCGCCTCCCACGCCGGCACGAGCAGCAGTGGCGTCGCCCACAGCGCCACGCCGGCGAGCCGCCGCCTTCGCCTTGCCAGCGCAGGCCTGTCGGCTGTCTCCCACAGCGCGAGATCGAACGAGCCGCAGGTGTCGCAGTAGAGGTAATGCCGATACGACTGGACCGGCTCGAGCTCCGGGTCGTTGTCGCCACTGGTCGTGAGAACTGCGACACTTCCCATACGCGCCCCCTCGGAGTCGTAGACCGCGAGTCCAAATCAAGGTTGATCGGTTAGAGAGTCTAGCCGACCAAGGTGAGCCCCGCTAGCGGGTCGGGGCACTGCGATCACTTCCGCCTGCTCAATCGGCCGAAGACCCAACCGAGCACGGCCCCGATCGGCGCCGTCAGCCAGCCGACGATCAGCAGGCTGAAGAACGTCAGCGCGGCAGCGCCCGACAAGGCCGTCAGGAGGTCGGCCGGGGGCTCGCCCAGCGAGCTGGTACATCCGCCGGTGAGCCAGAAGCAGAGGTTCGCGCCCAGGTAGCCCAGGTACCAGGTCAGGTAGAGGGAGACCACGCCGGCCAGGGCCCCGGCGAGCGCTCCCCATGCCGGCCGGCGGCGGGGAAAGCGCTCCGGCAGGACGCGCCAGAGCGCCGTCCCGGAGCCGAACGCCGCCAGCGCTGCGGAGACGAAGAACCACCGGTACCCGTCGCCCGCTGCGCCCACGGAGACGAGGATCCCGAACACCAGCCCTACGCCGGCGCACAGGGCGCCGAAGACGAGCGACCGACGGGCCGGCGAGGAGCCGTGCCACCCGCCGGCTCCACCGACCGTTTCCGCAGAATCGGACGCCTCGGCGAAGAGGTCGATGCCGTGCTCGGCCGCGTAGGACCGGGCCTGTTCCGGGGTCAGGGGATCGGCGTACCAGGACGGGCTGCTCCACACGTCGTCGGTCATGCCGGAGATCGCATCCATGACGCTCGGAGCTCCGGTCGTCCAACGCCCTGCCACCCACTCTTCCGGAGAGTGGAGCTCCCCGGGCCGGTGTTTCCTCCGGATCATATATCCGGGGTACTGGTCCCGGCTGTCGTAAAAGCGGTAGTTGTACCCTCCGTGCTGAGCGGACGCGCAGATCTCTTCCATCTCGGACCACAGGCTCCAGCACAGGCCCTCGCGATAGGCGGCTTCTCGGAAGCTGGCGAGCTCCTCCTTGTAGACGCCGAGAAGCTCATCATTCCCGTCGGCGACGCAGGCGCGCATGTTGGCCAGCCTGTCTGCGGCCTTGACGATCAGGGCGAGCTCCAGGTCGCCCGAGACGCGCGCCATGCGGGCATAGCTTTTCCGCTTGCGCTCCGCGCGGCTGTCTCCCGGCTCGTCGGTGAGAATCGCTACGCAATCGGCGATCCGGCGACCGAACGCCTCCGCGATCGCGTCGATCTCGACCGGCGTATCCTCGACCACGTCATGCAGATAGGCGAGGGCCTCTGCCTCCTCGCCGTGCTCCTGGACCAACTCGGCAACGGCGTCCAGGTGCACCTGATACGGGTGCGATCCGTACTGCTGCTCCCCGTGTGCCTCCAGGGCGAACGCCCGCGCTCTCTCGACCAGCGGTCTTCCGGCGTGGTTCATTTCCGAGCCTCCTCAGGGTGAAGCTGCTTCTGCGCTGCTCTCATGTTCGCGGTCGCAGTCTAGCCGCTTTCCCCTGGGGAGGCTGAGATCCAACGGCGGCGACGAATGGTGTAGACTCCGCACCTTGAAGCTCGAGAAAAGATGCCGCCCTGCGGGGACCGTCAGGTTCCCGGAGGGCACGTTCCCCGCGAGGATTCCTTGGAACAACAGGAGCGCGGGGTGACCGAACAGGTGTAGGAAATCAACAAGACCAGAAGACTGGGTAAACAGCTCACCACTGTCGGTGGCGTTCTCATTGCGGCGTCAATCGTCCTTGCTATGTTTGGAATTCTTGGCGGTACTTCTTCAAACCTGATACTGGCCGTCGGCCTGGTGCTCGGCGTGACGGGCATGGTGATGTCCAGAGTCGGCAAGAAGTAGGTTTCTCGCACATTCTCCGACGCCTTCTTGCGCGTGGAGGCGCGCTCTGGCCTCCACTCACCTGACACCTGCCCCGGAACACCTCCGAGCGGTACTATGTGGACTGGACTAGCGGTTGCAATGAGGATTACTATGTCGATGCCGATTATGGAGGATGCGATGAAGACCGTTCAGATCACGCTCGATGAACACCTCGCGGAGGACGTGGACCGTGCAGTCGAGAAGCTCGGCACGACACGCTCCGGCTTCACCCGTGACGCGTTGCGGAACGCCCTCTTGAAGATCGAGCGCGAGGATCTCGAGCGGCGTCACCGGCAGGGGTATGAAGCCCACCCGGTGGAGCCCGGAGAGTTCGACGCCTGGGAGGAGGAGCAGGCGTGGGGGGAGTGATACGGCGCGGCGACGTGCGCTGGTACAAGTTCCGCCGGCCCGACAAGAAACGCCCCGTTCTGGTCTTGACGAGGGGCTCCGCCTTGGAGTTCCTGGGCGAGGTGACAGTCGCGCCGATCACCTCGACGATTCGCGACATCCCCACGGAGGTCGTGCTGGGACCCGGGGACGGGATGCCCCGCGACTGCGCCGCCAACCTCGACCACGTCCAGACGGTCTCCCGCGGGCAGGTCGGCGCGCTGATCACGGCCCTGCCCGACCGGAAGCTCGACGAGGTCAGAGCTGCACTCCTGTTTGCGCTCGGCTTCGAGGCAAGGTAGTGAACCACGTGGAGGTGCGCACGCAGGGCCTCGCGGCGCTCCGGCGCCAGGTGGCAGACGTGGCCGACGTGCCGCCGGTGGCAGTGGAGCGGCAGGCCGAGACGGGTCGGCCGATCCTCGAGGTGGTACGGCGACCGCCGGCAGCACGGCCGCGGCGCGGAGCGCATCGGCCCGCTCGTAGAACAGCGCGGCCGCCTTTGCCGCCCTGGGCCAGGGGCTCCTCCCGCCGGGCCACGGCCCAGCGGTGCCCGGCGGCGCCCTCCCCGAGGTGATCAATCGCCTCGACGGCCAGCGGGCCGGCGAGCAGCCTCCATTCACCTGGCACTCGGTCCTGGCACTCGGTCCTGCCCACATCGCGCTGCGCGTCGCCCGGATTCAGAGCCGAAGAGTACTCCGACACCGCGACCCAGGAGCTCCAATTCGGAGGAGGCACCCGTGGCTGAGCACGTCTGGAGCGCCCTCTACGACCGGAGCGTGATCGACAAGTCCAGCAACCAGGTCAGTCTGCTCAACGTGGTCGAATCATCGAGTTTGTTCGTGGAAAAGGAGGAGCTCGATCGACTTCGGAAGTCCAACGCCGACTCGGAAGAAGCTCCAAGCTTCAGGCGCCGGCTGCACTTCGTGACCTGGAGGGTGCGGTCAGATCTCGACACACCCGAAACCGTCCCGATTTGTCTCGTAGTGATCTCTCCACGAGGCGAGTGCGGCGGCACAGCTCCCGGCACGGTCGATCTCTCGGACAAGAGCTGACCGGCGAGTGCCAGGTAATTGGCGGGTAGCAGAAGTGCGCTGCGGCAAGCGTTGGCCTACCGGTGTCGAATACCGTTGAAAGCGGCGGATGGTTCCGTGGTCGGACCCCTGAAGGCTCAGCAACGCTCCTACCCCTGGGGATTGCCCTCCTCGGCCAGCCAGTCGAGCGTCGCGGCGACGGCGTCCGGGAGCGGCGTCATCCTCACTTCACCCAGGAGACCCCGGAGCTTCGCCGTGTCGTAGCGGACCGGCCGCGCGTAGTGGGGAGCCAGGGGCACGACCGGCCGGAGCGCCGGGACGACCAGGGCCAGGAGCTTGAGCAGCCAGGGGGCGACGGCGCGCACCTTGATGGTCCGGCCCAGGTGGGCGCCGGAGATCCGGGCGAGCTCGCGGGCGCTCGCCACGCCGTTGCCGGGGATCGCCCAGTCGGTGCCGTAGGCCTCGTCGTGCTCGATGAGGTCCGCCACCACGGCCATGGCGTCCGGCACGTAGACGGTCTCGCGCCCGGCGTCGGGGCTGCCGATGGCGCTCACCGGCTTGCCGGAGAGGGCCTCCTGGAGGGCCATCTGGACCGCGCTGGTGTGGACTTGGGGACCGAAGAAGTCCGGCAGGTGCACGACCGCCGCGCCACTGTCGAGCAGGATGTCCTCGGCCTCGCGGCGCCAGCGGAACCACGGGTGCCCGCCCTCCCGCGGGTGGCTCTCGCTCACCACCTCGCCGCGGTGGGGGAAGAACGCCCAGTAGGAGGAGACCTGGAGGCAGCGGGCGCCTTCGGCCCGGGCGGCGGCCGCCACGTTTCTGGCGGTCACCGGATGGTCGGCCATGTGCTCCGGTGGCAGGCCGATGGCGTCGACGATCAGGTCACAGCCGGCGACGGCGGAGCGGAGCGCGTCCGGCTCGAGGGCGTCGGCCGCGGCGAGCTCGGCGCCGGAGCCGGCGAAGATCCTCTCCAGGTGGTCCCGGCTGCGGGAGACCGCGCGGACGGCCCGGCCGCGCCGGAGAAGCTCCCGGGCGAGGTGGAAACCGGTGGGACCGGTGGCCCCGACGATGGCGGTGCGCTCGGGGTGAAAGGACATGGGGAGCATCCTCCCACAGTGGTCGTTGCCGGCTTCGATCCGCGTAGAAAGAACACGGGGCGGTAGATCGCCGGTGGCGGAGGG
>Ga0210086_1000957_pt1 | contig 15491 bp, 11 predicted proteins | sample China_Galinas_PW_3_FD_184867 | JGI IMG/M metagenome (GOLD analysis project Ga0210086, IMG submission 184867) | Wetland microbial communities from San Francisco Bay, California, USA, that impact long-term carbon sequestration - China_Galinas_PWB_D2... | ecosystem: Environmental > Aquatic > Marine... | reverse complement strand
AACTCCTTCTGAAACACTTAACTTTAATTGGTATTAGTATACAGAAATATTATCGCTTACGTACAATAAATTTAATAGGAACACCTTGCAAGTCATACTCACGACGCAAAAGATTCTCAAAATAAGCAAGTTGGCTTGCTTCAAACCATCCTGGTACATTTACATACAATAGAATAGTTATTGGTGCTGTTTTAATTTGTTTAGCTTTATAAACATGTAATAATTGTTCATTACGATAGAGCGGCTTTTTATGTAATGCGTCTTTAAAAAATAGCGTCAAATCTTCTATCGGTAAATTCTGCGAATAGCGTTCCCATACTTTTTGCACAAGAGGCAGCACCTTACCAATATTAGCGCCAGTTTTGCAAGAAATATTAAGCGTTGCTAATTTTTTTATAAAATACTTATATTCATCAGTAGCCATCGCAAGCATTTCTGATTCATACTCTTGCATCAAGTCCTGCTTATTGAACAACAAAATAAGAGCTTTATACCTTTCTTCAAATGCATAAAAGGCTAATTTAAGTTCTTGGTCTGACAATTGACCAGATGATGCATCAATAAGCAACAATACCACGTTGGCTTCTTCGAGCGCTTTGAGAGAACTTTTAACCATTAAATTTTCTAGTGGCTCATGTACCGCACGTTTGCGCCGCACACCAGCTGTATCGGTCACCAAGATATCTTCTTTAAAGAAGCGTACTCGTTCTGAAATTGCTTCTCGCGTAGTACCAGGCATATCCGCTACAATAGCACGCTCTTCTTTTAATAATAGATTAAGCAATGAAGACTTGCCCACATTTGGTTTGCCCAGCAATACTACTTTGCAGGTTAACTTTGCTTCTTCTTGCTCTTTTTTTTCATACGGCAATGCCGTCACGATAGATTCTAATAAATCTGCAATACCAATACCATGTTGTGCCGAAATAGGAAATAGATCTGTAAATCCAAGACGTTCAAATTCATGCATCTGTTCTTGAGCAACTTGCGCATCAGATTTATTTACTGCCAATAAAACTCGTTTACCCATTTTATGCAACATCTTTGCAAGGGCTCGATCTTCTGGCAATACGCCAACCTTACCATCACACACAAAAAGAATGATATCTGCATCTTCAAATAATGATAACGCTCGTTTGCGCGTCTCTTCTATAATTGGATCTTGTGAACGGCGTACACTAATTCCACCTGTGTCTATCAATTCAAAACATCGCCCTTGCCAACACACGGTATCCTTTAAAAAATCACGTGTTACACCTTCATAATCAAAGGCCAAACTTTTTACATCAGTAGATAAACGGTTAAACAACGTGGACTTACCAACATTGGTTCTACCCACAATTAAGACACGTGGCAATATACTCATGGTGATTTTACTCTCTAATTTCCCGAACAGTACCCGGAAAATATTGTAATATAAGGTTTGTTTTATGCCAGATCGAGGCATCAGACACATCAATACTATAACTAGCCGGCATCTGCTGCAATGATGTATAACGTTGCTGCTGCGATGCGTATCCAGAGGTTCGTGAGGTATATGAACGAGCAGGATTTGTAGAAAATTGTTTAGATACTCCGGACATAGGCTTGTTATTTTTTTGCTCCACATGCTGTGGCACATCACGTTTTACCGTATGTGTTACCATTTCTTGCGTAGCAATTTTTGGTGAACGGGTTACATTGGTAGTACCAATAAATAATGGAATAAATTTAACAGAAGTATTAAATAGCTTTTGCAAGTACGGTAACCATAACTTGTTTGTATCACGCAACCAATCTGCAAAAAACGCCAAATCTTTAGGGAACACAACTTCCAGACTTCCCGCGTCAGCATCATACTGCTTAAAAACACCCTGTGTAAAAATAGAAGTTACTAATGGATCATTAATTGTATGTACCTTTTCCACAAAAGCATGCCATGCCCCCATTGAGCTAAATTCCTCTTCTTCCTCTATCTCTTCCTCTTCTTCTATTTCTTCTTCTTCAAATTCTTCATCTTCAAGGTCAGCATCTTCACCTTCTCCTTGCGCAACCGCTTGTTGTGCTGGAGATGATGAACCGCTTGGATCTTTTTTAGAACTATGATTTTGACATAATTGCATCAAAATCATTTCAAGCAATGTATATTTGCCAGTCGTTTTTAAAAACAAAGCTTCATTTTCATACAATGCATCTAAAACATAATTTAATTGTTCAAGAGATACATGTTGCACAAAACGTTCTAATGTTGATGTATGTTCACTAAATTGCTCTGACGGCACACCATGCTTTAGCCATAATAATGTACGACCTAATTCAAAAAAACGACGCCACACATATTCAGGTGCATAAGATGCTAATTTTATTTCTTTAATTTTCTCTAAAACTACTCTCGGTGTTTTTGTCATCACCGCATCAAACAATCTGATCAACTGTGCGTCATCTAAATAGCCAAGCACCTGTTGCACTGCATGCTTAGTAACCATGCTACTTGAAAAGCGAACCTGCTCTAACATATTAAGTGCATCACGAGCGGAGCCCTCTGTCTCTTGCGCAATATACTGCAACCCTGATTGATCGAATTGAATACTTTCTTGTTCACATACACGTTGTAAATGATTGGTTAATATGTCAGCATCAATAGATTTAAAGAATAGTTGGAAGCAACGTGATTTAACCGTATCTATAATTTTATGTGGATCAGTAGTTGCCAAAATAAAAAGTACTGATGCTGGTGGTTCTTCTAGAATTTTGAGTAGCGCATTAAATGCTGCTTTACTAAGCATATGCGCTTCATCAATTAAATATATTTTTTTATGCCCCATTAACGGCATAAGTGCCGCTGCTTCTACAATCTGCCGTACATTATCTACACCAGTATGAGATGCAGCATCCATCTCGATAAAATCTGGATGTTTACCTGCAAGCATAGCTTTACAAGAAGCACAATCAAGGCATGGCAATGTTGCTTTTTGTGGATTATTTTGAAAAGTTATTAGTTGTTCACAATTAAGTGCAGCAGCAAAGATACGTGCCGTAGTTGTTTTACCACAACCACGTTGACCTGAAAATAAATAAACGGGAAAATATTGACCTTTATAGAGACTATTTTTAAGCATACGAATTAATAGGTCTTGCCCTATAATCTCATCAAAATTTTTTGATCGCCACTTACGTGCAAGATTTAATTTTACCGTATTCATCTGCGCATTCTTCTTGTGAGTTAATGATATACAATTTTCTAATACTCACATGGGGAAGCTGTACAAGAAGCTTCTACTCCTGCTGCTTCCTTTCGGACCTGACAGATTAAATAGATATTCCTTACAGGCTTCCCCAAATTTTTTATTTTCGGAGAGAGAGGGATTCGAACCCTCGATGCCCCTCTCGGGACATACACGATTTCCAATCGTGCTCTTTCGACCACTCAGACACCTCTCCGGCAGCCCCTCCATGGATTTACCATTTACCAAAGAAGGTTCTGTTATTTTTTAGCTGGAGTAGTGGTCGTTTTTTTAATTACCTTTTTTTCAGGTGCTTTTTTAGAAGTTGCTCCTTCTTTTGATGCAGCAACCTTTTCTTCACCGGCAGCTTTTGCCTTTATTGCTTTTACAGGTGCTTGATCAGCTTTAGCAGCAACTTTTTCTTCTTTTTCTTTTTCAGCCGCTGCCTTTTTGCCTTCAGCTGCAGCATCAGCGAGGTAATCTACGATGATTTTAATTGAACTTTCTGCATCATCATTTGCCGGGATAACATAATCAACCAATGATGGATCTGCATTCGTATCTGCAAGTGCTACAACTGGCACGCCCATTTTTACCGCTTCAAGCAATGCTGATTTTTCACGATTAACATCAATCAATACAAGAGCGCCAATTGGCCATTTTAAGTTACGAATACCCCCAACACTCTGCTCAAGACGTTCAACCGTCTTTTTAATATCATTTAATTCTTTTTTGGTGTAGTGAGGAAACTTTTCAGATTTTGCCAAGATATCTTCATAATGTAATAACTTGGTTACTGCTTTTTTCACTTGAGCAAAATTGCTCAAAGTTCCACCAATCCAACGATGATTTACAAATGGCATACCTAACTGTTCTGCCACACCAGTGACAACTTTTTGAGCCGGCTTTTTAGTGCCAACCCACAAAATAGTTTTACCATCTGCAGCTATAGATTCCAGAAAATTAGCTGCTTTTTCAAGTTGACTTGCCGTTTTTGAGATATCAATAAGGTGAACCTTATTTTTTACACCCCAGATAAATGGTGCCATTTTTGGATTCCAACGAGATGAACGATGGCCAAAATGCGTTCCTGCTTTACCTAATTCTTTAAAATCGATTTGTTTTATCATGCAAAAATCCTTAAAATTTCCTCTTGTAGTTACCTTAAACTACACCACTAAAGTGTAGCAAAAAGGCTTAAAATTGCAATCTAATATACCTATAAATTTTACGCGTCTAACTCAGAACCTATAACTTCATTTTTAGCAACAGCCTGATCAAATCGTCTTCCTAACAAATATGCTGTTATAAACCACAAACCTACTACCCCTGCGAAGAAGAATGAATGGAGTGGAATATACATAGCACTACTCACTTGTGTTGTTGACCAATTAAAGGCTGACCCACTAGTTTTGGCAAATTTACTCCCAAATGCATCAATCCACGATTTAGATTTAAATTTAATTTCTTTAACCGTTGGAATATATAGACTCTCTCTCACCGGCCAGCTAAATGCCAAGTTAATAGATTTCAAGATACTATATGCAAGGCCAAACATATATGGCGAAGCATCAAATATAACATAACATAATACGGCACCACACACGAGTGGAATTAAAAATAGACATACCCGCGTTCCCAAACGCTTGAGTAATTCTCGCGTGCCAAGTAAAGAGATAAAAAAGCCTATGGCATGCGCAAGCATAATCATCCACAATAAATTTGCTGTAACACCAGCTAAGGTTTCTGCATTGCTCTCTGCAACTTTTAAACGTAAAAAGCTTAATACCGTACTGACTACCTCATAAAAATAGACCATGCCAAATATGCCAAGCACATAAGGATAGCGCATAAGCATCCATAATCCTGCGAGTATACCGGTTTCTGCTTTTCCCTCTTTGCTTTTTTGTTTTTCTACCTGGTATGCAGCTTCATAACCATGCAGGTATTTACCGGGAACTTTTTTTATTAATAACAATGTCATAACCGGTACTAATAATAATAAAACTAATGAAAATGCAAAAACAAATTGATGCATGGCAATATCAAGACTACGAGTATAATAGGGAGCCACACTTAAGCGACTGAGCAAAACCCAAGCGATAGCTGCACTAAAGACGCCACCAAATTTGGATCCTGCAACCATAAGGCCATAGTTTCTTTTTGCCTCTTGTGGATTCGTAATCGAGTTAGCAAATGCCCAAAAAACACTTACAACAAATGGCGAATAGCCTTCAATAAAAAAGTATAATAACCAGCCAAAAATACGATGCGCCCCCAAATTAGTATTTGGTAAACCAATAACTGGATGGTTTAGAAAATAGACAAATATAAAACCAAGCATACCAAAAAACAAGCTGCAATAGTTTAATAATTGATAACGTCGTACCTTATCAACTAACTTTGAATAAATAAAAATAGCAGGCATTAACACAATAGTAACAAGCGTACGAGCAAGTGGTATATATTCTCTACCAACAATCTGCATAAATAATGAGTCTTTAATTTCTTTGGCTATAGTATACCCACCTATTACCAAGAAAAACGCAGCCGATAAATACAATAACTTTTGTCTTTCATGCGGCTCAACGTCAAACAATGCACTGAATAGCGACCGTATTCTATACCCCATTCCCATTTAATGTATCCCTCTTGTTTTCACACAACAATCAACACACCACCCGAACATTATCCACTCCCCTTAATTTTTATTACGCAAAAGAGCCTTTACCATATTGGTTAAAGGCTCTTTATTCTTTATCTTGCCATAATACGCTTTACAGTGAAAATAAAACTTTTACTGCTTAACATACTATCTCATTTTTATCGATAGCAGAGTTATATGTTTTTGCTACATATATGGCTACCAATATCCAACCAGCAATCAAGCCCATTGAACCAATAGAAACCATGGTAAGAAACATTGTTAAACCAAGCACACCACGTGTACCATTTACCATAGAAGCAGTTGCTTTTGATCCACGAGAACCAAACATTTCAATCCAAGCTTGCGCTTTATATTTTGTATCAGAACTTGTTGGAATATATAACTGTTTAAGTGTTGGCTGGTTTAATGCATAGTTTATTGCTTTTGAGAATACCATAATAGCAGCAGATAAATACAATGCGCTTGGATACCAAGTAATCAACAACACTGCCACGGCAACTAGAATAGGAAGTAACACAAGTGACGCAGTCATGCCAAGCTTGCGCTGAATGTTATTAATACCAAGCAATACGCTCAATGTAGCAACCACGCCAACCATGAAAGCATAGTCAGAAAGGAAAGCACTTATTTCACGTTCACTACCAAATGCATTGCTTACCGTTTGCTTAAAGTGATAATCAATTACAGTTACAATAACTTCATACAAAGAAATAATTAAGAAAATACCAAGCAAATAACTTTCTGTAAGCAATAACTTGAGTCCTTCAAAGAATCCTGGCTCTGCATCGGGTGCATGCTTTTTCTCTGATTTGAAACTAGCCAACTGATCTTTTGGCGTAATATTAAAGAATAACCACATAAGAATTAAAGTTAGTGCCATCAACCCTGCAAGAATCCCCAAAATTGGAGCACTATTAGCAAAGCCAAGTCGTCTTGCATTTAAGACTAAGGGCCCTAGAATGTTACCTATTTGACCAAATAATGCAATAAGAGGAAACCCTCGCTTTGCTGAATCCGGCAAGGTGATATCTGTTGTAATAGCCCAGAACAATGCAACAATCAATGAGCCAAAACTTTCTACAAACACATACCATGCCCAGCCAATATAACGGGTAGGATCCTCTACGGTGTTTGTTAAGCCCATAACTGGCTGAGAAAATGCCCACCAGAAGAAAAGTGCTAATGCTGTATAAACAACTATAAGACCATAAAATACTTTTTCTCGTGGGAAAGTATCCACTAATTTTGAATACACAAGAATAAGAGGAGTGATAACAAATAGCGAAACAATTTTTGCCATCCATAGGTAATTTCTACCCACAACAGTCAAAAAGATGCTATCTTTTATTGGACGCATAGCCCAATAAGTACCAATAATAAGACCAAACATGAGTGCCAACATGGCAAACTTTTGAACTTCTTCTTTACTCTCAAATTTACCCCAGAGGGCCTGGGCAATACGTTTGAACATATACATGATCCTTGTAGGAAAATACTGTTAGATAAAACACTTATTCCACTTAATAGTGTAATATAAGATATAGAACTTGTAAAAATAATTTATCCATTTACGCCATTTATATCCCTTTCTTTTCAATATAATAGCTTCTTACTACCACCAATAATAATACTAGAAAATAAAACGGCCATAAAATCAGTTTTTTAGTCCCTAGGGAAATCAATAATAGCGCTCAATACGTATCGTGGCAAGTTTATCCTAGAACATAGCCCTCCTCATTTCAGATTGAAAACCCTATTGATATGCCAGGTTTACAGGGGATAGATTAACAAAAAAAGTGACTATATTAGCTTTAAAATTGGGCATAAAAATAACTTTTTGCTATACTGATAGCTGCAGGAATAGATCATAGTTTAATACTCTTTTTTACCTGCCAAACCTATAATTTATAAGAAAAATACCCAAAATTCAGGAATAGTATATATGGATCAAATCAAAGACACAGGTGTAGCAACAAACACCACCTTTAACAGACTACCCTTGCTACCCCTCAAAAACGTGGTCATTCTACCCAAAAGTATCATCCCTATAATCGTAGGTCGGCCACTATCTATAAAAGCAGTAGAACATGCACTCAACAATGACCGCTCTTTATTTATTACAGCACAAAAAGACCCTAAAACAGAAAGTCCTGCCCTGGACGATTTATTCCACATTGGTACGCGCGCTAACATTTTACAAGTAATGCGTATGCCAAATGGCGCGCTCAAAATATTGGCTGAGGGTATTTGCCGTGCACAAATTGACTCATTTGATCATTTAGACGGTTTCATGAGTATAGAATATCATGATCTAGAAACAACACATCTAAACAAAGATGTAGAGATTGAAGCAATTTGGCGTCAACTCAATGGCTTATACCAATCATACGCAGCATTGAATGAAAAAGCTCCTGCAGAAATTACTGCTATGGTTAAAACAACTGAAGATATGGATTATATTACAGATACCATCGTTGTTCATAGTAACGTATCATTTGATGACCGACAAAATATATTAGAGACTATCAATCTCAAAGAGCGCATGGTCAGAGTATGCTCATTATTACAAAAAGAGATAGAAATTTTACAAACAGAGCAACGAATCCAGAGTGAAATCCAGACACAGGTAGAAAAAAATCAGCGTGAATATTATCTTAATGAACAAATGAAAGCTATTCAAAAAGAGTTGGGACGCGAAGATCAATCAGCTGAAATTGAGCAAATGCGTGTGCACATAAAAAAACTAGGCCTTTCTAAAGAAGCTTTACAAAAAGTGGAAAAGGAACTGCGTCGCCTTGAACAAATGCCCCCCCTTTCTTCTGAAGCAGTTGTCAGCCGAACGTATATTGATTGGATTGCCTCGTTGCCATGGCAACAAGTAAGTAAAGATAGTATCAGCTTAAAACAAGCGGAACATATCTTAAACAAACATCATGCCGGATTAAAAAAACCAAAAGAACGAATCATTGAATTTTTAGCAGCAAAAAAATTCTCTAAAAATTTAGAACATTCTCCGGTCATTTGTTTGGCAGGCCCTCCAGGTGTAGGTAAAACATCACTTGCAAAATCAATTGCCGATTCACTTGGCAGAGAATTTGTACGTATATCGCTTGGTGGTATCAGAGATGAAGCAGAAATTCGCGGTCATCGTCGTACATACATTGGTGCCTTACCGGGTAAAATTATTCAAGCAATGCGTAAAGCAAATACAATGAATCCAGTTATTTTACTTGATGAAATTGATAAAATGTCTCGCGATATTCATGGTGATCCTGCTGCAGCATTATTAGAAGTATTAGATAAAGAACAGAACAAAACATTTGTTGATCACTTTTTGGATATTGAATATGACCTTTCAAAAGTTATGTTTATTACAACTGCAAACGTTTTGGAACATATACCATATCCATTGTTTGATCGCTTAGAACTCATTTCTTTATCCGGATACACCGATATAGAAAAGCTTCATATAGTAAAAGAATTCTTAATTCCAAAAAATTTAGAAGAATACAACTTAACTAAACGTCAGTTTAAAATTTCTGATGAAATTTTAGAGCATGTTATTACCGAATACACCAAAGAAGCTGGGGTGCGGCAGTTAGAACGTACCGTATCTAAATTAATGCGTAAGGTTATTCAAGAACTATTACAAAATAAAACTGCAAAAACCACAGCCATTACAAAAGATCGTATTAAAGAATGGTTAGGCAACGTAACATTCAAAAAAACCAGCCTTAACCAAAATAAAGAACGTCTTGGTCTTGCAACCGGATTGGCATGGACAGAAGTTGGTGGCGATGTATTAGAAATAGAAGTATCTGCCATTCCGGGAAAAGGTGGTATGACTCTCACTGGTCAACTTGGTGAAGTAATGCAAGAATCTGCACATGCTGCAATGAGCTATATTCGTGCACGTGCCGCGGATTTAGGTCTCAAAAAATCTTTCCATTCATCCCATGATATTCACGTACACATCCCTGAAGGTGCTACACCTAAAGACGGCCCTTCTGCAGGCATAACTATTTGTACTGCGTTAGTATCTGCACTCACTCAGAATCCAACATTACCAAATCTCGCTATGACCGGAGAAATTACTCTACAAGGACGCGTTCTTGCCATTGGTGGATTAAAAGAAAAACTTCTTGCTGCACAACAACATAAAATGACCAAGGTAATTGTACCGCATGAAAACAAAGATGAAGTTGAAGAGATTACCAAGGAAATAGACTTAAATTCATTAAATATTGTGTTTGTACAAAACACTGATGAAGTATTAGCAGAAGCTTTCATTGAAAATCCTTTCAAAAAAGCTAAACTAATGAAAGTAAAAAAAACAGTTAAGAAAAAAACAGCACGTAAGAAACGTACATCTTAACAAAGTAAAACACATTACTATTAATTCACCGGAGTTTGTTATGAATAAAACACTTATAGCAGCATTGAGTTTAAGCATCTTGTTAGTTGCGCCAGCTTGCCACCGTCAGCAACCTAAAAAAGCAACCACAAAATCAACTGCAAAAAGTATCGATTTAATTGAAGCAATGATCGAGCAAGAAGAAGCAAACAAAAATATTGAATATGATATCGATATAGAAGAAGATGAAGCTGCAAGCGAAAATGTTACCGAACCAACAATTCGCATTAAGTTTTAATTTTTTAAGCAATATCGCTATGATAAAACCCAGCACGCCATAAGATGCTGGGTTTTTTATTGTTGTTATTCAAGGAATATAATGATTACTTTACTGCATATATTACTTATTATAATTAGCACATCCAGTACAGCTATGGATTTAGATCAAGACACTATGCCCCTAAAATTTATTACCAAAGATGCTCAAGCTAAACCAATTATAATAGAGAAACACCTCACCCAGCACTCAGGAACCATACGAGATATACTAAGCGATTATGACATTTTAGACCATCAATCTATTCCATTATCTGAACGTGAGATACCACTGCCGGGCTTAGAGCATGCCGCATTACAAAAAGTACATGAGTGTTTAAAATATATCGCAATCATCAAAAGTAAAAACTCATCTAAAGAAGTCAAAGAAAAAGCAATAATCAAAACACAAAAAATACTTATTAGGCTTTCTCATTCTGAACTAAAGAATGTTATTAATGCATCCGATTATCTTCATATAAAAAAATTATTTGACCAGACATGCCGCGAATGGCGTAGACGAAGTTTTGCACAAAGAGAAATGAGGCGTTTACATACAGAACGCAGCGTATTTACCCAAGAAGAATATCTATTTCCTCCTGAAGTAGATAATATAATTGCACAACAACAATTTACACTTATTAAACATTATATATGTACAAAACACATTAAAGAGCATCCCTTATATAATAAACAAATAATGAAAGGTACACACGCATTTTACACTATCTGCTTCAACCATGATGACAGTTTGATTGCTGCTGGGTCTAGTGATACTATTTATATATTCACATCACCAAATAGGCCTCCTACTCAAACCCTTGCTGGCCATACCGACAATATTACATGTGTATGCTTTAACCCTGTCAACACCAATCAACTTGCCTCAACATCATATGATCACTCCATACGCATTTGGGACCTTACTAGAAATACTGCCGATATATTATCCGGGCATACAAACGTAACAGAATCAGTTGCTTTTAGCCCTAATGGCACCTTGATTGCTACAACGTCTGACGATAAAACGATACGTGTGTGGAATATTGCCCAGAAAACATGCTTATACATTATCAATAAACATACAAAGTGCGCATGGAAATTGTTCTTTAATAGTGATAACATACTAACTTCAGCTGCATTTGATAAAACGGTACGCAGATGGCGATTAGAAAAAAACGCCATTGTGCAGGAACAAGAGTTCACCGGCAGCTATGGAGAATTATGCTTTAACAAAAAACAAACCTTGTTTGCAACCGATACAAATCAATCTGTTATTAATTTGGTAGATAATAAGACCGGTTCATTAATTAAAGAATTGCGCGGACATACTGATATTATTTATCATTTAACGTTTAATCATGATGATACTTTGCTTGCATCGGCATCAAAAGACAAAACTATTCGTATATGGGATGTAGAATCCGGCGAATGTCTTAAAATTCTTGATGTACATAATAATATAGTAACAGAAATCCACTTTTCCTCTGATGGGTATACACTCATCTCTGCAGCGATGGATAAAACATTACACATGTGGAAGTTACTTGGCAAAGAGAAACAAAACATATTAGCACAAATAAAACGACATATAACGCTTGAACAAGCACAATTTCTTTGGCTCGCAATTACACAGCAAAAAAATAGCCAATCATTTAATATTGCAACACAAGAACATTTATACAATATATTTGCTACATGGCAAAGTAAACGTATTAAAAAATTTTTGCTAACTACCTTAGGAATTACAGATACTAGTAGTTGAAAAAAATAAAACTATATCAGACTAATTCTTAATCTTACATCATCATTGGTACCATTGATTTGAGGAGAACTAATTGATGAAGATATACAACGCGCTACTTTCAATTGCATATATATCCTGCACTATCGCCATGGAGCCACCTTCAAAAAATACAGATATCACATTATTAACATCTGATCAGCAAATAATTCCTATCCCCTATAAACATGCTCAACTGTCCGGTATGTTACGTGATGTTACACAAGACGTAGAAGGCAACCAAGAAATACCGGTTAATTTTAATAAAAAAACTGCGGATTCTCTCATATTTTACCTTGCTCAAATATATGCAGCTCAACGCACATCATCGCATGTTAAGGCAAGCATACAGGCACACCTTGCACATTCGCTACAAGCGATGGAGCATAGCAAATTATATGCATTAATACGCGCTGTGGATTATTTAGACATAGCACCATTAATGCATATTGCTTGCACCGCATGGCAAGAAAAAAGTTTTACTCAAGATGAGCTTGATAAAGTAAGCAAAGACACTAGTGCCTTCTCACGCTATACGATATTACCAACTATGTGTCACACTATACACCAACAAGTTATGCCATACATCATTAATTATGTATATAACCATCTTATACAAAAAAAAGAAGAGTGTTCTTGCGAAAGTTTTGCATATACCACCAATGAAGTAAACCCTATCCAATGCACTTGTTATAATCATAATGGTTCATTATTTGCATATGCCGGTGCAAGTGGGTCCATCTATATACAGCAATCTAATTATCCTCATAAAAAAATGCTCTTAGGAACCCATAGCAATTGGGTATATAATATTTGTTTTCACCCAGCCAACCATCATGTACTTGTCTCATCCGGAAGCGATGGAACCGTTCACCTTTGGAATACTGCTACACAAGAAATTATACATACATTTACAAGACCAATACATGAACGATGTATATTATGCTTTAATCCAAGCGGAACCCATCTTGTTTCTATTTCATATGACTACAATATATATATTTGGGATATAGATACAAAAAAAATTATACAAATTTTAACCGTACCTTCCATTCCATGGTCAGTTACTTTTTTAAGTGACGATCTATTTGCGTATGCTTCCTCCAATAGAAATATATATTTTTGGAAACTCAATAAACACACCATGCAATACCGATATATGGATAAAATTAATATATCATATGGAGAATTAGCCATAAACCCTATGCAATCTCTACTTGCCATTGATACAAAGGATTATTTAGTCATTTTATTAAACCATACCAATAAAGAAATAGTTAAAAGATTAAGTGGTCATATAGGCATTATCAATCAACTTAAGTTCAATCACGAAGGCAACGCACTTGCATCAGCTTCTTTTGATCAAACCGTACGTATTTGGGATGTACAAACCGGTAGATGTATACAAATTTTACCTCATAACAGCAATGTAACCTGTGTTGATTTCTCTCCGAATGACACACAATTACTTACCTCAACAGAAGATGGAATAACCCGGGTGTGGACTTTAATTGAACCAACTGAAAAAAGAGATCTTGATGCGCTTGCCCGTACAAAAATATATGAGCAGATGCGATTTTTATTTTATGCCTATGTACAAGCACAAAAAAATAGAACAACCTACTTGCATGCGTACCCATACCTGAATAAATTATTTATGGCATTTGATCCTGAAATCAGATACTTTTTGGCCGATACTTTAAATATCAAACATGCAAAATATTAGACATAAAACTCTTGCAATTAACCAACATCTTATTTATGGTAATGTTCATATAGGTGAAAGCGGTGTTTTTACCCATACCCCCCTTTACTAAGGAGAGAATATGAAAAAGGGTTTATTTTTAGTTGCATGTCTTGCATTAGCAATTTCTGTATCTGGTTGCTGTAAGAAAAAATCTACAAAAGCACCAAAAGCAAAAACTACAAAACAAATGAATAGTAAATCAGGAATGAAAAAAGCCGGCGCAAAAGCAAAACAACCTATGAAAAAAGCAAGTGCACCAGCTGCAAAAGGCATGGAAGCTGCAGGTAAAAAATCAGGCTACTAATCAAGTAGATCGACAGCAAAAAATTATCCCCCGCATGAACACGGGGGATTTTTTATTTTTCTTGTAACAATTGATTATTCTGTATGTAAACAAACATCTTTTGTAGATTTTCTTCTGGTGTAAGTCCTGCGGTATCTACTATAATTGCACCATCCGGAATTACAAGCGGTGCAATTTTTCTTTCTTTATCTCGCCTATCGCGCTCGCCTACTTTTTGCAGCGCTTGTTCAGATGAGAAATCAAACCCTTCTTTGCGCTGATCATTACGCCACCGCTCTGCCCGTACTTCAACCGGTGCCGTTACATAAAATTTAAAATCAGCTGCAGGAAACACCACAGAACCGCCATCACGACCATCAAAAACTATGTCAAAATGTCGTGCAATTTCTCGTATTATACCATAGAGCGCTTCTCGCACGCGTCCATTAGTGCTAATAATAGATGACGCATCATCTATAAAATTTGTTTTTAAAAATGGTGTAATGTCTTGATTTTCAAAAAAAATACGTTCTTTAAAATCATCTTCAAAGCTATATACAAATTTATCTGCATCTAAATAACGCGCAAGATCTTCTGCTTTAGGATTTTCTAAGTCTTCTTTTTGGTATGCTTCATGCTCTATCAGTAGATAAGCCAAGGCTCTATACAACAAACCTGAATATATATAATATGCGCCAATATCTTTTGCTAGCATGCGCGCCAAGGTACTTTTGCCGCTTGCAACCGGACCGTCAATGGTAATAATCATATTAATCCTTCTTAAGACATACATCTATGCCAGTTAATTCTATATTTACTCTACCATTCCAATGATTCTCATTCACATGTGCTGCAATAGAGAATGGCTCTTCTTGCTGTGCCTGAAACAGTTGAAACAGCTCAGGTCTGTTAAAAAATATCAACTGTTTAATCATACCATCTGCAAACACCGAACATTTTACATGTAAATCTTTTAGTAAGGTAGGTTTTTGCACCAATACTACATCGCGCACTAAAAATGCCGGTGCACTATTTTCGTTCCCAAATGGTTCTAAATGCTGCATATCCGACATAAATCTTGGGGTCAAATCAGATAAGCGTGCATAGGCATCTAATGCAATTTTTTGAACCATTTGGG
>Ga0210086_1000955_pt1 | contig 15511 bp, 14 predicted proteins | sample China_Galinas_PW_3_FD_184867 | JGI IMG/M metagenome (GOLD analysis project Ga0210086, IMG submission 184867) | Wetland microbial communities from San Francisco Bay, California, USA, that impact long-term carbon sequestration - China_Galinas_PWB_D2... | ecosystem: Environmental > Aquatic > Marine... | reverse complement strand
GACTCGCACCACTGCCTCATCGATGTTTGCAAGTGGTACATCGTGCTCATCACTACAACCCCCGTATCCCTGCATTATGCCATAAGCAGCGCAGTACCCCGCGATCACTTCCACTTCGTAATCCTCGATACACGTCTGGCATCCTGAAGACTGCGCGGCGCCAGAATCCGACCTTCTGCCATCCCTTGATGACGGGGCGATGCGCATGAGATCGGTGTTTACGTGTTTCCATATCGACCCATCGGACTGATCATGAACTCGCGAACTGCCGAATCCGCTGTTGTCGCGAGCGAGACCGCGCGGGTCTATGGTCCAGTCAGGTAGAAAGCCGGTTTGCAGAACAGATGTTGCAAGCCGTGTTACTGAAGCCACATGCGCCGCAGTGTCATCAGGATCGTGAATGTCCTGTAGTTGGGGAGCGAGAATGGTCTCGCAGTCCACTAGATAGGGATACGGACCCGATGCGATGACGTTCTCGTAATGACAGTCGCTGCCTTGCAGCAGGTGGACCAGCGCCAAGAGACTGCCACAGCGGAGGTGGTACGCATGGAGCTCGTCACTGCTAGTGCAGGGGTTGGGGACTGTTGCTTCCATCCAGCCGTAACCGCGTCGCGAAAGCACCTTGAGTTTCCGTAAGCGAGGCTCAAGTCCCTTTCGGTTCATCCAATCGACTGTCTTGGTGAGCGTCTCTTCGCCATCGACCGATCTCGGCTTGTACACGCATGCGTCACCGTTTGCGAACCACAACAGTGCCACGGTCCGCCCGTGATTATGGCTGTCACCCAGACCAAGCCGGATGCCAGCGAGAGGGCCGATGGAGCGACCGCAGAAGATGTAGTCTTGAATGTCACGGTGGTCGAGACTGAGACGAACGAGCAACTCGATAACGGAATCGACCCAAAAGAGCGCACGTGTTGCGAGCAGCCGTCCCACGACAGCGTGCTCAGTAAGAAACGGGACAAGAGCGGACGCTAGGTGCTGCCGTACAAACTCTGTATACAGCAGATTCGGAGGGGTCTCGGCCATTCGAGTGATCGCGATGTCATTGCCAGTAGTGCGCGAGAACCGCAGCCGGTCAAAACTCTCGAGTAATGCCGGAGCGGCGACTCGGGAGAGGTCCACCAGCAGATGGCATTGCAGAGCGGCTTGCGCTGCGTCGGGGATCCGGCTCCAGTGGCGCGCGATGCGCTGACGCACGCGCTCGGACGCAAGCAGGACAAACGGGACAAGAAGGTGCGCGAACGGGATTCGGGCGCCTTGGGCAAGGAACTCGAGTGATGGCAGACCTTGCGATGCCTGAATTCGATGAGCGAGGCGAGTTGCATCAGCTAGCATGGGCAGCCAGCGCGGCTCGGGAAGATCGACCGATAGCTTGGGGATTCCGAGTAGATTCAGAACCTGTCGGCTACTGTATCCATCCCATGACAGGCGGCGCTCGAATCTGTCGATGTCACCAGCAGCAACCAAAACTCGCCACTGTGCAAGCAACGCATCAGCGCGACCATCCGGCTGGAACTGCATACCGCTTCGGCGCTGGAGCGCTATTCGCTCGTGTAGGGAAAGCGATTGGGCGTGGATCGCCGCGCAGTTGGCTGATGTGAGCATGCGGTCAGCACTGTGGTCAGCCATTGCGATCGCAGCCCAAAGGCCATCTTGCTTGGTCGCCGTCACCGAACGCTGGCACCACTTGGAGTCATGCGGCGATACATCGTGAACCGGTAGATGCGCGGTCTGGGCAGGTCGTAAGAGTCAGCGGCGAACTCAGTTGCCGGTCGAGCCCTTTGGCTTACACATGCCCCACGCACATGGAGCGACGTGGAGCTCATCGTCGAAGACCGGATCCGTGAGTTCCGAGCCCGCCGGCAGCGTGATGTGGACTAGTGAATCGCTGTTTTCCACAACGCGGATCTCGAGGTCTGGTGGAACGTGCAGCGCGTACTCGCCAAGCACTGCCTCGGGCTCGCGTTTGAACCGATCTCGGAAGGGTCGATCTGTCATGCACCTGCTGATGATGTCTGCAAGAGCGGCCTGTTCAACTGCCTGTGTCGTCTCCATGGTCGTTCTCCAAGAGTGGATACCCATCGATCATACCCACGAACCGGCTTGGCAGCGATTGCCCTCCCTCGGGCCCCGCTCTTTCGACCGTCCATACAAGACCCGACCACTTCCCCGGCGTCAATGCGACGTTCTACCCCAACGCCGACGTAGCAGGGTCCGGCTACCTCGCGGGACTGGGATCCAGCCGAATCAGGAACGGGCCATTTCGGCGAAGCGGATCGCGGGCATCGTTCTCTCGCTCATGAGGAGTGGCGGGAACGTGCTGAGGGCACACACTACCCCCACCTAGCAACCGCGGACAGTGATTCGGTAGAGGGCTTCCCAGCCCGAAACTGAGAGTTGGCCCGCTCTGGGCCCGATGCTCGGGGATTACCATCGGTGCTTGACCGATTGAGAACTACGTGGGTACTGCTGTCGTTGATCGCGGGACGCATCAGCACAGACATGCTCGACTCAAAAACCGAGTCCGATCTGAAGTCAGTTGCTAGAAGCCACCGGCCGTGGATGATAAGACACCGCGGTGTCCTTCAAGAACGCCGCGAAGGCCTTCGCCCAAGTGTCGTTGATCGCGGTTGTCTGCGGATCGATCTGAGGACCAACGATCCGTGCCACGTGCTTTCTGATACCAAGAAACCTGAGGACACGGTCGATTGTGACTTCGAACTCTTCTACAAGGTCCTCGTACATCACGGTATACACGTCAAGGTCACGCTGTTCGATGTATGCATCCCACACAGATTCCTCAAACTCAATCCCCCCGAGACAGTCAAGCAGCAACGACGTCTTGTACTCCGGTTCATCCGTGAGCGGAGCCTTGTTTGGCAGCCACTGCCCATCCCGTATCCACACACCTGTTTCACGAGCGAGTGCATAGGACACCGACTGCCGGACCTTGTCTGCGCGTCGTACTACGAGCAGCTTGTAGTTGGGCAGCAACTCTCCAAGATCCATGCCATTGAGCATCTCGCTTGCTAGATGGCTTCCGTGCACCTTAATCCCGAATGTGCCGTTGTCGGACGTTCGATGGCGCATGAGCATCTGCACATAGGACCGCAGGCTCTCGCAGTTCATCTTCTCCGGGAGGTTCCATCTCATTCGAAAATCGCTGATGTAGCCCCGAGCGAGGTACTCTTCGGGCGCGCCTGCCTTAAACGTGCGCCACAACGCGCGCTGTAGCATATTGCTACCGCAGCGCGGTGAGGATGCGACTACGTATGTGCATTGCGGTACTCCCAGATACTCAGGAAAGTCGTACTCGGGACCGTTCGTCACATACTGATAAGTGTGCGCCATGTTCTGACCTACTTACACGGGGAAAAGTCAACGCCGATGCCGTGCTCCTCGATCCCTTCGATGCGGGCAGCCACGGCCTCGTGATCCGGGTGAGCACGGTATGCCTGTATTGCGTCTTTGTCCTTGCCTCGCACAATGACCACGTGCGAGTAGCCTTCCGAGAACTGAGACTCATTTTCGCCCCAGGCAATCTCAATGACCCCGGGTATTTTGCTCTCTAGTGCAGCTACCTCCTGTAGCGCGCGCATGATCGTCTCTGCCTCGGTTCCTGTCCTCCACTTGAAGATCGCAATGTGAATGTACATCCGGTCTCCTAACTGCCCGAGGGTGTATCACGGGCATTGTTCATAGTAGAATACGTCTCCAGTCTCCGAAGAGACAACTCCTCGGAAGTCACCAGTGGAGCCAATATCCACAAGTTGACATACGGAAAGGTCATCTGCACCGAACGGCCCGTCCAATCGCGCTACTCCGTTCCAAGGGAATACGCTCCCGAGTGTTGGTACGGCAACTTGACCAGCCTTGGGGTGGATCGTGGCGCGAATGGACCCAGGGAGGATAGTGTCCACTCCTTGAAGAAAGCGAAGCGCTAGATTGATCGCCGCATATCTGAAAGCGGCGGCTTCTGCTCGTACATCAATCTCAATGCCGACCTTGATCGCTTGCGCGCTGAGCTGGTCGCGCTCGCTGCCGCGCACAAGTTGCCACAGCTCCTGTGGGGAGACTGTGCGAAGGTACGTTTTCAGGTTCAGGTTCCAGGTCATACCACGCTTAAGTACGGAGAACTTCTCACGACAGTCATCGTCGCTCTCGATGAGACTCGCAAGATGATCCCGAACGCTCTGCTCGACCTGATCAAACGGACCGTCGGGCACCCCTGCCACAGGTCGGCCGTTCAACCTCTCTATCAGTTCACCTAGGTCAACGATATTGACTGTTCCCTGGAGGTTGAGCCGATTGCGCCACGTGATCAGAGACTGCCGATAGCGTTGAACTTCTTCGGTCTCTATACCAAACAGTGGTGCGTAGAGCATTCCATCGGAGAGGATGATCCAGTCCACTCCATGCGGATGAACCTGATACAGAGCGAGTGATAGCGCGTGCAATCGGATCAGCAAAGCAAGTTCCGAACAATCAGGCGCTCCAGCACCAGCGTTCACTCGGAATGGGTTCTGATCCTTGAATGGGAATGCGGGAAGTACAAACCGTACTCTCAGCTGTTCGTCAAGTAACGGCTGGACCTGCTCTCGAAACTCCGCACCGTCGACATTGCGTGCATTTGAACCATGCCCGATGCGTCTATCTGAGAGTATCGCCAACATCGCCTCTGCTGCACTGGCTGATGGATCGGGTAGAATGCTGTCTAAGTAGCCTCCATAGACGAGGTCCTTCTCGACATTCTCAAGGTAGATGAACGGCTCCTCACCGCTGGCCTGTCGAGATTCGAATTCTGGTATGGGCTTGAAGGCTGGTGTAGCACGTGTTCCAGCACCGAATTCACCACGAACGAACGAGAGGAATGCTTCGCGCATTGCAGTTGCTGTAGGCAACGGAGTTGAGGCGGGAATTCTCTCGTACTGGTAGCATGCTGGCGCATGGAACAGTGCGTTCGCCTGATCGAAGGAGTTCGACCGTTCTTGGACCATGCGGCTGCCAAGAGGACACTCTGTCCAAGCGTTCTCAAAGCTCGTGCGTTGTGTCATCCATCTTGCGGGCATCCAGATTCACCCCAGATCGGTAAGACGGCGCAGCGGTGTTTGTTGAAGAATCGGAAGCATACGTTCCGGATGAAACGCGAGGCTTCCAAGCGGAAGGCCGTGTCCCCGCTGTTCAACAGCTCCTTCGATCGCTACAAAGCCCCCGGGCAGGAGAATCCGAAATGCGGCTAGGCCAACGTCGATTGTGGAATGCGTCCACACTTGGAAGTTCGTTGGATCTGATGCGCGCTCCCCGATTGTTGCAACGGGCTCCTCGCGCTCAATCCAGTTCCGACCTCGGCGCGCTTGGGGGTCCAGGCGATCTAACGCCGTAGTAAGCAGCGCACGAGCTTGTGCTTTCAGGGCTGGCAGCGTGATATCGATACTGCGTGTCATGATCAACGCAGTCTCAACTCCATCAGTAGAGCCGCGGTAGCTTGTCGAGAAACTAGTGCCGGATGCAAACACCCTATTCTCTCCTGTGGCAGTGATTGCATCGATGAGCTGAGGTGATGGTGACGGCGCAAGATACACGGGGATGCCGAAGCCCGGATAGAGAACGCGAAGCGGTTCAAGGCCGCGTTGAGTGCCCCATGATGCCGATAGGTGCCGAGGGTTGATTCGAAGATAATCGTGCGCTTCCAGAAAGTCCTCTCCTGCGCGACGGAGGGCTGCTGTCAGGATGCTCGCCCCAACGGCCGTGGGGTTTTCGAGCGACTTTGTGGTTTCAGCAAGAGTACCTGCCAGCAGCACACCTTCCGCTGTAGGTGGCGAGGTCAGGAACACTGTCGATTCTCCAGAAGCTGAACGCCCGAAACGACCTGTGGCCTGAATGCGGTGTCCTTTCTTGACTCCTTTTACTGCGGTCCAGTCCTTATCCGTAAAGGCGCCGCGCTCAGCAGCCAGTTGAATGGACCCCATTGAGTAGTGCAGCACAAAAAAGCGGATTCTGCTGAACTTCCGGAGCGCAGTAACCACTCCAAACACGCGGACCATTGTCTCGTTTGCTGGGAGCGCACCGATTCTGTTCAGAGAAACAAATCGAGGTGTGTCAGGCGAGTCCAGCAGATCGTGGGTACGGTCCGAGTCCATCGACGAACCTTGGCTAGTACCCCATCAGGGGGTGTACGGCGTGATCATATGCAGTAGGGTAATCGGATCGGGGTCTAACAGCCTTGATTCGCCTTCCGGCTGAACTGGTGCACTCCGCGAAACGCACGGCCACGCTCCCCCAGGATCGCCTTGCGGCCCAAGTGCGTTTCAATCCCACTTGGCTCATCGTACAGACTGGTTAGCGCGGTGCCGAATGTGATCGGCGCACCAATCAGCTCGCGATGCTCGTCCCGCAGCATCATCCCGTCGGTGAGTATAGCAGCCCATAGCCCCCGCAAGGCCCCGTTTGGTCTTGGCGGCGACGGAGCTGGCCCGAGCAGTCCAGCAGATTCAGGCGTCCGCAGCCTGTCGGTAGCCGGGTCAGTATACTCAGGGCTTGGCGAGCACGGCCTGACCCTAGGCGCGCTGGATCACCGCCGGTTCGCCGATTGGCCACCCGTAGCGATTGACGGGCGGCGCCGACACCCATCACAGTCCTCGGTGAACCGGCTCGCTATGCTGGGGCCGAGAGTCGGTTGCGAGCAGGCGGAGGCGATTCCCACGCCGCCTTGCATCGACCACAGCCCTCATTTCAGGCGATACACTCACGCCAGCGTTTGTCGTGCGAGTTTGTGGAAGGGCGGAACAGCTGCGCTTCAGGCTGAGCCGATGGATGAACACGCCTGAATCGGCAATCTCCCGAACCCGCAGGGAATGTAAGCCTGCGACGCCGAAGCTGTATGGAGAATGTGAGCCATCCCATGAGTGACCAAGCGGCTGATTCGAGAATCTCGGGCCGGACTCGAATGCGTCCGCGCGCTCGCATCATCTCCCTGCTCGGGGAGGAGTTGATCAGCGATGAACGTGTGGCTGTAGTTGAGCTTGTGAAGAATGCATATGACGCAGATGCCACTCGCGTGAACGTTCGCTTCGCCGGAGCCACTCTAACTGACCCTGACACCCTCATCATCGAGGACAATGGTGTCGGCATGACACTCCAGACGGTACTGACCGGTTGGTTTGAACCCGGAACCGTCATTAAGAAGAAGGCGCTGCGATCACCAGGGGGGCGGCTGTATCAAGGGGCCAAAGGCATCGGGCGGTTTGCGGCAGCACGGCTATCGAAGTCGATGTTCATGGAAACACGGCCTAGTGAGAGTGAAGACGCTGTTACCGTACTTCTGAACTGGGGACGGTTTGATGATGAGAGCTATCTTGACGAGATCGAATGCGATTACGAAGTAGGTCCTCTTGCAGATCTCGAGCATGGCACACGACTCACTTTGATGAACTTGCGCCGCGCGGGCAAGTGGACTGAGGATGACTTTAAGGCCCTCCATGATCGACTCTCACGGCTTATCTCACCCTTTGGGGACATTCAGGACTTTCAGATTGACCTATCCGTGCCCGGGTTGCCAGAGCTCACTGGTCCAATCGACCCGCACGATCTGACCCAAAGGCCGAAGTACAAACTCCAGGGACGGCTCGATAAGGACGGCCAATTCACTGGTGAGATGCTCGTGGATGGTTCCGTTCACAAGTCGTACGAGAATCACCGGGTCGGTAAGAAGGGAACGAAGGTCGAATGTGGTGTTCTCGAGGTCGAGATTCGTGCTTGGGACAGGGATCGACCCGGGCTTACGCCATACATGCTTGAGTATGATCTGGGACTCCGTGAGGTGCGAGCAATCCTCGACGTGTATAGCGGTGTCAGCATCTACCGAGACGGATTCCGGGTACATCCGTACGGAGAGCCCGGAAACGACTGGCTGCAACTTGACAATCGAAGCAGGCAGTCCCCAACCTCACGATTGGCGAATAACCAGATCATCGCTGCGATCAGAATCTCACGCGACGCAAATCCCGAGCTTATAGATCGCACAACGCGCGAAGGACTCGTGCATAACGCCGCGTATGACAGTCTCACAGAGTGGATGACTGATGTACTGGCCATTCTTGAGGCGGAACGATACAAGTTGCGGCCTCGTGACGAGAAGTCCAGTGAAGAGATCAAGACTTTGTTTGAAGTCTTTGATTTGTCTCCAGTTGTCACCGAAGCCGATCGGCAGCTCGGGCGCGAACACCCTGTGTCGAAGCTGGTGCGCCAGTCAGACTCAGAGATTCGGGAGGGAGTGAAGAGACTCCAAGAACACTACTCTAGGTTGCTCTTGACCGCGGGTCTGGGCCAGTTGGTTGACATTGTAATCCATGAGATTGGAGCCCCGATCGGTCGCGCCAACCGAGACCTAGTGCAGTTGGAGCGCGTTCTAGAGAAGGCACTGGAAGGGGAGTTGCTAGACGAAGCGAAGGAGACGCTCACTTCAATCAGACGGTGGCTCGAGCATGTTACAGCGATGCGGAACCGGCTTGATCCAAAGACGGCGGGCAAACGCGGTCGCGCGACATCGTTCACAGTCGAGGAGGAGGTGCTCGGGAACTTAATGCTGTTTGAGTCTCTACTCGCGAAGCAGGGGATCACTCCTTCATTGAATCGGCCAAGTGACACTGTGGTGGTTCATATGGCGAGGTCATCGCTTGGACAGATCCTCGCCAACCTACTGGACAACAGCATCTACTGGCTCACACGGCATCATGGAGACGGTGCGGGTGGCAACATTGAAATTGCGTGGGGACACCTCGATGCTGGGTTCTGGCTGACCGTCAGCGATGATGGCCCCGGTGTTGATGAAGAGGATCGTGAACGTGTCTTCGATCCATATTACACGACAAAGTCTAGCGGTATGGGGCTCGGCCTGTACGTGGCGCGTCAAGTAATGGAGCGGTATGGTCGTCTCGTGTATTGCGACGATGGGCCCCTTCTTGGTGCGTGCTTCAAAGCGCAGTTCGAGCGGAATGTGGGGTTGTGATTGGTGTGATTGATTCAATGGCAAGGCGAACTCAGGCACTTCGTGCGTGGCTTGCGGGGTGGCTTCGAGTAGGGGCGTATGGAACACACGGCGACCCATATGTGGTATCAAGGGGACGGTCCATGAACCTCCAGGTGCTTCTCGTCGACGATGAACCAGTAGATCTGAAGAACCTGGAGCGAGATCTGCCGGCGGTGTTCGCTGACGCTGGATTGGAAGCGACGATTCACTCCGCGGCCTCATTCGAGGAAGCGTTCGCGCTTGTAGATGACCGCAGCCGCCGTTTCGATCTGATTCTCACTGACACGTACCGTGGAAAGCCGCAGCAGTATGATGTGGCTGTTCTTGACCTTGTGAATCGGTATCGTGGCGAGCGTTTCTCTCCGATTGTTGTCTTTAGCGCAAGCAAGAGACCAGAGGAACTCGCGCTGGGCGAGTTTGTGCTGTGGGCTGACAAGTCGATTCACAATGGCATTGAGGATGCGATCAGGGCGATGCTCACAACAGGGGTCCCTCAAGCAGCACGAGACCTCCACGACGATCTCGATCGACTGGCGGGCAGCTACCTGTGGGGGTTCCTTGATAGCCAGTGGACTCGCCTGAAAGATGCCGGCCACATGGAGCCAGACACCGTCAGCCGGATTGTGCGTCGCAGGGCAGCACTACAATTGGCCGAATTGACCCAGACAAAGGACGGGCCAGAGCCGCTGGAGGAGGTACATGGCATTGAGTTCTATGTGTATCCTCCGCTCAATCCTCGTCAATTCAGTCTTGGCGAGATCATCCGGCACAAAGAGCAACCTGGCGATGTTCGTGTCGTGCTCACACCACACTGCTATATGGCAGTGCAACCAGGCCAGAAGCAACCGCGCGCGCAGTTCATCATGACAGTCAGTGCGCTTCCGATCAAGGAGGTGCTCGGCGCCGAGAAGCTCACAAACACGAGAGAACTGGAGCCGAAGCAGAAGGCCAAGAGGCTAAGGCAATTCGTTACGCCGCCTAGCGGATCGGATGTGGGCAAACCGGCCGGACGATACTGGTACCTGCCGGCTTATGTGGAGATTCCTCATCTCTACTGTGACTTCATGCAAGTGAACAGCGTTGCATACGATGCACTTCGCGCGCAGTACGAGTCGCTCGCGGTCTTGGCCCCCCCCTACGCGGAGTCACTGCAGGCGTGCTACGGCGCGTTCAATGCCACTGTCGGCATCCCCAATGTGAAGCCGTCGAGCATCGAAGGGATGTTGGAGTAACTGCATTGGATTGCCCAGAGACTGGCGTAGGCCGAGAAGCCCGCGTGGAAGCGAGCGGTTGGCTGCAAGTGCACCCCGTTGTGCTGCGACAGTAGAACACAAGCGATACCACGGCCGTGGGATCCTCACGGTAGGCCCAACGAATCCAGTCTGTGGATGGGCTCGATGGGCCGTTGCCGCAACGCCAGCAAGTCTATCATGTCCTGACATGTGCGTGGAGCGTCACCGGTGCAGGATCAACAGGTGCTTGAGATTGGACAGCAGCCTGACGCTGTGCTTGACGTTGTGCGGAGAGGGCACTTCTTGACGCGGCGCATCTCGGTGAGGCGCAGTATGTCGATTTCGACTGCATTCCGCAATACCAGACCAGTTCGCGAACGCGGCTACGACATTCGAATAGGCAGACGTGAGCACGGCTGGCCCTTCGTGCGGCGTGACACTTTGGGCACATCGCGTAGTCCCTCCTTAGTCTTCGCTGGGGAGTTGCGTGAGCAACCAAGGGCGAGGCTCTCATGATCAGGGTGATTGACATCTTCGCGGGGCCAGGGGGGCTGAGCGAGGGCTTCGCATCTGTCCGTGATCGTCGCGGCGGGCGCGTGTTTGACGTAGCCCTTTCTGTCGAGAAAGAACACAGCGCTTACAAGACACTGCTGCTGAGAGCGTTCTATCGGTCCTTCGATAATGCACCTGATGCATACTACGCCCATTTGCGCGGGGAGATCGACAGTGCGATCCTCTACAGCAGATACCCAAGGGAAGCTAGGCTCGCAGCAGGGCAATGTTGGCATGCGACTCTTGGACCGGGAGGAGAGAAGGCGGCGCCCGTACGCCAACGAATCGGCAGGGCGATCGGAGGTGATCCCGAGTGGGTGCTCGTCGGAGGTCCTCCTTGTCAGGCGTACTCGATCGCTGGACGATCGAGGAACAGCGGAAGGACAGACTACGATCCCACGAAGGATGAACGACAGACGCTATACGTCGAGTACCTGCAGATCCTCGCGGAGCATCGGCCTGCAGTGTTTGTCATGGAGAACGTGAAAGGGCTTCTGTCGGCAACGCTGTCCAACGAGCGGATGTTCCACAGAATCTTGGATGACCTGCGAAACCCAGCGGTTGCGGTTGCACGTGCAGGGCGCAACAGTACTCGGCTACGGAAGGGCGGGTATCGCATACACTCCCTCACAGAGTGCTGTACGTTTGAGAATGGAGATTTGCGAGGCGCTGTTATCCACGCGGAGCGATATGGGGTACCCCAAGCACGTCATCGGGTGATACTACTTGGAGTGCGCGATGACATCACTGGTGTAGTGCCCAAGTCTCTGACAAGGCGGGAGCCGGTGAGTGCGAGCAAGGTGCTAAGTCCGCTTCCACGCCTTCGAAGCGGTCTGTCGCGGCGCAGAGATTCGGCTCGGGCATGGAAGGAGTGTCTCAAAAAGCAGACCAACAGCCGATGGGCAAACGCCGGCACCCGAAAAGTCGATGGGATTGAGCTGAGCAATCTGATTCGCCGGAACCTCGACGCAATTGCGGCACCAGTGGCAGATAGGGGCGGTTGCTTTGTGCCGGGTGAGATTACGTCTCGATACGCGCCACAATGGTATTGCGACGACAGAATTGGGGGTGCGTGTAATCATGAGTCTCGGGCCCATATGGAGTCAGATTTGTATCGCTACATGTATGCAGCATGCTACGGACGTCTGCATCGCCGTTCGCCATCTCTTAAGGACTTCCCGTCAGACTTGTTGCCGGACCATGTGAGTGTTGATGACGCCATCGGCAATGGCGGGTATTTCTCGGATCGCTTCCGTGTTCAGATCGCTTCTAAGCCAAGTACCACAATTGTCTCGCATATCAGCAAGGACGGTCACTACTACATACACCCGGATCCATCCCAATGTCGTAGTCTGACGGTACGCGAAGCTGCCAGACTGCAGACATTCCCGGACAACTACCACTTCTGCGGAAACAGGACCGCTCAGTATGTGCAGGTTGGTAACGCAGTGCCGCCGCTTCTTGCACGGCAGATTGGTGAGGTTGTACTTGACGTGCTTGAGCGAGCAGGGCTGTGCGCATGACTGACCGGCTGACCCCAGAGAGACGCAGTTGGAACATGTCACGCATCCGAGGTCGAGATACAGCTCCAGAGCGTGCTGTGAGGTCTCTTCTTCACCGCATGGGCTATCGCTTTCGCCTGCACTCGCGCTCACTGCCAGGGAGCCCTGACTTGGTACTCCCCCGGTATAGAACCGTCATTCTTGTGAACGGCTGCTTTTGGCACCAGCACCGCGGTTGTCCGTTCGCATATGTTCCAAAGACCCGAGTCGAGTTCTGGAAGGAAAAACTCAGGAAGAACGAGGAGCGCGATAGGCGAACGGTTCGTGAGCTCTGTGATCTCGGATGGCGCGTACTCACTGTGTGGGAGTGCGAGACCCGAGAGCTCGATGGACTTGCCAAACGCCTGGATGATGCACTTGAGAATGCCATCAGGAACCTCTGATCTCAGCAGGACCAGCGGAAAGCACCCCCGATTCTCCGGAAGGTCGAAGTGCTGACTGCACTGGCGAGTGGAATGTGACATCGATGCACAGATCAAAGGCAATGTGGCTGGTTGGGTACTTCCTATCTAGGTATGGCGATCGCAGGGAAAGCGGAGTGCCGGCACCTCCAGTACCACTTGGGGTGAACGCATGGAACCGTGCGTACGCGATGTTCTTTCGACACCTTGGTGAAGGCCGCACCTTAGTGCAGTTCGCGAACAGCCTTAAGAACGCACGCGACACGTTTGATGGACACATGGCTTCCGGTCGTGTGGGTTGGCGCCGTGAGGGACGCGATCGCGCACCCGCTGCCCTCCCGCGTGAGGCATCTCGGGTACTTCGTGAGTGGGAGAGTCGCGGTGAGCAGGAGTTGTGGGGGGTGGTATCACGGTATTCCGATCCTGACGCAGGCGAGATTCCAGACAGAGTGCTGTTGGACCTGCTCGCGGAGACGGATCCGGCCTCGCAAGGTACACGGGTGCGCACTGAAGGCGGCAAGAGGGCGGTCGTCAAAAATAGGATCGAGCGCGATCCGTCTCTTCGACATGCCGCTCTGCGCATTCACGGATGCAGGTGTCAAGTATGTGGCTTCAGTTTCGAGGAGACGTACGGAAGGTGGGGTGCCGGGTTTGCGATTGTGCATCACCTTCGATTGTTGGCGGATGGAACGGATGAACTGCGGGACACCGACGCTGCGGTTGACTTGGCGGTACTATGTGCGAATTGTCACTGCATGATACATCGGCGTCGCAACACGGTGTTAACACTAAGTGAGTTGCAAGCGAAGCTGGTACGACGGTCAGGCGCCGAGTAGTGCCTACAGGGTGGCGCGGGTAACAAGCCCTAGCCGAGTGAAGCCCAGCGCGGGATCCTCGGAACGGGCGAGTGCCGCGGGCTCTGAAGGTCATGCCAATCTGAGATGCACGCCTCCGCACAACGATGACGTGCGCGGGGCGACAGTCTCTCTACAACACAGAGTTGGCCGACGCGCCTGGGTGAATCAGTTGGTACTTGGAGCCAGATCAGCTACGCGAGATCGACTAGAGCCCCGAGTTTCTGTTGGTTACTCGAACCAAGCCATGCTGGATGCGTCCGCCACTCTTCCTCAGTGGAGCTGACCGAGCATCGCCCCGGCGTGTCCCAGACCAATCTAATGAAGAGGTACTGACTGACTACCTTCGCCGCCCATCATTGCCCCTGCAGAGTCATAGACGACGAGCGATTCATCCGACAGCGCAATGACCTTGCCGTCTGACCTGCGGAACACCACAAGCCAGATGTCTCCACCACTGTTCCAAGCCTCTCCTCCCAAGGCACTGGCCACGATTTCGGCCTGCTGCTCAGTCATCGGCCTAATCCTCCCGACGCAAGTTACGCCAAACAGGTGCACGGGGCAACTCCATCGATGCGCCGACTCTCTGCGGGCCGCCACTTGGAGGAATCGCGGGCACTTAGCCCTCGGCTCTTCGCAAAGAAACGCGAGAGCCCCGTCTCAGCTATGCCTACGTGGGCAGTGAAGCCCACGGTAATGCGCGCTTCATCTGCGGTAGAGTGGAGTCGGCGGATCGTCAACCCGACCATTCGCCGTCCACAGCGTGGTGTGCATATTGCGGTGTCCATCGACCCACGTCCCCGCAAAGACATGCGCCTGATAAGCGAGACGGTCGCGGTCGGGATTGGTCACGACCTCGAGGACGGTCGGGTGGAAATACACCGGCGGGTAGAACACGACATCATGCTGGAGGAAGTCCCGGGCGACGAGCCCCGGCCCGGCCTGATGCGAGAGCACACGGCGCTCGAAGAACGACCGCTCGATCTCGTTCACCGCGTGCCAGATCTCCGCGCAGAGGTCATGGTCAGGGTCACGGTGCTGTGGCGGGCGAGCTCCGTGGAAGACGCGATTGCGAACACATGAAACATGCCTCCAAGGCCGTCTCGGCCGAGGTCTCACTCCGCGGCACTGCTGCCCGAGGCGCTGATTCCGCTCTGAATCGACCCGCTGCTCTCCGCGGAGGATTCCGACCCGCTGCCCGAGCCGCTGCTGTCGGACCCGCTCGATGAGCCCGAGGAGGAGAAGGACGACGAGCCGCTGGACTTGTCGGACGAGCTGCTGCCGCTCCCGGACCCGCTGCCCGAGCCGGAATCGCTGCCCGAGCCCGAGCCGCTTCCCGACTCGGAGCCGCTGCCGGTGTCGCTGAGAGCGAAGGATCCACTGCCGAAGCCGGAACCGGATGCGCCGGTTTGGATCGGGAGGTCGTTGTGGACCCAGACACCCTCGGCCAGCAGCGTGTTGGTGCCGGGGACGTGGATGGCGACGGTGCGCGCGGGGGCGTCAACGCGGACGACGGACTCGACGAGCTCCTCGCGCAACTGCCCGTCGATGAGGCGGTCGCCGGGCTGGAGGAGCTCGGCCGACGCGAAGCCCCACTCGTCGCCGCGGCGGATCATGACCGGGTGCTCGGGCGTCGCCTTGAGGCGCCGGTTGATGACCACGAAGCCGTGGTGCTCGCCGAGGCGGACGGCGGCCACGCGGGCGGGGACGGCCGCCACGCCGAGCAGGCCGTCGTGGGAGAGCCAGTCGTACTGAGCGCGGTAGGGTGCGTCGGCCTCGAGGCCGGGGACGCGGAGCGAGGCGACGAGGTCGCCGGGCTTGAGGTTTTCGACGGGCGTGAGGCGGCCGTCGGCCAGACGGACCAGCGTGCCGAAGAGAAGGC
>Ga0210086_1000953_pt1 | contig 15519 bp, 11 predicted proteins | sample China_Galinas_PW_3_FD_184867 | JGI IMG/M metagenome (GOLD analysis project Ga0210086, IMG submission 184867) | Wetland microbial communities from San Francisco Bay, California, USA, that impact long-term carbon sequestration - China_Galinas_PWB_D2... | ecosystem: Environmental > Aquatic > Marine... | reverse complement strand
TCTGGTCAAGGACTTCGGCGCGAAGTTCTCACAATGGGGGTACGCGCCAAGCCCGATCGCCTATGAAAATCTCGTGATTCTACCGGTAAGCCGCAAGCGACCGAACTTCGGGGATGGTACCGCGGAGGCTGCGATAGAAGGTGAGGGTCGTACGCTCATGGCCTTCTCGCAAGAGGACGGCAAGCTTGCCTGGAAGAGTCAGGACTTTGGCATCGGTGAATCGTCGCCCGTACTCTTCAAATTCGAGGGCAAAGACCACTTGATTCTCTCCGCGCCGGAGGCGCTCTTCGCGGTGGAACCCACGACGGGCAAGCTGCTTTGGAAGCACGAGCCGAAGCAGTTGAGTGGTGCGATGGCCACGCCGCTCGTGTTGGACGGCGACCGGATCTTCTGCTCCAACCCGGGTTCCGGCAGCGAAGTGCTGCAACTCACGTCGAAGGACGGGAAGGTCGTGCCCGAGTCGAAGTGGACCAGTCGCAAACTGCGAATGGCGTTCAGCAATCCGGTGCGCGTCCACGACTTCGTGGTAGGATCGAGCGGCAACAACCCGGCGATCCTTGTGTGCATGAACCTCACGACCGGAAAGCGGCTGTGGGCGGACCGCAGTCTGGCTCGCTCGGTGCTCGTCGAGATCGACGGCCGGCTGATCATGCTCGACGAAGACGGTGAACTTGCGCTGGCCACCGTCGATTCGAAGGGATTGACAATTCAATCGAGGTATCCGGTGGCCGAAAAGGAGTGCTTCACCACGCCAACGCTAGTCGGGACGACGCTCTACCTGCGTGACCGCAAGAACATCATGGCCTTCTACCTCGGTAACCCGGGTCAGCCGGGGTAGGGATTGGTGGGCGGTGCCCACCCTACGACTGGACGCCGACCGCCAACGGCGCTTTAATCCGCCACCATGTTTGAAATCGCGGTCATCCTTGCTTTTGTCGCGTTCGTGATCGTCGTGCTGCAGACGATTCTCCACCTGCGGTATATCAAACAGCGGAATCGCCGTAGTGAGGCCGGGGTCTGCATGCGCTGTGGTACGCCGCTGGACGATATTGAACCCTCCCTGGTGTGCCCCAATTGCGGCGAGCCAGTTCTTCGCTAAATTGCTCTCAGGGCTGTTTTTCCCGCAGGAACGGCCCCGAAATCCGCCTGTCTCTCGCTGCCGGATTCCGTTAGAATCACGGGTTGAATACGACCGCGGTCATCCCTCAATCTGGAGTCGGAATATGGCCATCAGCTACTCGTGTGATCGTTGCGGATACAAAACGACAGAGCCCGGTCGGGTCATGCGGTACCTGGTGCAAGTCACCGCCGAGCAGCCGGTGCAATCATGCGAGGTCGATCTCTGTGATAAATGCATTGAAACGGCCTGGAAAGTGATCAACGACCAACTCTTCCGTGCGGACAAGCAGGGCTAGGCGGGCGCCAACAAGAGCGCCGACAACAATCAAGAGAATAGCATTGGGCGAAACGCACAAAGGCTGGGAGATTTTCAGCTACGATGCCAAGCTGCGCAAGCTCGTCTCTTGCCAGTTCAATTCAGCGGGGGCGTCAACCGCATTGCGGCGGACAGCTTGACGACCGGCAGCAAAACGCGGCTCATCACTGCGAGTCCAACGCGACCACAATTTGCATGCAGCGTCCGCGATGGTGCCGTTTGCGGGTACCCAAGGGGAGCCACCGTACCCGATCGTCCGATTTTATGGTGAGAATAGACAACCGAAGCTCAATGCACCCTTCACGTACAGGTTCCAGAAGGCCAACGTGTTTTGGGAAATACTCGAACTGGCTTTCGATGGCGTCCACGTCGCGCCGTGCGTGGAGACACAACTCGAAAGGGCGAAGTAACCGGTCGCGATGCTCATTCACCGTCACGCACTGTTCGCCAGCGGCAGCATGACCTTCATCCGCGTTCCGCAGCCGGGCTCGCTTTCCACGTCAATGGCGCCGCCGTGCGAGAGCACGATGCCGTGGGCGATGCTCAGCCCCAGCCCGGTTCCGCCCTCGCGTTCACGCGTCGTATAGAATGGATCGAAGAGGTGTTTTTGCTGCTCCGAAGTCATGCCGCGCCCATTATCCATGACGATGATTCGGGCCGCGTCGCCCTGACGATCAGCTCGGATCGTGACCCGATTGTCTCGATCACCGGCTTCGATACCGTTTCCGATGAGATTGACGAACACCTGGACCAGTTGGCTGGGGTTGCCCGCCACCTCGGGCAGACCGTCGTCCACGTGGAGGTCAAGCGAGACATTCTTGTCCATTGCATAGGCTTCAACGAGATCCATCGCTTGCCGCAGCACCTCCTTGAGATGGCAAGGCCAACGCTGAGTGTCGCCGGTCTTCGCAAATTGTAGCACGTTGGTGATGATGCGCGCGCAGCGATCGGCGTCGCGGACGATGCCTTCCAGGCAGTCCTCCGAATACAGGCGCCAGTCCGGTCTTTCCATCGAAGTCAATGCGTGTCGAGCGGCCAGCAAGATGGCCGCAATGGGATTGTTGATCTCATGCGCGATGCCTGCCGCCAGGGTGCCGATCGAAGCCAGCCGCTCGGATCGCAGGAGGGCGTCCTCGGCGCGACGTCGTTCGATTCCCATCGCGATGACCTCCGCGACGGCCGACATGGCGGAGAGCGCGGCCTGCTTCAAAGGCGTTTTGGAGAAGATGGCCATAACGCCCACGACCCGCGCTTCGATGGTCAAGGGGTAGCCCGCAAAGGCGACGATGCCCTCCCTTCGTGCCCACTCCTGCTCGGGAATATTGGGATCACCGATGACGTTGTTGGTCAGACGTGGTTTCCTATCCTGAGCGATCCGTCCGATCTTGAATGCGCCCAAGGCGATGCGGGCGTGCGCACCATCTGTATGTGTGTACATTCCGGCGCTGGCTTGTAACTCGAGGACCTCGGTCGTGCGATTCAGCGTCCAAATCCGTGCGAATGCGGCATCGAGGTGCCGGACCATAGCTTCCACGCAATGCTGCAGGATTCCGCGTTCCGTGCGTTTCTGGCTGAATGCCTCGCGGACGTCGGCGCCGAATTTCGTGAGGCGCGTCTGTTCCTGCAGCGCCGCTTCCGTTCGCTTGCGAATGGTGATGTCGCGTAAGATCGATCGGCATGCGGTGATGTTGCCCTCGTCGTCGCGCAACGACGACATATTGAGGCTCACGTCCATGCCGCCCCGGTGCTTACACTTGAGCCGCAATACCACATCTTGCACTTTGCCCTTTCGCGCGAGTATGTCGATCGCGCTGCGCAGTGCGGATTCGCTCGCCGGCTCGCAAAGCTCCGCAATGTGCCGGCCGACAATCTCGTCTTTGGTCAGGCCCGTGGTGTGCGACAGCGTGTTGTTGCACTGAACAATCCGTCCGGTCTTGGGGTCGAGCGAGGCAAACATGTCCGGGGCGTTTTCATACAGGTCCTGGTAGCGAGCTTCCGAATCCCGCAAGCTGGCATCCGTCCACTTTCGTTGGATGGCGATTGCCGCGATGCGAGCCGCGTGCTCGATCAAACGCAATTCGGCCGCGGATGGTCCTCGTGGATCGCGATAGTACATGGCAAAGGTGCCCAGGAGTTGATTGTCCGAGGAGAGAATCGGTTGCGACCAGCACGCGCGAATCTTGAAGCGCCGGGCGAGGTGACGGAATTCTTCCCACAGCGGATCCACCTCGACATCTTCGACAATCACGCGCTGCCGCCGATACGCCGCCGTGCCACACGATCCGGATTTCGGTCCGACGGCCAACCCGTCGATGGCCCGGCTGTAGGCCCTCGGCAGGCTCGGCGCAGTGCCGTTACCAAGGCAGTTCTTGGATGGGTTGTAGATGGCGATCGCGCACTGCATGCCGTCTGCCTGAGCCTCGATGACCTCTACCAACTCCAGCAGAACTTCGTCCAGGTCGGCTCCGGTGGCCAGGGATGCCAGCACCCGATTCTGTCCTTCGTGTTCGGCCTCGGATCGTTTGCGATCCGTGATGTCCATCCAACTGCCGACCAGCATCTGCACCACGCCGCCAGCATCGCGCACGGGGGACACTTGGTCATGGACCCACAGATAGCCTCCGTCGCGATGGCGCACGCGATAGTCGTACGTCAATCGGTCGAGCGTCGCGATCGTGCCGAGTTGCTCGAGAATGCGCGTCGAATCATCAGGATGGATCAGTTTTGCCCAGCAAAACGCGTCATCGTAAAACTCGGCCGGTGCAAAGCCAAGTTGGTCGAATACGTTTTGGCTGATGTAGGTGGTCGGATAGTCGGGGCCCGGGCCGCAACTGTAAATCACCGCCGGACTGAGAGAGAGCATCCGTTCGAAGTACGCCGATCGTTCGGAATCACTCAATTCCGTTGCAACCAGCCCCTTATGCCCGGCACGTCTCGAAAGGGACATCGCCCAAACACGCCTCCAAATCGACCGATGCGTTTGCGAAGTCGCAAAGAGCCAACGCCGTCGATCGTTCGCAATCAGCGGACGGTTGCAAGCGATTCCACAACGGCACCGGCGTTCTTCGGGAATCCAATCATACTATATCACAGTGGCCGGCTACTTGGCCAGATGGTGCAGCTGCGCCTCAAGAAAATCGAGATCGAACGGCTCGCCAGGTGGCCGTTCGGCAGTGCAAGAGTTACGGCGACAGTACACCTAATACCTCCGTCGCATCATCGTAGGCCGTTCCTGGCGCGAACGTATGTTAAGGCAGGAGGCAAGCATCCGCGGATCTTGCGCGGCATCTCTGACCCTATGGCCACGGACGGCGTGATTTCGGCGGCTGGCCCGTGCAGCGTGTGATTCTGCGGAACGACGGCGTTGACGCTCGATCACATCTGTCTGCCCGGGGAATTCGATCGGTAGGGTACGCTCACGAAATCAACGACTCGTACCTACGGGCCTGTCGAACCATTTGGAAACGTAATGAAATCGAACGCATCGACATGGCCGTCACCGTTGCGGTCGCAAAGGGTGCATTCCTCTGCCGGCTCGCCCGTGTCGAGGGCTCCCGTAAAACACCGTTGGAAGCGGCGGTAGTCGACAAGATCCACATCGCCGTCTTCGTCGAAATCTCCGAAGAAGTCGATGAACGCGAGGCTCGCAAGCGCCCTGCTCGGCTCCGGGAGCGTCAGCGAGCCGACTCCCACGCCGGCACGAGTGAGGATTTCGGCCTCGCCCGTAAGCCAATCTGCCGCGTAGAGCAGCAGGTCGCCGATACCAGCGAGCGCCGTGGGGCGTGTGAACGGTGCCGGGATGGTGGCGTTGATCGATCCGCTGAACGGATTGACCTCGTAAATGTCTCCGGTGTCAAAGGCGTCGGCGACGTATAGTCGATTCGGTCCAGCCAGCGCGGCCAACCCGCCGCCGACCGTGGGTCGTCCGTTCGCAGAGTGCACAGGCATCGAGCGCAGGAATCGCGCGGCCACCGGGTCGATCACATGAATTGCACGATCGTAAAAATCCAGGAGAAACAGTTCGTCACCCAGCGTGACCGCATCGCTGTACCAGCCGGAACCCTGCCAGAGGACATAGTCGTTCAAGACCTCGCCGGTGATGCCGTCAAGCTGATTCAGCGTCGGGTAACGACCGCTCCCGACAACGAGCAGGTTGGCGCCGTCATACGCGATTCCACCGGTACCGCCGAGGTGCCGTTCGGGGGCATCGATGTTTGCCGTCACTTCTCCGGTGGCGGGGTCGATCGCCGCGATGGCGTCCGTGTCGCTTTCGAGGCCGGCGGAGAAAAGTAGCGGCGTCACGTCCGTCGCCGGTCTATCCTCGGCGTTGGATGCTTCGGCGGAGGTGAAATGACTCGATTGCGTCAGGCGAAGCAGCAGGTCGTACCCACTATCACCCCAGCCGCCGGTGCAGGGTTCAAACGGACTGTAATCGTCCAGATAGCCACTGACGGCAACGTAATACCGGTCCGGCTCCGTAAGGAGGTGCGTCAGCGAGTTGCCGGCGCGCCCTTCATCGTACCGAGGGTAGAGCCGCGCGATGAGCTGCCCCGTCGAATCGAAGACGCCGGCTACCATGTACTCATAATTTGCGCACATTTCGACTTCCAGCAGTGCCGGCGCGGCCGCGACTTCGAAAAACCAAACGTCCGCATCGATTTCAGGGTCGGGGCAAAAAGAGTCGCCGAGCACGCCGTCCGTGCACAAGTAGACTCCCTCATCGACGATGCCGGTCGGTGTCGCCGTAGCAAACGTATCGTTCGGTTCCGTCCCGCAGTCATCAGCATCCATGCTCGTGACGGTAAGCCGATACGCGCCTCGGGTTTCCGTTCCTTCCGAGACGGTGTGCTCTTCGAATCGATGTTCGCCCGGCCAAGGAACGAACGGATCGTTGGGTCGTCGTTGTCTCGCACCCATGACCATCACGTGTACCCTCTCCGGCGTGTCGAAACCCCCGCTATCGGTACAGGTCGCGGGAAATAGCAGTTCCAGTTCCGGTGTATGATGATGATTGTCCGCGTATGCCAGAAGCTGGCCCGCGTTGTCATATACGCCCAGAACAGGAATCAACTCGCTACCCGCCAAGGGCGTCACCGATGCGGTAAAGAAACCGCTATCCGTCAACAGATCCACACCATAAAAATCGCGATCTCCCCGTGTAAGGGCGAAAGGCCCATCGCCGATCGCGGCGTCAATGAATACTGTTTGCGGGCTGCCGTCATGCACCAGCAGAGATGTGGAGGACGTAATCGAATCGTTGGGCTCATCAATGCCGGTACCGTCGAAGTACGTGACGGTCACGTGTAGGTCGTAGGTGCCGACACTGCCGACCTCTCCTGAACCGGGCACGGCGGGGTTGTATCGTCGGTTCCCCGAACCGGACACCATGATGTATACCGAGGTTGCCGCCGGCGTGACCCCGACCGACAGTCGTGCATCCCTTGATCCGTTTCCCTCGTCGTCATTGGAACCGAGGCCGCAAGGGTCCTCCCATGTTTTCTCGGGAATACCGGCGCTGCAAGTCCGCAGACGAACCACAGGATCGAGAGGGGAGCCTATCGATTCGGCCGCTACTTCGACATCGATGCGGGCGGCGCCCGCCATTGCAAGAACGAATACGTCCACGTCGCGTCGACCGTGCGCGCCGTCTCCGATGAACTCGCCTACGATCGAGAAAGAACCGCCCCCGACTGGCGTTGGTGACGCGATATCGTCGTTGGGTTCGAATGGACTGGAGCTGAGGATGGCGGGTCCGGTTGTGATCGTCAGGTCATAGGTACCCGAACTTCCCCACATCCCACTGTCCGCCGTGGTAATATCGTAGAGCGAATTGCCCGATGCGCTGACACCGAGGTAGTAGATACCGGCGTCGAAGAGATAGGTGGTAATCGTTGCATTCTCAGCATCCGGCGCTACATCGTCGTTTGCTGCCAATTGGGCACCGCTTTCGTCGAACAACCTTAGGTAGGGGTCGAGTGCCGACCCGTCGGACGATACGACGGCAGACAGGCGGACCGGCAACGCCGCAGTTGGTGGAATCTCGAAACTGTAGATATCCACATCGCGTTCGGGAAAGGCGCCGTCGCCGAGCGTTGTGTCCGTGATGGTGACTTGCCCGAATCCTACCAAGCCGGTTGAAGATGCCGTGTTCAGCGTATCGTTGGGTTCTACTGCCGAAACCGTCTGACCTGAAATAGTAATGAACACCACTACGAAAAGGGCAAAGTAGAAGAAAGAAAGGAATATGTCTTCTTGCCGCCAACTGTTGATCGCCGGAGTTCCTGTCGTATTCATGACTTCACTTCTCTTGTCATTGATCGGCTCTTCGTTTTGCTACTCAATACCGCCTTCGTGAGAAACACGCTCGTACCCACGCCATACCATGCCCAATGGCGTCATCTTTTGCGGGAGCGTGTCGATCTGCCAGTCCTCACCGCGGACGATGATGCATGCGGAACGGGCCTGATCAGATTCTTCAGCAAACGTCCGGGGGATGTGGAATCCACGCACGTGGATGGGGGCCGCGTGACCGTCCAGGAATGCAGCGTTGAAGGTCCAGTCTTTGCCGTGCCAGCCGCGGACCGTACCGGAGATGCCGTCCTCGCCAAGGAGACTCAGGCACGCTGGCGGCGTTGGTGCGGCGTCCCATGCGAACCGGCCGTTGTTTTCCATGTAGCTGAGCGTTGTGGATGGCGCAATGATGTCGGACAGACGATGCAAATACGGTGAATTCGACCAAACCGGGCCTCCACCTACCCACGACGTCAGGAAGAGATTGGCATTGTAGCTTGTGCCAAAGTGATCGTAGGACGTCAGCCGATCGTCGCGAAACGCCGGTTTGTGAATGCCGGTGTAGCCGTTGTCGCTAGGACATCGATTGAACCCAAGATCGAGCTGGGTGTCCTCGGCTGCACCGTCGGGATCGAAATGTGGATTGAGATGGTCCTCGAACCCACCGTCGTAGAGGACTTCGTTTAGCGGGCGCGTCGCAGGCCCGTAGCCGGCCTTGGTCCCGTAGCGGCTGGTCAGGAACCATTCGGTGCCACCCGCGCCGGGCACGAACCCCTTCTGCCCGACACCGCTCTTGCCGCCCCATTCGTAGGCGCCGATCCAAATCGGATCATTGGGATCCTGCGCAATCTGCAAGCCGTGTACGGGCAGGGCGGGATCGCTGGGATCGTTCGCGGCGTAGATCAGATTGGCGTAGCCGATGCGCGACAGGTTGTTCAGGCATACGCTGTTCTTGCTTCGTCCGCGGACGTTTCCGGTCGTGGCGGCCACACACAAGATCAGGACTATCACGACATCGACCGCGATGATGGCTTCAATCAGCGTGATCGCTCGTGCACCTTGTAGCGCCAAGTCGAACCGATGGCTGACGCGAAACAGCTTCTCACTCCGGAACATGTTTGATCTCCAGGTCGGCCGGTAAAATGATATTCGTGATTTCGTAACACTCTTCCGACGTAGTCTGTGCGCGACGAGCGCTCGGCCGGGACAAGTCGTTCGGCTCGGGCATCGCCACGGCAGGCGGCGAGGCGACGTATGCTGAGGAAACACGGTCGAATCTGCTTGTGATGCCGATTGCTCGCGTCGCCATGTGCCTTCGCCTAACCAGATCAAAGCGGTGGTCGCCCGTCAGTCGCGCGCACCATGTGTAGGTCTGGGCGGGACGCTAGGTTCTTACACGCCACCTTCAATTTTTTTTTGATCGTGAAGCGAGCGCGGCGCCATTGGCTTCGGATCGACCTTGACGCACATGGCCCGGTTGCGATCCGATGACATACGACACGAGGCGCCACGACGGACGGCGCGTTTTCGGAATGGGCGGGTTTCGAGGGTCGAGCCATGCCCGTTGAAGCTGTTATGGGACCCCACGGCGACGTGAGAGTCTTGGCTCCAAGAGGAAATGCACGAGGGGCAGCGGCCAGACGACCGGCTACCCCGCGTGCGGAGGACAAAGGGAGATCGATTAGGGCGCCGTGGTGCGGTGCGTGCTGGTCTGTAGCGGAGGAACCTCCAGATTCCCTCTCGGCTCACGCGCCACACCGGCGACCAACGTGCGCAGTCGGTATCACCCCAGGGGAACCCCCACGGCAGTACCCGGCGACGAAGTCGGTTCTTCGCCTGCGACGCAAGCCACGCAGATGGGATTGAGGCCACAAGCCGCCATCCGCACGTCACAAGGCGAAGCCACTTCCGGTCACGGATTCTTCCCTTTGCTACCATTCTAACTCCGCCATCTGACCTCGTTTTTCACGGATTTTTCCGTTTTTTTTTGGCTTTTCCGCAAACTCTTTGTTTGCAGGCAATTATGGCACATTCGTCGGCTGCTACGAACCGTGTCCTACGACCGTCTTTTAGGGGCCGCACTGGCAATTGTCGCGGAGAGTGACTTGCGACCTTCTTCGCCGTGCTTCCGCTGTCCACCAAGGAACTGCCGGAGGCACCGCTGAGAGGGCAGCCGTGCGGTGGAAATCGAATCGACAGCCGCCGCCCAAAATCGGGGATGACGTGTGGATTGGACGAGCGGTTGCGATCGCTATCCGATATGACGAGGCTCGGTTCGCCTCCTGCGCCGGGAACGCCCAAATCATCAGCCAGGACCGAGTCAGCGCCGAAGCACGCGCGTTTGTCATAGATTCTGCCGTTATCGTAAGGTCACGGCATTGTACTCCAACATGGAGTCACGCTTACGCGCGGAGTCCGCATACGCAATTTCGTTCCAATTATCGGCCGCAGACGGTTCGTGGACACGCACGCAAAATCGTACAGCGGACTTTGACCATTGAGGTGTCGTCGGCATTGGACGATTTGGCAGGACGCTGATTAGAATCAGAAGACCGTTGATCAGTGATGCCATCGCCCCGGAGCCGCCCCGTTGGATCAAACGCGCAGTAGCCTGTTACGACGAGTTCGCGATCTGGGCGATGCCGCCGGATGGGACGAGTTTGACAAGCTGTACCGACCCATGCTTGTGGGGTACGCGCTGCAGCGGGGGCTGCGCGCGGAAGAGGCTGAGGAAATCGCGCAACAGTGTATGACCGCGCTGGTGCCCCGTATGCCAGGCTTCAACCGCGTGTCGAGTTTTCGCGGCTGGCTCCGCGGGATGGTGGCGCACAAAGTCAGCGACTATATCAAGCAGCGCGGCCGCCACCGGCGCGCGGATACGGTCCTGCTGTCTACCACCCCGGACGACGGCGATGGGCCGGATGAACTCTGGCAGCGACAATGGAATCAGACCCACCTCGAATTCTGTATCGATAGCCTGCGCACGGAGTTCGCGCCGCACACCCTCCAGGCCTTCGCCATGTACGTATTGCAGGAGCAACCTGTCAAGGAGATTGCCGCGCACCTGGGGATGACGCCCAACCAGATTTATGTGGCCAAGAACCGTGTGATGACTCGCATCCGCGAGCGGTTTGACGACGTCATCGAAGCTCTCTATGGGAGATCGACATGAGCGACTGCCCTAAGCCCAATCTGTTGGCGCAGTACGAAAAAGGCGCACTTGACGACGGCGCCGCGGAGCCGATCGAACGTCACTTCCAAGAGTGTGCCGATTGCCGTGAGGCTATGGTGCGCATCCGCCGGACGGACGATTACGCGGCCAAGCTTCGCGAGGCGATTCCCATTGCGGGCGACGATGGACCAGGTACGGCCCTCCTTCTCAGTGCCGAGCCGCCGACGGCCACGGATACGACCACTGTGTTGCGTGAAGAGCCGACCGGTGGGTCTGACGGTCGTCGTACACAGCGCAAGGCTCCCGACTTCGGTGACGTCGACTGGGTCATTCCCGACTACGAGCGTGTCGTGCTGTGCGACGAGGGTTCGTACGGATCGGTGTGGGCGGTACGCGATCGTGTGGGCGTGTATCGTGCGCTCAAACTCGTGGATACGGCGCGGCTGCGCCGGCTCGGCGTCGAGTGCCGTGAGAAATCGGCGCTCGAGGCCTATTGCCGCCGCGTACCACACGACCCGCACCTGATCACGATTTATCACGTCGGAGAGATCGGTGATCTACTCTACTACAGTATGGACCTGGCGGACGATTACACCACGCGCGGTCCGGTGCGCGAGTTGTTCCCCGGCAACTACAGGCCCCTTACGTTGGATGTCGTGTTGCGCGCGCGAGCACTGGGCGTTGATGTCAGTATCGAGATTGCGCGACGGCTGCTCATGGGGTTGAGCCGATTGCACGAATTGAATCTCGTCCATCGCGACGTCAAACCGTCTAACATCGTGTTCGTCGATCACCGCCCCAAACTGGCGGACATCGGCATCGTGACTACCGTCACGCAGGCAAGCGAAAAGATCGGCACGCGCACCTATATGCCGCCGGACAAAGTGATGGACAAGACGGCCGACACGTACGCATTGGGCAAGGTGCTCTTCCAGATGCTGGCCGGTCGCGGGGGTCCGGACTTTCCGGTGCCGCCCGCGAATCGGCAATGGGAACAAAGCCGCTGGAGCTACGACCTTGTCTGCCGTGTCATCACGCGCGCGTGTGCCGACACGGCCGAGGAGCGCTACCAATCCGCGACGGCCATGCTGAACGATCTGGAGCAATGCGTCGAGATGACCGTCGAGTCGTTATTTGACGGGGTGGAGGTTCCGGAGGTTCGATCCACCATCAGTACGTCAAGCGAGGCCGTTCAACTCGGTTACGCGTTCCTCCGCACGCTGCCGTGGATCTTCGGCATTATCGCGCTGCTTCTGATTATCTCACTGGTGACGACGTAAAAGTGCCCCGGGGCGGCCTGTCCTCGCATCGGCCATTCGAGTCAAACCGCCGGGGCTGGCGCTACAGATCAGATGGTGCGTTGCGCCGGGGGGCATGGGCAAACTCGATTGCCCGTGCTTATCCGATCGCCGTCACGGGCAAGCGCTCACTTGCCCATGCCACCCATCCCATCAAGTTTGACTAGGCACTGTTTGTGGCGCCGACAGACGCGCCTTCCGGATGCCGCCCACCCGCCAGTCTACCAGCCATTTCGTGAAACAGTGAGGCGATAGCCGTAAGCAGCAACGTTCTTTCCACCAGTCGAAAGCCAAGGTGTTTCGTTTTTGCGACACCTCTTTCGGTTCTGCAAACCGGGCGTCGGCGAAGAGCGGAATTGGATCGCAAGATGCAGGGAAACTCGGCAGAACCGCGGTGCGTCGCGGATGTGCAGTTTTATTGAAGAAACCATACGAATCCGATAGGCCGCGCCAAGGCGTGCCTTTCGCCTGCCATGGAGGACTCTCATGACCGATTCGACCACGACCCGCGAGCCGGCTGCCCCTAAGAAACGCATTCGGCCCGCCCGCGTTGTTTTCTTCGCATGCTTGATCGTCGTCGTCCTTTTCGTGCTGATTCCGGTGTCCAATCTGTTCATCTCGCCGGTGATTGGGACCCCGCTCGCGCCGAGTGCCGGCGCCGATGTACAGACCCTGGAGGTAGCCGGCATTCTGGAGCGGAAGTGCGCATACTGCCATGTTGGCTCGTCCAGCAAGCCATTTTACGCCCATCTGCCAGTCGCGTCTACCGTTGTCGCGAATGATGTCGCGAAAGGCCTGAAGTATATGGATCTGTCCAAGGACCTGTTTCCAGCCGACGGCTTAGGTGAAGCGGCCATCGCCAAGATGGAGTACGTCCTCGAGCGCGACCTCATGCCTCCGGTACGATTCAAGATGCTGCACTGGAACGACGGTCTCGATGCGGGCGAGAAGGCAGATATGCTGGATTGGATACGAGCGTCACGGCGTAAGTACTTCGCGGCGGGCAATGTCTCGGACGCCTATCAAAATCACCCACTTCAGCCGTTGCCGCCGAACGTGCAAGTGGATCCCGCCAAGGTGGCGCTGGGCGACAAACTGTTCCACGACGTGCGTCTCTCCGGAGACAACACGGTGTCGTGTGCCTCCTGCCACGGGCTCGACAAGGGCGGGTGCGACCAGCGTGCCACGTCGATCGGCATTGGCGGTGCCGTCGGGCCGATCAACGCGCCGACGGTCTACAATTCGGGCCTGTTCCTCAAGCAGTTCTGGGACGGCCGCGCGGACGACCTCAAGGCCCAGGCCGCCGGTCCGGTGCACAACCCCATCGAGATGGGCGCCAATTGGGAGACGGTGATTTCCAAGCTGGAAGCGGACACTCCATTCGCTGCAGAATTCCGAACGACCTATCCAGCCGGTCTGAGCGGTGACGCCATCACCGACGCCATCGCGGAATTCGAGAAATCGCTCGTCACGCCGAATGCGCCGTTTGACAGGTTTCTCATGGGCGACCGCAGCGCCCTGAACGAAGAGCAGGTGCGGGGGCATGACCTCTTCATCGACAATGGCTGCTCCAACTGTCACGTAGGACAGGCCATCGGCGGGCAGTCGTTCGAACCCATGGGCCGACGGGCGGACTATTTTGCCGAACGGGGCAGCGTAAACGAGGTTGACAAAGGTCGCTACAACGTCACCAAGAGCGAACGCGATCGCGGCCGCTTCAAGGTACCGACGCTGCGCAACGTCGCGTTGACCCATCCCTACTTCCACGACGGCACGCGCGAGACCCTGGCCGATGCCGTCACGAGTATGGCGCGATTTCAGGCCTATCGCGACTATACAGATGACGAAACATCCGCCGTTGTGGCGTTCCTCGAATCGTTGACCGGAGAGTTTCGAGGACAGCGTCTGAGATAGGTGCTTGACTAAGTCAGGTAACAGACATCCGTACCCGCAACCCCCATTCCATCCCCCCTTAGCCAGGGGGAAAGAGGGGGGTAGAGCGATCCACTTGATCTTTATCTGCTCTAGAAGATGATATTCCTGCCAAACGGTGCGGTTTGTTCGATTTCCGTTTGGCAAGCCCTCGGATCGCAGAGAAGACCGGCCGTTTTCCTTGCGAACATGCTATGCCGAGGCCGGCGCCCGTTTTCGGGCACCGGCCGACGAAAGCCTCGACAGGGCTGCGGCCGCGAGCAAAGGCAGCGCGCGGATTCGACATCCTGCATCGAGGCTCTACAATCCCCCGTCTTATCGGAGAGAGCAACGTGTTCGTGGCCATGTACGTCCCGGCGTACAAACGGAGATTCAACAACAAATGAAAGCACAAATGAACTTGAGGAAATCGATCTATCCATGGATCCGGACGGCGGTTGGTGTGTCGATGGTCGCGTTTTTGGCGGTGGCCGTGGGTTGTCCCGGTGTGGCTCCCCCTGGCGGCGGCGGAGGAACGGGCAATTGCACGAACATGCTGGCGACGATGAACGACAGTTCGTTCTTCGTCGCGGGCGGTTTCGGTAACGACGCGGCGCAGGGCACCTCGGATCAGCCGCTCGCGTCAATCCAGGCGGGAATCGACCTGGCCGACCAGACCGGTGGCGGTGACGTGTATGTCGCGGGTGGCGTGTATGCAGAGAGCCTCACGCTCCGGTCCAACGTCAATATCTACGGCGGATACAATCGAACCACCTGGCGGCAGTGCGTGGATCAGAATCCGACAAGCATCATCGGCGGCACCACGGCGATCGACGGTGACGGCGTGCAATCCGCCAAGATCAGCGGCTTTTCCATCATCAGTTCCGATGCGAGCGCAGGCGGCAGTTCCATTGCGATCCGCTTGGCCAACGCGTCCGACGTTGAAATCACCGGAAACCAGATCGTGGCCGGCAAAGGTTCCGTGGGATCCGACGGTGCTCCGGGCGGTACCGGTGCAGCCGGTGACGGCGGCGACAGCGGTGATAATGCGGCAGCCTGCCTGACACAGGCCCCTCAGGGAGGATCAGGTGGCAGTGGCGGTGCCGGCGGCAACGGCGGTGCAGGCGGGCAGGGCCAGGACGCCGGCGGTGCTGATGCAAGTGCTGGCGGTGGCGCGGCCGGCGGCGCCGGCGGCGGAGGCGGCGTCATCGGAGAGGACGGAGACAATGGGCTTGCCGGCAACATCGGAAACCCAGCCGCCGAAGGTGATCCCGGTGAAGGCGGTGTCGGATTCGGCACGATCGAAAATGGCGACTATGTGCCGGGCGATGGTACAGCGGGATCTGCAGGCGGTGCCGGCTCCGGCGGGGGCGGCGGTGGCGGCGGCGGCGGTGCGCTTGTCTTCGCCTGCG
>Ga0210086_1000951_pt1 | contig 15554 bp, 11 predicted proteins | sample China_Galinas_PW_3_FD_184867 | JGI IMG/M metagenome (GOLD analysis project Ga0210086, IMG submission 184867) | Wetland microbial communities from San Francisco Bay, California, USA, that impact long-term carbon sequestration - China_Galinas_PWB_D2... | ecosystem: Environmental > Aquatic > Marine... | reverse complement strand
CCCGCCACAGAAGGTGACGCGCCTGCACGTACCCGAACCGGCCCTGCTTGATGGGCTTGAGCGTCGGTTCGAGCCTGTCGGGCATCGCCGGCCTCCGTTCCCCGGCCCAACGCCCGCGGACGCGGGGCATTGCCAGTATGACCGCGCAGGGCGGGCTCGCAAAGCCCGCCCCGGGCAGTAGATACGGATGCCCGAGCTACCCGTTCCCGCCGCGATAGGTCCGCCACGACCAGACCGCGGCCAGTGTCACCAGTGCCAGCACGAACGCCCCGTTGGCCTGGTGGACCGTCGCGACCAGCGTCTCAAGCAGGGGGACGTCCTTGGCCTCGGCCAGTCGCGTTGCTGTTGGGATCGGGCCCCGATCGTCGGCCGAGATCACAAGAAAGAACGCCAGCCACCCCAGCACGAACTGCACGCTCACCGCGCCGACCAGCCACTGCCCGACGCGCCTCAGCCGCGGTACTTCGGTCCTCATGCACAGCGCCGCCAGCACCAGGGCGCAGATCGCCACCACGAACGCCCATCCCACATGCGCCCACAGCGGGTGCGGCGAGCCGAGGTGCCGGAACATCGCTCCGAAGATGAGTTGGAGCACCACCGCACCCAGCGTGATCTTGGCGAACACGCGCGGCGAGCGGTGGGTGTTCGGAGGATGTTCGACTTTGCCGCAGTACCACGCAAACAGGGCCACGGCCAGCGCGAACACCAGTTGCCCGCTCACGCCGTGCACCACCGCCAGCGCCTGGCTCTGCTCGGTCACGCGGAGCCCGCCGAAGATGCCCTGCACGGTCAGCGCCAGCAGCAGCAACATCGCCGCCGCCGGGCGGAACCCGCAGAAGAACGCGAGGATGATCCCCGGCCCGGCGAAGCCGCCGATGACGTAGTGGACCGCGGCCCGGACCGGCCCCGACTCTTCGAGCCCCATCACCGGCAACGCCACGCTCGACACGAATCCGCCCGCGAGCCCGACCAGCAGCAGCCAGAAGGCAAACCGCCCCACGGGGCGCCGGCACCGCGTTACGGCGGCCGTTGCCAGCGTGTACGTCGTCAGCCCCGCCATCATCCCGAACAGGCGGTGGGCGTGCTCGAGGAACACCCTCGAGTTCACCAGCCCCCCGAGCGGGTAGAGGAACATGTTGGCGTGGTAGGTGGTCGGCCAGTCGGGCACGGCCAGCCCGCTCTCGGTGCTGGTCACCAGCCCGCCGATGAACAGCAGCGGGGCGATCGCGATCGCGGTCGTCCCGGCCAGCGCCGTCAGCCAGTTGGACGGCGGTCCCTCACGGCGCAGCCGTTGCGCCGCCCATCCGGCCGCCAGACCCAGCACCGCGTTCAGGGCGGTGAACCCGACGAGGATCAGCCACGCGTCGGGGCGGGTTTCGCTCGCCCCCTCCGCCTCACTGCTCAGTTGGGCGCCGAGCCAGAGCAGATCGACCGCGGCGGCGACGAGCCCGCCCAGCGCGCCCGCGCGGACCCCCACGCCGTGGGCGCGCAGACGCCACACCATCACCACGGTCTGCGCCCCCAGCACCAGCACCGCCGCCAGCGGCGCCGCGACCCGCACATGGGGTATCTGCACCAGGAACCAGAAGACCCAGGCGGCGACGGCGGCGGCGAAACCGGCGGCGACGGCGGGGCCGGACACGGAAGAGCGCTGATCGGACATGGTCAGATCCACCGGGGGTGCGGAGGTGTCGCAGGTGAGATTCGGTCTCGATTACCGGGGGCGGGACTCGATTTCCTTGACGCCGGGCCCCCCCCGGGGCAAATATCGGCCATTCGGCTTTTGCCGGCCTGATACGCTACGCTCCCCGTCACTCCGGATCGCGGAGCGATCGGGCCCCTCCCGTCGATCCCAGACCGTCCGTGTCGTGTCCCCTGCGAGGAGACCTGATGTTTCCCAAGTGGATGAACATGGTGCCAGCCGTGGGCGTGGTGGGCACGCTCGGCGGGGTCGTGCTGGTCGTCGCGGGGTTCTGGTACTGGGCGACGCCCTCGTTCTTCGAGGTCGGGTACATGCCCACCCAGCCGTTCGCGGGCAACGACCACCAGATCCACGCCGGCAAACTCGGTATCGACTGCCGGTACTGCCACACGAAGGTCGAGCAGGCGGCCGAGGCGAACGTGCCGAACGTGGCGACGTGCTACGGGTGCCACGCCGACGGGCGTCTGCGCGACGCGGCGGCGCAGGACGTGCAGTGGATCCGCGACGCGTACGCGGCCGACGAGTCGATCCCGTGGCGTCGCGTCCACAAGCTGCCCGACTACGTGCGGAACTTCCCGCACAACATCCACGTGAACGCCGGCGTGAGCTGCGTGAGCTGCCACGGGATGATCCTGAGCATGCCGGTGGTGTCGCAGGCAAAGAGCTTGTCGATGAGCTGGTGCCTCGACTGCCACCGCAACCCCGAGCGGTTTCTGGTGGACCCATCGAAGGTCACGAATCTGGTGTGGGTGGACGAGCACCTGAAGGAACGGACGCCCGACGACCCCGAGGCCGCCAAACTGCTCAAGACGCTGCGTTCGCCCCCGCCGCAGAGCTGCGGTGCCTGCCACTACTGAGGAAGGCCGATGAGCCACGATCAGTGCCCGTCAACGAGAGGCGAAGAGAGGCCCGCGGGCGGGCGCGACCGTCCCGATGTGTGGCGTTCGCCCGAGGAACTGGCCGACACACCCGGGTTCCGCGAGTTCCTCGAGCGAGAGTTCCCCGCGGGGGCGAGCGAGCTAGACGGGGCCTCGCGCCGTGAGTTCGTCAAGCTGATGGGGGCGGGGCTGGCGCTGGCCGGCGCCGCCACGATCCCCGCCTGCCGGCGCCCCGACGTCAAGATCCTCGCCTACTCACGCGAGGTGCCCGAGGAGATCACACCGGGCGAACCTCTCTATTACGCCACCAGCATGCCCACGCCGGGCGGCGGTGCCGAGGGGCTGCTCGTCCGCACCGAGACCGGGCGCCCGATCAAGGTCGAGGGCAACCCGCTGCACCCGAGCAACCGCGGCAAGAGCTCGACCTGGGCGCAGGCGAGCATCCTCGGGCTCTACGACCCCGACCGCCTCAAGTTCCCGCGATACGTCAACCCGCACCGCGGGCTGCTCGACGCGACGTGGGACGACTTCAACGCGTGGGCGACCGACCACTTCGCGCGGTTCGACTCGGATGGCGGATCGCGGCTGGCGTTCATCGTCGACAAGAAGACCAGCCCGACGCGAGACCGCGTGCGGGACGAGATGCTCAAGCGCTGGCCGCGCGCGACCTGGCTCCCTTACGAGCCGATGGACGACGGGGCTGCGATCGCCGGCTCACGCCTGGCGTTCGGCAGCCCGATGCGCGAGCTGCTCTCGCTCGACAAGGCGAGGGTCATCGTCTCGCTCGACCGCAACGTTCTGCACGGCGAGCGCGGAGCGCTGAACCACGCGAGCGGGTTCGCGGCCGGACGCCGCCCCGTCCGCGCCGGCGAAGAGATGAACCGCCTCTACGTCGTCGAGCCCGGCGTGAGCGAGACGGGCGCGTCGGCCGACCACCGGCTCCGCCTCGCGCCTTCGCGCATCACCGCGTTCGCCGCGGCGCTCGGGCGCGCGGTGCTCGAGCGCACCGGCGGCGGCGGGAAGCTGGGCGAGGCGCTGGACGCGCTGCACGTCCCGGGGCGGGATGAGTTCCGCCTCGGCGAGGCCGATCTGGTCGCGGCGATCGCCGACGACCTGGTCGCGCACCGCGGCGAGGGTGTCGTGCTCGTGGGTTCGAGCCAGCCCGCAGAGGTCCACGCGCTCGGGCACGCGCTCAACGCGGTGCTCGGCAACGCCGGGGCGGTGGTGAGCTACCTGCCGATGGGCGACGACGAGGCCGCCGATTCGCTCGGGCAGCTGCGCGACCTCTCGGCGCGGATGGCGGCCGGCGAGATCGACACGCTGGTGTGCATGAACGTCAACCCGGTGTACGACGCGCCGGCGGACTTCGAATTCGCCCCTCGCTTCGCGAAGGTGCCCAACACCATCACCCTGAGCGTCGGCGACACCGAGACGGTGTGGGGATCGACGTGGCGGCTCAACGGGGCGCACTACCTCGAGAGTTGGTCGGACACCGAATCGCTCGACGGGACGATCGCGCCGACGCAGCCGATGATCGCGCCGCTGTACGGGCGTGCCCACAGCGACGCCGAGCTGATCGCGCTGATCGCCGGGCTCGACACCCACGAGGGGTACGAGCTGGTCCGCGCGACGTGGCAGGGGATCACGCGCCTGAAGGACGAGCGGTTCGAGAAGCTGTGGCGTCGCTCGCTGCACGACGGCGTGCTCGCCAACTCGACGCCGACGCCGGCCGTCCCCGACGCCGACCCGCGCGCCGTCGCCGGCGCGGTCTCGAAGCTGAGCCTTGCCGCGGCGCCGTCGGAGAACGCACTCGACGTCGTGTTCGCGACCTCGCACGTGCACGACGGGCGGTTCGCGAACTACTCGTGGCTCCAGGAGCTGCCGCACGCGGGAAGCCGCGTCGTGTGGGACAACCCGGTGCTCCTGAGCCCGGCGACCGCGAAGGCCCTGAAGCTCGAGCCACCGGAGGGCAGCGAGGACCCGTACACAGCGCACCAGCTCCCGCGTGCGCGCATGGGCGAACTCAACGTCGGCGGGCGCCGCATCACCATGCCGGTCTGGATCATGCCCGGTATGGCCGACGGCTGCGCGATCGTCCACGTGGGGTACGGTCGTGAGCACTGCGGGTACGTGGGCACGGGGATCGGGTTCAACAGCTACTCCGTCCGTGCCTCCGACGGGGCGCACACGGCGAGCGGCGCCACGCTGGCCCGCGCCCACGGGTCGTACGAGATCGTCTCGACCCAGGACCACTGGTCGATGGAGGGGCGCAACTCGATCGTCCGGCGGATCGACAAGGCGGCGTGGGACGAGCACGGCGACAAATCGCCGGAAGAACTCAGGGACCTGATCTACGCCGCCCTGCCGGGGCACGAGGTCAACCTCGCCGAGCAGCTCGGCGAGCTGAGCCACAGCCCCGCGCCGGTCAGCATCTACGTCAACCCGCTCAACCGCAGCACGGGCGACCCAAACCCTGGCGACGAGGCCTACGACACGGCGCTCAAGAAGGACCTGCCGCCTGCTTTCGCACGCGGGCCGCAGTGGGGCATGTCGATCGACCTGTCCGCGTGCACGGGGTGCGGCGGGTGCACGATCGCCTGCCAGGCCGAGAACAATATCCCGGTCGTCGGCAAGCGCGAGGTCGCCAAGGGGCGCGAGATGCACTGGATCCGCGTCGATCGGTACTACACCGGCGACGACCTCAACGACCCGGGCGAGGTGCTCCACCAGCCCGTCCCGTGCATGCAGTGCGAGAACGCGCCGTGCGAGACCGTTTGCCCGGTCAACGCCACCAGCCACGGCGAGTACGGCACCAACGACATGGTCTACAACCGGTGCATCGGCACCAGGTACTGCGCCAACAACTGCCCGTACAAGGTCCGGCGCTTCAACTTCTTCGACTTCAGCCAGACCAAGTTCAACGGCACATTCGTCGGCGAGGGCTCGCTCGGGCGTCCGCGGAACGTCAACTTCATCCCCCCGCGCCTGCGCCAGAAGCTCGATGAGATCCAGAAGATGCGGATGAACCCGGACGTGACGATCCGGGGACGCGGCGTGATGGAGAAGTGCACCTACTGCATCCAGCGCGTCAACCGCGCCCGCGCCGACATCCGCGTCCGCGACGAGATGAAGAGCCTGCCGGGCATCCCCGACGGGATGGTCGAGACCGCCTGCCAGCAGGCGTGCCCGTCGGGCGCGATCGAGTTCGGCGACCTGCTCGACGAGTCGAGCGTCGTGCGCTCCAGCCGCGTCAACAACCGCTCGTACATGCTGCTGGGCTTCCTCGCCACCCGCCCGCGGACCACGTACATGCTCCGTGTCCGAAACCCCAACCCGGCGGTCCGGGCGTCGGAAGACCCGTTCGTTGCGCACACCGAGGGCGGGGAGAACGGCGCCGACGAGACTGGGCAGAGCGAGGCCCGCGCCCTGTTCCACCGAACGACCGCACCCGACGGCGGGGCGAGGATCGCCCTCCGCGTGATCGGAGCTGAGGCATGAGCACGCTCAACCCCGACCAGGTGACCGCTCAACGACTCGCCGGCGCCCTCGGCGCGGTGCAGCGCGAGAACGTCGGCGACGGCTCGCTCATCGAGGACCCGTCGGTTCGCCCGCCGCTGGTCCTCAACGACCGCGAGATCGGCGAGATCACGGAGATCGTCTGCGGGTACGCCGAGGGGCGCCCCGGGCGGTGGTGGCTGCCGATCTTCCTGGTGACCTCGACGTTCGTGGGCATCCTGCTGGTGATGGTCAGCTACCTGATCATCACCGGGGTCGGGGTGTGGGGTTTGAACAACCAGGTGGACTGGGCCTGGGACATCACCAACTTTGTCTTCTGGATCGGGATCGGTCACGCCGGCACGCTGATCAGCGCCATCCTCTGCCTGTTCAAGCAGAAGTGGCGGACGGCGGTGAACCGCTCGGCCGAGGCGATGACCATCTTCGCGGTGATCTGCGCGGGCATGTTCCCGGCGATCCACGTCGGGCGCGTCTGGTTCATCTGGTTCGTGTTCCCAATCCCCAACTACAACTGGATCTGGCCGAACTTCAAGAGCCCGCTGCTGTGGGACGTCTTCGCGGTGAGCACCTACTTCACGGTCTCGCTGCTGTTCTGGTACATGGGGATGATCCCGGACTTCGCGACGCTGCGTGACCGCGCCGACGGGCGGATGCGTGCGGCGCTGGGCGAGGGGCGCAAGCGCCTGGTTCCCGACGTGCTCCGCGGGTACATCTTCGGGTTCCTCTCGCTGGGGTGGCGCAACTCGAGCCGCCACTGGCACCGCTACGAGATGGCCTACCTGCTGCTGGCGGGGCTGGCCACGCCGCTCGTCCTCAGCGTGCACTCGATCGTGTCGTTCGACTTCGCGACGGCCATCCTGCCGGGATGGCACACGACCATCTTCCCGCCCTACTTCGTCGCCGGGGCCATCTTCGGCGGGTTCGCGATGGTGCTGTTCCTGCTCATCCCGGCGCGTGAGGTCATGCCCGGGTTCAAGGACCTGCTGACGCTGCACCACATCGAGAACATGGCCAAGATCCTGCTCGTCACCGGCATGATGGTCGGGTTCGCATACTCGATGGAGTTCTTCATCGCCTGGTACGGCGGCAACGAGTACGAGCTCTACGCGTTCAAGAACCGCGCGACCGGACCCTACTGGTGGGCCTACTGGACCATGATCAGCTGCAACGTGCTCAGCCCGCAGTTCTTCTGGTTCCGCCGGCTTCGGCAGAACCCGCTCGCGGTCTGGCTCGTCGCGCTGGCCGTCACCTGCGGGATGTGGTTCGAGCGGTTCGTGATCATCGTGACCAGCCTGCACCGTGCGTTCCTGCCCGGCGAGTGGCACATGTTCTTCCCGACCTACGTGGACATCCTCACCTTCTGCGGCAGCTGCGGGCTGTTCCTGACCTGTTTCATGCTCTTCCTCCGGTTCCTGCCGATCTTCCCGATGGCCGAGGTCAAGGCCGTCATGCCCCAGGCCGACACCCACGCGCACCACTGAGGAGCGGACGATGCCGATCGCTGACTACTTCCCGTTCCTGCCCCCGGCGCCGGCGCGGTTCCGCACCGAGGCGGGCGAGCCGGTGTACGGGATGACCGGCGAGTACACGACCGCGGCCGACGCCTACCACGCCGCCGAGCACTTCCGCGACGACGGGTACACCCGCTGGGACGTCTACAGCCCGTTCCCGATCCACGGAATCGAGGACGCGATGGGTCACAAGCGCACGCATCTGCCCAAGCTCGTCGCGGCCGGCGGGTTCACCGGCGCTGCCCTCGCGTTCTGGTTCCAGTGGTGGGTCGGGTTCGACTACCCCATCGTCGTGCAGGGCAAGCCGCTCTCCTCCTGGGAGCCCTATGTGATGATCACGTTCGAGTTCGGCATCCTGTGCGCGGCGTTCACGTCGCTGCTCAGCATGCTCGCGCTCAACGGGCTGCCACGCTGGCACCACCCGCTGTTCCGCAAGGACCGGTTCCTGAAGTGCTCGGACGACCGTTTCATGATCTGCGTCGAGGCCGCCGACGCCAAGTTCGACCCGGGGCGGACCCGGGCGCTGTTCGAGAAGACCGGTGCCTCGCACGTCTCGCTGGTCGAGGACGAGTGATGAAGCTGCGCACACGAGACATCCTGGCGCTGGGCTGCCTCGCCCTCACGCTCGGGGGCTGCCGCGGCGACCGCTCCGACAAGCCGCCGCGCCAGTTCTTCCCCGACATGGACGAGCAGGAGCGCTGGAACCCGCAGACGGACTCCCAGTTCTTCGCCGACTCGCGCACCATGCGCCAGCCGCCGGCGAACACCGTCGCGTTCGGGCGCTGGTCCGGCGTCTCCGACGCGCCGTGGGCGCAATCGTACAACGAAGACCGCACCGATCTGCTGGGCGAGGACGCCCGCGTCTACACCGGCAAGAACCCCGACGGCACATTCATCGAGCGCATCCCGATCCCGGTGGACGACGCGCTGCTCGCCCGCGGGCACGAGCGTTTCGACATCTACTGCGCCGTCTGCCACGGGCTGCTCGGCGACGGCGAGGGCACGGTCGGGCTGCTCTGGGCCGCCCTCCCCGCGAACTACCACGACCCCAAGTACCTGCCGGGGGGCGAGCTTGGGCAGGACGGGCTGATCTTCGACCGGGCGATGAACGGCGTGTTCGACGTGACCGGCACGCAGAAGATGCCGGGGTACGCCCACGCCCTGTCCACCCGCGACGCGTGGGCGATCGTCGCCTACATCCGCGCCCTCCAGCTCTCGCAGTCCGCACCGATGAACGACGTGCCGGAGCCAGAGCGGCAGACGCTGCTCAACCAGCTCTCGGCCGCGCCGACAGGGGGTGAGCCGTGAGCCGGGCCGCCGACACGCTGGCACGCAACCTCGAGCTGGTCGCCGCGAACCCGGCGATGGGCGAGGACAACATCACCGCGCCGAAGGCACTCGCCGCCCGCGCCAGCGCCATCCTGCTCGCCGTCGGCGCCGCCGGGCTGGCGCTGACGATCGTCGGCGGGGTCACGGTCAACGGGCGGCACGCGCTGGCGTCGTACATCGCCGCGGTCATGGGCGTGCTGGCGATCAGCCTCGGCGCCCTGTTCTTCCACATGATCCTCGGGCTGACCAACTCCGGCTGGCACGTCAGCGTCCGGCGCCAGATGGAGAACATCTTCGCGCAGGTCCCCCTCTGCCTCGTGCTCGTGCTGGTCTTCGTGGTGATCGAGCTGGCCAACGGCGGCGTGCTGCTCCGCTGGCTCGGGCCCGACAACAACCACCTGCTCGAGCACAAGAACCCGTACCTCAACCCGGTGTTCTTCGTGATCCGCTTCGTCGTCTACGCCGCCGTCTGGATGTACCTGGTCCTCAGGATGCGCGGGTGGTCGGTCGCGCAGGACACGAGCGGCGATCCCATGCTGACGCGGCGCATGCGTTTCAACGCCGGGTGGGGGCTGCTCGCGCTGGCCGTCACCAGCTCGTTCGCCGCGTACGACTGGATGATGTCGATGGACTACCGCTTCTTCAGCACCATGTGGGGCGTGTACTACTTCGCCGGTGCGGCCGGTTCGAGCTTCGCCCTGCTTGTCATCGTGCTGGCGGTGCTGCGCGGGCTGGGGCGTCTCACCGGCGCCGTCACCGAGGAGCACTTTGCCGACATCGGCAAGTTCATGTTCGGGTTCACCATCTTTTGGGCGTACATCGCGTACTCGCAGTACTTCCTGATCTGGTATTCCGATATCCCCGAGGAGACGTTTTACATGGCCCGGCGTGGGGCTGACGGGTGGGAGGCGCTCAAGAACATCCTCATGTTCGGGCACTTCATGATCCCGTTCGTGCTGCTCCTGTTCCGCCCGATCAAGCGGAGCACGTGGGGTCTGGCGGCCGTTGGGGTCTGGTTGATCGCGATGCAGTTTGCTGACATGGTTTGGGTTGTTCGCCCCATGGTCTACGCCGATGTCGCGCCCAATCTTGTTCCCGGGTGGCAGCGGTGGTGGATCGACGCGGTCGCCATCATCGGCGTGCTGGGCGTGTACCTGGGGATGCTGACACGGACGATCGCGTCGGGGCCGCTGGTGCCGCTGAAGGACCCGCGGATGCACGAGTCGCTGGCGCACAGGAACTGGGTGGGGTGATCGAGCCCGGCCCGCGTGCCGGCGAAGAGACGAACGATGAGCGAAGAACCTCAGTACATCGACGAGATCCACGACGACCCCGACGCGTGGCACGAGCACGGCGCCGGCGAGACCGCGCCGCAGCACGAGCACGCCGCTACGGTCAACCCCTACTTCATCTCGGGCGTGCTCGTGTTCATTATCCTGTTTGTCGCGGTGCTTGTGGTGCTTGTGCAGATGTTCTTCGCCTCGACGGAGTCGCGGATCCGCGCCGCCAAGACCGAGACGGTGGACCCGTACCTCGCCTACGAGAGCGACACCGCCGCCCAGCGGTCGATCCTCGCCAGCTACGGGATCGCCGACGCCGACGCCGGTACCGCCCACATCCCCATCGAACAGGCCATGCAGAAGATCGTGGAGCGGTACAACCAGTGACCCGCCGGCTCGTCCAGTTCGCCCTCGTGCTCGTCCTGGCGGCGCCGGCGCGCGCGCAGCTTGTCAAGAAGGACATCCCCGACGTGGCCAAGGGCGCCGAGGTCATCGAGCGCCTCGGCGAGCAGGTCCCCGGCGACATCGAACTCACCAACGCCGAGGGCGAGCAGGTCACCACCGGCAAGTACTTCAGCAACGGCAAGCCCACGCTCCTGGCGATGGTCTACTACACCTGCCCGATGATCTGCACGGTCACGCTCAGCCAGCTCCAGGACTGCCTCAAGGACCTCGACTACACCGTCGGTGAAGATTTCAACCTCGTCGTCGTCAGCTTCAACCACACCGAGCCGGTGTCGGCGGCAGCTCAGTACAAGGCGGCCGCACTGGCCGACTACGGGCGCGAACTCTCGCCCACCATCCGCGACGGGTTCGCCTTTCACGTCACCGACGAAGCCAACGCCAAACGGCTCGGGGATGCGATCGGCTTCCACTTCAAGCGGCTCGAGAACGGCGAGTACGCCCACCCCGTCGCGCTGACCATCCTCACGCCCGACGGGCACATCAGCCGCTACGTCTACGGGCTCGAGTACCCGGCCAAGCGGATCAAGCTCGCGCTGCTCGGCGCCACCGATGGGGAGATCGCCGAGAGCATCGGCGACTATTTCCTCCACCTCTGCTACACCTACGACCCCAACGCCGGCACCTACAACATGCAGGCGATGACCATCGTCCGCATCGGCGGCGTGCTCACGATGGTCCTGCTCGGCGGGCTCATCGTCGGGCTCAAGCTCACGGAGAAGCGGCGCCACGCCAGGAAACTCCGGCACGCGGACACGCCCGCGGCCCCCACGGAGCAGGTCTCATGACTCTCGGCGAAGGTTTCTGGACAAAGCTCTGGCTCGGCGGGTCGGCCGGAACCAAGACCGGGCAGGCCGTGGACGACCTGGCTATCTGGCTCTGGTGGTTCTGCGCCATCTGGTTCGTCTTCCTGATGGGGCTGACCATCTACTTCGTCATCAAGTACCGGCGCCGCCCCGGCGTGCCCGCGCCACGCTCTCGCTCCCACAACACCCGCCTCGAGATCGTCTGGACCATCGTCCCCACGCTGTTCCTCATCTACATCTTCTTCGCCGGCTTCGAGCGCTACATGAACAACGTCATCCCCGGCGCCAACCCCGAGCAGATCGACCTGGTCGCCAAGAAGTGGGTCTGGAGCATGACCTACCCGAACGGGATGACCACGGCCCAGTTCGAGAAGATCGACGAGGACGACCCGTCCGAGTACCCGGTCTTCGTCGTCCCCGCCGACTATCCCGTCGAGCTGCGCATGACCTCCGACGACGTCATCCACTCGTTCTGGGTCCCCGACTTCCGCCTCAAGTTCGACGTCCTGCCGAATCGGTACACCTCCTACCAGTTCCGCGCCGAGAAGCTCGAGGAGACCGACCCGGTTGACACGCAGGGGCGGCGGTACCGCGACCACCTCATCATGTGCGCCGAGTACTGCGGCGCCCAGCACTCCGACATGCTCGGCATCCTCCGCGTCATGTCGATCGAGGACTACAAAAACTGGGTGCAGACCGGTGGCGTGAATCTCGGCGAGCTCACGCCAGCCCAGGCCGGCGCCATCGTCGCCAAGCAGAAGGGCTGCGTCACCTGCCACTCCAACGACGGCACGCGCAAGACCGGCCCGACGTGGAAGGGCACCGCCGACGGCACCGGCTTCGGGTACGAGGTCCCCATCGAGGGCGACGGCACCGTCCTCTTCGACGACAACTACGTCCGCGAGAGCGTGCTCACCCCGAGCGTGAAGCCGCGGGTTCCCGCCGCAGATGCCCAGCTACCAGGGACGCATCAACGACGACGAACTGCGCTACATCATCGCGTACATGAAGTCCCTCAGCGACAAGGCGCCGAAGAGCCTGATCGACGACGCCGCCCCGCCCGGCGAGGACAAGCCATGACCCAAGCAGCCGCACACCCGTACCACAGCTACCTCGCCCCGAGGGGCGGGTTCTGGGGCGTCATCTGGGACTGGGCCACCACGATCGATCACAAGAAGATCGGCGTGATGTACCTGTTCACCATTCTCTTCATGTTCTTTCTCGGCGGGCTCGCCGCCATCGCCATCCGCCTCGAGCTGCTCGAGCCCGTCCGCGTCGCCGCCGACGGCACCGTCACCGGGCAGCTCTTCAGGGTCCCCGGCGGTGACATCGCCGCCAACAACGAACTCTACAACCGCATCTTCACGCTCCACGGCGCGATCATGGTCTTCATGGTCATCGTCCCCAGCATCCCCGCCAGCCTCGGCAACTTCTGCCTGCCCATCATGCTCGGCGCCAAGGACGTCGCCTTCCCCCGCATCAACCTGCTCAGCTGGTACATCTACGCCTTCGGCTCGCTGTTCGCCATTCTCGCGATCATCGGCGGCGGCGTCGATACCGGCTGGACCTTCTACACCCCGTACTCGACCACCTCCGACCCCAACCACTGGCGCGTGGTCTTCATGATCATGGGGGTGTTCATCCTCGGGTTCAGCTCCATTCTCACCGGGCTCAACTTCATCGTCACCGTCCACAAGCTCCGCGCCCCGGGCATGGGGTGGTTCGACATGCCGCTGTTCATCTGGGCGCTCTACAGCTCGGCGATCATCCAGGTGCTCGCCACGCCCGTCATCGGCATCACCGCGCTGCTGCTCACCTTCGAGCGGCTGTTCCACGTCGGGATCTTCGACCCGTCGATGGGCGGCGACCCCGTGCTCTTCCAGCACTTCTTCTGGTTCTACTCGCACCCGGTCGTCTACATCATGATCCTCCCGGGCATGGGCGTCATCACCGACATCATCGCCGTCCACGCCCACAAGAAGATCTTCGGGTACCGCGCCATCGCCTTCGCCTCCCTCGGCATCACCGCCGTCAGCTTCCTCGTCTGGGGGCACCACATGTTCGCCAGCGAGGGCGAGCTCGCGGCCGCGGTGTTCAGCGCCCTGACCTTCCTGGTCGCGATCCCGACGGCCGTCAAGGTCTTCAACTGGATCGCCACCCTCTACAAGGGCTCGATCTCGATCGACACCCCGATGTGCTACGCGCTGGCGTTCCTGTTCCTGTTCAGCATCGGCGGGCTCACCGGGCTGCCCCTCGGCACGCTCGCCACCGATCTGCACCTGCACGACTCGTACTTCGTCGTCGCCCACTTCCACTACGTCATGATGGGCGGGACGATCATCGCCTTCATCGGGGGCATCCACCACTGGTGGCCCAAGATGTTCGGGAAGATGTACAACGAGACCGGCGGGCTGATCGGGTGTGCCCTCGTCTTCATCGGGTTCAACATCACCTTCTTCACGCAGTTCATCCTCGGCGCCAACGGCATGCCCCGCCGCTATGCCACTTACCTGGACAAGTTCCAGCCGTACCACGACATCTCGACGTTCGGGTCGTGGATCCTGCTGGCCGGGTTCCTCGTGCACCTGGCGGTGTTCGTGCACTCGCTGATCGCGGGCAAGCCGGCGCCGCGCAACCCCTGGGGCGGGCTGACGCTCGAGTGGGAGACGCAGAGCCCGCCGGACGTGCACAACTTCGACCACGAGCCCGTCGTGACCCACGGGCCGTACGACTTCGACACCGTCGTCCCACCGTACTGCGACGAGGCCGATTTCCCGCTCCCGCCCGACGTCGGCGGGGCGCACCACTGAGGGCCGATCCATGAGCACCGCCCCCACGCGCGAGCCCGCCTGGCAGCACCCCACGCACGCCGAGCACTACCGCTCCCACGCCGAGGAATTCGACGCGTGCAAGATCGGCATGTGGCTGTTCCTCACCACCGAGGTTCTGCTCTTCGCCGGGTTGTTCTGCGCCTACGCCATCTTCCGCATGAAGTACCCCACGGCGTTCAGCAACGGCTCGCACTACCTCAACTCCAACATCGGGATGCTCAACACCATCATCCTGCTCGTCTCGAGCTACACGATGGCCAGCTGCATCCGCTACGCGCAGCTCAACGAGCAGCGCAAGCTCCGCTTCAGCCTGCTGTTCACCATCGCCTGTGGCGCCGCGTTTATCCTCATCAAGTTCCTGTTCGAGTACATGCCCAAGTGGGCCCAGGGCAAGCGCCCGGGCTACCTGTTCGAGTATCCCTTCGCCACCGACCCGCACGAGCCGCTCTGGTGGAGCGTCTACTACACCACCACCGGCATCCACGCCGCCCATGTCCTCATAGGCATGATCTGCATCTTCTTCATCTACCTCGGCGCCCGACGCGGCAAGTACGGGCCCGGTCACTACACCGGCGTCGAGATCGTCGGGCTCTACTGGCACCTCGTGGACCTGATCTGGATCTTCCTGTTCCCCCTGCTGTACCTCATCCACTAGAGAACAGAGCATGAGCGCATTCGACCCGACCGACCCGCACGGCTTCCATGCCCACGAGGCCCACCACGGGCACCACGTCGTCTCCGGGCGCACGCTCGTCGCGGTGCTCGGCGCCCTGGTCTTCTTCACCGTCCTCACCGTGATGTGCAGCCGGGCCGAAATCTGGGTCGGAAACGCCCTCCACATCGCTGTCCCTCACTGGATCAACGTCGCCGGCGCGATGTCGATCGCCGTCATCAAGGGCACGCTCGTGCTCCTCTTCTTCATGCAGCTGCGCTACGACAACCCCCTCAACGCCATCATCTTCTTCTTCTGCCTGTTCACCCTCGCGCTGTTCCTCGGGCTCACCTCGCTCGACGTCGGGTCGCGCGGCATGGTCTTTCCGTGGAAGGCAAACGAGGTCATCGCCGGCGGCAACAGCGTCGGGCTCACCCGGCAGATCGGCGGCGTGCCGATGACCGGGCAGGTCCCCATCTACGAGTGGGCGAAGGAAGCACGCCCCGCCCAGCTCGGCCCCAAGGCCTTCGCCGCCGAACTCGCCAAGCACGAGGCAGAGCACCCCCACGCACCGATCGTCAGCGACG
>Ga0210086_1000950_pt1 | contig 15558 bp, 9 predicted proteins | sample China_Galinas_PW_3_FD_184867 | JGI IMG/M metagenome (GOLD analysis project Ga0210086, IMG submission 184867) | Wetland microbial communities from San Francisco Bay, California, USA, that impact long-term carbon sequestration - China_Galinas_PWB_D2... | ecosystem: Environmental > Aquatic > Marine... | reverse complement strand
CGAGGCTATCAGTTCATTTTGCAGCTTCATGGGTCCGACGATGAAATATGACGCTAATCCATCCGGTGTCTGTGAATTTTTTGGACCTTCACACATTTTGTAGCTCGCAAAATGAAGTTAGTGTGAAGGGGTGGATACCGGCATACCCCCCCCCTCACCCTAAATGGAGGTAATGAGTATTGCCAAAGAAACAAGCCGGCGTCTTTCCATTTTAAACTAAAATCGTGTAACGATTATATTCCAGGTTAAGTGAACAATATGCAATAATAATTACTATTGGTTAAAAACACAAAAGTCAATAATCAATATTATACTACATAATACGGATAATACATACCAAGTTGTTGGTTGGAAGGCTGAAAGGTTTAGAGATTCAGAGGTTCAAAGGTTGAAGGGTGAAAAGTGGGAATGGGCAATCTCGCGAAAACTGAAATGTGAATAGCAAATAGTGGGATGAACTCCTTGTTACAGCTCAATTGATGGATAAAAGATGAGATCTGAGGTTTGTTTTTTTTCTTTCTAATCCAAACTTTTTTCGGATGTTTTTCCTGTGATTGTAAATTGTCTGAGGTGATAACCCCATAATCTCTGCGATATCTTTGGAATTGATACCATGGCGTATTAGGTTTGCTACGTGGATTTCTGTAGGTGTCAGGTTTATATATTTCATAGACATTTTTCGAGCAAATGGTGAAATAATTTCGTTAAGATATGACTCTAAAATTCTCAAAATAGCTTTCTGTTGATCATTCAGTTTCGTATTTCTAATTTTTTTAAAATATGGCGCTATCATTTCTTTTACATTCGTCAATACATTATCTTCCATTTCTTTTTTATCTTCCTGCCTTTTATCCAACAAAACCTGTAAAGCGATATTTGATTCTTCAAGGTTGCTTTTCTGGATCACCAACTCTCTTGTGCGTTCCTCCACCCTGTTTTCAAGCTCATCATAAGCTTTCTGTAACTCCTCCTGGATCCGCTTACGCTCAGTAATATCCCTATCAACACCTCTATAGCCACAGATCTCGCCATCATCATCGAAGATCGGAATTCCACTGGTTTCTAATACCACAGGATGACCTTTTTTGTGGAGGTTTATGTTTTCAAGACAATGAAATGGCTGCTTTGACTCAGCAATACTATTAAAAATCTTTGAAACTCGGAGGTCCTCATCAGGGGGCATTAGATCAAAGGGCGTCTTGCCTATTATTTCCTCCGGATAATAACCAAGAATGTCTTGAATTTTTGGGTTAACATAAGTGTAGCGTGAATCTTTATCGACCTCCCAAACCCAGTCACTGGTTGTTTCAGTTAGATTGCGAAATTGCTCCTTGCTTATTCTTAAATCTTCCTCCACTCGCTTAATCTCTGTAATATCGATAAGTACGCCTAAAATACCGAATATTTTTTCCTTGTCTATGATTGGAGAAATAATATTGTAGTAATAGCTTTTGTCTCTGTTTAGTCTATGGTATATCACCTCACCTTTTATCGTTTCTCCGGAAAAGGCAAGACGGTTATTCTTCAGCCATAAATCTTTAGTATTTTTATCTACAGCAACATTTTCAGGGAATTTTCCAATCAAATCACCCCAATTCTTCCTGCAGATGGAGTTTTGTAAAATATAGCGGTTGTTGAGATCGAGGGCAAAAATATCAAAAGGTAAGCTTTCAACAATTGCCTGAAACATTGACTTGCTTTTTACCAGTTCTTCCTGGGCCAGTTTGCGCTCTCTGATGTCGCGGACAATACCTCTAAACCCGATTGCTTGTCCTTTTGGATTCCTTATTAAAGAAACAGAAATCTCTACATCTACTTCAGTGCCATCTTTCTTTATAAACTTCCAATCAAATATTTTCGTAGGTTTTCCTGTTTTGTATACTCTATTAAATATTTCGTATGCCTTTTTGGCAGTCTCGGTGGTCATGTAGTTACGGTTGTTCATGCCCATCAATTCATCACGAGCATAACCATAAATTTTACATAATGAATCGTTAAAAAAGGTTAGATTTCCCCTAAGATCTACCTCATAATATCCCTCTTCTATGTGATTAAGAATATTCTGATATGTTTTCTTACTTTGATAGTGTATCCTGTCTGCCTTCTTTCGCTTGCCAGCCTCTTTTTCTAACCCCTTAACCCGTCTTTCCAACTCTTTATAGGTTGGTTTATCGGTCATTAGTTTATCCTCCAATCGCTTTTAAATTAAAAAAAGGCCCATAACCTAGTATCGTTGAATTCCGTATATGAGCCTTAATGCTTCGCATTGTGTCTTACCCTCTGAAATTTATTATTTTTTATGTTAATTCAGGTTTTTCTTTCATTCGCTCCCATTTACGAAGGACAAGAGATGAGATCTGAGATTTGCTTTCTTTCCTTCCAGACCAATTTTTCTTCGTATATTTTTCCTGTGAGTCTCGACGGTTCTCGGAGATATAGTCATAAACGCTGCTATCTCTTTGGTGGTATAGCCATGTCTTATTTTCTTTGCGACCTGAATTTCCGTTGATGTCAGTTTGAAATATTTTAGGGAAACTTCCTGGGTGAATGGAGAAATTATTTCGTTTAAATTCGATTCAAGAATCCTCAATATCCCTTTCTGCCGATCATTCAATTCGGTGTTTTTGATCTTTTCAAAATATGGTTCAATAAGCTTTTTTACATTGGCCAGAACAGAGTCTTCTATTTTGGCCTTGTCATCCTGCCTTTTTTTCAACAAAACCTTCATGGCCGCATTTAGTTCTTCGAGACTTTTTCTCTTGATTTCCAGGTCTATGGTCCGTTGCTTCAGTTCATCATGCGTCTTTTTCAATGCTTCCTCTGACAGTTTACGGACGGTGACGTCACGATCAATGCCGATAAAGCCGGTCAGGTTCCCTTTTGCGTCAAGAAACGGTTCGGCAATCGTCTCCAAAAACCTTATGGATTTATCCTTGTGTAGCCAGCGTATTACAGTTCCTTTCCAACCCCTTTTCTGGTTCTTGGCTTTTTGGAACCACTTTTGAGTGCGTTTCCGGTCTTCAGGATGCATTAGGGTGAAGGCTGAGTTGCCCAGTATTTCCTGAACCTCATACCCTAAAGTTTGTGTTACGGCCTTGTTGGAAAATGTATGACGACCTTCTTCGTCACATATCCAGACCCAATCAGGCGTGGATTCCACAAGGAGACGGTATTTCTGTTCACTCTTTCGCAACTCCCTTTCTGATTGCTTGCGAGCCGTCACATCAAGAACAGTAAAGGTCACACCGATTGACAAATCCTTAGGGTCTATAGGGGCCGATCTCAGAACCACATCAATCAAGTTGCCATCTTTACATCGAAAGCGTGTTTCGACTTCTCCCATTCCTTTTTCATGGATTTGTAAGTACTTTTCTCGCCCGACATATTCAAAATCTTCATCGGTCGGGTAAAACATCCTGGCACTATTTCCCAGGATCTCTTCTTTTGAATAACCCAGTATTTTACAAAATCGTTCATTGATTTCCTTGATCACCCTGTCGCATACCACTCCAATTCCGATCGGCACAACTTGCAATATGGTGCTTAAAGCGGTTTCACTTTCTTGTAGCGTCTTTTCTACCTGCTTATGCTTAACGGCTTCATGTTCTAAATTCTGAATCCTTTTCACTAATTCTTTATAGGTTGGCTTTGCAGACATCAGAACATCCTCCCAACATGCAGAATAAGAAAAACAATATTTTTTCATTAACATAAGTAGCAAGAAAGTACTGGAATTGCAAATAATACTAAATGGGAAAAATAACGAAATGTTGAATAGTGAATGTTGAAAAGTGAATAGTGAATAGTTAATTGATATTTAGTGGTTCAGAAAGGCTCTAAACGGCAGGTACTACAAATTCTTTGCGGCCCAGAGGGCTGCCTGGACACGATTGGGAACGTTGATTTTCTTGAAGATTCTATAAAGATGGGTCTTCACTGTATGCGGACTGATGCACAACTTGTCAGCAGTCTCGTCATTTGTTGCCCCAACGGCAATCATGGCGAGTATTTCGATCTGTCTTTCGGTGAGTTCTTCACAGATGTTCTTTGAAGATTTGTTATTGTCAATACCTTCAAAAATACATTTGGCCATCATCTCCCTGGAAAACCACAATTTGCCGTCAAGAACAACCTGGACCCCTTTCTTAAAGATCTCAAGCGGGTCATGTTCGTAAAAAAAACCGCAGACGCCCTTTAAGACAATTTTTTTATCAAACTCCAGATCGCCGGGCACGTTAAAGAGAACGATACGGTTTTCGGATCGATTGCCGTTGATATAAGGGGCTAACTCGGCAAGCAGTCCATTCAGCTTTTTTCCCTGGCAATCCCAAAACGAGAGTTTCTGCCGGCTTTGGTTTTTGGAGTGATCTGTTCGAACTTGGCTGAGGTCATTTACAACGCAGCACTCGTTTCCGGTTTTTCGTTCCAGGTACGAGGCGATCAGCTCATTTTGTATTCTCCTGGGGCCGACGACGTAATATGCTTGCCCATTTGATGCCGGCATGTTTTTTTGCTTTTCAGTTGTCGTCATGTTGATGATAAAGAAAGCGCATATTTAAGATTCATCATAATAATATAAATCAGAGCCATATCGTCCCATCCGTTGTAAATTTAATTTTTTTGATTTGATTTCTTTTTGCCGGAGATCTTTTTATTCTCCGAACTACAAAGAATTTGTGAAAGTTCATCTATATTTTTAAATGCATGCTTCTTTTTCGTTTCAACTAATTCAACAAGCCCTGCAAGCTCAGGGTCATTTCACCGTCCTAACGGTGCCCCGCTGTTTTATGGGTGAAAAGTTTTTGCTGCGCTGTTGTTCCTTCTAAAACCAGGTTATCTGAATTTACCCCTTTTATAAATTATAAAGGTTAATATGAGGTTAAAATAGCGTATGGGTTTCTTTTCACATACGTCATATACAACCATTTGAATATATAATATATTTAAAATGTCATCGATTGGGTTGGGAATATTCCTTGACAGCAACTATTTAAATTTATATTGATTTACTAAATTTTTCTTATGGTCGGGATTGTTTTTGCCTCACGACTATTTTTCACTTGAGGTTGTCTGAAGATCTGGATTAACCTTTAATTTGGGGTGTGCCCCGGTGATTTGATCTTTTTTTCTGTTTATCAGCACTGGTTTCTTAAACACCACGTTTGGGTTCAGGATCGAAATAAAAGGATCGATCAGCTTGCTAAAAGTCAGCCCACCAAAATTATCCTCGGTGATTCCAAGACCTCGGTTATTTCAGCGGCTCAATCAAAATGACGATAAACAGTTGATATTTATTTTGGGACAGGCCGCCCAGGGCAAATCGACACTCGCCGCTTCATATTTTGAAAAACTCAACATAAAACCGGCCTGGATTAATCTTTCCGAAGAAGATTCCGACCCGGTGAATTTTTTTCACGCATTAATTTCAGCCCTTGAGGCAGCGGTTAAAAGCGTCGATTTTTCAGCTATCAAAGAATATCCGGCAATTTCTGCGGGTCCCAGGGACGAGATTGCATTATATCGCGATTGGCTCCAATCTATTTTTTCGCTGGTCTCCGATCCAATCCATATCGTCATGGATGGTTTGGACCGTTTGTATGCTGATGCGGCTTCGCACCGATTTTTGCAAAAATTGGTAGAGGAAAAGCCGTCTAATGTAATCGTGTGGATTTTATCCCGGACTGCTGCTTCATTCAAACTCGAACGGTTAAAGATAACCCAGAAGATGGTTTTACTGGATAACCAAGAGCTCTCTTTCACCAAAGACGAAATCAAAATATATTTTAAGAAAATCAAAAAGATGAATCTAAATACCGGCCAGGTCAATAGAATTCATCAACTTACCGAAGGCTGGGTCGGCGGGTTGATTCTGCTTTCTGAAAAGCTGGATCGCTTACCGGAAGATTCAAGGCAAAAGTATTTTTTAGAAGATATCCCGATATTTTTCAAAGCCGAGGTCTTTCAATATTTCGCTGAAGAGATTTTCGACGCCCAGCCGTATACAAGCCAAAGATTGCTGATGATATCTTCCGTTTTCGAATCAATCGAACCGGCATTGTTGAACCGTTTGGCCGATATTGACAATGCAGAACAAATACTCATGGATCTTGTGCAGAGAAACCTTTTTGTGCAATCGGTCTATGAAGAAAAGAAGGGATGGTTTTTCAGATATCACCAGTTGTTTGAAGATTTTCTGAGATCTAAATTAGACTCAAGTATTGCGCAAGATGAAAAAAATGCAGTATTGAACCGTGCGGCGTCACTCTGCGCACGCAATGGGGAATGGCAAAACGCTGCGAATTTCTATCTGGAAGCCCAAAATTTTCATGAAGCGGCAACCGTTATCGAGAGGTTGGGAGCCGATCTCTTAAAATCGGGCCGGACAGTCGACCTGTCCAACTTACTTACAGCTCTTCCCAAAGATATCGTCCTGGATCGGCCCTGGCTCTTATTATACTTATCCGTTACGAGACGGTTTACAGGGGCCGATGAAAATACTGTCAATCTCCAAACTGCGTTCAATTTATTCAAGATACAAAAAGATGAACGCGGACAACTGCTATCCCTGGCATTTTTAATCGAAGCAACGATGTTCAGAGGGCGTGATGTCATCCCTATGGCAATTCTGCTCGAGGAGGCTGAGGCGCTCCTTCAAGCAACATCTTTTGAAACGTATCCCTGGGAATGCGCAACCCTCTTGTATCAAAGCGGCTTCGGCCACGCGCTTCGAGGCGCGGATCAGAGAAAAGGCGCTCAAACTTGTCAGAATGCCTATGTGCTGTCAAAAACCATCGGAAACCAACCGCTTCAGATATACGCATTAAGTTGGGCCATGTTTTCCTTGACCGTAATGGGCGATTTCTCAGCGGCGGACGAACTGGCTAAAGAGATCGACAATTTAGTGGGAATGACGCCCTTTCAGGAACTTCGCGCATATCACTTGTTAAATTTCAGCCAGTGTTGTTCAATCAATGGAGATTTGGAAAAAGCGCAGGTATCCCTAACACAAGCCAGTGAAATTATCGGCAACCACGGTCTATTGTATTTGTACCCGGTATTGTTTATATCCGAACTGATGCTGAAACCCCATCTCGGAGCTTTCAAAGAAGCCGAAGAGGCGGGCAGCCAATTATTACAGCTCACTTCAGTGATGCGAATGAACTTTATGAAGGGTATCGCCGCAATGTTTTTAGGCATCAATCACTACATGAAGGAAGAATACCTTACTGCCAGGCAATTTATTGAAACATCTTGCCGCATTGTATCCTCCGACGAGAACTATTCCGATACCCATATCATTTGGAATAAAATATTGATGGGGCTGGTGTTGTTCCACCTTAAGGAATACGCCCGCGCTGAAATATTGCTTGAAGATGCGCTGAATCATTTTGTGGAAATGTCATCTCCGATTATGGTCGCTATGACCCATTTTGCTTTGGCGCTGTTAAAACAGGCGTGTTCGGAAACCAGAAAAGCTGTCATGCATTTGAAAGAAGGTTTCAAGATCGCTGCCGATAAGAAATACTCTCATTTTATCTTTGCGAGCCGAAAAGATTTGGTCGATCTCGGCATTATGTCAATTGAAATGAATGTGCTCCAAACTTACGACTACGTGGTTCAACTTCTTATCCCCCGGGTTGATGACCATGCCATTGACGAACTAAAGCGTATGTCAAAGCATCCTAATTCAAAAATCAAAAAAAATGCGCGCCATATCCTGAAATCGATCCATCGGGCGAATTTGCCGATGCTGCACGTAAAGTCCCTGAAAGGCTTCAACGTATCCCGTGGCGAGGATATCATCACGGAAAAAGAGTGGGGAGGCAATGTACCAAAACAACTATTGAAGATCATCATCGCATACGGATTTGAAAGAATTCCCAAGGATTTGATCATGGAAGATCTCTGGCCGAATGAGAAGAAGACCACATCCGAGACCAATTTTAAGGTTAATTTACACCGCCTTCGCCGATTGCTCGAACCATCTATGATCAAAGAGCTTGGTTCATCCTACATCCACTTAAAAGACAACTTATTATCCCTGGATGAAAGCTTGTGGCAGTTGGACATCGTAGACTTCATGGATTTGAAAAGAAAAGGCAAATTTGCGGAAAGCCAAGGGAATACGAACAAAGCGGTCGTTTATTTAAAGGATGCACTGAAAATATATCGAAATGATTTTCTGGCTGATAATCTGTACATAGAGACGATCAATGCTAAAAGAGAGACGTATCGTCGGGAATATTTAAGCATTTTGTACATGCTGGCTGAAATATACGAGAAAAGAGGAGCACTGAAAAAAGCAGCCGCTTTTTATAAAAAAATAATTGCCGTGGACCCGATCTCCGAAACCGCCTGCCGAAAACTGATGACCAACTGTTATAACAGGGGCAAACGCAATGACGCCATCCGAGTTTACGAGAAATTCAAAGAGATAGTCAGAACTGAGATGGATTCGGAACCGGACGAGTTAACAGTCAGCATTTACCAAAAAATTTTGCATAAAAACAAATCGAAATAGTTGAAAAACAACATGGTTTTTGAAGGTTGCATTCTTTGTTTTAAAACTTGTATCCTAAACTCAAACCGATAAAATGAGCGGTATTTTTGTATTCCCCGCTTAAGATATCATTGTTCACTTTTCTATTCTCGTAAATTTCGGCGATGTAGAAACCATCCAAAGTCCACTTACCGATTTTGTATCCGAACCCTATGCAGAAGTTGTGCCCATCTTCATCCGGATAGGCGGGCGATAGGGTGTGATCAGGCACTTGGGTTTTAATAAAAGCGTATCCCGTCCTTATGGCGAATTTTTCGTTTAATTCATATTCCAAACCAAATTTAAAGAACCATTGATCCTTCCAGTCAAGTTCGATTGTCATATCTGAAAACCCGGCACCCGGAACTTCATTCTCAAAGTCCAGTGTTTGATGATCGAACCTGGACCAATTCAACCATTCGGCATCAAATGCCAAGGTCAGGCTCGCGATGGGTTTGTAGGCGATTCCAAAAGTGACGGTTTCCGGAAAATCGACGGAGGTCTCAACCTTTGTTTTATACTGAGAGCCGCCAAAGAGCGGCTGGAGGGCCGGAGCAATATTTTCGAGATCGGCGTCTCCTGTCTGGTCGACACTTACTTTGCTTCGAAAGGCAAAACCAAAGCTGAGTTTTTCAAATGGCGCTACAAGAATGCCTAAATTATATCCCCATCCGCCTCCATCGGCATCGAGGCTGAATTTGCCGTCTGCTCCTCCGATCATGGATTGATCGATCATTTTCTCTGCGGTGTTGAAAGAGTGGAGGTAGTAAACGCCAAGCCCGATGGACAGTTTTGGGGTAACCTGCCAGGCCAGTGTGGGGTTGACGCTGATGGTTGTAATCGTGCTTTCCGTGGAGATATATCTTGTCAGACCATCTTCACTCCAGGACCCACCGGCAATCCCGAACGGGGAAAAAATCCCCAGACCCAAGACAACGTTCTCCATATCGAAATCAGAAGAAATATAAAGATGCGGTGGGTAATAAACGTTGAAGTCTGTTTTCTCGGATTCACCCGAAGGGTTTGTATATTCCGCGGACGGGATCAGCGCGGTGACGCCGGAATAGATATTGGTGCCTTTGACTTGTGTGAGCCCTGCAGGGTTGTGCATGATGGCCGAGGGGTCGTCTGCTAAACCCGCAAATGCGGCTCCCATGCCCGCAGCCCTTGCACCGTGAACCGGAGTGCCTGCATGGGAAATATCCGGTGAAAAGAAAGATAAGCTAAGCGCGATTATAATAGCCCATTCTTTTAGTGGCGGCATTTTTTTGTTTTTCAGGTCGGGTTAGGTAATCATGAAAAGATAGTGAGGATTTTCTTTCAACTCAACCTCGGCTCAATTCTATAATATCTAAAACCATAATTTGCTCCACGCCAAATAATTGAGTAAACAACATACCGACCAAACAATAATGTAATAAAAAATCAGAAATTGAACAGTTCGGTCAATTAGATGCTTAGAATAACCATATGAATTCATAACAAAATATATGAAATTGTCAAGCAAATTTTATGGAATTATTCATAATTTTATATGGTTGTACTACTATGTGCTGTTGATTGTTCTTCAAATCGATGGACAACTGGGACGTGATTAATGTGGTCAGCTAAAAACTTTATATGTGTGATTCACATACTTCAAAGCTCTATCCAAAGATGGCATGTGTCATGATGAATCAATATACCTTTTCGGGTTTGCCGGAATGTAAAAAAAATGCGGGATTGCCAGCAGACATCGCGATAATAGGTATTCCTCACGGGGTTTTATATTCCACGGGCATACCAAGTCATTCTGAAAAAGCCCCTCATGCCATTCGGAGGGCTGCCAAAAGATATGCGCAAATGCTATACCACTAGGATTATGACCTTGGTGGGCCACTTCTTAATAACAGCGATATCCGAGTTTTTGATTGCGGTGACGTGCCTGGTGATCCTTCCGATCCTATGGGCAACCAAAGACGCTCCCAAGAAAAGATTCGCGCCCGTATTGTGTTTAACATGATCGGGGCATTGGATCGCTCAACATATTTCGCTCAGGGACACATCTGAAACAAAACGAGAAATGCGATTGCTCTGTTAAACTCCAGTGGCAATCGCATTTCTCGTGGTCTATCGGATCAGAGCAGAGATTGTGGTTTCAGAGGGCTGTGAGGATCTTCAAAATTATGCTGCACTGGCGTAAACGCCTTTGTAGTTTACATAGATGTCATAAATTCTTCTTTTAAGTGTCTTTATCCGCTTTGAGTGGTCGACATCGGACCATCTCGGCTCACTGATCGAAAACAGGGCATTGTTGAGATCATCAATAACATGTTCGATGGCTTCGCACCACTCATTGGTGCAGACCCCGGCTATTTTCTTAGCTTCCTCAATATCTTCTTCGAGCTTGTCGAGGGAATTTTCGAGAGCTACCAAATATGTTTCCCAAGCCTCATTCATTGCAGAATAGATATCGTCTCTTGGCATGGACATAAAATCACCCCCTTTAAAGGTGTAATTACTTCATTTCAATTGAACCGTCGTTGATTTCAAATATCTGATTATTAAAATGTGATATGGTTCTTTAGCTATTCACATCACGTTAAACAAATCTAATGCGCAAGAGGTAACCCGTCAAGTTAGACGGGAACGTTTTTAAAAAAATCCGTCTAAAAATTGGGTCGCTGCGAAAAATTGTGCCAGTGGACAAACCCGCCGGTCAAAAATGCCATTTTGTCGAAGATCCCGCTTGGGGGGGCGGTGAGGATGATTAAACTATGGCCTTTTTTGAAAACACATGGCGATGATCTTTCACGAAGGTTGACTGTAGCAAATTTGTAGTTACTGTATAATTGTATGCCATGAAATTTAAAATGAGATGGAATTTTTAAAGAGGAAGAGATCATGGAGGAAAAAGCAGAAATATTAAATATGCTGATGGAAGTAATTGGAGAAGAAGGATGCGGGGTTTCATGTGAGGAGGCTGACGTTTTTAAAGATGAGGAAGGATGGAAGATGTTTTTGGAGGGCTTCATGGAGCCCTGGTTAATCGGAAAAACAGCCGAAGAGGCAAAAACCAGCATTCGTGAATATGCTTCGATGGGGTTTGGTTTGAGCTAGTTTTATACTGAAATACATATCAAGCAGTCTTCAGCATTCAGCATCTTTTATTCAAACATCATATATCGACCGGTCAGTTTTGGAACCGCTTCGAATCCTTCCATTAATTTTTGTCCCTTTTGTAAACCATAACGCGAAACTACAGGTTTGTAGAATCCGGACTATCATCCTAAAATAACTCTAAATTTTATTGCCTTGAGACAGGATCACGCTTCACTCCGATAAGCTTTTTTTCGGTAAAAGGCTCAAAAATCACTCATCAGCATGATCTGGAATGGTTTCTTGCCTTCGTGAAAAGGAGAAAAAGATATGGATCACTTTGTACAGTCTGATCAAGATACAAAACAAAAGATTCAAATACCTAAAGATTTACCAATACTACCTTTGAGAAATACCATAGCTTACCCGTTTGCCATTCTACCGCTCGTTATCGGTGTTCCGCGGTCCATAGAACTGATCGAAGACGCTTTGGAGGGGGATCGATTGATCGGTCTACTTGCCATGAAAGATCCCACCATCGCTGAACCCCAACCGGACCAGATATACAGTATCGGGACGGTGGCGATGGTATCTCAAGTCACTCGGACGTCCAGGAAAACACTTCAGGTCGTCGTTCAAGGAATTGAGCGCTTCAAAGTTATAAAGTGGCTTGAAACGGAGCCTTATCTCAAAGCGAATATCGTTCTTTCACCCGATGAAGTAGAAGCCGGTCTCGAGTCGGATGCCCTGCAGCGCAGTTTGCGTGACCTGGCAAAAGAAATTGTCGCCCTTTCACCTCATTTGACCGATCAGACCGGTGATTTTCTGAATCAGGTAGAAGATCCTCGATACCTGGTTTACCTGGTGGCAGCCAATGCCGCCTTAAAAGTGGAGGACGGTCAGAAAATAATAGAAATGGATCGCTTGAATGATAAACTGACGGCGTTGATCGCGTATCTGACTCATGAAAAAGAAATGCTGAAGCTCGGTAAAAAAATACAGTCAAATGCGAAGAAGGAAATTGATAAAACACAGCGGGAGTACTATCTTCGACAACAACTGAAGGCCATTAAAAAAGAATTGGGCGAAACGGATGATGTGCACTCTGTCTTTTCAGAATATTCTGATAAAATCGAAAAGGCCGATCTGCCTGATGAGGCGAAAAAAGAAGCACAACGTGAAATAAAACGCCTTGAAGAAATGTCTCCTCAGTCTCCGGAATACTCGGTAATCAAAACATACCTGGACTGGATGATTGATCTGCCCTGGAATGTTCTGAGCGAAGACCAGTTGGACATCAATCATGCACGCACTGTTTTGGATGAGGATCATTATGATCTTCAGGAGGTCAAAGACCGCGTCATCGAATATCTGGCGGTTCGCAAACTTCTCAAAGAACGTGGGATTTATAATGAGTCCCTTGAAAAAACAGATACCGATGATGCGATGGGTGTTATTCTTTGTTTCACCGGTCCTCCGGGTGTCGGAAAAACCAGCCTTGGACAAAGTATTGCACGGGCGCTCGGGAGAAAGTTCACTCGAATGAGCTTGGGAGGAATGCGAGATGAGGCGGAAATCCGAGGACATCGCCGGACTTACATTGGTGCCTTGCCGGGCCGTATCATTCAAGCCATAAAGCGTTCAGGCACCCGAAATCCCGTTTTTATGCTGGATGAAGTCGACAAAATCGGCAGCGACTGGCGTGGCGATCCCAGCAGTGCTCTTTTGGAGGTTCTGGACCCGGCCCAAAACCATGCTTTCCGAGATCACTACCTGGATGTGGATTTTGATCTGAGCCATGTGATTTTTATTACTACAGCCAACAACCTAGAAACGATCCCGTCGCCGTTGCGTGACCGTATGGAGATTATCCGGCTCGACGGCTACACGGAATACGAAAAAATGCGGATTGCACAAGGTTTCCTCATACCTCGACAATTAAAGGTAAACGGCCTTCGTAAAGATGAGATTGTTTTTACGGAAAAAGTTTTAAGCAAGATCATTCAGGATTACACCCGGGAAGCGGGGGTGCGAAATCTGGAAAGACAAATCGGTGCGATTTCCCGCAAGGTTGCGGCTAAGATTTCAGCGGGAGAATCGACGACCATCAAGATTACTCCTGAAATCGTTCGAGAATATCTGAAAAAGGAGAAATTTGAGTCCGAATTTTCGGAAGCCATTGAGGTCCCCGGAATTGCAACCGGTTTGGCAATGACGAATGTCGGCGGCGAAATCATATTTATCGAAGCAACGCGCATGAAAGGCAACGGCAAGTTTATTCTGACCGGCCAACTCGGTGATGTGATGCGTGAAAGTGCCAAGATCGCTTATAGTTATGTGCGTTCAAAAATTGACGGGAAAAAGATCGATCCTAAGTTGTTTGAACAATCAGATGTCCATGTCCATGTGCCGGCCGGAGCAATCCCGAAAGACGGTCCGTCTGCAGGTATCGCCATGGTCATGGCCATCACGAGTTTGTTCACCTGCCGGCCGGTTCACAGCAACATCGGTATGACGGGTGAAGTAACATTGAGAGGCCGGGTTTTACCTGTGGGGGGTATTAAAATGAAAATTTTGGCCGCCCACCGTGCAGGGCTTTCAACGGTCATTTTGCCCCAGCGCAACGAACGCGATCTGGATGAATTGCCCGACGAAGTGCGAACGGATATGACCTTTTTACCCGTCGAACGAATCGATGAGGCGATTAAAGCAGCATTGCTGCCCTGTAAAACATCCATGGAAAAACCGGATGTGCCCATTAAGAAAGAAGCGCAGCAACCAGAGGTGTGTTTACACTAGCGTGATAAAAAATGGATATAGGAATTAAAAATAGGTAACCGCAAGTTTTGGGCTTAAAAAATAAAAAAACTGAAAAGGGGCACTTTTTATTGCAGTGCCCCTTTATATTACAAGTCCACTGGATGGACGTTAATTTTTTTTAATGAACCTCAATTTTCTTAACGACGCTTTCTCCGGACTTGGCCAGACTCACTCTCAGAATACCATCCCTGTATTTCGCGTCAATATTTTCCTTATCCACCGCTCCCGGAATTCGGAAGTTTCTCTGAAAAGAGCCGGAATACCGCTCTGAACAATAGCAGGATTCATCAACGGATACCTCTTTTATTTTTTCACCCTTAACAGTCAGAACTCCTTCGGAAAAAGAAATATCCAGTTTCTTCATGTCGATACCCGGCAATTCCATGGTAACATCATACCCCGTGCCAGTCTCCGCTATATCAGAAGGCGGTATCCAATCACAATCTTCAAGATTTGTGGACGGAATTGCCCAATTGCTAAAAAAGGTATCCCAAAGCCTCGTTTGTGGTCTGAAAGCGACGTCAAGTCTAGGGATTACATTTAACATCCTCATCATTTCAGTCACCTCCTTTACAGCAAGCGTCCCTTGCTGCCAGTAAAAAATATAAACATTTTCCTTCTGAAGTCAATGAATGAAAGCCTCCAACACGTAATTGCTTTGATTAACAGCAGCAAATTAAAACCGGACTCTTGACAAATGAGGTGATCGTTAACAGATTTTATATAGAGTTGCATTATCGGGCAACGTGTGAGTTTTAATAATCCTAATATAATTTATAATCTTAAAGGTGATCTCATGTATGAAGTGATAGAAAAAAAAGAAAAAAGAGATACATGCATGATGCATGAAAGAGATTCTCAAGAAAACCCCAACCTGTGTTGTTGTTATATTATCGATTCCGACGGAAGATATGTAGATCCTTGTTATCGTCCGGTTACCGACTGTTGTTAACAAAGTGCTTATGCGGTGATAAGAGCGACCGTCGATGGAAATATTTAAACCAAGTATCAGTTTCTGTAACGGTTGGTTCTAATTTCCCGATTTGCCAAGTAGGAGGTGGAATTATGGAAAGTGAATCGTTAGAAAAAGCAAAGAAATGTTGTTCAAAAGAACATGATCG
>Ga0210086_1000949_pt1 | contig 15566 bp, 11 predicted proteins | sample China_Galinas_PW_3_FD_184867 | JGI IMG/M metagenome (GOLD analysis project Ga0210086, IMG submission 184867) | Wetland microbial communities from San Francisco Bay, California, USA, that impact long-term carbon sequestration - China_Galinas_PWB_D2... | ecosystem: Environmental > Aquatic > Marine... | reverse complement strand
GTCCCTGTGCAGTTGTTTTTAGGCCAGTAGCTCAATTGGCAGAGCGGCGGTCTCCAAAACCGCAGGTTGGGGGTTCGATTCCCTCCTGGCCTGCCATATTGAAGTGAAAGTGATTTGTGGGCGGGTATGGCAGATAAGATTAAATGGATAGTGGCCGCCTTGTTGGTGGTCGGCGCTTTGGCCGGCTTTTATTGGTTTGAGCAGTATTCAATGTTGATACGCGTCCCGGCCCTGGTGGCGGCGGCGATTATCTGTGTAGTGATCGTGGTGCAGACGACTGCGGGTCGCCAGTTGGTGGGTTTCTTCCGGGAATCCCAGATCGAGGCGCGCAAGGTTGTATGGCCCACCGGGAAGGAGACCACCCAGACCACCCTAGTGGTGATGGCTTTGGTGGTGGTGGTGGCGCTGTTCCTCTGGTTGGTGGATACGGGTCTATTGAAGTTGGTTAGAATGTTGACGGGCCAAGGGGGCTGATAAAGGAATGACGATGCGCTGGTATGTGGTGCACGCTTACTCGGGCTTCGAGAACCAGGTGGTGCGCTCCTTGAAGGAACGTATCAAGCTCTACCACATGGAAGATAAGTTCGGCGACGTTCTGGTGCCTACCGAAGAGGTGGTGGAAATGCGCGCCGGTCAGAAACGCAAGAGTGACCGCAAGTTTTTCCCCGGCTACGTGCTGGTGCAGATGGAGATGGACGACAACACCTGGCACTTGGTCAAGGATGTGCCCAAGGTGATGGGCTTCATCGGCGGCACCAGCAATCGCCCCGCCCCTATCACCGATAAAGAGGCGGACAAGATCCTGCAGCGCGTCCAGGAAGGCGTGGAGAAACCCAAACCCAAGGTGTTGTTCGAGCCGGGTGAGGTGGTGCGGGTGACCGAAGGTCCCTTCGCCGATTTCAACGGTGTGGTGGAAGAGGTCAACTACGAAAAAAGCCGCCTGCGGGTGGCGGTGCTGATTTTCGGGCGTTCCACGCCGGTGGAGCTGGAATTCGGCCAGGTGGAAAAAGGCTAAATCGAGCTGCGGGCCGTGAGCGAACAGCTCGCGGACCGGCATTGTTGTAACCGGGGAGCCGCAAGGCGTTCGTACCCAATCAGGAGTCAATCATGGCAAAGAAGGTTCAGGCTTATATCAAGTTACAGGTAAAGGCCGGTCAGGCCAATCCCAGTCCCCCGGTGGGTCCGGCGCTGGGTCAGCACGGTGTCAACATCATGGAGTTCTGCAAGGCGTTCAACGCCCAGACCCAGAAGGTGGAGCAGGGCTTGCCCTTGCCGGTGGTCATCACCGTCTATAACGACCGCAGCTTTACCTTTATCACCAAGACCCCACCCGCCAGCATCTTGTTGAAGAAGGCGGCCGGTATCGACAGCGGCAGCGCCACACCTCACACCGTCAAGGTGGGTACGGTGACTCGCGCCCAGTTGGAGGAGATTGCCAAGACCAAGATGCCCGACCTCACGGCGGCGGATCTGGATGCCGCGGTGCGTACCATTGCCGGCAGCGCCCGCAGTATGGGTCTGAACACGGAGGGCGTGTGATGGCGAAGTTAAGCAAACGCATTCAGGCGATCCGTTCCAAGGTGGAGTCCGGCAAGCTTTACGGCGTTGAAGAGGCCTTAGCCCTGGTCAAGGACTGCGCCAGCGCCAAGTTCAACGAGGCGGTGGATGTGAGCGTCAATCTCGGCATCGATGCGCGCAAGTCCGACCAGGTGGTGCGCGGTTCCACCGTGCTGCCCAACGGTACCGGCAAGACTATTCGGGTCGCCGTGTTCGCCCAGGGTGCCAACGCCGATGCCGCCAAGGCTGCCGGAGCCGATGTGGTGGGTTTCGATGATCTGGCGGAGCAGGTGAAGGCCGGCAACATCAATTTCGATCTGGTGATCGCCACCCCCGATGCTATGCGCGTCGTCGGTCAGCTCGGTCAGATTCTCGGTCCCCGTGGTTTGATGCCCAACCCCAAGGTGGGGACGGTCACCGCCGATGTGACCACCGCGGTGAACAACGCCAAGGCCGGTCAGGTGCAATATCGTGCCGACAAGGCCGGTATCGTGCATTGCACCATCGGTAAGGCCAGTTTTGACGTCAAGGCGCTGCAAGAAAATCTCCAGGCCTTGATGGCGGGCCTGATCAAGGCCAAGCCCAGCGCCGCCAAGGGCATCTACATCCGTAAGGTGACGGTGTCGAGCACCATGGGTCCGGGGCTCGCGGTGGATACCTCGACGGTGGTGCAGTAACGAATGTTCCGCTTTGAGCTTATGGCTTAAAGCTTTTTAAAGACTTTGGGCTGTCGGCGCGAGCCGGCAGACGTCAAAGACCGCAGGTGGGTGACTTTAATTGGATACGGGATTTTGATGGTATCCGGCCTGCGCAGACGGTGGAGCCCGAGACAGGTTTTCCTGGCGACGGTAGCCGTTAGGGACGGTTATAGCGACTGTCTCAAGGTTAGGTATGGGGCCGACAGGTTTCATGCCTTGGTGGCCAAAAGCTAAATGCTGACGGCCGATAGCTGATAGGAGGTGGACTCTTGTTAAATAAAGAGCAGAAAGAGGCCATCGTCGCCGAAGTAGCCATCGTTGCACGTGGTGCCCACTCCGCCATCGCGGCGGAATACCGGGGCCTGACCGTGGAACAGATGACCAAGCTTCGCCAAGATGCGCGCACTGCCGGTGTGTATCTCAGGGTGGTCAGAAACACCCTGGCCCGTCGTGCCTTGACGGATACCGGGTACGCCTGCATGAGTGATTCCCTGAAGGGGCCATTGGTATTGGCCTTTTCCAAGGAAGAGCCCGGCGCAGCGGCACGCGTCATGCGCGATTTCGCCAAAGACAACGACAAACTGGTGGTCAAGGTCATTGCCCTGAGCGGCAATTTGTTGACTCCCGGTGATTTGGCGGCGCTGGCGACTATGCCGACCCGCGACGAAGCGTTGAGTCAATTGTTGGCGGCCATGAAGGCTCCCATCGGGAAGCTGGCGAGCACCTTGCAGGCGCCTGTCGGGAAGCTGGTGCGGACCGTTGCGGCGGTGCGCGACCAGAAGCAGGCGGCATAAGCGACGACGGATTCTCATTTATATATTGAGCTACTTTTTTCAGATAAATTTTAGGAGTCATTATCATGGCTGTTGCAAAAGAAGAGATTTTGGAAACCATTGGAAACATGAGCGTGCTGGAGATCGTCGATCTGATTTCCGCCATGGAAGATAAATTCGGCGTGACTGCGGCGGTCGCCATGGCGGCCGCTCCCGCAGCGGGTGCTGCTGCAGCCCCCGCCGAGGAGCAGACCGAGTTCAATGTGGTCATGACCAGCTTCGGTGAGAACAAGGTCAACGTGATCAAGGTGATTCGTGCCGTCACCGGCTTGGGCTTGAAAGAGGCCAAGGACATGGTGGAAGGCGTGCCCGCCACCGTCAAGGAAGGGATTTCCAAGGACGATGCGGCCGCTCTCAAGAAGCAGCTCGAGGAAGCCGGCGCCAAAGTGGAGGTCAAATAACAACGTCCTTGGGCGTTGTTGAGCGTATGTCCGTATATATCCGTTTCTATTATAGGCGGTGTACGTAATATCCGGGAAGTGGCTGGCGGCATAGTGTCGCCGGCCTTTTCCTGTTTCTATGACGAGTAGCAAGTAGCAAGGACAGGGCGACAGGAAAATCCAAGTGAAATTTCTTGTGCTGATCCCGATTCTTGCTACTTGCCACTTGTTACCTGCTACTGATTGAAGAGGAAGATTGATGGCCTACTCCTTCACTGAGAAAAAATCGATTCGTAAGGATTTTGGCAAACTCCCCACCGTGCTGGAGGTGCCCTACCTGTTGGCGATTCAAGTGGATTCTTACCGCCACTTCCTACAGCTGGATGCGGATCCTGACCAGCGTCCCGACCAGGGCCTGCACGCGGCGTTCAAGTCAGTGTTCCCCATCGCCAGTTATTCGGGCAATGCGGCGCTGGAATACGTCAGTTATCGCCTGGGTACCCCGACCTTCGACGTGCGGGAGTGTCAGCAGCGCGGTATGACCTACGCCGCACCCTTGCGTGTCAAGGTCCGCCTGGTGATCTACGACAAGGAGAGCGGCACCGGCGCGGTCAAGGACATCAAGGAACAAGAGGTCTACATGGGCGAAATGCCGCTCATGACCGATAACGGCACCTTCGTCATCAACGGCACCGAGCGTGTGGTGGTATCGCAGCTGCATCGTTCGCCGGGTGTGTTTTTCGAGCATGACAAGGGCAAGACCCATTCCTCCGGAAAGCTGTTGTTCTCGGCGCGGGTGATTCCTTACCGCGGTTCGTGGTTGGACTTCGAGTTCGATCCCAACGATATGGTGTTCGTGCGCATCGACCGTCGCCGCAAGCTTCCGGCGACCATGTTGTTGCGTGCCCTCGGCTACGACACCGAGCAGATGCTGGGATTTTTCTTCGAGACCAATACCATCAGCATCGATAAGGGTGAATACAAGCTGGAGCTGGTGCCGGAGCGCCTGCGCGGTGAAATCGCCGCCTTCGACATCAAGGTCAAGGGCAAAGTGGTGGTCGAGGCCGGCCGTCGCATCATGGCGCGCCATATCAAAGAGATCGAAAAATCCGGAATCAAGACCCTGGCGGTTCCCCAGGAATACCTGCTGGGCAAGACCCTGGCCCACGCCGTGGTGGATACCAAAACCGGTGAAGTGGTCGCCAATGCCAATGATGAATTGAATGCGGACCTGATCGAAAAGGTTACCGCGTCGGGCACTAAGCAGATTCAGACCCTGTTCACCAATGATCTGGACCGCGGCCCGTATATTTCCCAAACCCTGCGCAGCGACTCCACCACTACGGAGTTGGAGGCGCTGGTGGAAATCTACCGCATGATGCGTCCCGGCGAACCGCCCACTAAAGAAGCGGCTCAGGCGCTGTTCCAGAATCTGTTCTTCAGTCCGGAACGCTATGACCTGTCGCCGGTGGGGCGCATGAAATTCAATCGCCGCGTCGGTCGTAAGGAGATCACCGGTTCGGGCGTGTTGACCAACGACGACATCATCGCGGTGCTCAAGACCCTGATCGATATCAAGAACGGCAACGGCTCGGTGGACGACATCGACCACCTCGGCAACCGCCGCGTGCGCAGTGTCGGCGAGATGGTGGAAAACCAGTTCCGCATCGGTCTGGTGCGTGTCGAGCGTGCGGTGAAGGAGCGTCTGAGCCTGGCCGAATCGGAAGGCCTGGTGCCCCATGAGCTGATCAACGCCAAGCCGGTGTCGGCGGCCATCAAGGAATTCTTCGGTTCCAGTCAGTTATCGCAATTCATGGACCAGAATAACCCGCTGTCGGAAGTGACCCACAAGCGCCGTGTCTCGGCCCTGGGGCCGGGCGGTCTGACCCGCGAACGCGCCGGTTTCGAGGTGCGCGACGTCCACCCCACCCATTACGGCCGGGTGTGTCCCATCGAGACGCCTGAAGGCCCGAACATCGGTCTGATCAACTCGCTGTCGGTGTATGCCCGCACTAACGAGTACGGTTTCCTGGAAACCCCGTATCGCAAGGTGACGGACGGGCGGGTGAGCAATCAAATCGATTACCTTTCCGCCATCGAGGAAGGCCAGTACGTCATCGCCCAGGCCAACGCCACGGTGGACGGCAAGGGCAAATTGATCGACGAGTTGGTGTCCTGCCGGCATTTGAATGAGTTTGCGCTCATGACCCCGGATCGCGTGGATTACATCGACGTATCGCCGAAGCAGATCGTATCGGTGGCGGCCTCCCTGATTCCGTTCCTGGAGCACGATGACGCCAACCGCGCCTTGATGGGTTCCAACATGCAACGCCAGGCGGTGCCGACCCTGCGCGCCGAGAAGCCTCTGGTGGGCACCGGTATCGAGCGGGTGGTGGCCCAGGACTCCGGCGTTACCGTGGTCGCCAAGCGCGGCGGCACCATCGATTCCGTGGATGCCAGCCGTATCGTGGTGCGGGTCAATGATGAAGAGACCCTCGCCGGTGAGGCGGGTGTGGACATCTACACCCTCACCAAGTACACCCGTTCCAATCAGAACACCTGCTTGAATCAGCGGCCCCTGGTGAAGACCGGCGACCATGTCGCCCGCGGCGACGTGCTGGCCGACGGTCCCTCTACCGATATGGGCGAGCTGGCCCTGGGCCAGAACATGCTGGTGGCCTTCATGCCTTGGAACGGTTACAACTTTGAGGACTCCATCCTGATCTCCGAGCGAGTCGTCCAGGAGGATAGGTTCACCAGCATCCATATCGAAGAGCTCAACTGCGTGGCCCGCGACACCAAGCTGGGACCGGAAGAGATCACCGCCGACATCCCCAATGTGGGCGAGGCAGCGCTGGCCAAGCTCGACGAGTCGGGTATCGTCTACATCGGCGCCGAAGTGGCGGCGGGCGACATCCTGGTGGGCAAAGTCACCCCCAAGGGTGAGACCCAGTTGACACCGGAAGAGAAGCTGTTGCGCGCCATCTTCGGCGAGAAGGCCTCCGACGTGAAGGACACTTCCATGCGGGTGCCGTCCGGTATGAACGGTACGGTCATCGACGTGCAGGTGTTCACCCGCGAGGGCGTTGAGAAGGACAAGCGTTCCAAGGAGATCGAAAAATCAGAGCTTGAGAAGTTCAAGAAGGACCTCTACGACCAGTTCCGTATCCTGGAAGACCACGTCTATCAGCGCGTAGAAAAGTTGCTGCTGCGCAAGACCGCGGCGGGTGGGCCCAAGAAGCTCAAGGCCGGCACCACGATTACCCGGGATTATTTGGAAGAGATTCCGCGCGAAAAGTGGTTCGAGATCCGCCTGCAGAACGAAGAGGCCGACAAGCAATTGGAACAGCTTGCCGAGCAGCTGAAGGAGCGCCGCAAGGACTTCGACAAGCGCTACGACGAGAAGAAGGCCAAACTCACCGCCGGCGACGACCTCGCCCCGGGCGTGTTGAAGATGGTCAAGGTCTATCTGGCGGTGAAGCGCCGTATCCAGCCCGGTGACAAGATGGCCGGTCGCCACGGTAACAAGGGTGTGATCTCCATGATCGTGCCCGCCGAAGATATGCCGTTCGACGCCGACGGCAGGCCGGTGGACATCGTGCTCAATCCCTTGGGTGTGCCCTCGCGTATGAACGTGGGTCAGGTGCTGGAGGCCCACCTGGGATGGGCGGCCAAAGGTGTGGGCTACAGGATCGGCGAGATGCTGGATGCCCAGCGCAAAATCGCCGACATCCGCCAATTCCTGGACAAGGTCTACAACACCAGTGGTAAGAAGGAAGACCTCAAGTCCTTGAGCGACGATGAAGTCATGGAGCTCAGCGGCAATCTGCGCCGCGGCGTGCCCATGGCCACCCCGGTGTTCGATGGCGCGGCCGAAGCCGAGATCAAGGCCATGTTGGATCTGGCGGGCCTGCCCCGCTCTGGTCAGACTACCTTGTATGACGGGCGCACCGGCGATGCCTTCGACCGTCAGGTGACCGTGGGTTATATGTATATGCTCAAGCTCAATCACTTGGTGGATGACAAGGTGCATGCTCGTTCCACCGGACCGTACAGCCTGGTCACCCAGCAGCCGCTGGGCGGTAAGGCGCAGTTCGGCGGTCAGCGCTTCGGTGAGATGGAAGTCTGGGCCCTGGAGGCCTACGGCGCCGCTTATACCTTGCAGGAGATGTTGACCGTGAAGTCCGACGACGTGACCGGCCGTACCAAGATGTACAAGAACATCGTGGACGGCGACCATCGTATGGAGGCCGGCATGCCGGAATCCTTCAACGTGTTGGTCAAAGAGATTCGGGCGCTCGGTATCGACATCGAGCTGGAACAGTATTGATAAAAAGCATTCAGCGATCGGCGGTCAGCGGGAACTGGAAGCTGAAAGCTTTTGAGGAGATACGATGAAAGATCTACTTAGCATATTGAAGCAGCAGGGGCAGGTCGAAGAATTCGACGCCATTCGCATCGGCCTGGCGTCGCCTACCAAGGTACGCTCCTGGTCTTTCGGTGAAGTGAAGAAACCGGAGACCATCAATTACCGGACCTTCAAGCCCGAGCGCGACGGCTTGTTCTGCGCCAAGATCTTCGGGCCGGTGAAGGACTATGAGTGCCTGTGCGGCAAATACAAGCGTCTCAAACACCGTGGCGTAATCTGCGAAAAATGCGGCGTGGAAGTGACCCTGGCCAAGGTGCGCCGTGAGCGCATGGCCCACATCGAGTTGGCCAGCCCGGTGGCGCATATCTGGTTCCTGAAGTCCCTGCCGTCGCGCATGGGCCTGCTGCTGGACATGACCCTGCGCGACATCGAGCGGGTGTTGTACTTCGAATCCTTCGTGGTGATCGACCCCGGCATGACCCAGCTGGAGCGCAGCCAATTGCTCACCGACGAGCAATACCTGGACGCCATCGAAGAGTACGGCGATGAATTCGACGCGCGCATGGGCGCCGAGGCGGTGCATGAGTTGTTGTCGCGCATCGATCTGGAAAAGGAAGCGGTGAAGCTGCGCGAGGAGATCACCACCTCCGGTTCGGAAACCCGCATCAAGAAGCTCACCAAGCGTCTCAAATTGATCGAGGCCTTCACCGAATCCGGCAACCGTCCGGAGTGGATCGTGATGACGGTGCTGCCGGTGTTGCCGCCCGAGCTGCGTCCCCTGGTGCCCCTGGACGGCGGACGTTTCGCCACCTCGGATCTGAACGATCTGTACCGCCGCGTCATCAACCGCAACAATCGTCTCAAGCGGCTGCTGGACCTCAATGCGCCGGATATCATCGTGCGCAACGAGAAGCGCATGCTGCAGGAAGCGGTGGATGCCCTGCTCGACAACGGCCGCCGCGGCAAGGCCATCACCGGCTCCAATCGCCGTCCGCTCAAGTCCCTGGCCGACATGATCAAGGGCAAGCAGGGCCGTTTCCGTCAGAATCTGCTGGGCAAGCGCGTCGACTACTCCGGACGTTCCGTGATCGTGGTGGGACCGACCCTCAAGCTGCATCAGTGCGGTCTGCCCAAGCTCATGGCCCTGGAGCTGTTCAAGCCCTTCATCTTCAGCAAGCTGCAATTGCGCGGTCTGGCCACCACCATCAAGGCGGCCAAGAAGCTGGTGGAGCGCCAGGGTCCCGAGGTGTGGGACATCCTGGAAGAAGTCATCCGCGAGCATCCGGTATTGCTGAATCGCGCGCCCACCCTGCATCGTCTGGGTATCCAGGCCTTCGAGCCGGTATTGATCGAGGGCAAGGCCATTCAGTTGCACCCGCTGGTGTGTACCGCGTACAACGCCGATTTCGACGGTGACCAGATGGCGGTGCACGTGCCCTTGTCCCTGGAGGCGCAGATCGAGGCCCGTGCCTTGATGATGTCCACCAACAACATATTGTCGCCCGCCAACGGCGAGCCCATCATCGTGCCGACCCAGGACGTGGTGTTGGGGCTGTATTACATGACCCGCGAGCGCGCAGAGGCCAAGGGCACCGGTATGGCCTTCGCCGATGTCTCGGAAGTGCATCGCGCCTATCAAAGCGGCGCGGTGGAGCTGCATGCCCGGGTCAAGGTGCGTATCACCGAGCGGGTGTTCGATGACAAGGGCGATATCCAGGAACGCCGCCGCGTCGTGGATACTACCGCGGGCCGTTCCCTGTTGGCGGAATTGCTGCCAGCGGGACTGCCCTTCGACTCGGTCAATCAGGATATGAACAAGAAGTCCCTCTCGCGGCTGGTGAATACCTGTTATCGCCGCGTGGGCCTCAAGGCCACCGTGGTGTTCGCCGACCGTCTCATGTACACCGGGTTCTATTACGCCACCCGCTCCGGCGTGTCGGTGGGCGTGGACGATATGGTGGTGCCCCAGCGCAAGGTCGGCATCGTCACCGCCGCCGAGCATGAGGTCAAGGAAATCGAGGAGCAGTACACCTCCGGTCTGGTCACCAACGGCGAGCGTTACAACAAGGTGGTGGATATCTGGTCCCATGCCAACGATCAGGTGGCCAAGGCGATGATGGACGAGCTGGGTACCGACCTGGTGAAGGATGCCGCCGGTAAGGATGTCAAACAAGCTTCATTCAATTCAATTTATATGATGGCCGACTCGGGTGCCCGTGGTAGTGCCGCCCAGATCCGTCAGCTGGCGGGGATGCGCGGCCTGATGGCCAAGCCCGACGGCTCCATCATCGAGACGCCGATCACCGCGAACTTCCGCGAAGGTCTGGACGTGTTGCAGTACTTCATTTCAACTCACGGTGCCCGTAAGGGTCTGGCCGATACCGCGCTCAAGACCGCCAATTCCGGCTATCTCACCCGCCGTCTGGTGGACGTGGCCCAGGATCTGGTCATCACCGAGGTGGATTGCGGGACCAGCAATGGCCTGCTCAAGACGCCGCTCATCGAAGGCGGCGACGTGGTGGAGCCGCTGCGTGAACGTGTCCTGGGTCGGGTGGTGGCGGAAGACGTGCCCACCCCCGGTAGACCCAATGAGATCGCCGTCCCGGCCGGCACCCTGCTGGACGAAGACTGGGTGGATCGCCTGGAGGCCATGAGCATCGATCACGTCATGGTACGTTCCCCGATTACCTGTGAGACCCGCTACGGGGTGTGCGCCTCCTGCTACGGTCGCGACCTGGCGCGCGGCCACCGGGTCAACATCGGCGAGGCGGTGGGTGTCATCGCCGCTCAGTCCATCGGCGAGCCGGGTACCCAGCTCACCATGCGGACCTTCCACATCGGTGGCGCGGCCTCCCGCTCCGCCGCAGTGAACAGCGTGCAAGTGAAGTCCAAGGGTAAGGCGCGTCTGCACAACATTAAGATGGCCAAGCACGCCAGTGGCAATAATGTGGCGGTGTCCCGTTCCGGCGAATTGACCGTGCTCGACGAGTCCGGCCTGGAGCGTGAACGTTACAAGATCCCCTACGGCGCGGTGCTGAGCATCGACGACGGTGATGGAGTGGAGGCCGGCCAGGTCGTGGCCAACTGGGATCCTCACACCCACCCGGTGATCACCGAGGTGGCGGGCCTGGTGCGCTTCCACGACTTTGTCGAGAGCATGACCGTCCAGCGGCATACCGACGAAATGACCGGTTTGAGCTCGTGGGTGATCATCGATCCCAAGCAGCGCAGCAGCGCCGCCAAGGATCAGCGTCCCATGGTCAAGCTGGTGGACGAACATGGCAAGGACTTGTGCATTGCCGGCACCGATATCCCGGCGTCCTATTATCTGCCGGCCGGCGCCATCGTCAACCTGGAGGACGGTTCCCGGGTCGGCGTAGGCGACGTGGTCGCCCGTATCCCGCAGGAATCTTCCAAGACCCGCGACATCACCGGTGGTCTGCCCCGGGTGGCGGACCTGTTCGAGGCCCGCAAGCCCAAGGACCCCTTCATCCTGGCGGAGATCTCCGGTACGGTCAGCTTCGGCCGCGAGACCAAGGGCAAGCAACGTCTGATCATCACCGCCCAGGACGGCACCCAGCACGAAGAGCTGATCCCGAAATGGCGCAACGTCACCGTGTTCGAGGGTGAGCATGTGGATCGGGGTGAGACCGTCGTCGACGGCGCCCCCAACCCCCACGACATCCTGCGCCTGCTGGGGGTGGAGCCGCTGGCCAACTACATCGTCAACGAGGTCCAGGACGTTTACCGCCTGCAGGGCGTTAAGATCAACGACAAGCACATAGAGGTGATCGTGCGGCAGATGCTGCGCAAGATCGAGGTGCTGGACGCGGGCGAGACCCGTCTGCTCAAGGGCGAGCAGGTTGACCGTGCCAGGTTGCTGGAGGAAAATGAACGGGCTCAGGCCGCCGATAAGATGACCGGCAACTATACCCCGCTGTTGCTGGGGATTACCAAGGCCTCCTTGGCCACCGAGTCCTTCATCTCCGCCGCTTCCTTCCAGGAGACCACCCGGGTGCTCACCGAGGCTGCGGTCAGCGGCAAGATGGACGATTTGCGGGGTCTTAAGGAGAACGTCATCGTCGGCAGGCTAATCCCCGCCGGCACCGGGCTGGCCTATCATACCGAGCGCCGTCGCCAGCGTCAGCGCCTTAAGGAAGAGGTGGCCGAGCCAAAGAAGACCACCGCCGAGGATGTGGAGCGGGCCTTGAACCAGGCGCTCAGCGCCTCGGAATAATAGAAAATGGACGAAATAAGGGGCCGCGGTGGTGCGGCCCCTATTGACAGTCCATCGGTGCGGCCCTAAAATGCCGCTTCTTTTATGGGGCGACATGCGTTTCCCGTTTGTCACCTAATTAAATTTTCAAGCATTTTTAAGCGTTCACCCGGATTAGGCAGCGCTGGCATGGGACAGTGGGCTTGGCGGGCTGCACGCTTAGTTTATTTTGGGCTGGAGTCAACGATTCATGGCAACAACGAACCAATTGGTGCGCAAACCTCGGTCGCGCAAAAAGGAAAAGAGCAAGGTCCCGGCGCTGAACGGCTGCCCGCAAAAGCGCGGTGTATGTACCCGCGTGTACACCACGACGCCGAAGAAGCCGAACTCCGCGCTGCGTAAGGTGGCCCGTGTGCGTTTGACCAACGGAATGGAAGTCAGCACCTACATCGGTGGTGAAGGCCACAATTTGCAGGAGCACTCGGTGGTGCTGATTCGCGGCGGCCGTGTCAAGGATTTGCCCGGTGTGCGTTATCACACGGTGCGCGGCAGCTTGGATACTGCGGGCGTGGCGAACCGTCGCCAGGGTCGTTCCAAGTACGGTTCGAAGCGGCCCAAGGCCTAATACATATATATAGGTATACGAGATATGGCACGTAGAAGAGTAGCAAGCAAGCGCCCGGTACTGGCGGATCCCAAGTACGGCAGCGAGATGCTGACCCGCTTCGTCAATGTGGTGATGGAGAGCGGTAAGAAATCGGTGGCGGAGCGCATAATCTACGGCGCCTTGGACCGGGTCAGCGAAAAGACCAAGAGCGATGCCTTCCAGGTTTTGAACCAGGCGCTGGATAACGTCAAGCCCATCGTCGAGGTTAAGTCGCGGCGCGTCGGCGGTGCCACTTATCAGGTGCCGGTGGAAGTGCGCTCCGATCGGCAGTTCGCCCTGGCGATGCGCTGGATGATCGACGCGGCGCGCAAGCGTAGTGAGAAGTCCATGGATCTGCGGCTTGCCGGTGAGATCCTGGACGCGGCGGAAAAGCGCGGCGCGGCTGTGAAAAAGCGTGAGGATACTCATCGCATGGCGGAGGCCAACAAGGCCTTTTCCCATTACCGTTGGTAAATACGAAGTTTCGAATTTAATTTAGGTTTGAGGGTTTTAGATCGTGGCACGCAGCACACCAATCGACCGTTATCGCAACATCGGCATTGCCGCGCACATTGATGCCGGCAAGACGACGACCACTGAGCGCGTCCTGTTCTATACCGGCATTTCACACAAGATCGGTGAGGTGCATGACGGTGCGGCGGTCATGGATTGGATGGAGCAGGAACAGGAGCGCGGTATTACCATCACCTCCGCCGCGACGACTTGCTACTGGTCCGGTATGGATAAGCAGTATCCTCAGCACCGTATCAATATCATCGATACCCCCGGTCACGTGGACTTTACCATCGAAGTGGAGCGCTCCCTGCGTGTGCTCGACGGTGCCTGCGCGGTGTTCTGCGCGGTCGGCGGCGTGCAGCCGCAATCGGAAACCGTGTGGCGTCAGGCCAATAGGTACGGTGTGCCGCGTCTGGCCTTCGTCAACAAGATGGACCGCATGGGCGCCAATTTCTTGCGCGTGGTCGATCAGATCAACAAGCGCTTGGGGAGCGTTGCCGTTCCTATCCAGCTGCCGATCGGTGCCGAGGAGGACTTCAAGGGCGTGGTGGATTTGGTCAAGATGAAGGCCATCTACTGGAACGACGAGACCCAGGGTATGACCTTCGAAGAGAAGGAGATCCCGGCCGACATGCAGGAGCTCTGCGCGGAATGGCACGAAAAGATGGTCGAGGCCGCGGCGGAATCTTCTGAAGAATTGATGGAAAAGTACCTGGAAGGGGTGGCTTTATCCGAGGAGGAGATCAAGCAGGCGATCCGTACCCGTACCGTCGCCAACGAGATCGTGCCCATGCTGTGCGGTTCCGCCTTCAAGAACAAAGGCGTGCAGGCTATGCTGGACGCGGTGATCGACTATATGCCGTCACCGGTGGACGTGCCCGCGGTGAGGGGTATGCTGGACGATGCAGATCACACCCCGGCCGAGCGTCATCCCACGGATGACGAGCCGTTCTCCGCCTTGGCGTTCAAGATCGCTACCGATCCCTTCGTCGGTACGCTGACCTTCTTCCGTGTATATTCCGGCGTATTGAATTCAGGCGATACGGTATATAACCCTGTGAAGTCGAAGAAGGAGCGCATCGGCCGTATGGTGCAGATGCACGCCAACAGTCGCGAAGAGATTAAAGAAGTGCGCGCCGGCGACATCGCCGCGGCGGTGGGTCTGAAGGACGTCACCACCGGCGATACCCTGTGCAGCCTCGATAAGGTCATCATCCTGGAGCGCATGGAATTCCCCGAGCCGGTGATTTCGGTGGCGGTGGAGCCCAAGACCAAGGCCGACCAGGAAAAGATGGGTCTGGCCCTGGGGCGTCTCGCCCAGGAAGATCCCTCGTTCCGCGTGCACACCGACGAGGAGAGCGGCCAGACCATCATCTCCGGTATGGGCGAGTTGCATCTGGACATCATCGTCGACCGTATGCGTCGCGAGTTCAAGGTCGAGGCCAATGTGGGTAAGCCGCAGGTGGCATATCGCGAGACCATTCGTAAGACCGTGGAGCAGGAAGGCAAGTTCGTGCGCCAATCCGGCGGTCGCGGCCAGTACGGTCATGTGTGGCTGAAAATCGAGCCGCAAGAGTCGGGCAAGGGCTATGAGTTCGTCAACGCCATCGTCGGTGGTGTGGTGCCGCGTGAATATATCCCCGCCGTGGACAAAGGTATTCAGGAACAGCTGCAGAACGGTGTGATCGCCGGTTATCCGGTGGTGGACGTCAAGGTCACCTTGTTCGACGGTTCCTACCACGATGTGGACTCCAATGAAATGGCCTTCAAGATTGCCGGGTCCATGGGTGTGAAAGAGGGTGCGCGCAAGGCCGGCGCGGTGCTGCTCGAGCCGATTATGAAGGTCGAGGTGGTGACCCCCGAGGAGAACATGGGTGATGTGATCGGCGACCTCAATCGGCGCCGCGGTATGATCCTGGGTATGGATGACGAGGCCACCGGCAAGATCGTCCACGCCGAGGTGCCCCTGTCAGAGATGTTCGGTTATGCGACGGATCTGCGCTCCGCGACCCAGGGCCGTGCCACCTACACCATGGAATTTGCCAAATACAACGAAGTGCCGGCGAATATTGCCGAAGCGATCATCAAAGAGGCGTCTTGATCGCCTGGTCGATTGACAGAACGAAGACTTGAGAATAGTGAGAGGTAGCTAGCCGTGTCCAAGGGTAAATTTGAGCGTACGAAGCCGCATGTAAACGTAGGAACGATTGGTCACGTTGACCACGGTAAGACGACGTTGACGGCGGCGCTGACGAAGGTATTGTCGGAGAAGTTTGGTGGTGAGTCGAAGGGCTACGACCAGATTGACGCGGCGCCGGAAGAACGGGCGCGCGGCATCACGATCGCCACGG
>Ga0210086_1000947_pt1 | contig 15571 bp, 18 predicted proteins | sample China_Galinas_PW_3_FD_184867 | JGI IMG/M metagenome (GOLD analysis project Ga0210086, IMG submission 184867) | Wetland microbial communities from San Francisco Bay, California, USA, that impact long-term carbon sequestration - China_Galinas_PWB_D2... | ecosystem: Environmental > Aquatic > Marine... | reverse complement strand
AGCTATAAATCAATGTTCTTCGCTGTCGATCAGTGCCTGGTAGGCATCCGCATCCATCAATGCATCCACGTCGGCGACGGCGGCGGGCTTGATGCGCATCATCCAGCCTTCGCCGTAAGGCTCTTTATTGACCAATTCCGGACTGTCGCTGATGGCCTCATTCACCGCCACCACTTCCCCGGAGATGGGGCTGTAGACATCGGAGGCCGCCTTAACCGATTCCACCACGGCACACTCCTGACCGGCCTGGAGTTCCTTTCCCGGTTCCGGCAGCTCGACGAACACCATGTCACCCAACAAATCCTGGGCGTGATCCGTGATCCCGACGGTGACGCTGCCATCGCTCTCGCGGCGCACCCACTCATGACTCTTGCTGTATTTCAATTCGGCTGGAATCGTGCTCATCGCCATATCCTCAGTTCAATGTAATCTTATGTGCCAATAATCAAAAACAATTTATTCACCGCAGAGACGCCAAGAACGCAAAGTTTTTTAAAGGGGGGGTCTAACTATTTCGTCATTCCGGCGCATGCCGGAATCCAGTAACTTACCTATCAAAGGCACTGGATTCCGGATCTCCGCTACGCTACGCCCGGAATGACGAAATCTTCGCAGTTCCTTAGTATAGTAATCACCCGTCTTGTCTTGGCTCCCTTTGCGCCTCTGCGGTGAATACATTCTCAAACCTCCACGCAGGCCTTGCCGTTGCGCACGAAGGGCGGCTTCACCACCTTGACGTCCACTACATTGCCGCGCATCTCCACCTGGCAGCTGTCGCCGGAATCGCCGCGCACCCGCGCCAGGGCGATGGCCTTACCCAGGGTGGGCGAAAAACTACCGCTGGTGATCTCGCCGATCACCTCACCCTTGCTCATGATCTTCTGGTGATTGCGCAGCACACCCTTGTCCACCATCACCAAGCCTATGAAGTGCGCCACAGCGGATTTGCCGCGCTGGGCATCGAGCACCGCACGACCGATGAAATCACGATCCGCCGGCTCCCACCCCACCGTCCATGTCAGACCGGATTCCAGCGGCGTGGTGGTCTCATCCATGTCGGCGCCGTAGAGATTCATGCCCGCCTCCAGGCGCAGGGTATCGCGCGCGCCCAAGCCGGCGGGCTTGACGCCGGCCGCCGCGAGGCTTTGCCACACCTGCGCCGCCCGGGCGGCGGGCACCATCAGTTCATAACCGTCCTCGCCGGTATAACCGGTGCGGGCGATGAACACCTCGTCCACGGCGGCGAAAGTGAACGGCGCCGCCAGGGCCGCCGCGGCTGCGGCAAGATCCGGCAGGGCGCTGTGCACCGCGTCGCGGGCATTGGGTCCTTGCACCGCGATCATGGCCAGGTCGCGGCGCTCGTTCACGTCCACGGCGTAAGGCTGCGCGTGGTCTCGGATCCACGCCAGGTCCTTGTCGCGGGTGGCGGCATTCACCACCAGGCGAAACCACTCGTCCGCCACGAAATAGATGATCAAATCATCGATGACCCCGCCGCGCTCATTGAGCATGCAGGTATAGAGGGCCTTGCCGGGCTTCTTCAGTTTATCCACGTTGTTGGCCACCAGGTAACGCAGGAAGGCCCGGGTCTGTTCGCCCTTGAGATCGACGATGGTCATATGCGAAACGTCGAACATGCCGGCGGCCTTGCGCACCAGATGATGCTCGTCAAGTTGCGAACCGTAGTGCAGGGGCATGTCCCAACCGCCGAAATCCACCATCTTGGCGCCGGCCTGCACATGCGTGTAATAGAGTGGTGTTCTGCTACCCATGACGGCACCCGCGGGTCCGAACAACGGCAATGAACAGCTCTAACAGCGATTGCAACTTGGGGGAAATATGGGCCATGGGCTCCTCCGCATCCAAAAACGAAAAAGGGCAATGCCGCGATGTGCGGCATTGCCCCTCTGTCCGGCTACCTGAGAGCTTTTAGCACCTTCGGTGGGCCGTGCTTAGCGGCCTCTCTCCAGAGTCAACGTCCTGCTGCGGTCCTTTTGCCTGAGCGATTCCGGGCTGGTTGCGCCTTCGGCGCCTCGCCTAGGCGAGGTCTCTCCCGCAGGAGATAAGGTTGAAAGACTACACTATACCGGTGCCGTGGGCGGAAACCAAGCTCCCCTACTGCTTATATTCTTTATTGGACGCCGCACCGTTTGCGGGCATGAGTGGCGGCGACGCGCCGTTCATTCGCGCGCCAGCAGCTTGCCGATGGTAAGCCCCTGTACGATGATGGAAAAGGCCACCACCGCATAGGTAATGGGAACGATGAGATTGCGTTGCGGGCCGACGGGCAGGGACAAGGCCAGGGCCACCGACACGCCGCCGCGCAGTCCGCCCCAGGTGAGAATGGTCACGGCATTGGTACTGAAATCCTGGATGCGCCGCAACAAGCCCAGGGGGAGGCCGACACTAACGAATCGGGCCAGCAGCACGATGGGAATGGCGATGATGCTGGCGATGAGATGCGCCTTGGTATAGATCACCACCAACACCTCCAGACCGATCAAGACGAACAACACCGCATTGAGGATTTCATCCACCAACTCCCAAAAGATGTCGAGATGGTGGCGGGTGGTTTCGGTCATGGCGAGGTGCCGGCCGTGATTGCCGATGATCAGGCCCGCCACCACCATGGCGATGGGCGCCGAGACGTGTATCACCTCGGCAAGGGCGTAACCGCCGGTGACCAGCGCCAGCGTGATCATGATCGCCACTGGATACTGATCGACACCGCGCAGCAACCAAAAGGCGAAGCCCCCGGCGATCACACCGAAGATTACCCCCCCTAGGGCCTCCTTGGCGAACAGGCTCACCACCTCGCCGAGGGTAGCATGCTCGCCGCCGCCGGCGAGTTCGAGCAGGATCAAGAACAACACCACGGCGATGCCGTCGTTGAACAGCGATTCACCGGCGATCTGCATCTCCAGACTCTTGGGGGCGTTGATCCGCTTGAGGATGGCCAATACCGCGATGGGATCGGTAGGCGATATCAAGGCGCCGAATAACAGGCAATAGAGCAAGGACAAATGGATACCCACCAGAGACAGCATCCACCACATCAGGATGCCGATGAGCAGAGTGGACAGGACCACCCCGACCGTGGCCAACAGCAATACCGTCCAGCGTTGCCGCGCAAGATCATGGAAATTGATGTGCAAGGCCCCGGCGAACAACAGGAAGCCCAGCATGCCGTGCAACACGGTCTGATTGAAATTGATACTGGCCAGCAAATGCGCGGCATGGCCTTCCATGCCAAAACCCAGGGCACCCATGGCCTCCAGGGAGAAGGACAGCGCCAGAGCCATGACGATCAAGCCGACGCTGGCCGGCAAACCGATATAACGGTAATTGACGTAACTGAACAATGCCGCCAAGACCAGCAATATCGCGATGGTGTGAAACAGACTGATCACGTCGATCCTAAACCTAAGGCTTGAGTTAGTGGTTCCGGCGCCGGGCCGGAGGTTTGCGCGCCATGTGTTATGGCTGACCCCAAGACATGGCCCGGCGCAAACCGAGGTAACTGCTTAGACTACAGCGCGGAAAATTGTTCTTGAGAGGCGGGGCGCGCCAAGGCCGGCAGATCGCCGCTGCGGCCCATGGCATGGTTCATGATCAGCTGTTTCACCGGCGGCAGGACATTGGTAAGGTTCAAGCCCGCATTGCGCACCCAGCGCAAAGGCTCCCAGGTGGCGCCGAACAAACGCTTGAAGCCATCCATGGTGGCCATCATCATCAAATTGTGCCCCTTGCGCCAGCGTTCGTAGCGGCGCAGCACCTTCAAGGCAGCGATGTCCTTGCCCTGCGCCCGCGCCTCCAGCAACACCTCCGCCAGACTCGCGGCATCGAGAATGCCGAGATTGACGCCCTGCCCCGCCAAGGGATGCACGGTGTGGGCGGCATCGCCGATCAATGCCAGGCCCGGCTGCACATAGCTGTCCACGTATTGCAGGCGCAGCGGAAAGGCCGCGCGCTCCCCGCAGGACTCGATGCGTCCTAGCTTGGCGGCGAACGCCAATTCCAATTGCCGGCAGAAGCTCTCCTCGTCCTCCGCAAGCAACTGCCGCGCCTGCTGGGGCGTGGTTGACCACACGATGGAACTGCGACCGTCATGCAGGGGCAGAAAGGCCAGGGGACCTGTGGGCAGGAAGCGCTGCCAGGCGGTTTCGCAGTGACTGTGTTCGGTGACCACGGTCGCCACCAGCGCCTGTTGATCATAGGGCCAGCCCCGCGCCTGCACACGGGCGAAGTGCCGTACCCGCGATCGGGCGCCGTCCGCCCCCACCAGCAAGCGCGCGTGCAACGCGCGCCCGTCCTGCAAATGACAGCATATGCCGTCTTCGTCGCGCTGCAAGACGTTTACCGAGGCGGGACACAGCAGCTCCACGCCGCCGCCGACCTGCAAGGCCTCCCACAAGGCCTGTTGCACCACCGCATTCTCGATGACGTGCCCCAAGGCATCTTCCCCCAGTTCCGCGGCATCGAAATGGATCCGGCCTTCACCGCCGGCATCCCAGACTTGCATCTCGCGGAACGGACTGATGCGGCGCGCCGCCATGCCCGGCCAGGCCCCTAATGCCGTGAAGATCTGTTGCGAGGCGCGGGTGATGGCGGAGACGCGCAGGCCCACGGGATCATCGGTGCGAATATCGGCAGGCGGCTTGGCTTCGATCAAACCGACCTTCATGCCGCTGTCTTTGAGTGCGCAGGCCAGCGTGGTCCCCACCATGCCGCCGCCGACGATGAGTACGTCAAATCTATCCACGCTTGACTTGCTCCTCCTCTCCCTTTGGGGAGAGCGTAGCGAGGGGGGCGGAGCCATTGGGGTGAGGGGAATTCGTAGCGGTAAAATCCCCGGATGACCGGATCAAAGGCAGACCGCGCGCCAGGCGCGGCAGCTTACCCGCCAGGCCCATGGTGTGGCGCGTCAGGACATGCTTCAGGGGCGGCAGCAAATCCACCGCCAGCAAGCCGGCATTGCGCAAGGCGCGCAAGGGCGCCAGAGGATTGGCAAACACCCGGGCCAGGCCATCGGTGAAGGCGATCATCTTGTAGTGATCACGCCGCCGCCACTGGGCATAGGACTGCAATACCTCCAGCTCACCGATATCGCGACCAGCCGCGACGGCATCGCTCAACACCTCGGCGAGCACCGCCACGTCACGCAGACCCAGATTGAAACCCTGACCCGCCACCGGATGCAAGGTATGGGCGGCATTGCCGATCAAGGCCAGGCGCGGCCGCACGTGCTCCTCGGCGCGCACCAGCATCAAGGGGTAGGCGCGGCGTTTACCCACGCGCTGGAATGAACCCAGGCGCGTGCCGAAGCGTTCCTGCAGGGCGTTGAGAAAAGGCGCGTCATTCAGCGACATCACTTCATCGGCGTGTTCGCTGCGCACCGTCCATACCACCGAACAACGGTTATTACTCATGGGCAGCAATGCCAAGGGTCCGCTATCGGTAAAGCGCTCGAAGGCGCGATTGCGATGCGGGGCTTCCGGCGTGATATTGGTGATCACCGCGGTCTGGCCGTACTCCCAGCGCAGGGCATCGATACCCAGCCATTCCCGCACCTGCGACGTGGCGCCGTCCGCCGCCACCACCAGGCGGGTGTTCAAGCGGCGCGGCGCCCCCTCGCCGGCTATCACCACCTCGGCATGACGAGCGCCGAGCACAACATTGGTCACGGTGGCGGGACACAGCAGCTCCACATTGGGCAGTTGGCGCAGACGCTCGGCCAACACCCCGCCCATGGCCCGGCTTACCGCAACATAACCGAGGGCCGCCACGCCTTCGTCGCGGCAGTCCAAATGGGTAAAACCGAAGTGGCCGCGATCGGAGATATGAATGGAGTGAATTGGCGTGGTTTCCGCCCGCAGCGCGTCCCACAGACCCATGCCGGCGAAGATACGATGGGTACCGTAGGCCAGGGCGATGGCGCGGTCATCGTAACTGGGTTGCGCATCGTCGCGAAACGGCACCGCCTCCAGCAAGGCGACGCGCAAGGCACTACCGCCCAAAGCGATGGCCAGGCTCGCGCCCACCATGCCACCGCCCACGATCACCACATCATATTGATCGCCGTCAACCATGTTTGCTCCGCCGCGGTGCGCGCACCGCAGTGCCGGCCATCATCAGCCCTTCGATCTCTGCCACGGTCTTGGGGGCATCGCGACTCAGCACTTCATGGCCGTCTTTGGTCACCAGGACATCGTCTTCGATGCGGATGCCGATGTTCCACCATTTCTTCGCCACGCCCTTGGAACCGGCGGGTATGTATAAACCCGGCTCCACGGTCAGCACCATACCCGGCTCCAACAGTCGCCATTGCTCGCCGATCTTGTAATCGCCGACATCGTGCACATCCAGGCCCAGCCAATGACCGGTGCGGTGCATGTAAAAGCGTTTGTAGGCCTCCTTGCGGATGAGGTCCCTGACCTTGCCCTTGAGGATGCCCAGCTTGACCAGACCCTCGGTCAAGGAACGCACCGCGGCTTCATGAGGCTCATTCCAGTGATTGCCCGGACGTACTTGAGCTATGGCCGCGTTCTGCGCCGCCAATACCACTTCATACACGGCGCGCTGCGCCGCGCTGAAACGGCCGTTGACGGGAAAGGTGCGGGTGATATCCGAGGCATAGCCGTGCAATTCCGCACCGGCGTCTATCAACAGCAGATCGCCGTCGGCGAGTTTGGTATCGTTCTCGGTGTAATGCAGGATACAGCCATTGGCGCCGCCGCCGACGATGGGATTGTAGGCCGTCCAGGCGGCGTTGCGCCTAAACTCATGCAGCAGCTCCGCTTCGACCTCATACTCGCCCATCCCCGGCCGGGTGCTGCGCATGGCCCGCTGGTGCGCGACGGCGGCGATCTGCGCGGCGCGGCGCATGACCTTCACCTCGGCGGGACTTTTGAACAGGCGCAGATCATGCAGCACATGTTCCAAGGCCACGAACTCCATGGGCGCGTGACTGCCACCGCGGGCGCGGGCGCGGATGCGGTTCACCCAGCCCATGACACGCTGATCGAATTCGGGGCTGTAACCCATACTGTAATAGACCCGCTCTTTATTCTCGAGGAGGCCGGGCAGGATGTCATCGATATCGGCGATGGGAAAGGCATCGTCGGCGCCATAGCGGTCACGCACACCGTCCGGTCCGGCGCGCCGCCCATGCCATACTTCCATCACCGGATCGCGTTCGCGGCAAAATAAAATATATTCGCCGTGTTGCCGCTCGGGCACCATGACCGCCACCGCCTCCGGTTCACTAAAGCCGGTGAGATAATAAAAATCGCTGTCTTGGCGGAATGGATACTCGGCATCGCGATTGCGATAGCTTATTGCCGCCGCCGGGAGGATGGCGATGGCATTGGCGCCCATGGCGTGCATCAAATGCCTCCGGCGTCTGGCGAATTCCTTGTTGTCCAACACTGGCCAATCCTTCCTTATCAATGCACCGGCGCACCGTCGGGCCGCGCCGTGCGCAAGGGCCGCAACTCTTCATATACCAGCAATACCGCCATCCTGACATATTCCACGATTTCGGCAAAAGCCGCCTCGTCCTCATTGCTGTCGTCGCCGTCGCCGTGCCCCAAACGGGAAATCTCCACGAAATCCCGCATCACCTCGGAACTATCCCCCGGGAGTTTGGATTGGTCCTGCAGTCCGCCCAAGCCCAAGCCGGCTAAAAACCCCTGGCACCAGCGCGACAAGGATTCCGCCCGCTGCGCCAGAGGCAGATCGTCATCGGGCAACAAGAGTGAAAACCCATATTCAGGGTCATCCAGCTGGCCGACGGTCTCCTTATATAGAATCAGCAGCAGGGCATGCTCTTCCCCATGGCTGCCGACTTGCAGTGGCGGGGCCTCCGCCGGGAGATCCAGGCGCCCGCTAAGCACCTGATTCACCCATGCCGACCCCTTGACCGTGTCCGAGGCACAGAGCAGGCCACACAGAGTGCCATGGCACTCGGCGGCATCCAGACCCAGTCCAAGCTGGTGGAAAAGCCCGTCGACGCTTGCAAAATCAACCAGATGTTCGGTACCCGTCATAGCCGGCCACCACCCGGCAATAAATAAGAATAGAAACCGTCGCCGCTCATTGTCTGCCCTCTTGAAAACTCCGGTCTATGCTATCATGAGCCTCTGTTCCCAACCTATTCATGACCTCCATGCGCCCGCTGCGGAAACACGGGGTCGGCGCGGAACACTGATAACGATAAGACTTAAAGGGTGCCGAAACATTCCTTGGTATTACCGCATCGGGACTGCTTCGGTCGTGTTGGAGACTCTAACAATTGACCCGCTACCGCGGTCCCTCTATATTGGTGAACTATGAATATCGAGAAAACAATCCGCATCACTGACCCGGAACTTAAAGGCCTGGAACACCGTGTTGATGAACTCATCCGCACCTGTCAGCGCCTCAAGCAGGAGAACAGCCTGCTGCGCCAGCAGCAATCCGTACTGATGGCGGAACGGGCCAAACTCAAGCAGAAAAACGATATGGCGCGGACGCAGGCAGAAACCATGCTGGTCCGTCTCAAGGCGCTGGAAATTGAAGCATGAGCGATTCCGGCGCCGTTTCCATACACATCCTGGATAAAGAATACCGGGTCTCCTGCCCGCCTGAAGAACAGGAAGCCCTGATGGTTTCGGCCAGCTATCTGGGCAAAAAGATGAAGGAAATCCGCGATAGCGGCAAAGTCGTCGGCACCGACCGCATCGCCGTGATGGCGGCCCTCAATATCACTCACGAATTGCTCAAGACCCGATCGGAAAATGCATCGCAAAACGATACCCTGGGCACCCGTATTCGTTCCTTACAAAACAAGATCGACGCCGCGCTGCACGACTCCAAACAGATCGACCTTTAAGCCATCCGCGCTTCCCCTGTTTTTCCCAGCCCATTTCGCGTTAGAATCACTGGGCATCCTCTGCAGTTCTCGTTAGCAGGCCATGTAGCTCCTTGACCCTAATTAAAACCCTTTGGGGAGGCTACGACAGTGTTGGTGTGCATGTCCGCCTGGTGCGGAAAGCCTAATGGCACCGCTGGCCTTCCCACTTGAACCTTCCGGTTCAAGGGCATTGGTCGGCGACGGTCCTTGCGGAGGATGCCTTGTTATCCCGGGGACTTCCCTAATAATGAAAAGCCAGCCCCCCACTCACGGCACATCCGCCCCTTAACGTGACACACTCAGCGACAAGCCCCTCCTCCCGCTCCGCTCTGCGCAGTCGCTTGCGTGAACAACGCCGCGGACTCAAGCCCGAACAACAGCGCAATGCGGCACTTCGCCTGGACCGCATCGTCGGCCACAGCGCACTGTTTCGGCGCAGCCGCCATATCGCCTTCTTTCTCGCCAACGACGGCGAATTGGATCCGCAACTGCTCATGCACCGGGCCTGGCGCATGGGCAAGGTGTGTTATCTGCCGGTCATCACCCCGGCGAAGAGTTTATGGTTCGCACGCTATGAACACGGCGATAATTTGACGCCGAACCGCTTCGGTATTCCCGAGCCGGCACGCACCGGCCTGCCATTACTCTCCGCGCGCGTCTTGGATCTGATCCTCACGCCGCTGGTGGCCTTCGATGATCAAGGCAATCGCCTAGGCATGGGCAGCGGCTTTTATGACCGCACGCTTTCATTCCTACGCCACCGCCATGTTTGGCATAAACCGCGCCTGTTAGGTGTCGCGCACGAGTTGCAACACCTCCCCGCCCTGCAAACCGCATCGTGGGATGTCCCGCTCGACGGCGTCGCCACCGACGAAGATTTGTATCTTTTTAGCAACACATAAGTCCTATTCAAAGCTATCAGAGGTGGGTAATGAATTACTGGTTGATGAAATCGGAACCGGACGTCTTCAGCATCGATGATCTGCGCGCGCGACCGCGCTGCACCGAACATTGGGACGGCGTACGCAATTATCAGGTGCGCAATATGCTTCGCGACCAGATGAAAAAGGGCGATAAGGCCTTTTTTTACCACTCCAGCTGCAAGGAACCGGGCATCGTCGGCATCGTCGATATAGTGCGGAAAGGCTATCCCGATGACAGCGCGTGGCATCCGGAGAGTCATTACTACGACCCAAAGAGCACTCCCGAACAACCGCGTTGGTACATGGTCGATGTACGCTATCAACGAAAATTTCGCCGCTGCATCTCCCTGCAGGAACTAAAACAGCACCCCGAACTAGCTTCATTGCCGCTGCTCAGACCGGGCAATCGCCTGTCGATCACCCCCGTCAGCCCCGCTCACTGGCACTTTATCCTCGAACTCGAATAATTTTTTTCGGCCCTCCAAAACGCTCTTCAACGATCATTTTCACATCCGCGCTCTGTTACATCGCAGTCGCGCGTAATGAGAAAAAGTGCATACGTCATGATAAAAACGCATCATCGTCTTCGTTTGCATGGCGATGCAATCAACGCGCAACGACTCGATCATCACTTGAAATCCAATACCAAACACGACAAACAGGTGTAAAAAAAACTTCCATTTTGGGCTAAAGAAATGTACAACATTGCTCGATAGTGTTACCGAGTAGATAAACACTCTTTGATTTTTTAAGAAGTTGTTTATACTTATTAGCGAACACTACGTTCACAATGGAGGAAATACTATGGCGACTAAGAAAGCCACTAGGAAGAAAGTAAGTGCAAAGAAGAAGACCACTGCCAAGAAGGCAGTCACCAAAAAGGTTGTAGCGAAGAAAAAAGCAACCGCCAAGAAGAAGGCTGCCACTAAAAAGAAAGCAACCGCCAAGAAGAAGGCTGCTACTAAAAAGAAAGCCACCACCAAGAAGAAGGCTGCTACTAAAAAGAAAGCCACTGCTAAGAAAAAGGCCACCAAAAAGGCCTCTTCTAAGAAGAAGGCTGCTCGCCGGAAGAAGTAATTTAATTCGGCAATTTAGTAGTGCTGTTCGAAGGGCCTGCCGCAAGCGGGCCCTTCGTGTATCCGGGGTTCGGCAAGACTGTAACTCAATTAATCTTAAGCAAAAAAATCGCCCGGCCAGTCACCGCCGCGAGCCGGGATCAGCGCAGGAACAGAGAGTAGACCGGGTTGGCGGTCTCTTCCGTAAAAGGATATCCCAACTCTTTTAAATACCCCTCGAGACGCCGCCGATCGGCGGGCGGCACCTGCATACCCACCAACACCCGGCCATACGCGGCGCCGTGATTGCGATAGTGAAACAGACTGATGTTCCAGCGCTGCCCCATGCTGGTGAGAAACTTCAATAGTGCACCCGGTCGCTCGGGGAACTCGAAGCGATAAACCACTTCATGCTCCACCCCGGCGGCCCGCCCGCCCACCATGTGCCGAATATGCAGTTTTGCCACTTCGTTGTCGGTGAGGTCGATGACCGGATAGCCGTCCTCACGCAGGCGCGCCAGGATTTCCTGCCGCTCCGGCTCCCCGCCGCGTAATTGAATACCGGAGAATACATGGGCCGCGCCGGAATCGGAGTAGCGGTAATTGAATTCGGTGATGGAGCGGGAACCGATGGCCTGGCAAAAGGCGCGAAAACTGCCGGGGCGTTCCGGGATGGTCACCGCCAGGATAGCTTCATTGCGTTCGCCCAGCTCGGCGCGCTCGGCGACGTGGCGCAGGCGGTCGAAATTCATATTGGCGCCGCTGTCGATGGCTACCAGGCTTTGATTTCTGATGCCTTCCCGCTCCACGTAGCGCTTAAGTCCGGCGATGCCCAATGCACCGGCCGGTTCGGCAATGGAGCGGGTATCGTCGAAGATATCCTTGATCGCGGCACAGATCTCGTCGGTGCTGACCAGGATCACCTCATCCACGCACTGTCTGGCGACGCGGAACGGCTCTTTACCGATCTGCCGCACCGCGACACCGTCGGCGAATATCCCCACCTGATCCAGCAGCACCCGCTTGTTGCGCTGCAAGGCGCGCTGCAGGGTCGGCGCGTCTTCCGGTTCCACGCCGATGATCTTGACCTCGGGATAGAGCGCCTTGACGAAACTCGATACCCCGGCGATCAAACCACCGCCGCCCACCGGCACGAAGATGGCGTGCAGCGGTGCCTCGTGTTGGCGCAGGATCTCCATGGCCACCGTCCCCTGTCCGGCAATGACCTCGGGATCATCGTAAGGATGGATGAAGACCATGCCCTTTTCTTCGGCCAGGGCGACGGCCCTTTCATAAGCGTCATCGTAGGTATCGCCATGCAATACCGCCTTGGCTCCCAGGGCGCGTACCGACTCAACCTTGATCCCCGGCGTGGTACGCGGCATTACGATCATGGACTGGATACCCAAACGCCGCGCCGCCAAGGCCACGCCCTGGGCATGATTGCCCGCCGAGGCGGCGATCACGCCTTTGGCGCGCTGCTCCTCCGACAAATGCACGATCTTGTTATAGGCGCCACGCAGCTTGAAGGAAAACACCGGCTGCAGGTCTTCGCGCTTCAACAGCACCGGATTGGCAAGGCGCTTGGACAAGCCGGGCATGGAATCGAGCGGGGTTTCAATCGCCACGTCATAGACGCGCGCCTTGAGGATTTTTTCTAAATATTTCTTCGGCATTCAATTACATTAACAGCTTCCGTCGGGGCTGCCTAGGAGGCTGTCGGACTGGCTCTTCATGACTTTACGCGGCAAGGCGGGTATGATTTTTCGCAAGTAACTACCACCTGGAGTATGACGATGTCACAAGACGCCATGAAAAAGTCCGTTGCCGAGGCCGCCCTGAAATACGTGGAGGCGGGTACCGTCATCGGGATCGGCACCGGTTCCACCGCCAATTTCTTCATAGATGCCCTGGCGGAAATCAAACATAAGATTGAAGGCACCGTCGCCAGCTCCGTCGCCTCCGCGGAGCGCCTGAAGCGGCACGGCATTCCGGTCCTGGATTTGAGCGCCGCGGATGACATCGCGATCTATGTGGACGGCGCCGACGAGGCCACCCGTTTTCTGCACCTCATCAAAGGCGGCGGTGGCGCCTTGACCCGGGAAAAGATCGTCGCCGCGGCCAGCCGTAAATTCGTGTGCATCGCCGATCAATCCAAACTGGTGGACGTACTCGGCAAGTTTCCGCTGCCCGTAGAGGTCATCCCCATGGCGCGCAGCTATGTCGCCCGCCAGATGGTAAAGTTGGGCGGTCAGCCGGTCTTGCGCCAGGGCTTCACCACCGACAACGGCAATCTCATCCTCGACGTACACAATCTCGAGATCATCGATCCGCCCAAACTGGAGGCGGAGTTGAACAATATCGCCGGGGTGGTTACCAACGGTATCTTCGCCCTGCGTCCCGCCGACGTGCTGCTGCTCGGCACCCCGGAGGGCGTACAAACAATCACCTGATACGCGGCGCCGCGGCTACGGCCGGGAACAAGGGTAAGACTAAACGGTCTTATCAAATGACCATGAAATCGCCCATCTCCCAATTTTTAATCACTATCGGCGTGGTGTTGGTGCTGGCGGGGCTACTGTGGCCGGTGCTGAACAAGACGGGTCTGGGCCGTCTGCCTGGCGACATCGTGGTGGAAAAAGAAAATTTTCGCTTCTACTTTCCCCTCACCTCATCGATCATCGTCAGCCTGATACTGACCGTCCTGTTTTGGCTGTTCCGCCGCTGAGGCGGCAACGGCGGGCGTTCTAGAATGCAATAAACGGCCCCGGCCCGGCGGAGGTGTCTCGGCCTTCGATAGCGTTAAATACACTGTGGCCGAAAAAGGCTGGCAGGCCCCAAATGAAGATATCCGACCCCCCCGCGCCGGTCGGCGCGCCCAGATTATTGAAAACCCAATGATCGGGATAGGTGACGACCAGATCATGGGCGTTGGCCACGCTGAAATTCAAGGCGGCGCTCACCCCATTGGTCCCGCGAATGACCGCGGCAAGATTTTTCGTGGTCGTCGGACAGTAAAAGCCGGGGGCGTAAGGGTCCGTTTGCGCACATACCGGGATATTGGCGTCGCTGAAAAAGTAGGTGGATGACCCGCTATCCAACAGACTGTAGTGGAAGGTCTGATTGTTATAGGTAGTGATCAAGGTACCCTGAGCCGCCGTAGTCGTGAATACTCGCGCGTTCCCCAGACCGTTGTTGGTCTCGGTGCCGATGCCGAACACCAGCGAACCATTCACCGCCACGGCCCCTGCTGAGGTAATAGGCGGCAGTTCGATAATCACGCCGTTGTTGTCATTGGCGAAGCGCGCCACCGGATTCGCCACCTGCTGTGCCGTCCCGAGCACATCACTGAGGCTCGTGGTGAGACACCCGCCGGATACTGGACAGGGATAATAAAAACCGTTGGCGGCATAAGTCGCACAGACGCTGCCGCAATCCTGCAAGAATTGCCCCACCCCCAGCACGCCGTTGGCACCGAAGCTCGTCACATCATTCTCGGCGGGACCGTAACTGGAACAATTGTCCGGGATGGTGGCGAAGGCCGCATCGCCTATCACCTGCACGGGGAGCGCCGCGGCCTCTTCACCGGCGATCTTCACATCGGCGATCTTGACCGGTCCCCAAGCATAACCGTCGGCGAACTGGGCGCATTCGGCTATAGCGTAATTGCCGCCGACGTCGGTTTGTTGCGGTAGGACCATGGTCGGGGGCAATTGCGATGCCATGATGCGCAAACCGCTGGAGCCGGTGTCTACCTGGATATGGTCGACGGTCGCGCAATCGCTGCTGCCGGGAACACACACGGTCACCGAGGTGAGCAATACGTTCACGGCCGAACCCGGTCCTTGGCCCACGGTGAGCGGCTGAACATTGACTGCGGTCGTCTGTTGGGAATGCGCACTGCCGCTGGTACCGCTGCCACCCCCACAGCCCGCCAACACCGTCACGATCAGCGCAAACAGGACCGATACCCAGCCTTGCATGCCCTCAACCCTCATTTGATATCCGTAACGGCAACACCTTGGGGCAAGCCTTGAGGAAGATAGGCGCGACCGAAAAATGCCCGTATCCGCCCGCTCGATTCCACGACCAGATCGGGCCGGCGAATGAGCAGATGACCGTGGCCGCCCTGCTGCTTCTGAGCGGCCTCGGTATATTCTGAAAAATAGCCGCCCAGAATCTGACGAACGTTCGGCAAGGTCGGTCCGTTCCAGGTAACGGCGAACACGCTGCCTGCCAGGGATAAATATTCCCTCACCACCGTACCCGTTGCAGTCTTCAGCTCATAGACGGTATAGGCCTCGGTACTGGCCGATATCTGCTCGGAGGTATTCATAGCGGCCTGATCCGCATCCACCGATTCCATATCGCCTCCCAGCGACGCCCACGTAGGCGCTGATGCCGCACCGGAGGCTAAGGCCACGATCAGGCAGGGTCGCCTCAACCAAGCCAGGATTTTCCTAAGACCAGTATGCATAGCACTTTCCTCCGGGGAGCGATGATCGACTGTGCCACTCCTGGCAAGGCAGTCGGCTAATCTATCTGTGGACTCACACCATTACTATGAACCGCTAAGGGGCGCTGCGCTATAACAACACCCGCTCGATGCCGCCTTGTTTGGCGCGCTCGACGAAACGTTCCTGCCAATCCGCACCCAGCCACTTGCCGGCCAGCTCCACCACGATGTAATCGGTGTCCAG
>Ga0210086_1000946_pt1 | contig 15589 bp, 17 predicted proteins | sample China_Galinas_PW_3_FD_184867 | JGI IMG/M metagenome (GOLD analysis project Ga0210086, IMG submission 184867) | Wetland microbial communities from San Francisco Bay, California, USA, that impact long-term carbon sequestration - China_Galinas_PWB_D2... | ecosystem: Environmental > Aquatic > Marine... | reverse complement strand
CGGCGAGGCGATGGGCTCGCGCTACCACGCCCGCGTCGCCCTCATCTACGCCATCGAGACGTCGCTGATCGCCGACGGGGCACCGCCAGAGGAGATCGCCGTGAGGCGCATGGAGGTGCCGGCATGAGCAACAGCAAGCTGACGACGGCCGACTATCCGCTCGCCGAGAAGCGTCCGGATCTGGTGAAGGGTCCGAGGGGAACCGGCCTCGACAGCATCTCCCTCGACGCGGTGCTGGCCGGCGAGGTGACCCTCGAGGACCTGCGGATCACGCCGGAGGCGCTCCGGCTCCAGGCCGAGATTGCCCGCGACGCCAACCGCGCGACGCTCGGCGCCAATTTCGAGCGGGCGGCCGAGCTCGTCAAAGTGCCCCAGGACTTCATCATGCACGTCTACGAGCTCCTTCGTCCCGGCCGGGCGAGGAGCAAGCAGCCGCTCCTCGACGCCGCGCAGACACTCAGGGAAACTTACAGGGCCGAGCGCATGGCGGCGTTCGTCGAGGAGGCGGCGGAGGTCTATGAGCGGCGCGGTCTGTTCACCTATCGCTTCTGAATTCGGAAAGGGCAGAGCACGGATGGGTCACGCATGAACTGGAAGACGGATTACCGGTCGATCTACTATCGCGGCGCGCCGGAGCCCGACGACCTCGACCTCAAATGGGACGAGACCGCTCTTCTCGTCATCGACGTCCAGAACACCTACCGGGCGCGTCCCGACCGCGCCACTCTCTCGCCGGAAGAGCAGGAGCGCTACGACCTGTGGACGCCCTTCCACCAGCGTCTCGACGAGTTGCTCGTGCCAAACACGCGGGATCTTCTCGACCGCTTCCGCAAGAACGGCATCGAATGCGTCTTCGCGCGGATCGCCAGCCATACCAAGGATGGGCGCGAGCGCTCCCTCAGCCACCGCAAGCCCGGCTGGAACGACCTCTTGCTCCCCAAGGACGAATGGGCGTCCGAGATCGTTCCGGAGCTCGCCCCGGTCGGCGACGAGATTGTCGTGACCAAGATGACCGACAGCGCACTCACCGGCAGCAATCTCCGACTGCTCCTCGCCAATATGGGTGTGAAGAACGTCGTCTGCTGCGGCGTGTTCACCGACCAGTGCGTCTCGTCAACGGTGCGCAGCCTCGCCGACGAGAGCTTCACTGTCATCGTGGTCGAGGATTGCTGCGCGGCCGGATCGGACGAGCTCCATCACAAGGAGCTGGAGATCATCAACATGATCTACTGCAACGTGATGTCGAGCGCCGAGCTGAAGGCGATGATAGGCCTGTAGCGCCGCCGAGGGCTGTGAATGGCACGTAATGTGCACAGAAACGGCGTCGAAGAACGGCGGGCAAAAAAAGGAACATCGGTCAAATTTGACGAGTGACAAGTCAAGAGGGGTGGCCGGACGACGGCCTATAAGAAAAAGTTCGGTATCCGCGCCTTCGGGCGCCGCCCGCGTACACGGGCCCTTCAGTTGCGCGGATTTGGGGCGTTGTCGGACCGCTGAGATGTAGAGGCGTGGCCGACAGCCCGCACAACCGGATTTGAGAGAGGAGAGTGCTATGGCACGGAACGGCATCAACCGGCGCAATTTCATGCAGCAGTCCGCGATGTTCGCGGCCGCGTTCGCCGCGGGCTCGGGCGGCATGTTCCGCCAGGCTCTGGCGGCCCGCGACAAGGAGTTGAACATCCTTTGCTGGGAGGGCTACAACTCCGCCCAGGTTCTCGACCCGTTCCGGACCGCGCATGACGCCACGGTCAAGGCCGAATCGCTCACCAACGACCCGACCATGATCAACCGGCTGCGCGCCGGCGAGACCAATGTCTGGGATCTGATCAACGTCAACAATCCCTGGGCCCGCAAGGTCATGTATCCCGAGGGGCTTATCAAGCCGCTCGACCGGGCGGAAATGGAGCCCTACTTCGACAAGATGCTGCCCATGTTCAAGCCGCCCTACCATTGGGCGATGAGCGAGGACGGCAAGGAGCTCCTCGGCATGTGCCAGCGCTTCGGCCCCTACAGCTTTGTCGTCAACACCGATAAGGTGAGCCGCGCGACCGCCGAGGATGTCGGCTGGGACCTGTGGAACGATCCGGCCAACGCCGGCAAATACGGCGTGCTCGAAAGCGACGACTGGAACGTCTTCGACATCTGCCTGATCTCGGGCTTCGATCCGTTCCGCGAGCACACTGACGACGAGGTGGCCAAGTTCCGCGAGACCGCGGACCGCGTCTTCAAGGGCGCCAAGGTGGTCGGCGACATCGCCACGATGAACCAGGCCTTCGTCGCCGGGGAGATCGACTTCCACATGACCGGCGGCACCTACAGCGCCTCGCCGGCGCGCGCCGACGGCTACCTCAATATCCGCGGCGTCACCCCGAACAAGGGGCCGATGGAGGGCGGCAAGGGCGGTGTCTCCTGGATCGAGGTGACGTCGACCGTCAACAATCCCGATCTTTCGCCGCTCGCCGTCGAGTTCCTCAAATACGTGCAGCAGCCGGAGACGGCGCATGTGGTCGCCTTCGCCGAGGGCACGTTCAACCCCGTCGCGCAGATGGCCAATCCCGAATGCTTCAAGCTGTTCACGCCGGACGAGCTCGATGCCATCCAGTGGGACAGCCTGGACGATGAGATGGCTAGGTCGGTCGAGTACGACATCGTTCCCGACTACGATAAGCTGCTCGATCTGATGACGGCCGCCAAGCGGGAAGCCTCCGGCGGTTGATTTGAAGTGGCAGCGGCGCCTCCCGAGGACCTCGGGAAGGCGCCGCCATTGCAGTGGAAATGAAGCAGGGGCAGATGGTCGGGCGTGACGGCGTCATTCTATTCCTGAAAGGCTTGACCAAGACCTTCGCCGGCCGCCCGGCGGTTGATGCGGTCGATCTCGAGATCCTCGAAGGCGAGCTGTTCACCATTGTCGGTCCGTCGGGCAGCGGCAAGACCACGCTACTGCGCATGCTCGCCGGCATGGAAACGCCCACCGCCGGCGACATAGTCCTGCGCGGCGAGCGGATCAACGATATCCCCGCCAACCGGCGTCCGACCTGCATGGTCTTCCAGTCGCTGGCCCTTTTTCCCCACAAGGAAGTCGGCGCCAACATTGAATTCTCCATGAAGATTCGGGGCATCGACGCCGCCACCCGCAAGCGGCGGGCGCTGGAGTTGATGAAGCTCCTGCGGCTGCCCGAAGCCTATTACGGGCGTGCGGTGACCCGCATTTCCGGTGGCGAGCGCCAGCGGGTGGCGCTTGCTCGGGCGTTGGCCTACGAGCCGGAGATCCTGTTCTTCGACGAGCCGCTTTCGGCGCTTGACTATAAGCTCCGGAAGACGCTCGAGAAGGAACTCAAGGACATCCATCGCGAGACGGGCAAGACCTTCGTCTACATCACCCACAGCCTCGAGGAGGCGATGGTGATGAGCGACCGGATCGGCGTGATGCGGGACGGCAAGCTGGTGCAGATCGGCACGCCGCAGGAGATCTACGTCGCGCCCAACTCAAAATTCGTCAGCGAATTCATCGGCGACGTGAACATTTTTCCGGTGAGGGTGACCGGACCCGGGAAGCTGGTTTCGGGAGAGGTTCCGGGCGAGATCGCCGGCCCGCCGGTCTCCGACGGTCTGCATGAGGGCTATCTCGTCGTCAGGCCCGAGTTCCTCCGGTTTCTCGCCAAGCCGGAAGACGCAGACAATCACGTCGTCGGCCGGGTCTACAACGAATACGCCCTCGGCTCGCGCATCCAGTATCACGTTCGTGCCGGCGAACTGACCTTCGTCCTGGAGAAGCTGCGGCACGAGGCGTTCGAGGGCTCCCTTGACCAGGAAGTCACCATCGGCTGGGATGCCGCCAACTCGATCGTCGTGCCGGACCGATGAGTGCGAGCGGCTTCCGGATATCGGCCGGCGGACGTTCGGCTTTGCCGGTCCTTGCGCTTCTGTTGATCGGCTTCGCGGTGCCGCTGGCGACCGTCATCGGCTTCTCGCTGATGCCGGCGCGGACCTTCGGCCTCTCCCATCCGCCGACCTTCGAGAACTACATATCGATCTACGAGAGCACCACCTACATCTCGCTGCTGTGGTCCCTTGGCCTTGCAGCGGCGACGGTCGTCATCCTCATCCTCATCAGCTACCCGGTCGCCTATGGGCTGGTCCGCGTGTTCGGACGCTGGTCGACGCTCATCACCCTGCTCTTCGTCATCCCGCTCTTCGTCTCTGAAAACGTCCGTCTTTACGGGTGGCTCCTGTTCTTCATCAAGAATGGCGTGCTCCTCGGCACGCTCAAGTCGCTGTTCGGGGTGGAATGGGACAGCATCCTCTTCACTAAGGGCATCGTCCTGTTCGGCATGGTCTATGTTCATATACCGTACATGCTCTTCCCGCTGACGCTCGGCATCTCGATGGTGCCCGAGGAAACCCGCGAGGCGGCGTTCGATCTCGGCGCGAGCCGCTGGCAGGTGTTCCGCGAGGTCGAGCTGCCGCTGTCGCTGCCGGGACTGATCATTGGCTGCCTGTTGACTTTCGTGCTCGCTGTCGGCGCCATCGCCGAGTCGAAAGTCCTCGGCGGGCAGGTCGTCATTCCGATCGCCCACGATATCGAGATTGCGTTTACCTACGCACAGAACTGGCCACTTGGGGCAGCGCTGTCGGTGCTCCTGATGCTGATCGTCGGGGTGCTTGTCCTGCTGGCACTGCGCCGGTTCGATCTCGACCGGTTCCTTGGGAGGCGGTGAAGCGATGTCCGGCCGCGCCGTCCGCCTCCGCCACGCGCTGATCGTCGTCTGGACGATCGCGATGATCATTTTCGTCTATTTGCCCAGCGTCAGCATCGCCCTCGCATCGCTGACATCGAGCCGCTACTTCATCTTTCCGATCACGCGCTGGGGGCTCGACTGGTGGCGCAAGACTCTGGATTCGCTCGAGATCCACCGTATCCTCGAAACGTCGATCGTGATCGCCGCGGTCGTCACCGTCGTCGCCATCGTCCTCGCCTTCTTCGGCGCCCTCGCTTTTGCCCGCTACGACTGGAAGGGCCGCGCCTGGTACCAGAAGGTGATCCTGCTGCCGATCTTCTTTCCCCAGTCCGTGCTCGGCCTGGCGCTGCTGCTGTGGTTCAACGCCATGGGACTGCAGCTCTCCTGGCAGACGGCGGTGTTCGCCCATCTGGTGTGGATCGTGCCGGTGGTGACGCTGGTCATCTCGATCCAGGTCTACAGCTTCGACCCGGCGCTGGAGGAAGCCGCCTACGACCTCGGCGCCTCGCGGTTGCAGGTGCTGCGCGAGATAACGATTCCGGTTCTCATGCCGGGCATTTTCTCCGGCGGTCTGTTTGCCTTCCTCCTCTCCTGGGGCAACTTTCCGCTGTCCCTCTTCACCACCGGCGCCGACACGACCGTGCCGGAATATCTCTACGCGAAGATGGTTGCCGGCTATACGCCGGGCGTCCCGGTGCTCGGCACCATCGCGACGGTCGGGGCGATCGTCGTCCTGATCGGCGGTTACCTCGTCATGCTGCTGCTGAACCGCCGGCGGCAGGCGGGGGCGGAGGAAACCAACGAGGGAGAAGACCATGCTCACGTCGCTTGACGGCAAGTCGGCCATCGTCACCGGGGCGAGCAAGGGGATCGGCAAAGGCATTGCGCGCGTCCTGGCGCGGCATGGTGCCCGCGTGCTGGTCGTTGCACGGCACCTTGATGCAGCCGAGGCGACCGCTGGCGAGCTTCGCGAGGCGGGCGGCAAGGCCTCGGCTTTCGCCGCCGACGTCCGCGATCTCGTGGCAATGGAAGCGGCGGCCGCAGCCGCTGTCGAGCGCCATGGCGGTCTCGACATCCTGTGCGCCAATGCCGGCATCTTCCCGCAGGCGAAGCTCGAGGCGATGACGCCGGAAGAATGGGACGACGTTCTCGGCACCAACCTCAAGGGCACCTTCCTCTCGGTGAAGGCCTGCCTGCCAGCGCTCAAAGAGAGCGACGGCGGCCGTATCGTCATCACCTCGTCGATCACCGGCCCGGTCACCGGCTTTCCGGGCTGGACCCACTACGCCGCCTCGAAGGCTGGCCAGCTGGGCTTCCTGAGGACCGCCTGCATCGAGCTTGCCAAATACGGGATCACCATGAACGCCGTGATGCCGGGCAACATCGTCACCGAGGGACTGGAGAATCTCGGCGCGGACTATCTCAAGACGATGGCCGGCTCGATCCCGCTGAAGCGTCTCGGCAGCGTCGAGGATATCGGCTATGCCGCGCTGTTCTTCGCCTCGAAGGAGGCCGCCTACATCACCGGCCAGACGATCATCGTCGACGGCGGACAGATTCTGCCGGAGTCGTTGGAAGCGCTGGAAGCGTGATCAGGCGTCGTAGGCTGCGGCGCGATAGTCGCGCGGCGCCGCCCCGGTCCACCGGCGAAAGGCGCGGGAGAAAGCAGAGAGCTCGGAATAGCCGAGGAGCATGGCGATCTCGGAAAACGGCAGGTGCGCCTGCCGGGCATAGGACAGAGCGAGCTCGCGCCGCACCTCCTCAACCATCTCCTTGTAGGTCAACCCAGCAGCGCTCAGATCCTGATGGATCACGCTCAGCGGCGCGCGCAGTTCGTCGGCGATCTGCTTGAGCGACGGGCACCCGTCCGGCAGCCGCATCCTGACCGCCGTGCGCATGCGGTCGACGAGCAGCTGATCCGCCCGCGAGGCGCGCGAGCCAATCTGCTCCAGGCAGGTCTGCATCACGGCAAGCAGCCTGAGGTCGCGCGAGGGCATCGGCCTCAGCAGTTCCTCCGGCCGGAAGAGCAGGGCGTTGGTGCGCTGGGAGAAATACACCGGCGCGCCGAAGGCCACTTCGTGGTCCTTGGCGCAATCCGGCCGCGGGTGCTCGAACTGCACCTCCTCCGGCGACCAGTGGGCGCCGCAGCATTCGCGTAGCACGTTGAGGAACATGCCGAGCGACAGCTCGGCATCCTGCCGCCGCTCGATGATCGACGGCGCGGTGATCTGGTATTCGAGCCGGGCGAGCCCGTCCCCGTCGACCCACAGCCGCATCACCGAGCTTTCCTGATGATAGGGAAACAGTCCGACCAGGCATTCCAGCGCGGCGCCGAGCGTCGGCGTCGACACCGCCGCGTAGCCCCACATGCCGAGGTCGCGCGGCTGGAACTGGTTGCCGAACCACAGGCCGAAATTGCCGTTGCCGGTCTGGCGGGCCGATTCCTCGAACAGCCGGCAGAAGGCGCTCAGCCGGAGCTTCAGCGTCGGCGAGCCAGCCATGTCGGGCAGGATGTGGGCATCGCCGAAGATGCGGTCGACATCTCCCCGGCAGCGCTCGATGTAGTCGACGATCCCCGTCGCCGCTGCGGCGAGCACCCCTGGGGCGCCGTCGTCGCCGAAGGTCCGCTCCTCGCGCGATGACCGCCAATTGGCCGGGCTTTCCAACATGCTCCAGAGCCTCCCGGGCGATATCCGTCGACGCCGGGAAGATATGCTCGCACGGCGAACGGCTTGAGATCAAGCAATGCCGTCAAGGCCTTGGCGCTCCTGTCAAGAAACCGAGCAACAGTGTCAAGCCGGCGGCGCGGCCACACGCCTAGTTTGCCTGTCGGATCAAGCGCGCGGCCAGGCCCATCCATGGCCTGAAGGCCGCCGTGAAAGCACGCTTTATGGCGACGGCGATTGACGAGACCGACACCGGGCTGACGCCGCATCAGGCGGCGCAGATGATCGAGAAGGCGCGCTGGGCTGCTGCCTCGTTCGCGACCTATCCGCGCGCCGCCGTCCTCACCATCGTCGAAGCGATGGCGAAAGCCGGCGCCGCCGAGGCGCGCCGCTATGCCGAATGGGCGGTGGAGGAAAGCGGTTTCGGCAATCCCGACCACAAGGAAATCAAGAACCGGCTCTGCTCCACCGGTCTCTTCGACCACTACAGGGACGAGAACTTCACCGACTTCCGGCTCGATATCGAAGCCAAGACCGTCGCCATCCCGAAGCCGGCCGGCGTGATCTTCGCCCTCACCCCGTCGACCAATCCGGTCTGCTCGGTCTTCTACAAGGCGATCATCGCGCTCTTGACCCGCAATGCCGTTGTCGTCAGCCCCCATCCGGCGGCAAAGACCTGCGGCGCCGACGCCGCGCGTCTTCTCGCCCGGGTTGCCGAGCAGTCCGGCGCGCCCGACGGCATCATCCAGGTCATCGCCGATCCGACAATGCCGATCATCAACGCGGTGATGACCTCCGACCGCATCAACCTGATCCTCGCCACCGGCGGCTCGCCGGTGGTGCGAGCCGCCTACAGCTCGGGCAATCCGGCGATCGGTGTCGGCCCCGGTAACAATCCGGTCTATGTCGACGAGACCGCCGACGTCGCGCGGGCCGCCAGCCTGATCGTTGAGTCCAAGGCGTTCGACAATTCGATCTTGTGCACCAACGAGTCGGCGGTGATCGCCCATGGGGCGATTGCCGCCCGCCTCGCCGAGGACATGCAGCGCCAGGGCTGCCACCTGATCTCGGCGGACGACCGCGACCGGCTGGCCGAGCATCTCTTTCCCGGCGGCAAGTTCAACGTGTCGCTGCTCGGCAAGCCCGCCACCGTGATCGCCGAAAGCGCCGGGATCCGAGTCCCGCGCGGCACCCGCGTGCTGCTTGCGCCGCTGGAGTGGATCGGCGACGACTATCCGCTGAGCCGCGAAAAGCTTTGCCCGGTGCTCGGTTTCTACGAGGTCCCGACCCGCGAGGCGGCGCTGTCGGCCTGCCGCGCCATGATCCGCAATCGCGGCGCCGGTCATTCGGCGGCGATCCACGCCGAGGACTCTGCCACCATCCTTCGCTTCGCCGGGGAAATGGATGTGATGCGGGTGGTGATCAATGCTGGCTGCTCGACCGGCGCGGCCGGGTTCGACACCTCCCTCGCGCCGACGATGACGGTGGGCACCGGCTTCCACGGCCGTTCCTCAATCGGCGAGAATATCGGGCCCGAGCACCTGTTGCAGTGGACGAAGATCGCCTACTCCAGCGCCGCTGACGTGCCCTTCGGGGATTTCCACGGGTTGGCCCTGCCTGAGCCTGCCTCCCGGCCGCGCTTGCCGGAGGGCAAGATCGACTATTCGTTCGACTGGGTAGGCGGACGCCCCTCCCAGCCGGGCAACGCCGCCGCGCCGGACCTGTTCGAGCCGGCGGACGCTGCCGAGCTGCGCGCGGAGATCCGCCAGCTCATCCTCGAAGAGCTGCGTGCCTTGCAGCGCGAGCGGACCTGAGGCGCGGCCATGGCGACCATCCGCTCCTACATCTTCATCGACCAGCTCCAGCCGAAGACCATGTGCTATCTCGGCACGTTCGTTCGCGGCTTCCTGCCGCGCACCAACGTTGCGGCGCTGGTGGTCGAGGTTTCCCCCGGACTGGAGATCGAGAACATCACCGACATCGCGGTGAAGAACGTCGACGTCAAGCCGGGGCTGCTCGTCGTCGAGCGCCAGTACGGCTATCTCGAGGTTCACGCCAACTCGACCGCGTCGGTGAAGGCGGCCGGCGAAGCCGTGCTCGACTATCTCGGCGCCAGCGAGGCCGACGCCATGCGGCCGGAGATCCTCGCCTCGCGCATCGTCAAGCGGGTCGACAACTACCACGCCTTCCTCATCAACCGGAACAAGGCCGGTTCGATGATCCTCCCCGGCGAGTCGCTCTTTGTGCTCGAGATGCAGCCGGCCTCCTACGCCATCCTTGCCGCCAACGAGGCGGAGAAGGCGGCCGACATCAAGGTCGTCGACTACCGGATGATGGGTGCCACTGGACGCGTCTATTTGTCGGGCGAGGAGAGCAATATCCGGGCTGCGGCGGCCGCTGCCGAACAGACCCTTGAGGCGAGGCAATAGGCAATGGCGGCAGGCATCGACCGCGAGGAACTCAGGGCTCTGGTGCGCGAGGCGCTGAAGGAGTCGCTCGCCGCGTCCGCATCGGCCTCAACGCCGGCCGCCGATGGGCTGGCCCGCGAGCTTCGTGCTGCGCTCGCCCGTGAGCGGCCGGCCCGCCTCTCCCTCTCGGTCGGTTGCAGCGCCGACCTCGACCGTTTCGCCCACGGCATCGCCGAAGCCTGCGGCGACGACACCCTCCGCGCCGCGATCCTTGCCGGCGACGTCCGGTTCGAGCTGGCGCGAACGGCCGTTCCGGCGGCGAAACCGCCGGTTCCGGCGAGGGGCGGCGCCTTCGAGATGTCCTCCGGCGTCCTGAGCGAGGCCAAGATCGTCGAGATCTCGCGGACCCACAAAAAGATCCTGATCGGTAGCGATGTCGTCATGACCCCGCTCGCCCGCGACAAGGCGCGCGAGATGAAGGTCGAACTCGTGAGGCAGAAGCCATGAAGACCGGAATGGTGATCGGCAAGGTCTGGGCGACCAAGCGGCTCGACGAGTTGCCGGGCGGCGCCCTTCTCGAAATCGCTCTCGAGGAGAACGATGGTCTCGGCGAGCATGTCGTCGCCTATGACCCGCTGGGGGCCGGCGACGGCGAGCGGGTTCTCGTCACCCAGGGATCGGTGGCGCGCAGCTGGTTCAAGGACGGAAAGGCCGTGGTCGACGCGCTGGTGATCGGCATCCTCGACGAACCCCGCAAGGCGCCGGTGGCCGCCAGCCGATCGAGAACGAAATAGAACGTCAGGCAAGGAGAGCAGTCATGTCCAATGCAATCGGGTTTGTTGAGACGAAGGGCTACGTCGCGGCCTTCGCCGCCGCCGACGCCATGGTGAAGGCGGCCAACGTCACCATCATCGGGCGCGAGCAGGTCGGTGCCGGCCTCGTCTCGGTTCTGGTGCAGGGCGATGTCGGGGCGGTCAAGGCGGCCACCGAGGCGGGAGCCGAGGCGGCCGGCCACGTCGGCCAGGTGATCTCGGTCCACGTCATTCCGCGGCCCCACGCCGACGTCATCAAGCAGTTCGGCATCGCCAAGTAACGCGCGCCGGCCGCTTCAACCGATGACGGTGCCGCCGGCAGGCGGCGCCTGGTCCATGGCCAGCGAGTGACCGCGTGACCGAGCTTCGCGTCTATCTCAAGATCGAGTCGCTGAGGCGGCAGTTCGCCGCCTATATGGGCTCGCCCCGGCGCGGGCGCGGCTACGTGCCGCTGGAAGGCATGCACTCGCTCATCGTTGAGATCGCTCCGGCGCTCGCCATCCACCGGGTCATCGACCTTGCTCTCAAGTCGGTGCCGGAAGCCGAGCCGGGCATGCTCTATGTCGAGCGGCAGTACGGCATTCTCGAACTGCATTCCCTCGACATGGCCGAGCTCGACGCGGCGGGAAAGGCAATCCTCGACGGCATCAGTGCCAGCGCCGCCGACCAGCTCAGGCCGCAGGTCCTCTACACCGACATCGTCGAGGCGGTGACCGACCAGCACGCGGTGATCCTCAACCGCAACCGCGAGGCCTCGATGATCCTGCCTGACGAGAGCCTGCTTCTGGTCGAGATGGTGCCGGCGCTGTTTGCTGCGGTCGCCGCCAACGAGGCGGAGCGCGTCGCTCCCGGCCTCACTCTGGTCGACTGCCAGATGATCGGCGCCTCCGGCCGCATCTTCCTCTCCGGCGCGACCACCGACGCCGAGCGCGCCCGCGATCATATTCTCGCGACCCTCGAAGCGGTCGAGGGGCGGGGAACGTAGGTCGCGAATCGCCTGTCTTGTCCTCCCCTGCGAAGCGGGGGAGGGGGACCATCGCGAAGCGATGGTGGAGGGGGCGGTAATCGGTGCTCAATACGGTCGCGGCCCTCAGCCGAACCGCCGCAAGTAATCCTCGCAGAGCGGCACCGTAGTCTCGGTGTAGGAAACGCCCATTGACTTCGCGAGGTCGGTTTCCGAGTGCGAGCCGATCCAGGCGACAAGCAGCATCCGCCGCAGCATGATGAAGGTCGGGATCTCCGCCTCGTCCTCCGTCGGCAGGTCGAGCACCCGGCGATAGCCTTCCACCCAGGCCGCCATCAGCTCCGGCACGTGCGGCTCGTGCTCGAAGAAGGAGACGGCGGTGGCGGCGTCGTAGAGATGCCAGGAGAAGCCGGAGTCGTCGAAGTCGAGCACCTTCACGACGTCGCCGTCGATCAACAGATTGGCGAGGCGCATGTCGCAGTGGATCAACCCGAAGCGCTCCGGCGCCCTGCCGAAGCGGTCGAGCCGCCGGCCGATCAGCGCCACCGTCTCGCTGAACAGCGCTTCCTTGTCCGTATCGAGGCCCATGCCGTCCCGCCACGAGCCCCAGTGCGGCACCGCCCCGAGGCTGGTGTCGAAGTCCCAGGTCAGCCGCTCGAAATCGGGTGGTCGCGTCCACGCCTCGGAGTGCTTGTGCATCCGCGCCGTCACCTCGCCGAGGATGCGGAACTTGTCGGTGAGGTGGTCCTTCTCCGACGGCTCCTCGCCGCTCTCCCACTCGAAGAGCACGACGTGGCGCGGCTTGGTCATGGCGGGGTGGCCGACGGCCTGGATCAGGCTGCCGTCCTTGCCCGCGACGGGCTTCGGCGTGATCACCACGTTGTCCCGGCGAAGTGCCTGCAGCCAGGCGAGCTCCGAGGCGATGGCGGTCCGCGAGTGGTAGCCCTCGCGATGGACGCGCATCGCCCACCGTCGATCCGACGAGGCATCGTCGACCCGGTAGGTGGCGTTCTCCGACAGGTTGATGAGGGCAGGGGGCGCCGCTGCCACGATCCCCCAGCGGTCGAGGGCGGCCTGCGCCAGTTCGCCGAGGCATGTCAGCTGCTTGTCGTGGGGCAGGTCGTCGAAGCCGGCCATCGCGTCGCGTCGGGCTTCTACGCCGCCTCGCGGCGGCCGGCCGCCGGTCGCCGGGCCGGGCCGAGCAGCGCGGCCCGCGCCTGGCCGACCGCGGTGTCGAGGCGGTTGAGCACCTCGTCGCAGGTCCGCTGGTCGAGCAGCAGTCCGGGCTTGAACTGCAGGGCGCGCGGGTCGAGAGCCGAATAGATCGCCCACACCCCGTTGTTGTAGCAGGTGCGCATGACCTCGACGGCGCCTTGCGGATGGTCGAACTCGAGGCCGAGAATGAGCCCGCGCTGGCGAATGCCGACGAAGAAGTCCGGGTGATGCGCCTGGATCTCGTTGAGGCCCTGGCGGAGGTAGTGAGCGATGTAGTGGCACTGGGAGCGCGTCTCCGGCCGCGAGACGATCTCCATCACCTTGTAGGCGGCGATGCAGCCGAGTTCGGCGCCGCCGAAGCTCGACATGTGCCCCCAGCCGTCCTCGGTGAGCCACGCGGCCGACCGCTCGTTGGCGACGACGACGGCGATCGGGTAGATGCCGCCGGAGATGCCCTTGCCGGTGACCAGCATGTCGGGCACCACCTCGTAGGTGTCGACGCACCACATCTCGCCGGAGCGCATGAGGCCGGTCTGCACCTCGTCGGCGATGTAGAGCGTGCCGACTTTCTCGCACATCTCCTTGATCGCCTTGAGATAGCCGGGGATCGGCATCGGGAAGCCGTAGGTCGCCGGGATCGACTCGATGATGACGCAGGCGGCGTCCCCCTGCATGATCGCCGCCTCCATGGCGTCGAGATCGTTGAAGGGGACCTTCGTCACCTCGTCTTCCGTCGCCTCCGACAGGAACAGCTTGGAGAAACGGTCGTCGCCCACCTTCACCGCGAGGCCGGTGTGGCCGTGATAGCAGCGCTGGAGGCAGATGATGCGTCGCCGCTGGGTGGCGTGGCGGGCGCTCTTCAGCGCGATGTCGATCGCCTCGCCACCGCCCGAGGCGTACATGGAGTAGTGCAGGCCCTCCGGCGTGTGTTTCGCCAGCATCTCGGCGAGCTTGGTGCGCATCAGGGCCGGAAAATGGTGGTTGCCGATGTCGAAATGCTCCATTCCTTCCCGCACGGCGGCGATCACCTCCGGGTTGCGGTGCCCGAGGCTGTAGGTGCCGCCATTGAGGTGGAGGTCGATCAGCCGGCGGCCGTCCATGTCGTAGAGGTAGTAGGCCTCGCGCCGGTCGATGACGAGGTCGATCCCGACCCGCTGCCATTCCAGCGTCTTGCCGGGATTCCAGTACTGAATGGTCTTGGCGATGAAGTCGTCCTTGGCCTTGCTCACGACGCCACCTCATTGGGCGCCGGCCGTCGCACGGCCGGCCTTCTACCGATCCCGGCAGACTAGGCCGCCCGTCGCCACCCGACTTGACACAAGCGCCGGGGGAATTGACACCTCATGGAGGGATCACCCCATGGGGAAAAGCGAGGCAGCACAATGATTCTGGAGGGGCGGACGGCGATCGTCACCGGTGCGGGCTCGGGGATCGGCCGGGCCGGCGCGCTCGCCATGGCGCGGGAGGGTGCGAGGGTGGTTTGCGCCGATCGCGACGCCGCGGCAGGGGAGGCCACCGCGACGGCCATCCGCGAAGCCGGCAGCGAAGCGCTCGCGGTCGCAACCAACGTCGGCGACGACGCGGCGCAGGAGCGGCTGGTGGACGCGGCGCTTGGCGCTTACGGGCGGATCGACATCCTCCACAGCCATGCCGGCATCCAGGTGGAAGGGGCGCTGGAAGAGGTGGATCCCGACGGGATGGACGCGTCGTGGCGCATCAACGTGCGCGCCCATTTCCGGCTCGCTCGCCTGGTCATGCCGCACATGCGCGCCGAGGGCAAAGGCTCGATCATCGTCACCTCGTCCAATTCCGGCGTGTTCTACGACCACGAGATGATCGCCTATGCGACCTCGAAGCATGCGGCGGTGGCGATGGTGAAGCAGATCGCCATCGACTACGGCAAGCACGGTGTCCGGGTGAATGCGCTCTGCCCAGGCTGGGTCGATACCCCCTTCAACGACGCCTTCACCCGCCAGATGGGCGGTCGCGACGCGCTGCTTCGCTACGTGAAAGACAAAATCCCGATGGGCCGTTTCGCCACCGTCGGCGAGATTGCCGAGGCGATCCTGTTTCTCGCCTCGGACCGCTCGTCCTTCATGACCGGCCACGCGTTGGTCGTCGACGGCGGCGAGTGCATCGCGTGACGTGATGGCTGCCCCACGCTCGGGCTCATCCGGGAGCTAGTGGGATGGGTAACACTGGTAACAGCAAGCCAGAAGGCGGGCATCGCAGTTCTCGCAGTCTCCTGCTTGTCGGCCTTGCGCTGCTCATGCCCGTGCACGAAGCGCGCGCTCGTCGACCGGTCTGACCCAGTGGTTGACCTGGGCGCGAGGAGACCATCGCGCTGACGCGACTTCCGGAAACGGTCTGGTACACGACGCAGCGAGCCGCGAAGGAGTCTGAGGCCGCAAGCTTTCCCTGCGAGCAGGGAAAAATACAGGGAATTGTGCGTTTTCTGCCGCTTGCGACCAAGCAGGCGTGAAAGGAACGCTCTGAAACAGGCGCGGCGACCTGATCAAGATCATCTGGTGGGACGGCCAGGGTCTCTGCCTGTTCGCACCGGGTAAGGCAGCAGGCATCGGCCTCCTGGGTGGTCGCCAGAAGAACATCACGAAAGCCGTCCACAAAATCGCCTTCCCAATAGGGAAGAGTGGGACTGGGAGGACGCCTCAGGTGACCTACCGGTACAGTCTCGACGATCTGCTGGTTGTGCTGCATAAGCGCGCCCCGGCAGAGACTGATGCCGTCGCACTCCATCGCCGTCGCGTCGAGCACGGCCTTCTAT
>Ga0210086_1000944_pt1 | contig 15604 bp, 16 predicted proteins | sample China_Galinas_PW_3_FD_184867 | JGI IMG/M metagenome (GOLD analysis project Ga0210086, IMG submission 184867) | Wetland microbial communities from San Francisco Bay, California, USA, that impact long-term carbon sequestration - China_Galinas_PWB_D2... | ecosystem: Environmental > Aquatic > Marine... | reverse complement strand
GATAATAATGATTGTTGTCACCCGGACCGAAGCCCTTGGTATGGGGCAGCGCGAATCTGGTGACGAAATCCTTGGGAAGCGGTTCGCCCAAATGGTATGCAGCATTGTCGTCGGGGACTTCGTGGGTAAGCTGCGCGGATTGATAGACAAAGCCGTACTGGGCACTCGCCTGCATGAAGGCTTCATCATGCGTATTGAGGGCGTCGGGATACTGTCCCGGCGCCCATTGGCGTTCGGAAAACAGCAAATCGAATACGACCGCTCGGGGCTGGCCAAGCGCCAGGAAGTCCAACAGGTCGGCATAAACAGACCGTGGCCAGGGGAATCGGCCTAAAAGCGGATTGAGCGCCTGCAGCGAAGGCTCGTCGATGAGCACCACGGCAACGTCGGGAGCGGCTTCGGCGTCCTGTCGGAACAGCCCGACTCGTGCATCGAAAGTCATCCATTCAAGGCGCGCGAATCCGCCCGCTGCGTCGATGGCACCCATCAGAACGCAAACCAGCGCCGCTGTTGAAATATACGCGGCAAGTGTTTTTCCGCGAGGCAAGCCCGCGGCGATCGACTTCCACCCCATAATGTCATGTGTCGGTCGGTGCTGTCGATCTCATGAGCCGAGGTGCGGCGTTTTTTACTTACAGATGGCTTTCCCTCTGAGGCATACACTCAAAACTTCCCAAATCGGCTCCATCATCTTGATCAAACGCTGATGTTGGCGCGATGATTTAGGGACTTATGGGGTCAGGTCTTGAAGCGCTCTCGCAATTCAGAACGCGTTGTCGCAGGGAGTTCCAGGATATATACAGTGCACGCATGTACAAAAAAAGGGCAGATTTGATTTTCGGTCTTCAGGTGAGGGGCGCCTTATGGTCGCCCCTTTGAATAGCGTTTATTGACATTCCTCTTTTTGACCATCGCATTCCTGTTAAAAAATTTCCCGGATTCGTTATTATGCGGGCTTGCGCGCATAAAAATTTACGCCATGGACAAAAAGATCCTTGGAGACATGGTGCTCCGCTGTTGTGCCCATAAAGCAATTAAAGCGCTCGACGATTTGTCCGCCGTCAAAGCCGGTGGTGCTGGCGAGTTCGTACAGCTCGCTTTCCACAAGGGCGCCACCGATGCAGGCGGCCCAGATGTCGGGATTGCTGCGTGCCTCCAGGGTGAGTTCACGCTGCACGATGACGTCGGCCATGAACAGTTGTCCACCGGGTTTCAATACTCGAAATATTTCATCGAACACCCTGTGCTTGTCGGGGGACAGATTCACGACGCCGTTGGATATGACGACATCCACACTGGCGTCCTCCACCGGCAGGTCCTCATATAGGCCCTCACGGATATCAACAATCTCGCTTAATCCCGCAAGCCCGGCACCCTGGTTGGCGCATTCGCGCATAGCCTCGGTCATGTCGATGCCTATGGCCTTACCCGTGGGGCCGACACGTCGGGCCGCAAGTAACAAGTCCATGCCGGCCCCGCAGGCGTGATCGAGCACGGTGTCTCCGGGACGCAGGGGGGTGGCACCCGGTGCTCTGTCGCCAATGCGCAGTGGGTTGCCGACGCCTGCGAAGCGGGCCGAACTAATTTCTGGGACCGCGGCCACCTCTTCGGCGTCATACTGCAGATATTCTGCAGCATATTCCGGTCCGCGATGAAAATGATAGTCGGCATGGGGGTCGCGGGCGACGCGGTCGTATTCGGCGCGAACCTGGTCGCGCAGGGATTGCCCATTGAAGTTTTCCGGTGCAGTAAATGCCATGATGTACTCCTTTGTAATTTAAGTCCTATTTGGAAAGTAGGGCGGTCAGGTGCCAATGCATGGGTTTTGCTTCGGATGTTCTCAAAAGTCAGCTTGTTGCCGCTCTCTATAGTTATTATAGTCATTGGTAGGGAGGGTTATGGGGTCAAGTCTTGAATCGTGAATTCTGTCCTGCCCTGATAATTTTATGTAATGTTGCGTTATAAAGACGGGGAGCAAACAATCATGAGCGCTCTTGAGAAATTTCTGCAAGATCCGGTTGGTTTTCTAAATAACCATGTTTTATTGCCTCCACATGAGGCGCAACGGGGCATAAATACTTTTACGATTTTCCAATCACCAGAGCTCATTGATTTGCGAGCGCGTCGTGGTGATGGGAAGCTTGGCCAGGTTTATGCGCTGGTACCCTCAAGAGCTGCGCCTCAAGAACCTAAATTCGTTGCATATTGGTGTCCTTACGCGGAAGGTCAAATCCATTCTGTAATGCTTGGTAAACAGGCAAATTTTGCTTTTACCGCTAAATTAACCGGTTGCAGCCTTGGAATAGGCAGTGCGTCAGCAGATGGAGGCCGTTTGTTTTCACACGCTAACGCAGCACTAGAAGGTGCCAAAGTCCATAAAGCCACAGGAAGTGTGATAGACGCTGCAATCGCACAGCAACAATCACAACTACAGTTAATTGCTCAACATCATCAGGATCTATCTCAACGGGTAGATGTTCTAACTCCAGCGCTGTATCGGCTTAATCCGAAGAGTATGGAGGAAGACATGGAGGCTACAGTAGTTGGTGTGCGCGATAGTAAAACTAATAATTGGAAGTTTTATTTGCAAAGATATAGTCCTACTGGCGATGCGCCCGTTTACTATGAGCTTGCAGGTGCCATTTTGGCGCTAGAAAGCTGATATCTTTTTTATTATCCAGTCACGAGCCTAAATTCCGGAGCTTTGGAGTCAAGTTGAGGGGGCCTGATTTTTTCATTGATCTTCATGCCGACTTCAGTCTCATGCAGCATCCCGACGAGAAAACTTTTCGTAATACGTGAATTTTTATGTGAGCCCCTCTGCTAAGAGGGTCAGAAGATCTTTATCGCTTGTCTAGACAGGCGGTGATATACGATTATCCACGAGAGGTTTGGTAGTGTCCTCCGGAAAGAATAGAGGCCTTTCGGCCTCTATTCTTTGCTCCTATTTTAGCAACTTATGTCTTAATCATCGTAAGATCCGGAGTGGCTACCACGACGGCTATGGCCGGGCGAACCGCCATGCGCATTATCCGTTGCGTGACCGCGGAAACCGGGATGACGCTCATCGGCTGCCGGGCGGCGAAAGCCCATATCTGAGTGAGAGCTTTCGGTCATGCCGCCGGTTGAGCCGGGGAAAGGGGGCTTGAGATTTCTCCCATTTATTTATCGCCAGTTCCTCAGGTCTCGGTACAGTATGATTATTAAATAGGGCAACAATATAACGGCTAACGCCAACGGTACCAGGAGCAACAGCTGACCAACTGTCTCCTTGCCTGCAATTGCCATGCGGCCAGCGTGACCGATATAAGCATAGGCAGCAACCCGAGGGGATATGCACAGAGCAGTAATGCCTGTTAACAAAAAAATCGTATACCAGTAACACCAAGGGCATAATTCATCAACGCATAGGGCATCCAGGGAATAAGCCTCATCATTAATACAAATCGCCATCCCTCTTTATCAATCCCCTTCTTCAGGCGTCTTATGTTGGCCGGAATATTCCTTTCTACCCAGTCCGCTGGAAGAGTACGGGCTATCATAAAACAGAGCATCGCACCTAAGACGGCGCTAATTTCGTTATATAGTGTTCCCAGCAGCGGGCCGAACAATGCACCACCCAGCAGGGCTAGTAGCGTGCTAGGGAAAAACAGCGGAACCAGAATGGAGTAGGTCGCAATAAACAAGATTGTCGCAGTAGTGGGATAACTTTTCAGCCAGTTCGCTATATCGTCAAGATCGATCTCATCGCGAAAGAAGAATGACGCAAGCACAGCAGCAAAGATCAGAATTATAAAAAGGTGGCGAAACGGTTTATAGCGTAACATTCTGTTTAGAAGTCAATAGTGGGGTATGGGGGGAGGTGTAAGGCAAAGGAGTCGGAGTCGATTGAAATCGAAGAATTGAGGGCTTGGCTTGGCGATAAGCCGGATAGTTTTACTATCAAGTTCAATCGACTCTGATCTATCATTTTATAATTAAATTCCCATCATCTTCTGCAAGATTAATTGCATTTCATCAATGCTCATGTCCGCATATTCAATCACTCTTCCGTAAAGCATCATTGTAGGCGCATTGCGTCCGCCCCGCTCCTTTTGTATTTTGTCTATGCAGTGCAATATTATGCGCTCTTTTCTGGTGAGTCCGTCGCGAACGTCTGGCAGGTTTTTGTATTCTTCTTTTGACATCAGTGCGGATCAAATTAATTAAAGGGTTAGGGTTGATTGGAATTGCAAAAAAGGGGTTAGATAGAGGTGCCCCTTATTTTCCGGGTACCCCTAAAAGGGGATAATGCCCCAGAGAGGCGTCCAATGCAAAAGCGTAAAACTTATACCAAGGAATTTAAACTCGAAGCGGTTCGCCGCAATGTGCAATCGCTGGCGAACTTACGAATCTACGCTGCTTATCTTAGGGCTAATAGGTGGATGGCCGGGTGCATTAATCGTGCAACGCATGTTCCGGCATAAGAAGCGGAAGCGGAAATTACATATCGTATTTTGGTTAAGTGTCACGATAAATTGCGGGTTACTGGTGTGGCCTGCGGCGAAGCCGGGCGCGACGCTTTTCCGCCAATTCGCCCCTAGACTTTGAATGAATCCTAAAGCCAAAAGGGTTTGCAGGTTTTGAGTCGAGGGAAGTCGGCGACTGGCACGGAATCAGCAGATGTCACTTCACCCGCCGGATTTTAGGGCCGCCGACCCAGCAGGCCGCCTCGAAGGCTGGCAGGTCTTCGAGGGGCAATTGAGCGATACGCTCAACGCCGAATTTCTCCAGTACGGCGATGGTTGGCCGAATGCCATTTACCTGCGCATAGCGGGCGGCCGCTTGGGCGGCCCGGCGGTGTGGTTCGCTGCTTAATTCCACGCGCATTCTCCAGTCTGTATTGTAAGGCACCCGGCGCAGGGTGCCCATTCAACTTTACCTCCTTTCTTTATACCTCAGCGCGTCTCCAGTTGGTACGACGTTAATAATGCCTTCAGCTTGCCGTTGCTGTGGGCTCCGCAATAATATTGCCTGGACCAAAGAAAACCCAGCTGAAAGGGCGGATATTGCTATCTTAGAATGATTTCTGCACGGAGCCGGATCACCCGCCGATTGAAACTAAACAAAGGGCAATATGGACAGGATCGAACTGACCTATTTTGATCTCGACGGTTGGCGCGCCTAGCCAACCAGGATTGCCATGTAAATCGCCGGCGTAGAGTTTGAAGATTACCGTATTTCCTTCTCCGGGTTTAGTGAGATGCGTGCCTGCACAACCTCAATGCGGTGCCTATAGTTGAAATCAATGGTGTCGCATACACCCAAAGCAATGTCATGCATCGCTATTTCGGTAAGCTGGCCGGCCTTTACCAGTACGACCCATGTCAGGTCTTTCTATACGATAAGGTACTGGGAATTATGGAAAATGCGGTCTATGCCCTCAGTCGTACTCTGAGCCTGTTGGGAACAGACCAGGTTGCCGACACTCTGATGTCGCACTTCAATCAAGGGCGCAGCAGCGCAGTTCGTTGAGTCATTGCCGAGTCCCTGGTAACGTAGACGGCGCCATCTGTTCCGCGATGGCGTCGAATAGGGCCGCGGTTCGAGGGGAACCCGACGAGAACATCCGATACAACATGGCGCGCTTTCTGTGCGCTAATCTGGATGAATTTCCAGAGAACAGGCCGGTCCTGCAGGATCTTCTGCGCACCGAACAATCGAAGCGGATTCGCCAGAGCGTTGCGAATATGCTATCCGCGCTTAGGCGGGCGCCGCAGTAAAACCGAGACCTGACCATGAAGTCATTCGCCGCACTATACGACCGGGCTGTCAAGCGCAAGGGCGGGGTCAAGGCCCTCGAGGCCCTGCTGCCCACGCCCCTGACTAAGGCCAAACTGGCGAAAATTCCCGACGACCGCTGGCTTTCGATGATGAGCAAGTGCGTGTTCCATGCCGGTTTTAACTGGCAGGTGGTGGAGAAAAAATGGCCCGACATCGAAGCAACCTTCGCCGGTTTTCATCCGCAACGCTGGACGTTCATGTCCGACGATGATCTGGAGCGCTTACTCAGGGACAAGCGCATCATCCGCCATGCCACCAAGGTCCTCGCCGTACGTGACAACGCCACCTTTCTCTGCGATCTGGCCGAGGAGTACGGCAGCGCGGCGCGCTTTTTTGCCGACTGGCCCGCTGAGGACTACGCCGGTCTGTTGTTGCTATTGAAAAAACGCGCCGCCCGTTTGGGCGGCACCTCTGCACAGTACTTCCTGCGCTCCATGGGCAAGGACTCGTTCATCCTTAGCCGCGACGTGGTCATCGCTCTGCTGCGCGAAGGCGTGGTCAGCAACGATCCCAAATCACAACGCGACCTGAAATTGGTGCAAGCGGCATTCAACCACTGGCAGCAGGAGAGCGGTCGTCCCCTGACCCAGATCAGTAAGATACTGGCGTTCACGGTTGGCGCGTAATAAATTCCCGGGTGCTGCCCGCTGCGTTGCAAAACCGAGGTCAGGGAATGATATTTGCTACTATAGGAAAGTATTTCTTTTGGCCCGGGGGGGTGTGATCAGGCTTACGGCCGGGTCCGACGGTCTGGGCACTGAACAAGATTCGTATTAGGAGCACCAATAATATGGCAGGAAATGTTGATAATCTAACTATGCAAGATTTCAAGGTCGGGGGACGGCTTGGCTTGCGTGACAGCGACATAACAGCGTTCGGGAAGGGTACTGTACGTGTCGAAACGCTACCGGTCGGATTCCGGCTTTTCAAGTTGACCAAGGGCGATGCAGCGGCGCATGCCAAGTACGGCGTGACTCCCTGGTGGTCGCCGGTGAAACCTTTTAAAGAGGATTATGAAGGGGCTTTAGGCCGTTACCAACAGGCCAAGCTCAATAAGATCGACATGAGCGCAATGGTCCGTTACATGTCTGCGGTTAGCATAGACTGGAATGCTCTCGACAACTATATTGAAATTGAAACGAAGGTAGAAATCAGCGCATTTTGGGGCACTTTCGCACCTCAGATGAAGTGGGCGGACAGTCGAAAAAGTAATCTCCATCGGGAAATGAGCACTGCAAGAACCGCTATGGCAAGTCGCGGCATGGGTATAAAGGATGCTGTCTTGCCGGATCATCTGGGCGCATTAGAGGCATGGCAATTTTACATTCCCAAGCTCAAGGATGAGCATATCAAACGGAACTCGACCATCAATGCCCACGACATGGTCGCGCTCGGAATGTACTTTGGGCTTGTATAATATAAACGATGTGGAGCGGGGAAGCCTGCCAGCTTTGCACAGATAGTCAGCGCTATTTCAAGGGCAGATAAACATCGGTAAGCAGTTCATGCTCCAGGGTTTCCGGCATCAGATTCAGGTAGTGAAAGAACAGAGGATAGTCACGAAGTTCTTCACCGCTGTGAGGTAACCATTCCCGATATAGGTAGTAGGCGCTTTCACCAATCCTGTCGTGAGAGCCGAGGTGACGAACCACGGCACAGCGGCCGCCGGGGATTACCTTGTTTATCACCCCTTGCGGGTTGTCCGCCACGGGCGCTGTCACTGAGCCACATATGTCGAACCTGAAGTGCTCCGGGTCCGTCGTATCCGGGTCATCATAGGCAATGCCGAAGGTCTTGCTGGTTATGACCGGGGAGAGTACGCTTGTTTTTCGCCACTCGATAAACACTCTTGTGGAATCGTTCACCAGTTCGGGTGCGCCACGATGTTCCAGTGCTGCGATCAGGGTCTCTTCAAAATCGATGATATTGACTTGCATATGCCGTTTCCTCTTTCTTGTCGGGGCTCGATACCGCTCGTTCCAGGGTTTCCACGCAGGATGTTTCTTGAATTGGAAGGGGGTCTGCCCGAAAGTGTTCTTGAACGCGCGGGAAAACGACTCCGGATTTTCGAAACCGGTCGCCAGTGCGATGTCGATGATCCGGCTATGCCCGTTGAAGACGAGCCGGTAACAAGCCCGTCTGAGCCTCATCATCTGCACGTATCTGAAAACAGTGACCCCGGCGTACTCGCAAAACTGCCGATGGAAGTGGAATTTCGAAAAATTCGCAACCCGGCTCAGGCAAGCGGCCGATAGCTCCTCGTCAAGATGTTTATCGATGTAATCGAACACCTGATTGAATCTCTCCGCGTAGGCACTGATTGTTGACCCGCTCATCATACCTCCTGGACCGGGATAACTATGCCTTGTCGCGCAGTTCGTGTCCTGACCGAAATTGCTATCCCGGGCCAATGGATACCGGATCCAAGTTGGCAGTTTTCCTACGGCGGTTTGTTGCCATAAATAAAAACTTGACAGCCCGTGTTGCGCCACGCAAACTCAAACCACTATGAACAACTTTGTATTTAAGCCGGTACACGTCATGATTCGCCGCTGTGTGAAAGCACTGGGGTGCGATGCTGTGCGGCCGAGGAAAGCAAAGATGTAATAGCTAAACCGAGCAAAACCGATTTCCTAAGGCCGCAGATAGCAATGATCTGCGGCCTTTTCGTTATGGGTGCCGAGAAATGAAAGGAGATAGTTGTGTCCGTCCCACTGGCCTTTTTGGCCACAATACTGATCTGGTCCACCACACCCCTGGCCATCAAATGGAGCAGTGCCGGCCCCGGCTTTATGTTTGCCGTAACCGCACGCATGACGATCGGTGTGCTAGGTTGTCTGCTGCTGCTGTTTCTGGTGCGCGGCAGGCTCTACTGGCATAAAGCAGCGGTGACTACCTATCTGGCGGCCGGCCTGGGTATTTACGGGGCGATGAGTTGTGTCTACTGGGGAGCGCAGTTTATCCCTTCCGGTCAAGTGTCGGTGATCTTCGGCCTGACGCCCTTAATAACGGGATTAATGGCCAGTTACTGGCTGGGTGAGCAGGCCCTGACGCCCATACGCCTGCTGGGTCTTGCCAGTGCCCTGTCCGGTTTGGTGCTGATCTTCGGTAACGGCATCCATGCCGGGCTTATGGCGATGTTCGGGATGCTGTCGGTGTTTGTGGCGGTAGTTCTGCATTCGCTCAGTACGGTCTGGGTCAAGCGCATCGGTGCCGACCTGCCAGTGATGACGGTGACCACGGGCGGCCTGGTGACTGCCTTACCTTTTTATCTGGTTACCTGGGGCTTGGTCGATGGCAGCTTACCGGAAACGATTCCCGACAAGGCGTTGGCTTCGATCGTCTATTTGGGATTGTTCGGTTCGGTGATGGGCTTTATCCTATTCTACTATGTGCTCAAGCATGTCGAGGCCAGCCGGGTAGGATTGATTCCGTTGGTGACCCCAGTGTCGGCCATGGCTGTCGGTTCGCTGCTGAATGGTGAGGCGATCCCCACTATTGTGTGGAGCGGGACCGGTTTGATCTTGCTGGGTATGTCGGTATATCAATGGGGGCATCTGCTGCTTCGGAGACGCCGTCCGGCTGTAGCTATGCAGGAGGATTAGGGCTGGTTACTGCGGTGCTAGTGGTCTTCAACAGAGTCCTTGGCAAGAAGAGGGGTCGCCGACAACTAAGATTGACTATCATTTGTTAGCAGTCCATTTTCTAAATGGAAGCACTGAGGGGTGAAGAAGAATATTTTTTCACTTGTGGCTCTTCTTGGGCTAAGGACGCACGACGTCGGAGCAGCGGAAAGTGGGAATTTAATATGGTGCCGGTATCGCTTCTTTATACGGTGGTATAGGCCCAACCTGGGCTTGGAAGAAAAGGCTGTCTCAAGGATATTGGCGCCGGAGTCGCCGGTATAGGCTACTCCAATAACTCGGGATGGATTCTACCTTGCGGCATTGGGACGGGCTGGATATGAACTGGCTTCGGACTTTATGTGGGACCAGTCGGAGTTGATAACGTAAACGATGACTAGGCTAGATACGATCTAGGCTTTACTTATGCCTGCTTCCTGCAGGGGCTTCGCGTTAGCGGCGAGAATATCGGTGCTACGCCTACGATAGGTGAAGAGCACGGTGATATCAAAGGCGTTTGGTTCATAAATGTGGGTTATCAGTTCTAACAGTTAATGCTTGAGACAATATAGCATCCCTATGACAGCTTGTCCCTGTTCTCTACGTAATATGACTTCCTGTTCGTGGAGCTTTTCAAACTGATGTTGCGCGGCAATTTTATCGATATATTTGGGTGAATGCTGAAATCTTCCTGTAGACATCAGAGATATATTTTTGTTCTCGCTTTTTTCGACGGTAAAAATAAACGTACCGCCGACAGATAGCCATTTATTGACATTCTCGAAAACCGGCGAGAGCTGGCCTTGATAGTTTAAGGCATCGGCGGCCATTATCAGAGAATAATCATTATCAATAGAGGCGTCGGTTGCTGTGAAATCTGCCTGCACTAATTGTGAGTAGATGCCGCGTACTTTGGCTTTGGCAAGCATTTTTTCCGATATATCCAGGCCATCAATAGTCCCTACCACTGCTTGCAAGCGCTCGGCAACTAGTCCGGTGCCGCAGCCGATATCCAGAAGCTTCACAGTATTCAACAGGATTATATGTTCATTCAGGAATGACTCTATCAGTTGCGGGACGCAATACTCCAGTTGATCGGTGAGATGATCCTCGAAATAGTCGGCGTAGTTATCGAAATGCTTCTGGATAAGCGCAGAAGGCATGCGATCCGGCAGCTCGGCATCGCCGGTTTTGGCCAATAAATAATTGACTATATCCGTCAAGGCCGGTTCATTAACGCCGTATTGACTGGCTTCTACCTCAAACAGTCTGCGGCGGTATTGTCGCGCCTGATCCTGTCGGCCGGCTATCTGATAAAGATAAGCGAGACCTTGCAGCGCCGATCTGTTTTCCGGTTCCTGACGCAGCAGCTCCATGTAAGCTTCAATGGCCGCGCTCTTATCTCCACGAGGGTTTACCAGTTGCGACCAATGAAAAGACGCCGGTGTATGTCCGTAGGCAAATCCGGCACTGGCCAAGGACTGCCGGCATGCAACTTCCGCTTGTGATCCCGACTCCGTCAAGTTGTTTCCGTGCTCGCGAATCATGGCAGGTACTCATTTATACATTTGTGCTCGATCAGGAATATTAACCTATAATTAAAGGCGGGGCGATGGATGCTGGGCCTCCTGGGGGAATTGAAGAAATGGGTCGGAGTAAAATGCTTCCGCATATTCGAGTCGATGAAAGTCAATTCAGTTACCTTTCCCCTTTGCTGTTCCTGAAGATCAAGTCTCGATTATTATTAATGGCACCAGCATCTCATCTTCGCTCAAGCCGCCATGTGTGCCGATGTGATAGAAGTGCTTTTCATTGGGGAGGGTATCCATGATGGTGTAGTTTTCATTCATTTCCAGTACGAAGTCGCCGATGCGGCTATGCAAATCGGGGTGTGCCGATCCTAGACCATAATAGTGCTGTTCGAGTAGCTGTCTGCTTGGGTGTACAGTAATTTGCTCGGCGAGATTGTTCGCCAGGTAATTGATGAAGTCGGTATGCCGGTCGGGTTTCACGTAACAATACGCCATGCGGCGTTCCCCGGACAGCGGCATGCTTAACATGCGCTGTAGCTCTGGGTGATGTTCCAGTTCTATGCAATAGCTTGGGCCGGAATCGATGATGCCATGGTCGGCCGTCGCGATAACCAGGGTGTTAGTACCTTTGATATCTTCAATTAATCTGCTGAATGCTTCATCTATTTCATAAAAGTGGTCGGCGACGTCTTTGCTGCCTACCCCTTTTTCATGCGCCATGCCGTCGAATTGCGGCCAATAGGTATAGATGTATTTTTTGCTCGGGCCGGACGTGATGATGTCGCGGGTAAGGTCAAAACACTCGGTTAGGTTTTTATAGGGTGTGATCCTGGCTTTGCCGCGATGCGCCAGGCTGTAGTCAGAGTAGGCGATGTTGCGGGGCGTAACGATATGGCAGTCCACATCCAGGAGGTCGAATACTGGCACGTGCCCATATAAGGTAGGAACATCAATATTGAGTTCCGCCAACGAAGTGTCGCCAAGTCGCGGCTTGACCGGGAGTACCGTCAGAATACTCCCCAATTCCTGGAAATAGGTAAACCAGCCGGTCAGGCCATGTTGCTGTGGCGCCAGACCGGTCATGAACGTAGTAATCGCCGTGGCGGTTGTTGAGGGGAACACGGTTGTGAGTCTGCTGTGTAAATAACTGTGCAAGACGCTGTGTGGTGCGTTATTAGTCAGATAGTTATATCCCAGCCCGTCGATGACCAATAGCACAATATTGCTTGCGCGCAGAAGACGTTCGCTGTCTAATGCGTTTAATGCTGAGTGTCGATTGGAGTGATGCCCCAGTTCCTGCAGAATGGAGTTCATCAGGTTGACGATGCTGGAATTTAGGTAATCTGGCTTGAGCATGTTGTCGAGTATCTGAAATTCATTGCTACGTGGCAAGTGGTGGACATTTCCGGTATTTGCTAGGTGCATAAGATCGGTCTGCCTGGGAGGGCATAATGATGTAATCCACAGGGCGATCGACGGATGCCCTATGCTGGAAGAAGGCAGGCCTTTGGGGAAGACCGACGATAAAAACGCGCTATATAATGATATGTGTTTGTCACCACCCTATTCTTTGCAGGTCAAATGCCGCGATGTAATGCGGTTCGCTGTTACCTTTATGGTGTTGTTGACGGTTTCGACGCCAGTCGGTGCCGTATCCATGGCCTGGGATGGGAATACAGCGCTACACGATATCGAATTTAGGCCTGAGAATTTCCTCGATATCAACTCCTATCAGTTCAGGCCGTCGGAAGATATTCGCTGGTACGATGTGGAAAACGGCTGGCGGGTTACCGGTGGCAGCCTGGAGAGTAATCGCGCCTACTTGTATTCGGATATTCGTCTCAAACGATCGATCACGCCTAATTTCAGTGCGCGCCTGAGCTGGAGCGATGAAGAACTTTACGCGCCACGGGATCCCGAGCGGCCGTTGCTGGAATTGGAGCTGCAACCTACTGTTTGGCCGCTGTCCCTATCACTTCTGGGCGCGCCCGCCTATGCCAAGAGCGAGGCGGAGCTGGGATTGGCCGTGTCGATGGGCATGAGACCATGGAACTACGTGCGCGTGGCCTGGCTCAAGGCAGACTATTACTACAACGGTAAGAATGAATTCGACAATTCCTATTATCGGCACGCGCCGAGTCAATTCGCCGTGGAAGCTGCGTACAAGTGGGGCGAACGCAACAAGCTGCGGCTTGTTTGGTATGACAATAAGCCTCAGGCGTTCGTGCTCGATAATCAGGTTTCCGTATTCGCTTACCGCAATCGCAATTTCCAAGGTTCATTCGATTATCAGTGGGATAGCTCGCAAACTTTCGGTATTAGCGTGCGCGGTTTCGACACCAGGCAGAGCCGGGACGATGGCGGTGTGCTGCGGGCGCAGGATATCCGTTACCATGCGGTCAATGCGTATCGGATTCGTACTATGCGACGGGGCAGGGAGTGGACGCTGGGGATCAGGTACGATGATTTCCGCAATCGGGAACACACCTCGTCGGACCTGGGCCAGGACTTTGATTTCCTTTTCAATACAACACAAGCGTATAGCGACTATTACCTGCCATTTTTACCCCATCAGGCTTGGGATCTGGGGCTGTATCTTGGTGATGCTCGCAAACAGCGGAAATACCCGGATGCCTCCATCTCTGATTGGTGGCAAGGCTATTTTGAAGCAATGTTGCGCACCGGTTGGGATATATTTTCCATCGATAATGTTACCACCTTGAGTCTGGCCGTATCGTGGAATCTCGATGACCTGATCCATGATTCATTCGATGGGGGCTCGGTGTGGTTTCGCACGCAATTCTAAGTGCAGCGGATTGCCCGGATTAATCTCAGGAAGGATATGGAGCAGGCTGTATTTGCAGACAGGCGTGCTTAATGCGGCTTGTCCTGTTCAAATTGCGTGGCGCCGTCAGGGGATTGGATCGCCACTGTTTCTACGCTGCGGCCGCGCATGATTACGCTTCCCCGCAGGCGTTGAGTGCCGTCAAGGGTATATTCGAAGCGGTAGGTGCGTCGCCACACGGCGCGGCCGTCGGTGTTGCGCGCCACACCCAGGCGGCGCAGGGCGACGGTCTCGTCCAGTAATTGCATATTGATTCGTTGGCAGGAAAGGGCGCAGGCCCGCAGCGCATGTTCCCGCGCACGCAGGCTATCCGCCCAGAACCATACCAGTAATCCTAGAGAGAGTAGTGCGAGCAGTATTCCGATGTTGTTCATGGCGTATTCAGCCTGTGGAAAGCTTGTATCTCACTGTCTCCTTGGGTGGGAGGAGATAGCGACGCTAATTCGATTTCCGCATTATAATTGCTAGTGATCATGCCTCGCGCTCGGCGGCGTCCAGTGCCTCGCTGGCCTTCAGCCATTGCGTTTCCGCAGCTGCCAGGCCTTTTACGACCTGGGTCTGCTCGTTCAATAGGGCTCGCAACTTTTCTTTGTGCTGGTCTTCGTAAATAGCGGGGTCGGCCAGTTGTTGTTGCAGCGTGTCCCGCTGCGATTCCAATTCGATAATGGTGGTCTCCCAGCGCTCAAGCGCGGCTTTGAGCGGGGTGAGGCGCTGGCGGCGTTCCGCTTCGTCGCGGCGTTTGGCCTTGCGTGCTTCGGCGCTGTGCTCGCTGCTGCTGCGTGCCTCTTTTTCGGTCAGTGGCTCGTGTTGGGCGATCCAGCGGCGATAGTCTTCCAGATCGCCGTCGAAGGCTGCAGCGCGTCCGTCGCTTACCAGCACAAAGCTGTCACATACTGTGCGCAGCAGATGACGATCATGTGACACCAGCACCAGAGCCCCCTGATATTCCTGCAGCGCCATGTCGAGGGCGTGGCGCATCTCCAGGTCGAGGTGGTTGGTGGGCTCGTCCAACAAAAGGAGATTGGGTCGTTGATAGACCAGCAGTGCCAATACCAGACGTGCCTTTTCGCCGCCGGAGAAGGGGGCGACTGGAGCGAAGGCGTCGTCGCCTATGAAACCGAAGCTGGCCAGGAAATCGCGTAGCGATTGCTCGCCGGCCTTGGGGTCAAGGCGCAACAGATGTTGCAGCGGAGTGTCCTGGGGGCGGAGCTGCTCCAATTGATGTTGGGCGAAATAGCCGATGCGCAGGCCGGCGGCTTCGCTGCGTTTGCCGGCGAGGGGCGTCAGCTCGCCGGCAAGGAGTTTGATGAGCGTGGATTTACCGGCGCCGTTGGGACCCAGCAAGCCCAGGCGTTCGCCGGGGACGAGATCGCGGTCGACAGCGCTGATGATGGTACGTCCGTCGTAACCCGCCGCCACACATTCCAGGCGCAACAGCGGATGAGGTAATTGTTCCGGGATGCGGAAGCTGAAAGTAAACGGTGAGTCCACATGGGCCGGGGCGATGAGTTCCATGCGCTCCAAGGCCTTGAGGCGGCTCTGGGCCTGACGCGCCTTGGTGGCCTGGGCGCGGAAGCGGTCGACGAAGTTGCGCATATGGGCGACCTCGCGCTGCTGCTTTTCATAGGCCGCTTGCTGGCTCGCTAATTGTTCGGCGCGGCGGCGTTCGAAGGCTGAGTAATTGCCACTATAGAGTTTTAATTCTTGATGGGCGACATGCAGGATGTTGCTTGTAACTGCGTCGAGAAAATCGCGATCGTGAGAGATGAGTAATAAAGTGC
>Ga0210086_1000943_pt1 | contig 15615 bp, 17 predicted proteins | sample China_Galinas_PW_3_FD_184867 | JGI IMG/M metagenome (GOLD analysis project Ga0210086, IMG submission 184867) | Wetland microbial communities from San Francisco Bay, California, USA, that impact long-term carbon sequestration - China_Galinas_PWB_D2... | ecosystem: Environmental > Aquatic > Marine... | reverse complement strand
CAGGGTCAAAGTGCGACCCCGCTCACGACCCCCGAATGCGCGAAGATTATCATCTGGAAGTTCGGCTACTGAAAGGAAAAAGGTGTTTCAAATGAACAAGGAAAAAATACTAGAAGTATTGCAAATGATTGCGGATGACCAAAAAAACGATGCCGCAAATTTTGATGGACAGCCATTTAACGGGCGGGTGGTAGCTGAGCGCTTTGGTAATCAAGGTGCTGCTATTGCCGCATTGGCTATGATCATAAAGGAAGATTTGCTATCACGGGACGCCGAACAACGCGTGCACGCCGACGAAGGGAGTCGTCCCGTCAAATGATGTTACTCGTTTCACTGCCCCCCTTGACAACTAAATAGATTTACACTAATATACTTGACATAGAAGCGTGACTTCAAGAGTGAAAAACTCGGAGTCGCGCTTTTTATGTATCCTCAAATCTCATTCGCAAGCAATAGATTATTTTCAACCTTCAGGGAAGTCCAGAAGGACGGCAAAACCTGGATGATTGTCAATGGGGTTCCTCTGGTTCAAGGTGTTCTAAATGGTCGCTTTGTTCCAGTGGAGGAATTTGGCGCATTTGCGAATGACTGGAATGATGTTCCCGTCGTAATGAGACATCCAAAGCGTAATGGGGGTAGTGCAAAAGTACCATCTTCAGATGTTCCCGTAGTAGGTCGATTTTATAATGCCTCCATAGACCAAAAAGCCAACCGCCTTATTGGAGAATTTTGGTTGGACAAGGCCATGATTGAAAATATCGAGGGCGGCGAGGATTTTCTGTCCATGATTGGCAATAACCAGCCGATTGAGGTCTCAACAGGATATTGGTCTGAGAGCGTCCCTGAAAATGGAAATTGGAATGGAAAGCAATACAATGTTCGGGACAGGAACATCCACCCTGATCATATCGCCCTTCTCCCTGATGAGGCGGGGGCTTGCTCTGTAAAAGATGGGTGTGGACTAAACCGTAATCAGGTGAAAATATGTCAGAACTGTGAGTATTCCATGGCCAATAAACAGAATGCTGTCAACGGCTCTTATGAAAAATTCATATCCGATTTACACGACTCGTTTTATGCCCTCATGCGAGAGCGTGAGAAACGGGCGGCTAACCCTGCTCCGGTCCCTGCAATCGGAGATTTTTTCATTGTTGATGTCTTTGACGATTATGTGATCGCTAAAGAAGGGAATCAGCTTTGGAAGATCGAGTACACCCAGGACGAGACCCGCTTCTATTTTGCCGATGATCGGGAATGGACTCCCGTGAAGAAAGTAGAGCGGTATATCGAAGAAGTTGCCCCTCAGAACATGGAACAGAATGTCACAGGCTCCCTGCCTGCGGAGGGGAAGAAAATCTACGAGGCTGTTTACAAGCAATACAAGGATAAGGGACTCTCTGACGGGGAGGCCGCGAAACGTGCCTGGGGCGCTGTGAAAAACGCAGGATGGTACCAGGATAAAGACGGCCAATGGAAGAAGAAAACCAAGAAAAATTCCAGCGAATCGGATGATTTGCTGTTTGAATTATTTGCGACTTATTCAATTCTAAAATCGTGAAAGGAGAAGTAGTTATGTCCGCAGATAAAAACGCTTTTGCTCGACTCGGTGAATTCCTCGGTTTCAAGATCAATGAGGATGACATCGTTGAAATGGAGCAAAACCAGTACGACATGGCGAAGCCCGATAATTGGGCCGACATGAGCGAAGAGGAACAGGCCAAATGGAAGAAGGAACACATGGTCAAGAACGAAAAGACCCCCGAACCTGAACCCAAGAAACCCACTCCCATCAAGGCCAATCAGGACGATGGGCCTGAGGATGACAAGCCTGAGGATGACAAGCCATTGACCCCTGAAAACCTGATGCAACTCAATTCTCTGATTGAGGAAATGGGCGGTTTCGAGGCCTTCAAAGGTCTGCTCTACGGTTCTGTCCAGGCCGTCGAGGTCATGCAAAACCAGGAGAAGCAGGAGCGCAAAAACGTTATCGCTCAGTTGGTTGCGAACTCTGCCGGGACTCTGACGGAGGCCGATCTGAAAGACCTGGACCTTGCCGCCCTCAACGTCATGTCAAAGGCCATTGTGCCTCAGCATATCAGTTACGCTGGTTTAGGTGGACAGTCATTCCAGGCTAATGAGAAAGATAATTTTGCCGTAATGCCTGACATCTTCGCAGCCGAAACTTGGAAGGAGTAATCAAATGATGGCTAAAACCAACCCATCCACTATCAACCTGAAAAGCGTTGGTACTCCCCATTACGCAAATATTCCCCTGGCTCCCCTGGACGCTTGTGGAAATGGAGCCATTACCCCCGGTATGTTGCTCGAAACCGTAAGCGGCGAGGTTCGCCCTCACTCTACCCTGGGTGGGGATGTCGTTCCTCGAATGTTCGCAGTCGAGGGCGAGAACCCCGATGCGACCTCTATCACCCTTGGCGATATTGATACCGATTACGATGACGATAACGGTACAGTCAAGGTATGGTATCCCCGCCCTGGCGATGTCGTGTATGCCCTGTTAGTTGCTGGCGCGAATATTGCAATTGACGGCCTGCTCCAATCGTCCAGTGACGGCCTCCTGATGGGATATTCCGCCGCTGCACAGAAACCGGAAAAGATCGTAGGCCGCGCTGTTGCTGCTGTTGACAATTCCGCTGGCACTTCGGCTGCCCGTATCAAAGTGGAGGTAATCTAATGTTACAACGACAAAATGTATCTGATGTCATGACGCTATTTGGGAAAGACGGTCTCAAAGCTACCCCGATCCTGCGTCCCCATGTGGGGATGCACCACAATGCCTTACTGCGTAAGGATGAGTGGCTGGAGCTTGACCGGGTCGTTCTGGAAACCGCCAAGACCGAACTCAACGGCGTACAGGACTTGATTTCCCGTGGGTTGACCAAGAAACTGGGCGGCCTGGGTAGTAAAGTAAGTGCCTATGAGCAGATCGGTGAAATGACTGCCGCCACAATCTCGATGTCGGTGGATATTCCAGGCGAGAAAGACCGCCTCGAATATACACAGGTCAACGTGCCAATCCCCGTAATCTTCAAGGATTTCATGTTCGACCTGCGCGACCTCTCAAGTGCGCGTCAGTCCGGCGATCCCCTGGAAACCGATCACGTCGCTGCTGCGACACGAGTGGTCACTGAGGGCATGGAAACTATGCTTTTCTCTGGCTCATCTGTCCAACTGGGCGGGTACACCATCCAGGGTTACACCAACAAGACCCAGCGCATTCAGACGACTGCTGCCGCCCTTGGTGGTGGCGACTGGGGTACGGCTGGCAATGCCTATAAGTGCATGACTGGCGCAATTACCGCTCTCCGCGCTGACGGCTTCCGTGGCCCATTCATGGTCTACGTGGCCTCAACCCAATACGGGCAGGCATTGAACCTGATCGATCCAACCGCTCACCTGTCCGAACTGGCTGTCATCAAGCAGAACATTCCTGAGATTATCGACGTGAAACCATCGTTCGAACTTACTGACGGTCAATTCGTGATGGTCCAGATGACATCAAATGTGGTTGATTTCGCAATCGGCATGTCCCTGGCCCCAATTTCGTGGGTTGAAATGGGCGGCATGATCACGGAATACCGTGTGATGACGGCTGTCGCTCCCCGCGTGAAACATGATGCCAATAGCAATTGTGGTGTCCTTCATGCAACTGGCAACTAATTCGACAATCTAGTTTTGACTTCTAGGAGAAGCAATGGCTACAAAAAAATATACCTATCGAGTAAAACCCGGTCATCGCTGGGGTCCGTTCCATGAGTACGGCCCCGGCAAGACCGTCGAATTGACTGTTGAAGAGGCCGAAGGCTTTTTGGATAGCCTTGAACTGGTCAAGGGTGATAATGCCCCTGACGAGGATCCTGCTGATGAAAGAGCCTATCTAAACACCCTGACCATTGGCAACCTCAAGAATTTCCCAGAATGGGAAAAGGTTGAACCTCCACGTCCCACTGCTAAGGCTGAGATCGTGGATGCCATTCTCGCAGTCCGCGAGGCTAAATGAGCTATGGGACTGCGGACGGAGTAGGAGCATTATCGAACCTGTATTCAGATAATGGCTCTTTCACCGCCTCGACCCGGCCAACGCTGACACAGGTCAATTCGTGGTTGAGTGACGTAAGTCAACTACTTGATACGGCCTTATCGGATGAAGGTTTTTCTACACCGGTCACAGATGCAGATATGACAGGAGAGATTGGCCTACTGGTCGAGGGCATTGTCGTGGAACTCGTGAACTATTCCCACAATGCCGGACGGTTTTTCACTGAGAAAGCCCTACGCGCTGGGATCAGTCCGTTTATGACCATCGACAATGAACTGCATGAATGGGTCAAGCGCAAGAGCGTTGGCCTGGAAAATCAGGGACTCGTCAAAGCCGAAACTGGACGAAACGTGGCCTCGTTCGATTTACTTTAGAACCTTACAAATCATGCCATTTCTTAGCATAAAGATAACCCCCCCGGCAAGATTGGTTGCAAAACGTTTTGAGAGATTGCGGAGAAAGATACCCGTTGTCTCTCGCAAGCGCCTGTACGATGCAGCCGTCTATATCCGAAGCCAAATGAAGCAAGAGGGCGATCCGGTTGTTTATCCTATCCGCTGGGATAGCGTCAAACAACGCAAAGCCTTCTTTGCCTCGGATGGATTTGGTCATGGAATCCCAACCAAACGGACGGGTGAGTATCAAAAGAACTGGCAGGTCATCAGGTCCGAGGATGAGAAGGGGTACGATGTTGGAAACCCCTTGGTTCATTCCAAATATATCGGCGGGACTGCGCGTAGTGTGAACCGTCAGTCTAGGATACACAAAGGACGCTGGCCGCTATTCAAAGAGGCGATTGAGAAAGCACTCTATAAATACCTCAGACCCAAAGCGATTGTCGAAGTGTTGAGGACGATTGCAAGGCATGAAGGCTTCAAGACAAAATGACAGATTATTACACCACAGTCGAAACTGGTCTGATTTCCCTGCTCCGCTCTGAGCTTGCAGATCCCTATTTCCCAAATGCGACCAAGCAGGTCATGGCCTCCGATGATACCGTTCTGGATAATGGTAATGATTATTATGCAATTGCCTACCCTGGAAATTTCCCGGTCACAGAGACCGCCAATCAGTTTCTTGAATATAGCTGGGAAGTCCAACTCGATGTGCTATCCCGTTGGAACACAACGGAAGCGGCGGCCTGGGCTGCCTTCAAACCTTACCGCAATGCCGTGATCAACCTGCTCAATCACACGTTGACGGGTAGGACGCTGGGAAAGACGAATTTCGTCCGAAATTCCCTGGCAAGCTCAGAGGCGCGACCCCGTTATATCCCTATGCGTGGTTCGAACCCTGATGACCCTACCTTTACGCATATCGGGCAGATTTTCATCGTGACTGTCAAACAGATCGTGCCAGGAGAATAAATGCAAAGAATACGAAGTATGACGATTTCAGAACTCAAAAAACTCCCGGAATGGGAGAAAGTTGAGTCTCCCAAACCCACGACCAAGGCCGGGATTATCAAGGCTATTACGAAGGTCAAGCGTGTTGAAAACGTCAATACCGTTGCCTGTCCTCTCCGGGGACATAGGCACAAACTCAAACTGGTAGAGCATTACGAACGCCCCGATTTATTGATTGCCTATTGTGAAAACCGGGAAGTGGTACAGATGCCAAACCCCGAATTCCATCCTCATCTTGAAGATCCTGAACCCAGGACGCAATTTTCCTATCAAATCCCGAACCCTGAATCTAAGGAGAGTTAATTATGCCCGCGATTACTACTGAACCCTATGTCTTTGTAGGTGCGCGTAACGCGATTATCTACGGACTGAATGCCTACAACCGCCCTGCCGGGACGGGCATGACGGCTTACACTGGTCTTGAGCTGTGGGGAGAAAAAGCCTACAACCTGACCATCCCCCCGGCTCGTCGTATTGCCCATCTTGGCAACGACCGTGTTATCAAGACACAGACTTTGCCCCCCACTGATGTTGCCAGTGGCGAACTCAATGTCGGTGCTACCGACCTGGATATTATTGCCCTGTTGACAGGCGGCACGATCTTGAGTGTGGCTAATATGCAGATGCTCCCCCATCTGTCCGACCTGCAAGGCTCTGAGCCGAATGTCGGCATGATTTTGTACCAGGCTGCAATCGCTAAGAGTGGAGCGCAACGCTGGCGCTTCCATATCATCCCCAGCACCAAAGCGATTGTTCGAGAGCCGGGCGCAGGTGCAGACCCCATTGACCTTGTATTCGACCTGACCCCTGACCCGGTAGATCAATACTTGTGGGGTATGGATTTAGCACCTCTGTCCGACCCCTCTGACCCCTATTCGGGCGTAAGCCCCTCGGGTGCATTGGAGGCTGGAATTTGGTCTGGTTTCTCTGCCTATCGCCCCAGGCTGGCCGCTTTTATCGCTGGCGCTGGCGAAGTCCTGTTTTCCTTCCCCGCCAATCTGCAAGCTGCTAACATCACGGATGTGGCAGTGTTTACCGTCCTGACAACTGGCACCCCGGTCCAGGAAGATGCCGCCGATTACACAGTCACGACCGCTGGCGTGACTTTCGACACGGCTCCCGCTACGACCTACGGCGCTGGCGTTGAAGTCCTGATCCTGTACCAGATCGCAGACTAAAGAAACCGGAGGACTAGCATGACTAGCAACGGACTGAAAACCAAAAAACTGAACCTATCAGGTAGGGAGATTGTCGTTAGCGAAGCGACCTACCTGATGGGTATCCAACGCGGAATTGCCATAAGCGAAGTCATGGAGAATCCCGATGATAGTGACATCATTCAGAATGTTCTCCTGAACGTCTATGTCAACCTGAAAGCCTGTTCTGAGGGTGACATTCCCACCCGTGATGAATTCCTGAATATGAGGGAGCCTGATGTGGAAGCCTGGATACGCGCCTCCCGTGACCTAAACCCGGAATGGTTCTGGTTCTTGACGGAGGCTGAAAAGGCACTCTCTCCCAGTGAGGATGTAAAAAAAAAGGGAAGAAGCGAACAAAATCTATCAGTCCCTCTTGAAGTCGGTTCCCAGTAGTCCAAAAAGTCGGAGTGATTTTCTTCCCGCGACTCTGCCGATCACCTATCAGGAGTTTGAAGAGGTCTACCCTACATGGGCCTTATGGAGAGCTTTAGACAGACGATTCCTCCCTACTGAACTCAGAAAGCAACCCGAAGGATTGATGGAAAAGATCGTTTTATTGGACAGCCTTTTTGAGACCATGCTAGGACAGGTAATGGAACAATACAGAGAGCAAAGCGATGGCTGATGATCTAAAGGTTTTACTTTCTATCCTACTTGATAAGGCCGCGCAACAAGGTGTAGAGCGCGGTCTTTCTGATATTGAGAAGAAACTAGAGGGGCTGGACAATGTAAAATTTGATGGGGAAAATCTGGATGCCTTGAATAAAAGGCTCTACCTGGTTGAGTCTGCCATGAAGGGAATCAACGATAAATACGAGGATCAAAAAAAGCAGGTCGCAGAACTCACCAGAGCCTCAACCTCCCTCCAACAAGTATTTCAGCCTCTTGCCGTAGCCGGGACTGCCCTCGTTGCCGGGATTGCCCTACAAGCGCGGAGTTATGTCAAGTTCGTGGAAAAGGCAGGCATACAGGGGGACGATACTGCAAAACGCTGGATTGCCGCAACCGCCAAAGTCAAAAACGCACAACTGAATTTGGGGGAAGAAGCAGCACGCGCTATCCTCCCGATTTACGAGAAAGCGGCTGAACTTGCAACCAAGGCGGCTGCTTTTGTAGACCGCAACCCCGATCTAGTCCGGGCAGCTCTTAACACCGGTCTTGTCGTTGCTACACTTGGAGCTGTAGGTACGGCGGTTGCAAAAGGCATAAAAATCTATGCCGATTTGAAATATCTCGCAGCCACGGCTGAGTTTGAGAATGCAATCCGCATATTTCAGACCAGCGTTCATAAATTATTATCTGGCTCTGTTCTGGGCGGTGGTGGAGGCGGGCTCGGAGGGGTTGGAAAAATCGGAACAGTTCTGTCTATTGCTACTCTTGCCGTAGGCGAAATTGTCCTTGCTACTACTGCCACTAATGCACTACTTGATTATGCTGGGGCCCCAAGACTTCAGGAAATGGCAAAGGCTGAAGGCGATTTTATCAAGGGCCTCAAAGATGTGTTTTCGGGAGATATAAAACTCAATGATTTAGCGGCTCAAGTTGTTGGTGTTGCTCAAGCGTCCGCAGATGCTAGAAAATCGGTTGATGACCTTTCGGGCTCTATTAATAATTTAGGAGATTCCAGTGGTTTGCGGGATTTCCAGAAAGAGGCTAATCTCGCGCAGGCGACTCAAGCGTTCATTTCCTACCGGAAGGAAGAAACGCAGGCCGAACAGAGATATTCAGCGCAACGCGCCTCGATTGTCTCTCAAGGATTGCAAGAGATCAACCAAATTGAAGCCAATTATCAGAAACAACGTTCCAACCTTGTTGCAGAATATCAAAAGTCCAGGGCGACCGCGATTGCCAGTTTTGAATTCCAACAGGCACAGGCCGAACAGCAATTCGCGCAACAGGAGGCGCAGGCTGTCCAGCAATTCAACCAGTCCAGGGCCGAGTCTCAAAAGGAATACAGAACAGAGGAGCGCAGGCGGCAACAAGACCACCAGCGTGAACTCCGCAAGTTGGCTGAAGAGCATAACGACCGTGTAAGAGACCTGACCGCCGCTCGTGACGCTTTGGGACTCGTGCGCGAACAGCGCGATTACCAGCGCAAAGTACGGGATGCCAATGAAGAATACAGTGTTGAAAGCAAACGCAGGAAACAGGACTTTCAGCGCAAACTCCAGGAGCAAGCCCAGCAATTCGCACAAGAACAGGCGAGGCGCAGGCAGGAATTCGAATTCAGGCAGAAACAAGCTGAAGAGCAATTCGCGTTCCAACAAGCACAAGCGGCGGCTCAATTTGAAGAGAGACTCAAACAACTGGCCGAGCAACACAGACTGGAACTCGAACAATCTAGGCGGCAAACTCAGGAACGTCTGCGAGACCTCCAGCTTCAATATAGACAGGAACAAGTTACCCGTCGCAATGCCTTCTACGACATTCTACGCGACTTGGACGCGAGCCTTTTGAACGAGGAGAACTTGAGATTGCAATATTATCAACGGATGCAGGATGACCTCTTGCGTTTCCTGGAGACCACCTCTAACCAGATCGGTGGGGCCGGGAGTAACTTACCTGGATACCAGCATGGAGGGTACACCCCAGGCGGGGCTATTCGGACCCATCCGGGCGAATACGTCCTGGACCCACAATCAACCAAGGCCATGGAGCAATTAGTTGGAGGCCGTTTGACGAGGCAATCCATCAAGTCTCTGACCAATAACCAGGCAACCACCGTACAACTTGCTTTCCCCGGTGGACTGATTACCAGGAAAGTTCTTGACGATGCTCTGGACGCGAATACCGCGAGACTTCTCAAACAACTGACAAGAGGACTGGCATGAGCGATCTCAACTCCCTGTACTATGCGATTGGCACAACGGTTGCCAACATGCAGACCCTTGACATCTTAGGGATAGTATCCCCTTTCCAGGATGCCTATGTCCCCTACACGGTAGAAGTCCCGGCGGCGGACATGCTCACCTATGGACATGGTTTTGCACAGACCGCTTTTCACTGGGGCTTTATCACTCAAGCGCAACGTGACACCTTGAAAACATTCTGCTCCGGGAAGTCTGCCACGGTCTTTATCCGAATATTAGATGACTCTTGGAGTTGGGTGTATTGCAAGGCTTCTATGATTTGGCAACCTGAGACCCCTCCCAGCAATGGTCTTATCCTGGACTTTTCAATCAACTTCCTCATTATTGAGAATTATGGAACATCGCCCCCATGAGTTTATCTTCCGCAATGCAGGCTCTACTCCGAACCGAGAAACAGTCAAGCAGGCTCTTTCTTGGTTTTTACACGCCTAAGACCGTTTTTGCCTGCCAGATCAACGATACTTTTGCAACCACCGACATGATACTCGAATTTGAGTATGATGGTGTTACCACAGGAGTCTACACGGATGTACTCCCCGACCAGGTTGTTTACATCGGCTCCGCTCCCGGATGGTACGACCTGGGGATAGGGCGCGTTCGCAAGGCGTTGGGAGCGACCACGTTCTATATTGGAGAGGTCTCTGACATTTCATTCGCAGACGATGTGTATGTCACGGTTGTGGATGCCATGGAGATCAATCCCCGTCATCCGATTATCAATTCCGAAGAGGTCTACATGGATGGGGACATCGATTATTCCGACCAACACGCGAACTTTGACCCTGTTCCTGTCATGGGCGGGAATGCAGTGCTGGATGTCGATACTTATCCGGTGTCCGTAGATTTCCCGGACGTTGCCAATTGCTATGTAGTAGATGGCTCAGGAATTGCCTCTACCTCCCTGAGTGCGACCGATGGAGTGGTAACGAATGGAACCACATCTAATCCTACCCTGACCGTTTCAAGCTATCCCACGAATGGATACATCCGGGTCGCACTTTTGGTCACGGCCTCGAATGGAGCAACGTTTACGGGTTATCGCTTTGTGCTTGTGTTTGACCCAGACCATCGACCGATTGAGGACTTTGTGCTTGAGAGTAATGAGGAGGACATGGAATCGGGAGGATCCTACGCCTCTATCACCCTCAACGACGAGAACGATTTTGATTCGGTTCGCAATCGTAGCCTTGCAATCCTGTTTTCAAGAGACTATTTTAACGGCTCTCAGGATGTGGTTGGAATGGAAACTGACCGCGAGAACATCTGGATTTCTGGATGGGTGTACAAGCAAACAGACCGGGATGACCCGGAATTCAACCCGCGCCAGATCGAGATTTACACGGCTGATCAGTGGATGAATAATATGTGGGCTTTTATCACTGGCGTGGAGATCATTGTTGGGACTCCAACTGCCTGGACGAACATCGCCTCCCTGACGCTGGACAAGGGACTCTGGCACTTCCTCCATTGGCGCACGACCGCAACCCGAATTATGGATGTCTATCTCACGGATGACTCGAAGTACACAGCCTCCTGTGAGTCTGCCGCCGGGAGTATCTGGCAACAGATCGTTGAAATGGCTGGAAATCAAATTATGGCCGTCCCATTCTGTGATAAACACAGTAGACTGTTCGTGAAAGTCCCTTTCAACCTCATCCCTGAAGCAGATCGGGCCGCGGTAGAAGATCCCGTAATGGACTTGGCAACCAGCGATTATATCCAATCCACTGAAATCGAGTGGGTAGTCCCCAGCGTGTCGCAGATCAATATGTCAGGCGTGACCGTGGACATATCCGGGAAGGGCTTTGCGCTATATTCTCTTTCCCCCGGTCATACTCCTTCTAGGCTTGGAAGCGTGGAGGTACGGGATAGACTGCTATTGGAAGATCAGAGTCAGGCGAACTCCCTGGCTGGCCTACTGTATGCCTATCGAAACAACCCCTACCCCGACATTCCTGTTACCTTGCTTGGAAATAATCGTGCCTTCAGCCTGGCTCCATACAGGACGGCTACCATCGACCTGTATGAATATTACGGAACGATCATCCCCACCTATATCGAGAGAACTTTCGACCACGAAAACGGGAAAGTGGAAATCTATATTTCCTTTGAGGCAGAGACGAGTGAGGCTATTTCTGTGAACGGGGACATCCCGCTGGGTGATGACACCCTGGACTTATCCAACCTGCCTCCCCTTCCGCCTCTCCCGCCTTTGCCAGACATCGCCCCAATTGGGGGTTTGATCGATGATGACCAGTTAAGTCTTGGCCCCAGCAAGGTTTTGATTCATACGACCGATTATGGCTTTATCTATTCCCTCAACTTCGATGAGGCCAGTCCGAACTGGCATTTCATGAATACCGGCCTAACGACCGACCAATACCAGAATTTGTCCGGGATGGTCAAGACAGCAAGTGGAGCGATATTTGCGGTGGTGGGAACATCAGCGACTGGCCGTGGGAAAGGAACTGATTTGGTTTGGTGCGAGGGGCTGGGTGGGGTTTGGTCTGTTTTGCATACACAATTATCGGGTGGGATTGTCGGACTTGGAAAGAACCCGGACGCTTCCGAAACGATCATTATGGTAGATGGGAGTGCCGGGGCTATGCGCTCATTTATCGGGAACCGGAGCGGAGTAACCCAGGTTGCGACCGGAATAGATTGGGACATTTATTGGGGTGATCTGATCTGGCTTGGCGATGGATGGATTGCACAACACGCAGAGGATAATATTTTTGCAAGTCAGGCATGGTCATCGTTTGATGGAGATGGAAATGTTCTTGTCAATACAGATAATCCAGATACTGGTCAGGCTTATGGTGCTAGCGCGCATCACGCATGTGGCGGCGGCGGGTATATTTATGCCTGGAATAATGATGCAAGATACTTGAGAACCTACACTGATTTGACCACTGACGACTCTGACACTACAATGCCCAACGTTGGCAGTCTTGGGGTGTCTGCAAAAGATGTAATTACATGCTCACCATCTGGTCAATATTTGATGGGTGGAAAATCTACCGTGATCGGGCAGCGATCCAGCGACTTTGGCGTGACCTGGGGGAATGTGGGTGCGACACTTGGGATTGGATATGATGTGTGGGAGAACTGCGACGCTGATCTGGCGTTTATCGCCGGTACTGCGCAATCCGTAAAATACACTGGTGATTGGGGCACAACCTGGATGGATAAGTCTGGCGACCTGGCAACTTTGGCCTCCCTGTGTGACCCTGATTCTATTTTATTCTATGCGTGGTAATTATGCCTAAAGAGACCAGAAACATCAGACGCAACATTCGCAAAAGGGTACAGGAAGAAATCAAGCCCTTTGAATTCCCGGCTATTCTAGGGAATCGTTATGGGGTTGTCCTGACGGGTGTCCCTAGTATTGTTTATATCACTACCTGGCAGGGACAGACGATCTCAGTCCTGAATAAACGGGTCCCGAATGACTGGGGTCGTCCGGTCAAGGTCGGATATGACAAGGCCGAACCGGGGGTTCTTCAAGTCCTGGCCGCTCGGAATGTATTCGGGAAAGAGGACTTACGTCCCGATGTCCCCGAACATGCCAGTACCCACGACTACGGCGGAGGTGACACGGATTTCGTGCGTGCCTCTCGCTTTATGTACCTGCTCGTCTTGCCATACAGCGGATTCACGGTGCAGGTCTTTGGGGGCGCAGTTGTCATGCTGGATGGTACCATTGCGATTGTTCAGAACCAGACTCTTGACTTGAGTAGCTACCAACCTGCCACGGGCGCGTTATGGGCCTTGATAGAAGTGGATAGCGACGGGAGCCTATCTGTGACCACGGGCTCAACGGTAGCACAGAAAGGCGCCCTGACCGTTGCAGACATCCCGACCACGACGCAAATGGCGATTTGTGCAATCAAATTATACTCGTCACAGACCTCTATTCAACGGAGTCCAACGGGTGTGAATGATTTTATTGACCTGCGTTTTTCAACCATATTAGGGATTTTCAGCGAAAATCTGATTTTGGCCCCTGATGTTATTGCCAATATCCCCTCTGCGGGCGTTCCCGGAAGATGGTTTTTTGCCACTGATGAAGGCTTGATGTATCGGGACAATGGCTCTACATGGGTATCCATGAAACCGGATGCTGACAATGTAACGTTTTCTCCGTCCTACCTTGCTGATTATTGGAAAGGCTATTTAACCGACCCTGATACTGTTGCTACTGCATTGGATGAACTTGTCGAGCGGTTGACAATTGTAGAATCTGCCAGTGCGGGGGATGCTTCAGCAGTTTCCTACACCCCTGATCTTCTTGCTGATTGGGATTATCTGACCGACCCCGGCAATGTGGATATGGCCTTAGACCAACTTGCTGCCAGAGTTACGGATACAGAAGCGGCCAGTGGCAGCAGCGGTGGGGCATATCAGCGTGTATTGACCAGTAATTTGTCACTCGTTGATGGAGAATGTCTCGTATTGACAGGTTACCTTGATCTTGATAACTACATCCTTACTTTGGATGGAGATTCTAGACTGGAGATTTTATGAGTGAAATAGTTCTCACCCCACAGGCTGCACCATCAGGTGTAACCGGAAAACTGATCTTGCACATCTTGACTGGAGGCCAGATTATCCAACTCATTCGACAAGATGATAGCGAGATTAGACTTGCGCGTTTGTTCGTATCTAGTTCTGATCCAACTGTCGATGATGATGTGGATTTGGGATATATCGAGGGCGACATCTGGTTGAACACTACTACCCCTGCAATCTATATATGTGCTGACAATTCAGATGGAGCAGCGGATTGGCAAGATTTGTTGGCAACTAGTGGCATCTCGGATGGAGATAAAGGCGACATTACTGTCTCTGGTTCGGGCACAACCTGGACAATTGATGCTGGAGTAGTGTCCCTTGCCAAGCTGGTTTCTGCCACAGCACAATACAAATTGCTTGGTCGTGTTTCTGCTGGATCAGGCAGCTTTGAGGAAATTTCGGGTAGTGCAAATGTATTCAGCTTTTTGCAAGCCTCAAACTATGCTGCCATGCGAACGCTCTTAAGTCTTGTTCCTGGAACGGACATTCAAGCAGTTCTGGCAGAAGGCGCATTCGTTGACGGCGATAAAACAAAACTCGACGGCATAGAAACCGCCGCAGATGTAACGGATGCAACCAACGTAGATGCCGCCGGCGCAGTCATGGAAGCAGATTACGATGCCAACACCGTCTTAGCTGCCGATGCCGACAACACCCCAGCGGCGTTGACCGTGGCTGAACAGACCGTAGTAGGCAGGATCACGGGCGGGAATATAGATGCATTGACTGTAGCAGAGCTTGCGACACTCTCGCTCTCTGCTGCTTTGCCTGAAAACACTGCCGTTATTTTGGATGCGGCATTATCAGCCGATGGAAAATATTCAGGTATTGTAGAGGCTGGAACAGCCGGAGCGACGCTTGCCTTTGGCGATCTGGTTTATTTGGCTGTGGCTGATTCCCGCTGGGAACTAGCTGATGCGAGCGCTGTTGCTACAGGCACGATGAAAATAGGTATATGTGTGCTTGCTGCCGCCAGCGATGGAGACCCTACAACTGTACTGTTGTGGGGCAAGGTCAGAGCCGACACCGCCTTCCCAACCCTAACTGTTGCTACACCCGTATTCATGTCTGAAACTGCAGGTGACATTACGAACACTGCACCGTCTACAAGTGGTGCAATCGTGCGCGATTTGGGGTATGGGAATACAGGCGATGAGTTGCAGTTCCAACCTTCAAACGATTGGATTGAACTATCATGACCATAGCAAAAATCGATGGTGTAGCTTGGTCGTCAATTTCAAAAAGAAATGGAATTGCCGTTGCGAACATCGCAAAAGTAGATGGTGTTAGTGTACCTTCAGGCGGGACGACTGATACGTGGAAAGTGGGAACAGGAAATGATGATGGTTTTGTTAATGATGCAGGCGGCTTCAGCACTGCTGGGAACACTACCAGGCTTGGATACGATGGGACAAACACAAAGTCATCGTGGCATCGCTTCGACAATGTTACTATTCCAAATGGCTCATCAATTTCAGCTGCAAAAATAACCTTTCAATCCTATA
>Ga0210086_1000942_pt1 | contig 15627 bp, 9 predicted proteins | sample China_Galinas_PW_3_FD_184867 | JGI IMG/M metagenome (GOLD analysis project Ga0210086, IMG submission 184867) | Wetland microbial communities from San Francisco Bay, California, USA, that impact long-term carbon sequestration - China_Galinas_PWB_D2... | ecosystem: Environmental > Aquatic > Marine... | reverse complement strand
GGCGACCGCCGTGTTGCGATCGCGATCGAGCAGGCCCTGCAGATAGGCCTTGTCACGATAACGCTCCGCGGCCGCCAGGTACTGCGGGTACTTTTCGAGCGCTGTCTCGCTCATCCAGCCTTCGGCGGTCGAGCCGCCGTAGGCGCTCTGGACGATGCCGATCGGCACGCCGTAGTGTGCCGTCAGCGCCTTCGCAAAAAAGAAGCCCACCGCGGACAATCGCATGATCGACTGGGGCGTGGCGGCCTGCCAGCTGCCGGCATCGAGGTCCTCATGCGGACCGCCGAAGTCGTAGCTCTTGGTCACGATGAAGTGCCGGACCAACGGGATGTCGGCCTGCGCGATCAGGTCCGCGTAACGCTCCTTCACACGCTCCATGGGCAGCTCCATGTTGGACTGGCCCGATGCGATCCAGACATCGCCGAACCAGACGTCGTCGACGGTCACTCGATTGCTCCCGTCGACGACAAGCCTGTGCGGGCCGCCCGCGGCGTGCGGCGCCAGGAGTATGCGCCACCGGCCGTGCTTTGCGACCGTCTCGCCGGCCGGCTGTCCGTCGAGCGACACGCGCACGACCTCGCCCTCGTCGGCCCAACCCCAGACGGCGGCGCCCGCGTCCCGCTGCAGGACCACGCCGTCGCCGAGCAAGCGCGGCAGATGGACGTCCGCGAACGCGGTGGCCTGCACCACCGTCAGCCACGCCAGCGCGAAAATGAATCGACCGTTCATGGCGAGGCGAGCAGGCCGAAGTAGCGCGGCAGGAACTCGCTGATGGCCGGGATGTACGTGACGAGCAACAGCACGACGATCATGGCGATGTACATCGGCAGCAGCGGCTTCAGTATCCGCGTGATCGTCGTATTGGCGATCGCGCAGCTCACGAACAATATGTTTCCGACCGGCGGCGTGCAAAGCCCGATCAGGAGGTTCAGCACGATCATGATGCCGAAATGCAGCGGCGACATGCCCAGCTGCACGGCGATGGGCAGGAAGATCGGCGTGAAGATCAGCACCGCCGGCGTGATGTCCATGAACGCGCCGACCACCAGCAGGACGATGTTGATGATGAGCAGGAGCGCGATCGGGTTGTCGGTGAGCCTCAGCATCGAGTCGGCCACGATGGCCGGAATGTTGTGGTAGGCGAGCAGCCAGGACATCGCTATGGACGTACCGATGAGGAACATCACGATCGCCGTGGTCTCGGCGGACTTGAGCAGGATCGGATAGATGTCCTTGTAGGTGATCTCGCCGTAGAAAAGCCAGGACAGCGCGAACGCATAGAGCACCGCGATCGCGCCGGCCTCTGTGGCCGTAAAGATGCCGCCGATGATGCCGCCGATCACGAGTACGATCAGGAACAGGCTCGGCGCCGCGCGCAGGCCGGCACGCAGCGTCACCCCCAGTGGCTGCCGGCCGCTCGCCGGCAGCTTGTGCCTTTTCGCGTAGATGGCACACACCACCATCAGCGACAGCGAGACGAGGATTCCCGGCAGGTAGCCTGCGACGAACAGCGCCGCGATCGACACGCCGCCGCTCGCGACCGCATAGACAATGAGAATGTTGCTCGGCGGGATCAGCAGCCCGGTCGTGGAACTCGTCGCCGTGATCGCGGCACTGAATTCGCGGTCGATCCCCTCTTTCTCCATCGCCGGCAGCATGAAGCCGCCGACCGCCGAATTCGCCGCCACGGCGGAGCCGGAGATCGCCCCGAACAGGGTGCACGAGACGACGTTGACGAACGCCAGGCCGCCCGGGACCATGCCGATCAGGCATTTCGCGAAGTCGATCAGCCGCCGCGCAATGCCGCCCTGCCCCATCAGCACACCGCTCAGTATGAACAGCGGGATCGCGAGCAGCGCGAAGCTGTTCATGCCGCCGACCATGCGTTCCGCGACGGTGGTCACCGCGGGCACCGGGTCGAGCGCCAGGAACAGGGAGACCAGCGTCGCGACGCCGATGCAGAACGCAACCGGCACGCCGAGCGCCAGCAGCAGCGTGAAGACGACGGCGAGTACGAGCGCGCTCATACCGAAACGTTGTCCCGATCCGGTCGCGATGGCGGCGGCCCCTCGACCAGCGCGAGCAGGGCGTAGATGATCAGCATGATCCCGGACAAGGGCAGACACACATACACGTAGGCCATCGGGACACCGAGCGCCGGCGAGTACTGCTTCATGTCGTAGGTCAGATCGATCAGGAAGGCCCCGCCGCCGACCAGCACCGCCGCGGCGAAGAAGATCACGGCGCAGTTGACGATCCGGTGTTGTATTGCCAGCGGGCGGCCCGACAGGCGCTCGGCCAGCAGATCGAGGCCCAGGTGCATGCGTTTGCGGAACGCGTAGCTGCCGCCGAGCAGGCCGATCCAGACCAGCAGGAAGCGGGCGAGTTCTTCGGTCCACGAACTCGGGTTACCGAGCACGTAGCGGGACACGATCTGCCAGGTGACGCAGACCACCATGACCGCCATCAGCGTCGCGAGCAGGACCTGGAACGCAGCATCGATGGCACGGACCGCTTTCGCCAGCATGGCTACTGGACCTCCCGGATGCGACGGATCAGATCGCCGATTTCGGTGCCGTCGTAATTCTTGTACATGCCCGCGACCTTTTCGGCGAACAGGGTCTTGTCCGGACGATACACGGTGACGCCCGCGGCGGTCACGGCATCGAGCGCGTGTTGTACGTCTTTCTTCCACAGCGCCTTCTGGTACGTGACCGACTCGTCGACGGAGAGTTGCAGCCACTCCTGCTGCTGTTCGGCGAGCCGATCCCAGACGTACTTGCTGATCAGCAGGATATCGGGCACGTAGGTATGTTCGTCCAGCGTGTAGAACTTGGCCACCTCGTAGTGACCCGACAGATAGAAACTCGGCGGGTTGTTCTCGGCGCCGTCGACGACGCCCTGTTGCAGCGCGGTGTAGAGCTCGCCCCAGGAGATCGGCGTCGGCGCGCCGCCGAAGGCCTTCACCATCTGCAGCGCGGTCTGGCTCTGCTGCACGCGGATCTTGAGGCCTTTCAGGTCCGCCGGCGTGCGCACGAGGTGGTCGACCGTGTAGAAGCTGCGGCTCCCGGCGTCATAGTAGCCCAGCCCGCGCAGCCTCACGCTCTCCGGTGCCAGCAACAGCTCGCGCCCGATATCGGAGTTCAGCACATCCCAGCAGTGCTTCTCGTCGCGGAACAGGTACGGGATATTGAAGACCTTCATCTCGGGCACGAAGCTCTCGAGCGGGCTCGCCGACACCTTGGTCATCGCGAGGCTGCCGATCTGCAGCAGCTCGATGAGTTCGCGTTCCTGGCCGAGCTGACTGCTCGGATAGATGTCGACCGCCATCGACCCGCCGGAGTGTTCCTCGAGGCGTTCGCCCATGTACAGCATCGCCTTGTGGACCGTGTGCGAAGGATCGAGGCTGTGGCCGATTTTCAGCCGGAGCTGCGAACTGTGCCGTTCGCAGCCGGCCGCGAGCGATGCCAGCGCCGCGGCGAGCGCGGCACGCAGGAATTGCCGGCGCGTACCGGTTCGGACTCCGGGACTCAACGGGTCTCTGCCCGTACCCTGGGGCGCTCACGCGGCGGCGCATCGGAATGCCGCCGGATTAGCGTGTAATCGAGTACCAGGTGCTTCGACTGCTGCACTTTGCCGGCCCGCCGCGCGCGGATCTTGCGGATCAGCAGGTCGGCCGCCGCCCGCGACAACTCCGCGATCGGCTGATGGATCGTGGTCAGCTCAGGCCAGATCGTCGTCGCAAGCGGCGTGTCGTCGAAGCCGCACACCGTGAGATCGCCCGGTACGTCCAGGTGATGGCGATGTGCGACGGCCACCGTCGCCGCTGCCATGTCGTCGTTGCTCGCGAAGACCGCCGTCGGCCGCTCGTCGAGGCCCAGCAATTGCTCTGCGCCATCGAGCCCGGACCGGTACGTGAACAGGCCCTGCGCGATCAGTTCGTCCGGGCAGGAGAGCCGACCCGCGGCGAGCGCGTCCCGGAAGCCTGCGAGGCGTCGTTCGCTCGCGGCCTGGTTCGGGTGTCCCTTGAGAAAGCCGATCCGGCGGTGTCCGAGTGACATCAAGTGCTCCGTCATCTCGCGGGCAGCCCTGTAGTCGTCGATACTGACCGCGGACACATTGTCGCGCACGCGGCTCGAAGTCACCAGCACCGAGGGAATGTCCTCTGCCTCGAGCAGGTCGATCAATCGCTCCGAATCGGCGAGCGGCGGCGCCAGCAGGATGCCGTCCACGCTGCCGGATACGATGCGCCGGATCTCCGCCGCGATATCGGGTCCGTCGACGCACTTCTCGACGATGAACTGACAGTTCTGCCTGCGCGCCTGTTCCAGGCCGCCGAACAGGAACTCCGCGATGTAGGCGCTCGGATTCGCGTACAGCATCGCGATGTGGACCTGGCTCGCACCGGCAAGACTGCGCGCCGCCGGATTCGGCGCGTAGCCCAGCGCCCTGATCGCGTCCCGGACCCTGGAGCGCGTCTCTTCGCGTACGTGCGATTCGCCGTTGATCACGCGCGACACGGTCATCGGCGACACGCCGGCCTTGCGGGCGACGTCACTGATCGTGGGCGCGTTGCCGCTGCGTCGCCTGCGTTTCGCTTCTTCCGCCATGGCCGGGTGCTGGCATCACCAGTTGAACATCGTGCCGTCTTCGAGTCGGTTGACGGGCAGGTAGGCGGCCTGGTAGGGGTGCTTCGCGGCGCGCGCGAGGTCGATATCGACGCCGAGACCGGGCGCCTCGCCCGGATGCATCAACCCGTCTCCGAACGTATACGCATGCGGGAAGACCGCGTCCGTCTCCTCGGTGTGACGCATGTACTCCTGGATCCCGAAATTGCTGACAGAGAGATCGAAATGCAGCGCCGCCGCCATCGAAACGGGCGAGAGGTCGGTCGCACCGTGGCAGCCGGTGCGCACGTTGTGGAGATCGGCGAACGAGGCGATGCGGCGGAGGTGACTGATACCGCCCGCATGGACGACGGTCGTGCGGATGTAATCGATGAGCTGTTCCTCGATCAGTTGCCGGCAATCCCAGATCGAATTGAACACTTCGCCGACCGCGAGCGGCGTCGTCGTGTGGCGGCGGATCAGGCGGAAGTTGTCCTGGTTCTCGGCCGGCGTCGCATCTTCGAGCCAGAACGGCCGGAACGGTTCGAGGTCCTTGCCGAGCCGGCCCGCCTCGATCGGCGTCAGGCGGTGATGGATGTCGTGCAGCAGATGCACGTCCCAGCCGAGCGACTCCCGCGCCTGCTCGAACAGCGGCGGCACCGAGCGCAGGTATTTCTCGCTGGACCAGAGGTTCTCGGTCGGCAGCGCGGCGTCCGCGGGTTCGTAGAAATAGCGATCCTTCGACACGCCGTAGGTCGAGCCGAGGCCCGGTACGCCGGACTGCAGCCGGACCGCGCGGTAGCCGAGTTCGACGTAGTGGCGGGCGTTCTCGATCGTCTCGTCGATGGTCTCGCCGTTGGCGTGGCCGTAGACCATCACGCCGTCGCGACTCGCGCCGCCGAGCAACTGGTAGACCGGCAGGCCGGCGAGCTTGCCCTTGATGTCCCACAGGGCCATGTCCACGGCGGCGATCGCCGTCATCGTGACCGGCCCGCGCCGCCAGTAGGCCCCCCGGTACAGGTACTGCCAGGCATCCTCGATGCGGTGGGCATCGCGGCCGATCAGGCAGGGCACGACATGGTCTTGCAGATAACTCGCGACGGCGAGCTCGCGGCCGTTCAGCGTCGCGTCGCCGACGCCGGAGACACCCTGGTCGGTGTCTATCTTCAGCGTGACGAAGTTTCGCCCCGGGCAGGTGACGATCACCTCGGCATCCGTGATGACCGGGACAGGAGGCATTGTCAGTCGATCTCCAGGTTGACCGATTTCAGGTTGACGGAATCGGGTCCGACCATGATATCGAAATCGCCGGGCTCGACCACGCGCTGCATCTCGTCGTTCCACATCCAGAAGCTCGACGGGCTGAGCGTGAAAGTCACTTCGCGCAACTCACCGGGCGCCAGCGTTACACGCCTGAACGCCTTCAGTTCCTTGACCGGGCGCGTGACGGAGCTGATCTTGTCGCGGATGTAGAGCTGCACGACCTCGTCGCCGCTGCGCTTGCCCGTGTTGCGTACCTCGACCGTCACGTCCACGCTTTCGCCGACACGAATTGCGCCCGCCGACAGGCGCGGTGCGCCGAGTTCGAACGTCGTGTAGGAGAGGCCCCAGCCGAAGGGGAACAGCGGTTCGGCGCTGGCGAACAGGTAATCGCGGTGCGCCGACGGCTTGTAATTGTAGAACATCGGCAACTGCCCGACGCTGCGCGGGATCGTCACGGGCAGCTTGCCGCCGGGATTCACGTCGCCGAACAGCACGTCCGCCATCGCGTTGCCGCCCTGTTCACCCGCGTACCAGGCTTCGATCAGCGCGTTTGCCTGCTTGGCGATGGTCACGGTGGAGGCCGGCCGGCCATTGATCAACACGACGACCAGCGGTTTGCCCAGCGTATGCAGGGCATCGAACAGGTCCTGCTGCTGGCCGACGAGATCGAGGCTGTCGCGGTCGCCCAGGTGCGTGTCGGACCAGCCCTCGCGGCTGGTCTGTTCGGTGTCGCCGATCGCCAGTACGATCGTGTCGGCATCGCGCGCCAGCTTTACGGCCTCCGCGATCAGCTTGCGGTTCTTGGCGGGATCGCCCAGCTTCACGTCGTCCGCCCACCAGTCGTCGTTCTCGGTGATCACCACGCCGGGCGCGTACACGATCTTCGCCCGATCGCCGGCACGTGCCCGCACGCCGTCAAGCAGCGAAACGGTGACCGGGGGTATCCCGTAATAGCCGCCGAGTCGCGCCACCGCCGCGTTCGGACCGATCACGGCAATCACCGGCTTCGGGCCCTCCTCGGGCAGGGTCAGCGGCAGCACGCCGTCGTTGGTCAGCAGCACGATCGAGCGCTGTGCCGCCTTGCGTGCCAGCGCGCGTGCTTCGGCGTTGTTGGTGATCGCTTCCGCGCTCTCGACATCCGCATACGGATCTTCGAAGAGACCCGCACGAAACTTGATCTCGAGGTGCCGGCGCACGGCAGCGTCGATCACGCTCTCGGGAACCTTGCCCTGCCGGACCGCATCGCCGAGCGTCGAGTAGGAGCGTCCGCTCGGCAGATCGACGTCGACACCGGCGGCGAGCGCGATCAGCGCCGCCTCGGCATGGTCTTTCGCAATGTGATGCAGGTCGGCGAGCTGCTCGATCGCGTAGTAATCGCTGACGACGGCGCCGGTATAACCCCACTCGCCGCGCAGCACGTCGTGCAACAGCCAGTGGTTCGCATGGCTCGGCACGCCGTCGATCTCGTTGTAGGACGCCATCACGGCACGGATGCCCGTGCGCTTCACGACCTGCTCGAACGGCGGGAAGAAGTTCTCGCGCAGTTCGCGCTCGGAGATCGGTGCCGGACCGCCATTGGTGCCGCTCTCCGGCTGGCCGTGCCCGGTCATATGCTTGAGCGTCGCGAAGACCTTGCCGGGTGCCAGCTTGCCGTCCACGAAATCGCCCTGCAGGCCCTCGACGGCGGCCACGCCCATCTCGCCGACGAGGTACGGATCCTCGCCGAAGGTCTCCTCGATGCGTCCCCAGCGCGGATCGCGGGCGACGTCGACCACCGGGGACAGGACGAGCTCCACGCCGCGCGCGCGAATCTCGCGCGCGGTGACCGCATTCACGTCGCGCACGAGTCCGGGATCCCACGACGAGGCGAGCGCAATCGCCTGCGGGAAGCTCGTCGCGCCGAGCGCCTGGTAGCCGTGCAGGCCCTCTCCGTGAAACAGGATCGGGATACCGAGACGGGTGTCTTCGAGAGCGTATTTCTGCAGCGCGTTGACGAGTTCGATGGTCGAACGCACGTCGCGCCAGGGTACGACGCGCGGCGAACCCGGCCCGTTCGCATCCGAAGGCCGGCTGAACTGACCGATGCCGTTCGGGATCCGTTTGCGGGTCTTCGCGAGATCGAACCGGAGCTTGTCGTCGAACATCGTCGCCTTGTCGTCCCAGACGGAGGTGATTTGCGCGATTTTCTCGTCGAGCGTCATGCGCGCGACGAGATCGTCGATCCTCTTCTCGACGGGCGCCGCGGGATCCTTATACGGCGGTGCCTCGGCGGCACCCGCCGCCGCGCAGACCCAGAGGCACGCGGACAGCCCGAGGACCGCCAGCCATCTCGACAAGGCTCGATCGAAATTCGCAATCATTTTTTCCGCCCCTCGAATCGGTGCGCCGTGTTGTTCGAAGTTCGCCCATCCCCCGGACTTGACACGCACCGAAATGGTAGCGATACCATGCTTTAACATCGGCCGTGCTGTCAATCAGTAGGAGTACACATGCAAAAGCGACCCGCCGGCCTCGTCGTTGCCGCGGCAGTCTTCTTGTTCTGCATCGGCACGGTACACGCGGAAGACGGCTACGACCTCTGGCTGCGCTATCGGCCGTTGCCCGTCGCCGAGCGGGAAGCACTCGCGCCACTGGCCAGGACGATCGTGACCGCACCCGGCAAACCGTCGCCGACCGTTCGGGCTGCGATCGCCGAACTCAAGCGCGGCCTCGGCGGATTGCTCGCTGCCGACGTGCCGGAGAGCGTCACGCCTGCAGACGGCGCCATCGTCCTCGGCACGCCGGCGGACATGCCGGCGATCGCCGCTCTCCACCTGCCGCTGGATGGCCTCGGCAGCGAGGGCTACGTCATACGCCGCGCCGAGATCGCGGATCATGAGGTCACCGTCGTCGCGGCAAACGGCGACAGGGGGCTGCTCTACGGTGCATTCGCGCTGCTGCGTCGCGCGCAGACCGGCGCGGGGCTTGCCGGCATCGACGTCGCGTCGAAGCCGAAGATCGGGTTGCGGGTACTGAATCACTGGGACAACCTCGACGGCACGATCGAGCGCGGGTACGCGGGTCAGTCGCTCTGGGACTGGTGGCATCTTCCCGACTTCCGCGACCCGCGCTACACGGACTACGCGAGAGCCAACGCATCTGTCGGCATCAACGGAACGGTGCTGAACAACGTCAACGCGAACGCCGATAGCCTGACGGCGCGGTACATCGCGAAGGCGGCGGCGCTGGCCGACGTGTTCCGCCCGTACGGCATCCGCGTGTATCTCTCGGCACGGTTCAGCGCACCGATGGAGATCGGCGGTCTCGACACGGCCGACCCGCTCGACCCGAAGGTGCGTGACTGGTGGCGCGCGAAGGCCGACGAGATCTACGCCGCCATCCCCGATTTCGGCGGTTTCCTCGTCAAGGCCAACTCCGAGGGCCAGCCTGGACCGCAGGACTACGGCCGCAGCCACGCGGACGGCGCCAACATGCTCGCCGCGGCGGTCGCGCCGCACGGCGGCATCGTGATGTGGCGCGCCTTCGTCTACGCCGCGGACAATCCCGAGGATCGGGCGAAGCAGGCCTACGACGAATTCAAGCCGCTCGACGGCAAGTTTGCGGACAACGTGCTGGTACAGGTCAAGAACGGCCCGATCGATTTCCAGCCGCGCGAGCCCTTCCATCCGCTGTTCGGCGCGATGCCGCACACGCCGCTGATGATGGAATTCCAGATCACCAAGGAATACCTCGGTTTCGCGACGCACCTCGTCTATCTCGGTGCGCTGTACGAGGAAGTACTGAAAGCGGACACGTACGCGAAGGGACCGGGATCAACCGTCGCCCGCGTCATCGACGGCGAACTGCACGGCTACGCGCGTACCGGCATCGCCGGTGTCGCCAACACCGGCGACGACCGCGACTGGTGCGGCTCGACGTTCGAACAGGCGAACTGGTACGCCTTCGGCAGGCTCGCGTGGGATCCGGAAACCTCCGCACGCTCGATCGCGAGAGAGTGGCTCGAGATGACGTTCACGGACGACGAACGTTTCGTCGAACCGGCGCTCGGCATGATGATGCGCTCGCGTGAAGCCGTCGTCGACTACATGACGCCGCTTGGCCTCGCACACCTGATGGCCACGGGCCACCACTACGGACCGGGACCGTGGGTCGACGATCTCGACCGGCCGGAGTGGAATCCCGTCTACTACCACCGGGCCGACGCGGGCGGCATCGGTTTCGATCGCACGAAGTCCGGCAGCAATGCCGTGGCGCAATACGCGAAGCCGGTGGCGCGGCGCTTCGGCGATCTCGACACGGTCTCCGACCAGTACCTGCTCTGGTTCCACCACCTGCCGTGGGACTACCGCATGAAGTCCGGCGAGACACTCTGGGAGGCGCTCGTCGCGCACTATGACAAGGGCGTCGCCGAAGTGGAGGCGATGCAGGCGACCTGGGCCTCGCTCGAACCCTGGGTCGATGCCGAGCGCTTCCAGAAGACGCGCATTTACCTCACGATCCAGCACCGCGAGGCGCGTTGGTGGCGCGACGCCTGTCTCGCCTATTTCATGCACGTTTCCGGGCTCCCGCTGCCCGGGGACAGCCGCGCGCCTGCCCATACGCTCGAGTACTACGAAGGGCTCAGCTTCCCCTTCGCGCCGGGACGCTGAGCCTCCCGCACAAGGAGCGCTACCACCCGGCCAGGGTGTTGCGGAACGTACTCATTGACTCTTGGCACATAAAATAAGAGACTCAGCATGTTAGCGCTACCAAACATTATGATTGGCGCGCTGGCAACAGACCGTCCCGACAGGCGCAGCGTGTACTGCGCCTGCGGGACGAATCTCGCATGCACAAAGGGGGAACACCATGATATTCACATCCTTTATTCACCGCGACAGTACTCGCAGTCGATTGCGCACTGTCGCATTGCTCGGCGCGGCCGCCCTGGTGCTCGCACCAATCGCGGCCGCGTTCGCGCAAGACGACTCGATGGAGGAGATCGTCGTCAAGGGCTACAAGGGCTCCCTGATGAATTCGACCGCCGCCAAGCGCGACTCCAACGGCTTCGTCGACGAGGTCTTTGCCGACGACATTGGCAAGATGCCCAGCCAGAACCTCGCGGAATCCCTGAACCGGATCCCCGGCGTCAATATCCAACGCGAGGTTACCGGCCAGGGCCTGCAGATTTCGGTGCGCGGACTCGGCCCCAGCTTCACCAAGGTGGTGCTGAACGGCAACAACATCTCGCTCGCCTCCGACGGTCCGCTCGACACCGGCGAACGCAATCGCGAGGTCGATCTCGGCGTATTTCCGACCGAGTTGTTTTCCAGCCTGTCCGTGTCCAAGTCGTCGAACGCCGCACAGATGGAAGGCGGCATCTCCGGCTACGTGAACCTGCGTCCGGCACGCGCTTTCGACACGCCCGGACAGCAGATCAAGTTCTCGGCCGAAGGCGCCTACACCGACATCAACGGCGATACCAGCCCGAGGGCTTCGGTGACCTACAGCAACACCTGGAACGACACGACGGGGCTGTTCGTCGGCGTCGCGACACACAGGAACAAGACTCGCGTGGATGGCTACGAGACGATCGGTTATACGGACGGTTGCCTGCTCGCAGACGACGGCGCCGGCGGCCTGCAGTGTGCACCGGGATCAGTGGGCCGCAATCACATCGACTGGAACCCGTTCGCGACAGCGGACTATGCGGCGACGCATCCCGGCGTCAATGTCGGCGACCCGCTGGATCTCGAAGCAATCAGCGGGCAGAGCGCGGAGACGCTCGACTCTGCCCTGTTCCCGTACCTCGGCCGCGGCGTTCTTGTCGACGGCGATCGCGACTCGACGACCGCTTTGCTGTCGTTCGAGTACAAACCGTCGGATACCATGCATTTCGCGTTCGACACGATGTACACGAAGGGGAAAAACCACTTCAACCGGGCCGACATCATGTTGTATGCACGGCGTACGCGCTACAACGCCGGCGACGCGATGATTCCGACGGACATAACGGTCGATAATCATGACGTCATCACGGGGATCACGCTGTACAACTCGAGCTACTTCACGGAGCAGCGAGATTACATCGAGGATCTGGACTTTTACGCCTTGATGCCGAGCTTCAACTGGCAGATCAACGACTCGCTGGGCCTGGACCTCTCGGCCAGTTACACGAAGTCCACGTTCGATCGTGACAACCCGACCTGGCTGTACCAGACCCCGAAGGGCGTTACGACCTACACGCAGAACAGTGACATACCGTCGTTCGACGTCGCCTTTGACGTGAACGGCACGAGCGGCTGGTCGTGGTACAACGGCACTTCCGGGTTCCGGATGGCGAGCGCGCACCGCGAGACCGAGACCAAGGGCCTGCATGCGGACTTCTCGCTCGGCGACGAGCCGGATCGTAGCGGCGTCAAGTTCGGCGTCGCATACGACGAGGCGATTCGGAACATGAATGCGTATGGCGCCCCCGACGGTTACGGGGACGATGCCATCGCGTTGGTCCCCGATCCGAATCAGTATCTCATGCCGATGAACGTGTCGGACTTCGGCGGGACGATGGACGGCAACCTGGGTTATCCGGGCTGGGCGCAGATCAACTACAAGGCGATCAAGCAAGCCATGGACTACCGGAGTTTCTTCCGCAACAGACAGCCGGGTGGCGGCGATGAGTTCGGCCAGACGGTCGGCGATATCGACGAGACCTATTACGCGCTGTACGGAATGCTCAACACGGAAGGCGATCTGCTCGGGCGGACGATCCGTACCAATATCGGCGTGCGCTGGGTATCGACCGATCAGAAGATGGGCTATCTGGATACCGCGGCGGACCAATACAATTCGACCAAAGCCACGTACGACGAGTGGCTGCCGTCGTTCAGTACGGTCCTCGATCTGACCGACGACATCAAGCTGCGCGCCGCAGCATCGCGTTCGATGACCCGGGCGAACCCGGCATTCATGTTCCCGAACGCGGCCTGGAGCAGCGTCGGCATCGACTCCGTGCGTGCCGGTAACCCGAACCTGAGTCCGTATTTCTCGGACAACATCGACATCGGCGGCGAGTGGTACTTCGGCGATATCGGTTATGTCGGGTTCACGTTCTTCGACAAGAAGGTCAGCGGATTTACACGCGGCGACCAGATCGACGTACCGATCAGCCAGCTGCCGAGTTACGGCCTGGACCTCTCGAACATCCAGGACGACCAGGCTCGCTGGACCGAGATCCAGGCCTGTGGCGGGATCAATTCACCCAGCTGCACGACCACGATCACGACCCAGATCAACGTACAGGGCACTACGACTCTCAGGGGCTTCGAGACCATCTGGGTGCAGCCACTGGATAACTGGGTCAACGGTCTTGGCTTCAACGCCAGCGTCACGAAGATCAATCAGTACTCGGAAAGCTCCGATGCCGAAGTTACCGGCATCTCGCCGTGGTCCTACAACCTCGTAGGCTATTACGAGAACGACAGCTTCCAGGTCCGAGTGACGTATTTCCACCAGGACGAAGCGATCGCATCGGGTCCGCAGGGCTACAACAACGATCCGTTGCCGCTGCGGCGCCTCGTCACGATCGCCCGTTCGCAGGTCGACCTGGCAGCCAGTTATCGCCTGCCGACCACGACGGAACTGGTGGTGACGTTCGACGCCTACAACCTGACCAACGAACCGGTAGGCAACTGGTTCGAGTACGACGGCACGCCGTACAAGCTCTACTATCCCGGCGCGACCTACACGTTAGGCCTGAGAGGCGCATTCTGATCAGGCCCCCCCGAGGACGGCCGCCTGCTGGCGGCCGTCCGTTTTTTGCCTGACAACCGCCCCGCGGCGCGTCGTCCGCGCCAGTCCCCCACGATTTCGTGCGGCAGGCGCGCCAAGGGGCACTCTTGCGGTGCCGCGCTGCTGCGAAGCGTTACAGGCCCCTGGGGGCGGGGCGCGCCCCGGGACGCATGATCAGCATCTGCACGTCGCCGATTGCACGCTCCCGGAATGCACTTTCGCAATAGCGTAGATAAAACTGCCACATGCGTATGAAGGCATCCGGATAACCGAGTTTCCGGACTTCGCCCAATCGCGCTGAGAAACGGTCATGCCAGTGATGCAAGGTCATCGCATAGTGCGGACCGATATCCTCGAGGTCGATTACTCTCATGTCGGTATGCCGTGTCAGCTTACTCGCCATGTCGGTAACGGACGTCAGACAACCTCCCGGGAAGACATAGCGCTTGATGAAGTCGACGCCCTTCCTGTACTCCTCGTAACGCTGATCCGCGATGGTTATCGCCTGTAGAAGCATCAGCCCGTCGGATTTCAGGAGATCCGCACACTTTCGGAAGAACGTGTCGTGAAACTCGTGCCCGACGGCTTCGATCATTTCGATGGACACCAGTTTGTCGTACTTGCCGTCGAGGTCGCGATAGTCCTTGTTCAGCAGAGTGATCCGATCCTCCAGGCCCGCTCCCCGAATCGCCGCCCGTGCATATTCGAACTGCTGCTCCGAAATCGTCGTCGTGGTGACGCGACACCCATAGTGTTTCGCAGCATGGATCGCAAACCCTCCCCAGCCGGCACCCACCTCGATCACCGAATCCCGGGGCGAGAGAGCCAGCTTTCGGCAGATCAGATCCAGTTTCGCGGTCGACGCTTCGCCGAGTGACATGTCCGGCGACTCGAAGTAGGCGCTCGAGTACATCATCGTTTCGTCGAGCCATAGCCGGTAGAAATCGTTACCGAGATCGTAGTGTGCGGCGATGTTCCGTCTGCTGCCCCGGCGTGTATTCCTGTTGCACCAGTGCAGGAACTTCTGTATCGGCGTGCCGAGTCGCGCCAGTCCGGAGTCGACCGCCTCGAGCAGGGGGCGGTTACGCAACAGGATGCGCAACACGTCTCCGAGGTCGCTGCTATCCCAGTAGCCGCGCATATAGGCTTCACCGGCCCCGATCGAACCGCCGAAAGCCACATCGCTGTAGAACCGCGGATCGTTGACCCGGACCTGTGCGGTAAGTGGAAACTCGTCGGTCAGACGACCGAAGGTCTGATGTTGGCCATCCTCGCTGACGACGAGCTGTCCGACCTCGAGCATCTCAAGGCGGGAGAGGATGAGCCTCCTGGCGAGCCTCGACAGAACGCCGGAGGTGGACGATGAATTGCCGGAATCGGCGGAGTCTACGGGTACGAAACTCATTATGTCATGCTGCCTGTTGGTTCTTGCTGCCGGGGTGAACATAAATCGGACAACGCTTCAGCCAGAGGCGGAGGGCTTCCCAGTAGATGGCCGTAATGACCTTGAGTGTCATCAGCGGAAAGCGCAGCAGCACTCCCGCCAGCGTCCGGCTGGAAATCTCCACGCGTTCCATCTGCATGGCCGCGTCGAAAATGCGCTCGCCCCCCTTCGAGTTGGCCATATAGACCGAGAGTCGCGCACCGGGCGCCGTCAGGGCCCAATCGTAGTCGACGTCCATCGGCATGAAGGGAGAGACATGCATCTTCTTACGCGGCCGAAAATGCCAGCAGGACGCGTCGGCGGAGGTCTCTCTGCAGGAGAGCACGTAGGTGTCACGCTCGCCCCACGGCGTATTGTTGACCTCGGCAACCAGGTATTCCACGGACTCCTCGTCGCGCCCGAAGCAGTAGTAAAAGCTGACCGGGTTGAAGCAATACCCGAAGTAGGAAAGGTTGGTGAGTAACCGGATCGGCCCGGCCGGCCTTTCGCCTGTCTCGCTCTCGACCAGGTCGCGAACGGATTCGTCCAGCGAGCGGTCGGCCGGGC
>Ga0210086_1000941_pt1 | contig 15639 bp, 9 predicted proteins | sample China_Galinas_PW_3_FD_184867 | JGI IMG/M metagenome (GOLD analysis project Ga0210086, IMG submission 184867) | Wetland microbial communities from San Francisco Bay, California, USA, that impact long-term carbon sequestration - China_Galinas_PWB_D2... | ecosystem: Environmental > Aquatic > Marine... | reverse complement strand
CCCTGGTTCGCGGTGGCCACCCCGGCCCGGAGGCCGAGGCATGTGCGCGCGAGGCGCGCGAGCTGCGCAAGCGTTACGGCCTCGAGTTCCCGGCACCGACTTGGAGCGTCGCTCGTTAGCAAAAATGTGCCTGGCACATTTTTGCTAATCACTGGGTTGACACTTTCTCCACAACTCGTCAACACGCGGATCTAGACTCGACGGATCGAACCGTCGCCGAAAAGCCGCCGTTCCCTGCTTCCGGCCGCGATCCTGTTGTCGGCGGCCGGACTCGTAGGCGTCCTGATCTGGAACCTGTGGTCGGCAATGGCGGTCGCCGAGAACCGGGCAAGGAACGAGGCGCGGCAGCAGGCCGAGTTCACGGCGACGAAGCTGTGCGCGGCGTTCGCGGATCCGCGGGTGCTCGATGTCGTCCCGGCGACCGCGCGGTTCGCGATCCAGGCCGGCGAGGTCGTCGTTCCGCCCGAGGTCGCGTGGCTCGTCGTGCCCAAGCTCCCGCGGTTCGACGACCTCGACGCGTTGCTCCAGGAGAAGCTCGATCAGGTCGCCCAGTCCGAGCCTGGGCCGGCGAAGAAGCTGCTCGAGACGCTGATCGCCAACGAGCCCGACGGGGCACAGCGCGATTGGCTGCGGGCCGAAGGCGCGTGGTTCGCGCACCGCACGCAGCAGGCGCAGTGGCGCGACGCGCTGCTCTCCGAGCTCGACGCCGAGCGCGGTGGCGCGGCGCCGGCCGCGACGATCCTGCTGCACGCCGAGGTCGATGGGAGCTTGCCGGACTGGGCCGCGGATCGGCTGACGACGCTGCCCGTGAACATCGCTCGCCCGTTGCTCCGCAGGCTCGGCGAGAAGCGGATCGACGTCACGGGACTGACCGAGAAGCTCGAAGCAACGCTGGCCAAGCGTGAGACTCTGCTCACTGTCCGCGGCAACCTGCCCGTGCTCGGCAACCTCGAGTCGCCGGTCATGCACCCGACGGGCGGGCAGTTGTTGTTGTTCCAAGGTTCGGTCGCAGGTGGAGGTCGGGGGGCGCTCTTGACCCGCGACCAGATCACGAACGTCGTCGCCGAGCTCGAGTCGAAGCCATGGGCCGCGATCGCACCGGGCTCGCACACGACACTCGTCGCCAGCGAATCCGAGACCGCGTCCACCGTCATCCCCGGGTTCCTGGCGCTCGCCCAACGCGCGAGGCCGACGACCCGCCTGACCGGCCCGCTCGGCCTCGGCATTCTGCTCGTCGCGCTCGCGCTCCTGAGCGGGACCGGACTCGTGTTCCTGTTCCGGAGCCTGCGCCGCGAAGCCGAAGCCGCGCGCGTGCGCTCGGAGTTCCTGACGATGGTCACGCACGAGCTCAAGACGCCGCTCGCCGGCATCCGGCTGCTGTCCGAGATGCTGCAGGACGGGCACGTCCGGACGAAGGAGCAGCACCAGGACTACTACACGCGGCTGACGAGCGAGTCGGTGCGGCTCAGCATGCTGATCGAGAACGTCCTCGACCTCGGGCGCATGGAGCGCGGCGAACGGGCCTACGACTTCCAGCGGGTCGGGCTCGGCGACGTCGTCGGAGAGGCCGCCGAGCTGTTCGCCCCCATCGCCGAGCGCGAGCACCTCGAGCTCCGCGTCAGCAGCGAAACCGATGCCGAGATCGACGCCGACCGCCACGCGCTCTTGCAGTCGCTCCTCAACGTGATGGATAACGCGCGCAAGTACGCGGCGTCCGGCGGCAAGCTCGACGTCACGGCCAGGAGCAACGGCACGCGCCAGCTGATCGCGATCCGCGACTACGGGCCCGGGATCCCGGCCGGCGACCGTGACGAGATCTTTTCGCGGTTCCGGCGCGGAAGCGAGCACAAGAACGGCAGCATTCCAGGCGTCGGACTCGGGCTGCACCTCGCGCGCACGATCGCACTCGCCCACGGCGGCTCGCTCGACGTTACGGCCCCCGACGACGGCGGTCCCGGCGCGTGCTTCGTGTTCTCGCTCCCGACTCGCCGCCCGGAGGAACGCTGATGCCCGAGCACCTGCTGATCGTCGAAGACGACGAGACCCTGCGCACGGGTCTGTCCGACTACTTCCGCGGCCAGGGATTCGAGGTCAGCGAGTGCGCCGACGGCCACGCCGCAAGGACCGCGCTGGCCACGATCGACGCCGACCTCGTGCTGCTCGACCTGATGCTGCCCGGCCCCGGCGGGCTCGAGCTCCTGCGCGAGCTCCGCGAAACCGACACGCTCACGCCGGTGATCATCCTGACCGCGCGCGGCGAGGAGAACGACAAGGTCCTCGGCCTCGAGCTCGGCGCCGACGACTACGTGACCAAGCCGTTCGGCCTGCGCGAGGTCACGGCCCGCGTGCGCGCGCAGCTCCGCCGCGCGAGCCGGACGACCGGCGACGCGCCGCGCCGGTTCCGCATCGGCTCGGCTGCGGTCGATCTGGACGCCTACGAGCTCGTGAGGGGTGGCACGACCTACACGCTGTCGCCCAAGGAAGTCGACATGCTCGCGCTGCTCCACCGCCACGCGGGCAGCGTCGTGACCCGTAACAAGTTCCTCGACGCGGTGTGGGGCGGCGACCGGTTCGTCAGCAACCGCACGATCGACACGCACATCCTCCACCTGCGCAAGAAGCTCGAGGACGACCCCAAGCACCCCGAGCACCTGCAGACCGTGCACGGAGCCGGCTACCGCCTGTGTCCGTGACCTCGACACGTTTTCGACATGCACGCGGCATACGCTCGACAAGCCGCGCCGATGGTTCTGTTCGACTGATGCCATGAAGACCACAACCCTGATCGCCGTCGTTTGTCTCTCCGTTCCCGCGTTCGCCCAGACGCCGAAACAGGACTTCGAGCGCGCTGTCGTGATCGAGGAGCAGGAACACGATCTGAAACAGGCCGCGAAGCTCTACGAATCGATCGCGACGTCGCAGGCTACGCCGGCGGAGCTGCGCACGCGCGCCTACTTGCGGCTCGGCAAAGTGCTCGGCCGTCTCGGCAAGAAGGCTGAAGCAAGGAACGCGCTCGAGCACGCCGCCAAGGGCTCGACCGCCGACGCCGAGGCCGCGAAGGCGTTACTCCAGGAGGGCACGCAAAGCAAGCGCGTCCAGCAACTGCGCGCGAAGGCGCGCGCGATCCTCGAGGGCGACCCGAACAACTGGTATGAACAGCTGCGTTGGATCGGCGTCGACGCCGTGCCCGAGATCATCAAGTACTTCGAAGCAGGCTGGCGCGTCAAGCCGGTCGCTCGGCCCAGCCCGACCCTTCCACAAACTGGTCGCCTGTTGAACCTGCTACCGCTGATCTGGGAGCTGGGCGGCGACGACGCCAAGCGCTACATCGCCTCGGTCGTGAACGACAAGGACAAGGTGCGGCGTACGGCGCTTGCCTGGGGAATTCCATCGAACATCCATCCCGAGCTGGTCGACTACGCGGTGCAGCTGATGCTCGACCCCGAGGTCGAGCCACAAACGAGGATCCAGGTGTTTGCGAGCATCATTCACCGACTCCCACTGGCAGCGATCGTCGATCTGCTGCGCTCGAAGCAAGTCGCACGCCAGGCCTGGACGATACTCCTACAGCGGTGGAGGAGCGCCCCATTTGTAACTCACCTGGAGCCGGCCGGAAAAGTGATCGCGCCGGTGGTCCGCGAGGCCATGAACGGTGATGACGCACTCGTATCCGAGCACGCGCGCGAGTTCCTGCGGGACTTCGCGTTGATGACGACCGCAACGACGAAACTCCTGCTCGACCAGGTGCCGACCTGGCCCAACGTGAGACCGACGGAAAGCTCGAAGCCCCAGCGCGCGAGCACGGCCAACATCGGTGACCTGGTACGCGCAGCCCGGCGGCTCGGGCGCCGCAGGCCCGACGACCAGCGTGGCCGCTGGCTATCCGAGGTGATCAAGTTCTCGGTCCCGAGTTGGGATCGGACGGAACTCGAACCGGCCGTGGAGCTGATCGGTCTCGGGTACTTCGAGAGCGGATACTGGAACAACAGCGACGTCCCCTACTTCGTCTGGCTCGAGCAGAACGGCAAGAAGCAGGACGGACGCGTCGTAATGCGCGCGGTCCAAAGCGCACCACATCCGCTCGGACTCATCCGCTGGATCGACGAGAAACGCGTCGAGCTCACGCCTGCAGACTGGCCGCTCTTCATGGGTGTCTTCGACCGCCTGAGCCCGTCGACGATCGCCGGCGACATGTCCGTCCGGTATCTGTTCGAGTGCCTGGGTCGGACGGGATCGCCGGAGGCGGCCGGGTTCTTCGAGAAGGTCGCGGCTCGTTCGGCATTCGTCCATTCGTTCGCGGCCAAGGGACTCATCGAGCTGTCCGCGATTCGCAACGACGAAGCCACGCTGGACGCGATGCGCAAGCTCCTCCGCACCGAGCTCGACGAACGAGGGACGGACGCTGGCCAGCGCACTCGTCGCCTACTCTTCAGTCGCTTGATGGAACTCGGCGATGTCGAGACCGCGCGAGCGTGTCCGGAGCTGCGAGCCAAGAAGCTCACGGGGCCCTATCTGGGCGATCTCGAGAAGCTCCCGGTCGCGAGCCAGATCGAGGTCTGGAGCTACCTACTCGACCAGGACAAATCCTACTGGGCCGCGGCAGCTTCTCAGTTCGACTATCGGACATCCACCCTGATCGTCGGACCGGCCCACCTCGTGCCGTTGTTCGCGTCGCGCCTCGAACGCGCCCTTGCCGCCAGCGGCGGCGAGCCGCTCAACCAGGAGCACGACAGCCTGCTCGCGCGAGTCCTCAGGATTCCGGGTCGCATGCGCGAGCTCACCCCCGCCGGGGCCGACGCGATCGCACGGCTCGTAGGTGCTTGCTTGAAGCACGCATCGCCTCGGGTTCGCCTTCGCGCAGTCAACGCGCTCATGAATCGGGGCCCGAGACCCGAAAACCGGAACGCCGTCGTCGCACTGCTCGACGACCCGGACGGGGACGTCTCGAAGAAGGCGTTCGACGTCGTAAGGTCCCATGTCGCGCTCGATGCTGCCGAGCTCCGCAAGGTGCTGACCGGTCACAACAACCGCAACAGTTACACTGTGGCGTCGCTGCTGTGGCGTTGGAAAGGTAAGGACATCGAGCTCGTGACATCGCTCTTGTCCGACCCTTCTTCGGATGTCCGAATCAGTGCGTGCGCGTACCTGGCCCGCAGTGTCGACCCGCGCGCCGTGCCGAAGCTGCTCGAAGCGCTCAAGGATCGGGACACCAAGGTTCGCAAGGCCGCCGCCGACGCGCTCCGTGCGATCCGCTTCTACCACGAGCAGCGCGCACACTGGGACCGCGCGTTCGCCGGCCCCCAGGTCACGGCCAACGACGCGGCCGAAGCCCTGGTCAAGCAGGCCGACCCCAAGCAGCCGAAAGAGGTCCGCCTGCTCGCGATCCGCTCGCTCGGCCTGCTCGGCAAGGTCGAGACGCTACCGTTTCTGATCAACTACACGCAGGAGAAGGACGCAGACATCGCGGCAGCGGCCAAGGCCGCGATCACGGCCGTGCAGAAGGCGGCAGCGCACGACAGGTAACACGTTCCGGAAGGCAACTCGACGCAAGTGGGCCCATCCTGGCCGGATAGTCGCTCCGGACGGGTTGCACAACGCCGGATATCGGGCAGAATCACGGACTCTCGCGGCGTGGTTCTCTCGCTGCACCTGCACGGCACCTCGCCACCTCTTCTCTCCTCTGACTCGTCATCCTGCAGCGGCACGACGCGAGACGTTTCCTCTCTGTCTTTCGCGTATGCGATCCACTTCCTGCAAGGAGCACAGGATGCTTCGTCTCTCTCTCTCTATCCTCACCGCTTCCCTCGTCGCCGGGCTCGGACATGCCCAGGGTGCCGGCCCCGGAGTCATCGGTGGTCCGGGCCTCAGCAAGGCGTTCACGATCTCGAACATGAACGGGATCGGCACCGGCATCATCCAGATCTCGACGTGGAAGCTTCCGATCAACCCGGCCGGGCAATGGACCGCGTGCTTGACGGTCAGCAACCTGATCTCCAAGTACGGCGGTACGGGAAGCGGCAGCGGCGTGGTCATGGGCATCTATGACCAGCTCAACGACACGTTCACGCCCAACACGATGGCCAACGCGTTCAATCCGGGACCGATTTTCGGACTGATGCTGGAGCCGAAGCTCGGCAACGTCGCGGTCGTCGACTCGCCTCCGCGAATCGCGACGCGCAAGAACTTCACGCAGCCGTTCGGTTCGCCGAAGCCGATCCAGGGCCTGACCGCGTCCGGCGCGCCCGACCCGTCGCTGGGCTATGTCGGCGGCCAGCTGAAGCTGTTCTACTTCGCGACGGTCTCAGGCGGCCAGGGCATCGTGATGCAGGACCTCGACGAAACCGTCCCGACCGTCAAGGGCAGCCCCGTGCTCGTCGCCTTGACGCCGACGACCGGGCGGGCTCACTCCCCGACGCCGATCATGGGCGCCGACGGCGACGTCGAGGGCATCTTCTTCGCCGAGAACGTCTCGAGCGACAGTGACATGTGGCTGGCGAACGACCTCGATCCCACGACGCCGAACGTCCAGGTCATCGACTCGGGCAGCACGTGGTCCAACAACGGCGGGGTTGCCGGCGGCCAGTTCCTCTATGCCGAGAGCGCCGTCTACTCGACCGGGGCCCAGCGGCTCGACGCCGCCTGGATCCTCGGAGACGTCGAGAAGATCGGCGGGACTGCCGACATCACGGCGGCCGTGTACATGAGCAAGGTCCCGCCGCCCGCGGTCACCGTAGTGTTCATGAGCGACAAGCCGATCACGGCCCTGACGATCCCGGGTCTGCTCGGACAATTCGGCCTCAACCCGGCGATCCTCGCGGTCCTCGGCAGCATCCCGCACATCGACAAGACCCAGATGGGCACCATGAGCTTCCCGCTGCCGAACGACCCGAAGCTCAAGAACGCGGCGGTCGCGATCCAGGGCCTGTCGATCTACGGGACCCAGCTCGCGTTCACGAACACGGCTTGGATCAAGACGCTGTAGCGGCGGACCCGAGCAACCGCACCGGTCAGGCCGGGCCCGGCTCGGCCTGGCCAGGACACCAACAGCGCTTTGCGTGCGCCGGACCGTTCGCCTATGGTTCGGCGCATGGCAATTCCCAGGAACAAGCAAGGCTTCGGCAGCCGGGCGATCCACGCCGGCCAGCGTCCCGATCCGACGACCGGGGCGATCATGACTCCGGTCTACTTCTCGAGCACGTACGTGCAGGAGGAGCCGGCCAAGACCAAGGGCTATGACTACTCGCGCACGGTCAACCCGACCCGGACCGCGCTCGAGCAGAACATCGCGAGCCTCGAGAACGCGCGCTTCGGGCTGTGCTTCTCCTCGGGCATGGGCTCGATCAACTGCGTCGCCAACCTGCTCGAGTGCGGCGATCACGTCGTCGCCTGCAACGATCTCTACGGCGGCACCTATCGGCTGTTCACGACCTTGTACGAGAAGCTAGGAGTCGAGTTCAGCTTCGTCGACACCACCGACAAGGACGCTGTCGTCGAGGCGATGCGCCCGAAGACCCGCATGCTGTTCGTCGAGACGCCGACCAACCCGCTCCTGCGCCTGACCGACATCTCGGCGATGGCCGAGATCGCAGGCGCCCACCGCGCGCTGCTCGTCGTCGACAACACGTTCGCGACTCCGTACCTGCAGAACCCGATCGACCACGGCGCCGACATCGTGACCCACTCCGCGACCAAGTATCTCGGCGGCCACTCGGATGTCGTCGGCGGCGTGTTGTGCGTCGATGACGAAGAGCTGCGCGACCGTCTCCACCACTTCCAGAACAGCGTCGGCTCGACGCCGGGGCCGATGGATTGCTTCCTCGTGCTGCGCGGCACCAAGACGCTGCACGTGCGCATGGATCGTCACTGCGACAACGCCGAGCGCATCGTCGCGTGGCTGTCCGAGCACGAGAAGATCGAGAAGATCCACTACCCCGGACTTCCCGATCACCCGCAACACGAGCTCGCGAAGACCCAGATGCGCCGCTTCGGTGGAATGGTGTCGGTCGAGCTCGCGGGAGGGATCGAGCAGGGCAAGCAGTTCGCGTCGCGCACCCGGCTGTTCTCGCTCGCCGAGAGCCTCGGCGGCGTCGAGAGCCTGATCGACCACCCGGTGTCGATGACACACGGGAGCATCCCGCGCGAGGAACGCATGAAGGCCGGGCTCAACGACGGGTTGATCCGGCTGTCGGTCGGGATCGAAGACGTCGACGATCTGATCGCGGACCTCGACGAGGCTCTGGAACAGGTCTGAGCCCGACCGCCGGTCAGCTCCCGCGCTCGACGACGTACCAGGCCGCACCGCCCGCGGGCACCTCGACGGCGATCTCGATGCGGTACTCGCGATCGAGCGTGTAGTCTCTGGCATCGCCGCCCCGGTCGCGGATCCGCGCCACCCTCGTCAAGCCCGTGTAGTAGAGCGGGACCGAAAGCGTCTTGCGCACGGCGCGATCGAGCGGGTTGTAGACGACGAGTAGTCCTCGAATCGGACCGGTCGGATCGACGTGGAGCACGCCATCGAGATCGCGTCCGTCGGCGCGACGCAGGTGGATCACGTCGCCGTCGAGCACGTGGCGATAGCGCTTGTAGAAGTTGACCCAGCGGCTGACCACGGCCTTCGTCTCGTCGGTGTCGAACAACCGCGGGCCGCGGTAGCAGGCTTGGACGCCGTAGCCGAAGTTGTTCGCGAGATGGGCCTCGTACGCGTCGAGGTGCTCGGACAAGGGCTCGATCGTCGCGGCCGGGCCACCGCCGTGGTATTCGACGAGGGGCACGAACATCCACCCCATGCTCGGGGTCTTCGTCCACGTGCCGTCGAACATGTTCTGCCGTGCGTGCACGATCTGCTGCGCTCTCGGCAACGACCAGTTGGTTTCCCGATACCCCATCGGGACCTTGCTCGACCCACTCAGGAGGTAGTAGTCGGGCACGTTCAGGTAGATCCCACGCGCGCGACACCACTTGTAGAACTTCGTGATCTTGCGCCATTGCCGCCACTGGGAGTCGTCGAGGCCGCGGTGCCCGGGATGCCGCTTCGACGCGCACACGTCTCCGGGATACGAGCCGTCGTGTTCGAGCAGGTCCATTCCCGTCCGCTCGAAGAACGCATAGAGCTTCTTGAAGTAAGCGTTGCCCCACTCGCTCCCGAGGCACGGTGAGTTCCCGAAGATCGCACCACCGGGCTTGCCGGTGTTCGGATTGATCACATCCTGCGCCGGGCCGATGCTGCGGCTCGCGAGCAGCGAGTAGCCACCGAGCTCGATGCCTTTGGCGTGCGCGTAGTCGGCGAGCTCGCGCATGTTCGCGAGGTACTGCGGAGTGTCGTTCTCGATGTTGAAGCCGCTGCCGAACGTCAGGATGACGAGCTCGAAGCCGACCTCCGCGCACTGATCGATCGCCAGCTCGACCGCCGCCGGGTCGGCGCGACGCACGTGCATCATGATCGGGTTCTCGGTCACCCATGGGGCGATCGTGCGATACATGCGCCGGACTGCGAGGCCCTGGCGCTCGCGGTCGCTGCTGTCGTGCACGAGCATCCACGTGCGGAAGCTCTCGAACACGCCACCGGGGGCAATGTCCGAGCTCGGCCCGATCGGCGGACTCGCCTGCAGCAAGACCGGCGTCCGGCGCCGGTAGTTGACCTGCGTGCGATACTCGGGATCGGCGACCCAGCGGATCGTCTTGTTCGAGCTGCCGACGTCCATGCCGTGCATCGCGTAGTCGGTCTCGACGTGGATGTCGGGCAACGCCCACCTCCGGCGCGGTTCGACCGCTGACTCTTGCTCGACGATTGCGAGGTCGACGCTCGTGAATCGGTCGACCCGCACCTTCGAGTCACCGCGGTTGTGGATCGTCAACCACGTCGCGAGGAGTGGCAGCCCGCGATACATCTCGTGATGGACCGCGATCGCGATGTCTTGGCGAGCATCCGCCGGTGGCCGGAACCAAAGCACGACCTCCTTGCCGTCGGGTGGCCACTTCGAGTTCCCCGAGTAGCGCTTGCGCTTCCACTCGAGCCGGGGCCGAATCGGTCCGACCTCGAACCGATCGAAGCGAAACGCGCCGGGATCGGCGTGCAGCTCGTCGAGCCAGTCCGCGCGCAGATATGCGTGGTCGGGCTGCCCGGTCAGGCCTCCGATTGCGTAGCGCTTGCCATCGAGCTCGACCAGCGCCTCGGGCTCGACGGCGCGCACGAACGAACGCCCGGTCGAGAGGTCGTCGATCGCGATCGTGGCAGCATTCGGCGCGAGCCGCCACGTGCGGCGCACGAGCCCGTTGTCGAGCGTGAGCTCGCCGCGGTCGGCGTCGTGCGTACATCGGACCTCGGTTTGGACGGGGTGAACCAGCCAGTCGACGCGGTGCGTCTGCGTGAGCGGCGGGCTCGTGCAGGCTGTCAGAATCGTGAGGGCGGTTACGACGAGCCGGCGGGTTCTCGCAGGCGCGAGTGCGGGCACGGGGCGGGCACGGGCACGGGCACCGGCACGGGCACGCACAGGAACGGGTTCTGTGAACTTCATCGCTGTTTGGCGGAGCTAGTCGAGCCGAGATAGCGCGGCTGCGACTTCGTCGAGGGCGCTCGGGTCTTCGATCGTCGGCGGCACGACGTAGGGCTCGCCGTCGGCGATCTTGCGCATGGTCGCGCGCAGGATCTTGCCCGAGCGTGTCTTCGGCAAGCGTTCGACGACAGCGGCACGCTTGAATGCGGCGACGGGGCCGATCTGGCTCCTGACGCTCGCGATCACCTCTTCGACGATCTCCTTGTGATCGCGGGTGACGCTGCCTTCGAGTGTGATCAGGCCGACCGGGACCTGGCCCTTCACGGGATCGGCCACGCCGATCACCGCGCACTCGGCGACGTCGTGATGCGCGACGATGACTTCCTCGATCGCTCCGGTCGACAACCGGTGGCCAGCGACGTTGATGATGTCGTCCGTGCGCGCCATGACGAACAGGTAGCCGTCTTCGTCGAGGAAGCCGGCGTCATCGGTCTGGTAGTAGCCGGGGAACCGCGTCAGATACCGCTCGACGAAGAACTCGTCGGCGTTCCACAGCGTCGCCAACGAGCCTGGTGGAAGCGGCAGCTTGCACGCGATCTCGCCCATTTGTCCGGCTGGGACCGGTTCGCCCGATTCGGGTTCCAGCACGCGCACGTCCCAACCGGGCACCGGCTTGTTGGCCGAGCCGGGCTTGATCGGCAGCTTCTCGACGCCGAGGCAGTTGGCCGCGATCGGCCAGCCGCTCTCGGTCTGCCACCAGTGGTCGATCACGGGCACCGAGAGCTGCTGCTGCGCCCACTCGAGCGTGTCGGGATCGCAGCGCTCTCCGGCGAGGAACAGCGCGCGCAGCGCAGACAGGTCGTACTTGTGGATCCACTCGCCGCGGAAGTCGTGCTGCTTGATCGCGCGAAACGCGGTCGGCGCCGTGAACATCGTGACGACTCCGTGGTCGGCGATGACGCGCCAGAACGCTCCGGGGTCGGGCGTGCCGACCGGCTTGCCCTCGAACATGACGCTCGTGTTCCCGTGCAGCAGGGGGCCGTAGACGATGTACGAGTGACCCACGACCCAGCCCACGTCGGAGGCCGCCCAGAACACTTCGCCCGGTTCGACGCCGTAGATGTGCTTCATCGACCACAAGAGCGCCACCGCGTGGCCGCCGTTGTCGCGCACGATGCCCTTGGGCAACCCCGTCGTCCCCGACGTGTACAGGATGTAGAGCGGGTCGGTCGCGGCGACCGTCACGCACCCGTGCGGCGTCGCCTTTGCCATGGCTTCGTCCCAATCGACATCGCGTTCGGGCAGGAGCTCGGCCGCGAGCATCGGCCGCTGCACAATCACGCACCGCTCCGGCTTGTGCTGTGCGAGCTCGATTGCGCCGTCGAGCAGCGGCTTGTAGGCGACGACCCGGTTCGGCTCGACGCCGCACGACGCCGAGACGACGACCTTCGGCCCGGCATCGTCGAGACGCGTCGCGAGCTCCTTCGCCGCGAAGCCACCGAACACGACCGAGTGAACCGCGCCGAGCCGCGCGCACGCGAGCATCGCGATGACGGCTTCGGGCACCATCGGCATGTAGATCACGACTCGATCCCCACGCACGACGCCGAGCGACGCGAGCACGCCGGCGAAGCGCGCGACCTGGTCCCGCAGCTCTGCGTAGGTGAAGCGGCGCACCTCCCCGGTTGCCGCGCTGTCGTGGATCAACGCCATCTGGTCAGCGCGCTGTCCGTCCGCGTGGCGATCGAGCGCGTTGTAGCACGTGTTGAGCTCTCCGCCCGTGAACCACCGGTACATCGGCGGCGCCGAGTCGTCGAGGACCCGGTCCCAAGGCTTGTCCCATTGCAGGCCGGCGGCGGCCTCGGACCAGAAGCTGTTCGGATCGGCGAGTGAGCGTGCGTGGAGTTCGGCGATCTTCATGGCGAGAGGATTATGCCTCATCGCCGGCGTGAACAGTGGGGCGAAGGGCAAAGGGCCTTCTGACAAACCAGCTACTGGCGACTCGGGTGCTTGCTGATGAACAGAACGGCGCCCGCCACGACGACACACATGAGCTCGCGAATGCCGGTTGGTAGTGCTTCGCCCGTGACGAGCGACAGCGCACCCCACGCTACCCAGGCGGCCAGAGTCGCGGGCACCAGGGCCGCTCGCCAACCAGTCCGGAAGTCCTGGAGCGACCACCTCGGGGCCTCGCCTCCGCTGTCGAAGCTGTCGCTCGCGGCCAGAACCGGCCAGGCCGGCCATCTCGGGTCCAGGAGCAACCAGCCGAGATTGCCGTCGCGTTGCGAGAGGCTCGCGACGATTCGCGAGTAGCGAACCTCTCTCCACACGTAGCTCGCACGCACGAAGACCGGGGAGAAGCTCGGAGAGAGTGCGCATGGCACTTGATCGCCGTAGCGCAGGAGGCGACGGCGGCGGTAGCCCATCCAGGCGAGCAGGCCACCGACACAGACGACGATGAGAACCAGAAGGTGGCCCGGCACCTGATCCTCAAGGTCCTCGGCGACGTCGAGCGCGATCACCGAGAAGTCAGGCGCCTGCGGATCGAAGCGCACGTCGAGGGCTCGCCCGACGACGAGTTCCTCGAAGTCCTTGACGTGAGCGACGACCCGCTCGCCTTCGAAGGAGCGTCCAGAAGCCCCGTACTGATACCGAATCCGCTTGCGGCCGAACGCGCCTCTCGTCGAGTCGCTGACGATCCCGCGTGTGGCCTGGCCTTTGTGCCAGACCGCGATGCGTCGTGCTCTCAGCGCTTCCTCGGCTGCGATGGAAGGAATCAACAGCGTCGTGCCGACGAGCAGGAGCAAGCCGAGTCCGATGAGAGCCGCGGTGGCTCGCGACTCTTGGCGAGCCAGGGTCCGGGGGACGGGCGGCAGCGCGCTGCCCGACCTTGTGTCCGTCGTCCGGTCGGAGATCGTGGTCATCATGTCGGGCCCTGCTGCGGATCCCTGCACGATGGCTAGTGCCCGGGGTTGGCCGGCGTCGAACGAATCAGCTCGTAGCTGATCAGGTCGTCGCCGGGGCCCCACGGGCGGTGCTTGTCGAGTTTGCCGGGCAGCTTCAACGGCTTGACCATCGCAAACCGCACTTTGCCTCCGAGCATGGTCTGGAAGTCCTCGACGTGGTCGCGGGTCGCGAGCCAGAACACCTTGGTTCCGTCGCCGGCCCACTTCTCGATCTTGTCGAGGTAGCCCTTGGCCTCGAGCCGGTCGTTACTCGCATCCGCGATCGGTCCGGTGGAACGCGCCGGCACCAGAGTGTCCGCGCTCAGTCTCCAGCGCCCGTAGTAGTCCAAGAGCTCGAGACACGCGTCCGGACCGATCACGATGCTGTTGTCCGGCACGCCCTCCTCGACCCAGACCGCGACCGCGCGAGCGCGAGCACTGCGCTCGCGAGCCCTCGCCATGCTCTCGACCGAGCCGCTGACGCCGAGGAGGACATGCAGAACAACGAGGGACGCCAGCCCCGTACGGACGATACGCGCTCCCCCCTGCATGCGCACGAACCACAGGCAGGCGAGAAAGAACAGAGGAACGATAGGAATCAGGAAGCCCAGGTGCTCGGAGTTCTGCGCTTCCGGAAACGCCATGCTGAACAGCAGCAGCGGGAACGTGATCAGCAGCATCATGATCGACAGTGCCTTGCCCGGCGGCGAGATCAACATCGCGAACATGCCCGCGAGCCCGAAGCCCGCGAACACACCCGCCCCGTCCGCCAGGAATCCGCGAATCCCCGACCGCCAATCGCTGAGGACGTTCCTCAGTGCCTCGTCGACCTCTGGCAGCTCATGCCCGTAGCCGGCGGGAATCACCTTCCCGTAGATCGCATGGTTGTAGATCACCAGGAACACGATCGGCACAGCCAGCGCGAGAGTCGCGAAGGCGAGCTGCCTGAAGTGCTGGCGGTCCCGCCAGCACGAATACGCGAGGAACGCAATGGTCGCGATGCTGACCACCGCCATCGGATACACGAACAGCGGCAGCAACCCGAGCACGGCGGCCGCGGCAACTGCCCGGGCGCTGGACTGAGCGGCGTACCAACGCTCGAGCAGCCACAATCCGAGCATGAACACACACAGGACAGCCGCGTTGACGTCGGACGTGATGCCCTGGAGATTCGCATCGGCGACGACTGCGAGCAGCAGCGTCGCAACGATGGCGTTGCCGTTGCCGACCCGGACCCGAGCCGCGAGGAACAGGAACACGAGCGCCAACGAGCTCAACAGCGGCGCGAGGTAGAACACCGCCTGATCGCCACCGACCACCCTGACGGCGGCGAGCATCGCTGCGAACCCCGGCGGCACTCGGCTGTGGTAGGCGCCGGACTTCGTGGCCATGAAGTTGCCGTTGACGAACTGCAACTCCGACTCGGGCTTGAACCCCGTGCCCGAGCCTTCGCTCATCAACCGAGCCTGGACGAAGTGACCGCTCGCGGCAGGCGTGCTGTAGGCCGGCACCGTGTGGACGATCAGCCATACGAAGTGCGCGACTACTATCACCGCAACGAGACTCACGGCAACCCAGGTCGTGTTGAGCTTGGACATACAGCTCAATTCTTCGGCGTGCGCGGGGGTCCGACTTCACCCCCCGGAGAAAAGCTGCCTGTGTCCGAGGAACCCCGATCGGGGAGGATTCAAGAACGCCTGAACGCCGCGGCCGCATAGCCGACGAAGTCGGCGGCATGCCCGAACCCGTGGGCCAGGCCGACCAGCAGCGAATTGGTGTGCTCGAGCACCTCGCACCGGACCCCACCGACTCCCTTCGCGAACGCAAGCGCCGCAGCAACCGCGCCCGAACCGCAAGCGTTGCGATTTGCAGCAGCCTCCGGGATCACGGCATCGGCGTCGAGGTGTTCGACGAGCTCGAGGAACCGTTCGTCGTTCGTCCACGCGAACCGCTCCCCGGCATCCCCGCCTCCGACGGGCGCGAAGCCATAGTTGTCGACGCCGTAGTGCGTGAGGTCGGTCGAGGCGACGACGAGAGTCTCCCCTCCGCTGCCGGCCAGCTGCGCGAGGGTTTGGCCGAGCGCCAGCGCCTGCGGGTGCGAGGGAGTAGCGATCGGCACGATGCGGACCTGGGGCCAGAGCTCGCGAACGATCGGCAGCTGGACTTCGATGCTGTGCTCCCCGGCGTGGGCACGGCGGTTG
>Ga0210086_1000940_pt1 | contig 15641 bp, 17 predicted proteins | sample China_Galinas_PW_3_FD_184867 | JGI IMG/M metagenome (GOLD analysis project Ga0210086, IMG submission 184867) | Wetland microbial communities from San Francisco Bay, California, USA, that impact long-term carbon sequestration - China_Galinas_PWB_D2... | ecosystem: Environmental > Aquatic > Marine... | reverse complement strand
CATCTCCTGTTCAGTTTCGAAGACCGACTTCGTGACGACTGAGTCTGGTTGCCTCGATCCGCCAGTTTCGCCGCTCCGATCGACCTGGATGATCCACTGGATCTCCCCCCATCCCCTCGATCCCCTTCCCACCCTCCGGGGGGAAGGGGACGCCCCCGCCCGGGGTTCTCGTGGGTTTGAGGTGGGGCTTCACTGGTTGCCTCGCTCCTCGTTTTGCAGCAGTCGTTCCACGCGCTCGAGATCCGCCTGGGTGTCGACGCCGGGCGACGGGCGGCCGGCGGGCAGGACGCGGATCCGGATGCCGTGCTCGAGCGCCCGGAGCTGCTCCAGGCCCTCGGTCCGCTCGAGCGGCGTCGGCTCGAGCGCGGCGAGCTCGAGCAGCGTCCTGCGCTGGTAGCCGTAGAGCCCGATGTGCTTGAACGGCGACCGGCCCGGCTCCGTCTCCGGATCGCGCGGATACGGGATGCGCGACCGGCTGAAATAGAGCGCGAAGCCTTCACGGTCGGTCACCACCTTGACCGCGTGTGGATCGTCCCGCTCCTCGTCCTCGGCCGGTGCCGCCAGCGTGACCATCGGCACCTCCGGGTGCTCCAGCAAGTGCCGCGCCACCATCGCCACCGACGCCGGGTCGATCAGCGGCTCGTCCCCCTGGACGTTGACCACCGCGCTCGCATCCCACCGCGCGGCCGCGAAGGCGATCCGGTCCGTGCCGCTGGCGCAGTCGGCCGGCGTCATCTCCACCTGCCCGCCGAAGCCGCGCACCGCGTCCGCGATCCGCTCGTCGTCCGTGAGCACCACCACGCGGGCGATACCGGGCGCTCGCGCGGCGCGCTCGTACACGTGCTCGATCATCGGCCGGCCGGCGATCGGCAGGAGCGGCTTTCCGGGAAGTCTGGAAGAGGCGTAACGCGCGGGAATTGCGGCGACGACGGTCCCCGGCGCGACATCGGAACGGGAGCTCCTCGCGTCAGGGGGCACGACCAAGTCTACGGTGTGAGCAGGCCGGTGGTCAACGCGGCTCCGTCATAGCTTCTGGACCGGCTCGAAGTCTTCGACCTTCTGGAGCTTGCCGTCGACGAAGCGGTAGACCTTGCCCCGGTCGAAGTACCACCAGGCGACCTCCTGGCGGTCGGCGTAGGTGGTCGTCTCCACCTTGTCCGGCCGGCCCTGGTCCTCATACACGCGCTTCTCGTCCGGCGTGTCCACGGTCGCCAGGAACTGGCGGAACTTGTCGATGAACTCGTGGTTCTTGATCACCACCTGGACCACCGCCGGCGACGCGGCCTCGATCCGCTTCTCGACGTCGATCCGCTGGAGCTCCACGAACTCGTCGCCGTCCTTGCCGCGCACGGTGATGCCGGCCACCAGGTCGAACTCGTTGTAGTAGTCGTCCCAGGGGAACGAGATGGTGTACTCGCCCTTGGCGTTGGTGGTGTCCGACACCTTGAAGACCTTGCCGCGGGTGACCCACATCTTGTGGAAGTTGAACGCCTTGCGGGAGAGCTCCAGGACCACGCGGACGTCGTCGATCGGGTCCCCGGCGGGGGTGGTCACCAGGCCGGTGATCTCGACCTTCTCGCCCGGCTTGTAGAGCGGCCCCTTGAACAGGGCGGCCGCCGGCGCGGCGGCGAGGGTCCAGGCGGCGAGGGCGGCGAGGAGGGCGAGGGCGGCGGGGAACGGAGGGGCGGGGCGGCGAGAGGTTCGGCGCATGGTCGGCGGGGTCACCGGTAGTTGGTGAAGGTGAGGGGTAGGTCCAGGTTCATCTCCTTGACCCGGGCGATGACGTCCTGGAGGTCGTCCCGGCTCTTGCCGGAGACCCGTACGCTGTCGCCCTGGATCGCCCCCTGGACCTTGCGCTTCATCTTCTTGATCTCGGCGACGATCTTCTTCGACGTCTCCTGGGGGATGCCCTGCTGGATGGCGATGTGCTGGCGGGCGCGGCCGCCGGAGGCGTCCTCCACCTTGCCCGGGCGGAGCGCCTTCAGGTCCACGCCGCGGCGCACCAGCTTCGACTTGAGCACGTCGAGCGCCTGGCCGAGGGTGAACTCGTCGGCGGACTCGACCACCAGGGCGTCGTCCGCGAGCTCGACCGAGACGTTGGAGCTCTTCAGGTCGAAGCGGGTCACCACCTCTTTCTGGGCCTGGTTGACGGCGTTCTTGACTTCCTGGAGGTCGACCTGCGAAACGATGTCGAATGAATTAGATGCCATGTCGGGCGGAGTATATCGAGGACGGCGACCCTCCAGGTGACGAATGAAGGAACCCTTCCTCCTTCACCGGGGTCGCCGCTCCGATCAACCTGGATGATCCTCAAGACCCCCCCTGCAACCCCCCGACCCCCTTCTCACCCCCGTGGGGGGAGAAGGGGGCGCCCCCGCCCGGTGTGCTCCGGTTGGGCTCGAGGGCACAGGGTGGGGGGGCTACTGGTCTTCCCAGGTGATGCCTTGTGGGGCTTTGAAGAGGGTCTGGTCCTCGAGGGGGCGGTAGTGGGAGAGGACGAAGCGGGTGCGGTTGCCCTCCCGGTCCTTGTAGGAGAGCTCGACCAGGCGCTCGGTCGCGGTGTCGACCACCAGGGTGGCCTCGGTCAGGTCGACGGTCACGGGCGACTCGGGCAGGTCGGCGAGCGGCTCCAGGTGCACGGTCACCCGACCCTTCGACGCGCCGCTCTGTCCGTTCCCATCGTCCCCGCCGCCGACCGCCGCCGTCGCCCGGTAGCGTTCGTTGAGCTGCTCGACCGGAAGCAGGAGGAGGTCCAGGCCGGGCTGGCTCTCCCGGTCGACCGCGCCGGTCTGGCCGCGCTTGTCCTTCGGGTTCCAGGACCAGACCCGGTCACCGCAGAGCAGGAAGCTCTTGGGGAACGGCTCGTCGTAGTCCCAGCGCAGGCAGTCGGGCAGCCGGAGGGCCACCCGGCCGCCCTCTTCCTCGCCGGAGGAGAACCCGGCGGGGAGGTAGGTCTGGACGAAGTCCGCCTGCTCGGCGCCGGCGGCGGCCAGGCTCTCCCTCGCGCCGTCCAGGACCTCCCACGGGGAGACGGCTGCGCCCTTGCCGCCTTGGGCGTCCTGGGCGAAGGCCGCCCCGGGCACCGCTCCGAGCAGGATGAGGAGCAGCGGAGCGGCGGCCGGTACGAGGCGGCGGAGCAGGCGGACGGTCCCCATCAGCAGGCTCCCATCAGTTGCCCGGGCTTCCGCCCAGGCTGCGGATCGCGCGCTCGACCCGCTCGCGGGCCTCGGTGGCGATGGCCGGCAGGTCCGGGTTGTCGGTCACCTGGACCATGATCCCCGGGTCCATGCCGGCGACCACGGTGGAGCCGTCGTCCGCCTCGTAGACGACCACGTTGCAGGGCAGCAGCAGGCCGATGTCGAGCTCGGCCGTGAGCGCCCGGTGGGCGAGCTGCGGGTTGCAGGCGCCGAGGATGATGTAGCGGCGGAAGTCCGCGTCCAGCTTCTTCTTCATCGTCGCCTTGACGTCGATCTCGGTGAGGATGCCGAAGCCCTCCTCCTTGAGCGCCGCGGTGACCTTCTCGATCGCCTCCTCGTAGGGGATGTCGAGCCGGGTTTCGATGCCGTACTTCAGGGTCGTGGTCATGGGATCGTTCCTCCTGGGTTGATCTGGTCGGGAGTCGTCCTCGGAGTGCCCCTCTCGGGGCATCAAAACACAGCAGCCCCCGTGCCAACTTCCGGAGGCTCGCCGGAGAAGAGGCACGAACCGACCGGCGGGTTCCCGCCCCGCAACCCAGTAAAGCTCCGCCTCAAACCGACGAGAGCGCCGGGTGGTGGGGGGGTTGGCGGGGCGTTCCAGCCTAATGCCGGAAGTGGCGCGTGCCGGTCAGGACCATGGCGATCCCGAGCTCGTCCGCCGCCGCCAGCACCTCCGGGTCCCGCTTGGAGCCGCCCGGCTGGACGATTGCCCGCACGCCGGCACCGGCCAGCACCTCGACGTTGTCGGAGAAGGGGAAGAAGGCGTCCGACGCCGCCACCGCGCCCTCGACCGAGAGCCCGGCCTGGGCCGCCTTCTCGATCGCGATGCGGCAGGCGTCCACCCGGCTCATCTGGCCGGCGCCGACCCCGACCGTCTGGAAGCTGTTGGCGAGGACGATGGCGTTCGACTTGGTGTAGCGGCAGACCTTCCAGGCAAGCTCGAGCGCCTCGAGCTGCTCGTCCGTCGGCTCCCGGGCGGTCCGCACCTGCCAGGTGCCCGGGTCGTCGGCCGTGGAGTCCGCCGTCTGCGCCAGGAAGCCGCCGTCGATCGAGCGGAGCTCCGGCTCCTTGCGCCCGGGGAGGTAGAGGGGCGTCTCGATCAGGCGGAGGTTCTTCTTCTCGTCGTAGACCGCCCGCGCACCGTCCTCGAACCCGGGGGCGATCACCACCTCCACGAACAGGTCGCGCATCGCCTCCGCCAGCTTCGCCGTCGCCGGCCGGTTGAGGGCGATGATCGAGCCGAACGCCGACTGGGGATCGGTGGCGAGGCCGGCCCGGTAGGCCTCCACCAGGTCCTTGCCGAGGCCGACGCCGCACGGGTTGTTGTGCTTGACGATCACCACCGCCGTCTCCTCGAACTGGGAGACCATCTTGCGCGCCGCGTCCGCGTCCAGCAGGTTGTTGTAGGACAGCTCCTTGCCCTGGTGCTGGTGGAACCCGCCGAGCACGCCCGAGCCGCCGACCGTGCGGTAGATCGCCGACTCCTGGTGGGGGTTCTCGCCGTAGCGGGGCACCATGCGCCGCTCCAGGTCGACGGTGAAGCGCTCGGGGAAGGTCGCGGCCTCCTCCTCGCCCTCCTCCTGGGCCTCGAGCCAGGCGACGATCGCGCCGTCGTACTCATGGGTGTGGCGGAAGGCCTTGATCGCCAGCTCGCGGCGGAGCGCCTCCGGCACCAGCCCGTCGCCCGCCTCGATCGCCCGAAGCACCCGGCCGTAGTCGTCCGGATCGACCACCACGGTCACCGAGCCGTGGTTCTTGGCCGCCGCGCGGAGCATGCACGGGCCGCCGATGTCGATCATGTCGACCGCCTCCTCCCGGCTCACCCCGTCGCGGGAGACGGTGCGCGCGAACGGGTAGAGGTTCACCACCACCAGGTCGATGGGGGCGATCTCCTGCTCCTTGAGCTCCTTGAGGTGCTCCGAGCGGGAGCGGTCCGCCAGGATGCCGCCGTGGATCTTCGGGTGGAGCGTCTTCACCCGCCCATTGAGGATCTCCGGCGAGCCGGTGACCTTCGCCACCGGGATCACCTCGATGTCATGCTCGGCCAGGTAGCGCTGGGTGCCGCCGGTGGAGAGGATCTCGATGTTCAGCCGGGCGAGGCCGCGGCCCAGCTCGGCCAGGCCACGTTTGTCGGAGACGGAGAGGAGAGCGCGGCGCACGGGAAACATGGCAGCCACCTTTCGGGATGGAATCTAGGGAGTGCTCGAAGAAGAAACGTGACGGCCCCTGGACGGTCCGCCCACGGTCTTTGAAGACTTGGCTGCGGGCTCTGGCGCTCGCGGCTCGCCGGAGCCGCCGCCGCGACGCCCGGACCGCTAGCGGCCGAGGGCTCCGGTCAACCCGGCCTTGGCGCCCCGTGGCACGCGGACCAAGACATCCTGCCCGCGCACCGGCAGGTCCGTCCGCTGGTCGGCGCCGCCCGCGCGGAGCCAAATATAGCGGAGCACCTGGGCGATGTCACTCGCCGCCCGGCTGAACGCCACCGAGGTCACGCCGAAGGCGGTCGACCGGTCGTCGAACGTTCCCACACCGTGACCGAAGCCGATCCGCCGGTACTCCCGGCCCACCAGCGGGTAGAGCATCCGGCTCTTGGCCAAGGCCTCGTCCGCCAGCGCGGCTACGTCCTCGGGCCGGTCGAACTCCGGGCGGAAGCCGTAGAAGACGAGCGGGAAGCGGGGCTCCGCGCTCTCGGCGTAGCGCAGGTAGTCGGCGTAGTAGTCGGCCTCGCGCGGGTCCCGCTCCGAACAGTTCAGCGGGTTGTGGAGGTCCGCCACGTAATGGGCCACCCGGCCGAGCTGGCGCACCACCTCACCGAACGGCGCGAGCGCCCGGATCAGCTCCACCGCCCGCTCCGTCTCGCTGGTCACCGCCTCGCGCAGCGAGCCCGTGCCGTCCGCGTTCTGCACATGGCGCGACGGATCCGGATCGCGGAACGGATCGACCACGCCCTCCCGGTACTCGTCCTCGTGGCGAGCGATCTGCCGGGCCAGGTCCGGTGGCGCCAGGCGGGCCGCCTCGTCGGCCAGCACCTTCTGGAACCGCGGCGTCCAGGCGGCGGCCGGAGCGGCGGCCAGCACCACCAGAAATAGCGCAAGCGAGAAGATGGCGACAGATCGCCCGAAGCAGTGGCGCAGACGTCCCATGGAGGCTATTCTAGGCTCAATCCACGACCAATCCGCGCCCGACCGCGATTCTTGTCCGTGGGGAAGAGCGCGAGCCGTTCAGGCCAGAGATGCCGTCCGCCGATCACAAGCTCAACACCCTCGGTCTGCTCTGCCCGCTGCCCCTCCTCTTCGCCGTGCGGGACATGGCGAGCCTCGAGCCCGGCCAGATCCTCGAGATCATCGGCGACGACCCCGGCCTCTACGAAGACATCCCCGCCTGGTGCGAACGCGCCGGCCACCGCCTCCTCGGCTTCGAGGAAGACGAAGGCGTCATCCAGTGTTGGGTAGAGAAAGGGGACACACCCGACGAAGACGCCGATCTGGCCAGTGACCCCGAGGCAGACCAGCCCCCCGAAGGGGCTTGACGCCCCGGGGCGTCCCTGGTAGAACATCCCCCTTGCCGGACACGCGCGCGCCGCGCGCCAAGCCGGCACTTGAGTGGCCAAGTAGCTCAGTTGGTAGAGCACACGACTGAAAATCGTGGTGTCGGTGGTTCGACTCCGCCCTTGGCCACCATAAATCCCCTCCTTTCAAGCACTTACAGCAGGTCCGATTTCGGTCCGATTCCGGTCGAAATCCCCGAGTCACCAATAAGTCACCAGGCTTGTCCGGCCGGTCGGCAATCCCACCGGCGGGCCGAGGTGCATCCAAATTCGTCGAGATTCGCATCCGCCTAGGACGGCTGATCGGCATCGGCGGTCGACCGGAAGGTGCGCTCGTCGATCCAGGCGTGGAGATCGGAGAGGCGATAGCGGACGTGACGCCCGATCCGGACGAAGGGCGGACCGCCACCTCGGCAACGCCAGCTCTCCATCGTGCGGGGCCGGACCGAGAGCACCTCGGCGGCCTGGTCCTGGTCGAGGAGAGGGACGGTCTTCTGAAGATCGTGACGGGCGTTCGGTGAGGGCATCGGGACTCCTTGAGGTGGGAGAGTTCGAGGGTGCTCGGTTCGGTTGGGCGAGGCGGTCGACGCGGTTCTCCGTGGAGTGGTTGGGGGTGGCGCGCTCTCTAGCGTTGCAAGGGCAAGGTAGAGGGCCGCTCACCGACGGGCAAGGGTGAAAGTCCACCGGCGTCTCCAAGCGAAAGGCGTTCGCTGTGCTCAAGCGCCGCGAGGGGAGGCGCCCGCAGTTTGGCGATGGAGCGGGACGCTCCGAGCCAAGCTGCAAGTCTTGCGGGGTGGGGGATGGGCCACGGGCGGAGCCTGTGGCCCGGTGGAAATCAGATCAGGAGGCAGTCCAGAGCGGAGCGCGTGCGCGGAGGGATGGGCTGCCGGCCATCCTCGGGCGGGTGGGAAGCCCCGGTTCCGAAGGAGCCGGGGCGCGGGCCGGCGATGGAGTCAGGGTCGGGGACGCCCCAACGGATCAGTCGTCGATCCCGAGGAGCTTGCGGACCGCCTCGCGCACGATGGACGACTCAGACCGTCGCTCCTCAAAGGCGCGCACACGGAGCGCCTCGGCCTCATCCTCGTGGAACCACATCGTCTTCTTGACGCCGGTGGCTGTGATCCCCTCGCCGCTGCGCTCCTGATCCTTCCTGTTCTTGGTCGCCATGCCGGAAGACTGTACACGTTCCATAGTGATGGCTTTACACCCTTACATAAGTATGGCATAGTCGATTCATGTTGAAGTGAACGCATGAACAGGAGCGGCCCCGGCAGGTGCAGCAACACCCACCGGAGCCTAGCCACTCGAGAGGAGCTAGCCTCATGAGCAGCCGAGCGCAGTCTAACCCGCAGCAACCGTCCACCGACCCGCGGCCACCCGCCGTCCCTGCCGCGGCTCAGGACGGATTCTCAGCAACGGTTCTCCAGCAAGCCTTCCGCGAGACCTTCCTCTGGAGGTTCCCGAGACCAGGCATCGCCGACGCCTTCCGCGTTGCCGGTGACGCCTTGGTCGACGCTCTCAACGAGGCCGGTTTCTGGGGGCCGCGAGCTCCGCTCCCTCTGACCTACGGCGAGCTCCGCGCGGCCTGCGAGGATCTCGACCACCTGGTGGGCTACCTGGAAGAGGTCGCCGACGAGCGCGTCGGCACCGACCTGGAGCCGCTCGCCGAGGCCCTCTCCGCCAGCGCCGGCGGCTGGGCCGATCGGTTGGCGCACCTCGTCCTCGACATCCGCCGAAGTCTCGACGAGGCCGAACGGGCCGGATCGTTGGGGGAGGATTCGGACCCATCCCCCGAGGACCGGAACTGATGTCCCGGCGCGGAGTCTGCCCGTCCCCTGTGTCCAGAGTTGAGCCCGTGGCAGCCGTCAACTCCCCGGACGGCTGCACCTACTCCCGGTTCTCGCTCTCCCTGGTCCGACACGAGCCAGAAGTGCCCTACAGCGGCGTGTCGAAGCTCGATCGCGTCACCGACGCGGTCCCCTACCTGCACCAGCTCCTCGAGGCCGAGCCCTTCGAGGTCCTCGGTGCCCTCTTCCTCACCATCCGAGGTCGGCCGATCGGCCACACCATCGCCTACCGGGGCACCATCGCGAGCTGCAAGGTCGGGCCACGCGCCCTCCTCGTTCCCGCCCTCCTGGCCCATGCAGCCAAGCTCGTGGTCTTCCACAACCACCCCTCCGGAGACCCTCAGCCCAGCCACGATGACGTGGAGTTCTCCCGGAGGATCGGAGCGGCGGCTGATCTGCTCGGCCTGGTCGTCGAGGACTTCCTCGTTATCGGCGAGGCCCCGCGCTACGCCTCGATCCGCAACGGCTGGTACACCCTTCGTTCGACAGCGCCACCCAAGCCGTCTCGTCGCCGCCGCAAGCCGAAGTACCAACACCCGGATGACCCCGACCTGACCTGGGCGGGCACCGGCTTCATCCCCGTCTGGCTTCGCGAGGAGATCGAATCTGGAGCGTCCTTGGCAGACTTCCTGGTGCGCGGCGCTCAGATCACCGAGGCCGCTGCCCGCCAAGAGCGACGAATCCGCCACGGGACAACCAAGAAGAGCGAGCAGGCTGGCTGATCGAAGCCGGAGCAGCGGACCTCCGGGCTCCTTCGAGGCTGTCATCACGAAGGGTGCCTGTCAGGCCCTTAGAGGGGCGATGGCTCGAAGGCAGTCCCCAATGACTTGCTTCCCTCTCTGCGCACTGCCAATGAGCGGCTTCGCAAGCCGCCGAAGGGCGCATTGACGAAGTGCCTGACCGCCCACTAGAGTGCTGAAATCGAAGACACTCTGGAGCATGGGACGAAATCGACCCGGACCTCCGAACCACTATCCGAACGAGGGGGTAGGTGCTAGCGGTCGGCGCATTTCACGCCCTGGAAGGTTGAATTTCAGAACGTTCAGCGTTATCTGCCAAGGGGACCATCTATGACACCGGCAAGGTATCTTCTCTATGTCGACATACTGGGCTTTTCAGGGCTGGTGAACCACTCACCTGAGATGGTGCCTGACCTCTACCGCGTGATAGACCAGCTGAACGTTTGGAACCATCCATCCTTCCGTGCCATCGCCTTCTCCGATACAGTACTCGTTTTCAACATGTTCGAGCCAAAGGCGGAGAAAGACCATGAATACGCGGTAATGTTCTCCTGTGAGTTTGCGCAAGATCTCCTCTACAGGCTGGCTGGTTCTGATGTCTTCTTTAGGGCAATCCTCGTGTACGGTGCTTTTGAAGATTTGCCGTACTCAAACCTGCATGCCTTCTACGGAGACGCTCTAATTGATGCTTACCAGTTCGAAAAGGCGCTTCCCGCTGTGGGTTTGTTTATCTCCGAAGCGTGCAACTCCCACAACACTATCTTCCCTACCGTAAGATTCTCACGGGACCTGCATTTCGTGTACCTGACTCAGTCCATTGAACGCCTTCAGTACGTGACGCAGGGAAGGCTCCCTTGCCACCCCGCCCTTGCTTCGGAAGAGGACGGCGAGTTCCCTCGCGTCGTCCCCGAGCTTCAGTTTCTCCGTGATATTAGAAATAATGGTCGGAAGGCAAGTGATCCATTGGTGCGCGCCAAGCATCTTGCCACCTATGATCTCTATAGACTTCGATACCCTGAGCTTCTCTCGAAGTTGGAAGTGGCCGAATTTGCACCGGAGACGATATGCCCGTCTGTCGATTGGAACGGCCGAAAAGAAAGATTTCTGCAGAACCGTCAGCGACTTGGCTCCTAACCCCGCTGGAGCGGGCGGCTTCCGTCGCCGCTCAGCCTCACAGCCGTTGGACACACTGAGACCCATGCTAGCAAGACTGGAACTTTCGGGGTATCGCGGCTTCGAGCGCCACTCTTTGGAGGTGCGCCGGCTCTCGGCAGTCGTTGGCTACAATAATGCAGGCAAATCTACCATCGTCGAAGCGCTCCGGATCCTCTCGATAGTGACGGAGAGGCTTGCGGGCCTGAACCTTCGTGACCCACCCCCCTGGACCGACCTTCCACTGGTGAATAGGGGTGTCTCTCCTTCCCTCGAGAACCTTGGAATTCAGTTCCAGACTATTGCCAATCGATATCAAGACGCGCCGGCAGAAGCGACTGCGACCTTCGTATCCGGCGAGAGCATTCAGGTCCTTCTGAACAGTGAGGGTCGCTGCTTCGCTGTCGTGAAGGACAAAGACGGCCGTGCTCTACGAACGAAGGGTCAAATCCGGCGTACTGAGTTCCCGGTCATTCAGGTGCTTCCTCAGATCTCTCCTCTAGAGCAAGCCGAGACGGTTTTGAACGATGATTACGTCAGAAGGAATCTCTCATCACCTCTTGCATCACGACATTTCCGCAACCAACTCCGGCTATTACGAGGCTCGTACCTCACATTCCGGAGTGAAGCAGAGAACTCATGGCCGGGGATACAGGTTCGCCACCTTGAAGGCGCAAACGGTCAGCCCGGTACCGAACTCCGACTGATGGTGCGAGATCGCGACTTCGTCGCAGAAGTCGGACTCATGGGCCATGGGCTTCAGATGTGGCTGCAGACTGTTTGGTTTCTTACGCGGGCGAATCCCGATGCGACCGTTGTTCTGGATGAGCCTGATGTCTACATGCATCCCGACCTCCAGCGGAAGCTCATTCGACTAGTGAAGGAAAAATGCAAGCAGGCCATCATCGCCACTCACTCGGTTGAGATCGTCGCGGATCTCGAGCCATCAGAGATCCTCGTCGTCGATCGCACTAGAAGAACCTCAGGATTCGCAGACACACTCCCTGCGGTTCAGTCGCTCGTCGAGAAGCTAGGGGGAATACACAACCTTCACTTAGCTCGCCTTTGGCGCTCTCGGAGGCTGATCCTGGTAGAGGGAGACGACCTGAAATTCCTTAAGCTCGCGCACGACCTTCTCTTTCCGGAAACGAACACACCTCTCGACGACATACCTAATTCAGCAATCGGCGGATGGAGCGGCTGGCCCTACGCCGTTGGTCAGAGCATGCTGGCTCACAACTCTCTAGGCCAGAAGGTCCGGGTGTACTGCATTCTGGATTCAGACTACCGAGTGCCGGAAGAGATAGAGGAACGCTATCACGACGCGCAAGCTCGCAGTGTGGATCTTCATGTGTGGAGCCGCAAAGAGATCGAAAACTACTTCCTTGATCCAGCGATCATTGCACGTGTCGTGAAGAGTCGGAGGCCTGAACTGGACGAAGAGTCTCTCTGTGATGAGATTGGTGAGTTGTTGGTCCAGGAGACTGTGGCGCTTGAAGATACCGTCTTTGACGGATACTCCGCCAGCTTTCGCGATCGTTGCCCCTCGGGTGGAGTGCACAAGGCAAATCGGGCAGCACGAACTCTGCTCGACGGGGTGTTTAGGGAGCCGTATCGTGCGCTTGAAAGGGTTCCGGGCAAAGAGGTACTTCAAAGATTGAGCGGACTACTGCATGAGCATTATGGTCGAGGGGTTTCTCTCCGGGAGATTATCTTGGAGACTCGCCCGTCCGAGCTCTCGGAGGAGATACGCGCGGTTGTCTCGGCCTTAGAGCGAGGGACCTCGTTCCCCAACTATGGGAAGTTCCGAGAGCGTGCGGCCTAATCAGGCATCAAGTTCCTGGCCCCATTGTGCACACGGTCGCTGTGTCCACCTTTGGGGAGTTTGCTTTGTCCACGTTGCCGTACCGATGCTCGTCGGCGGCGTGATCTACGTGTTCTGGCGTCCCGTCAATCTTCGGCTTTTCCGGTGGCTCGAGGCCTTCAACATCTACGGCCCCGTCATCACAGCACGCCGTGTGCTCCCGTCGCTCCCTGGGTGGGCAATCTATAGTCTTCCGGCCGGCTTGTGGATGTATTCTGTCGTGGCAGCCCTAACTTTCATCTGGATGCCGGGTCGTCGACGGTGGTGGGTCCTTTGGGTGAGCCTTGCTCTCGTTTTGGGTCCCGGAGGGGAACTTGGGCAACTCTGCGGCCTAGTCCCCGGCCGCTTCGATTCTGTTGATCTCATTAGCTACCTGCTGGCCGGGGGGCTCGCATTAGCACTGACCCACAGGAGGATCTTGCATGCTCAGACAACAGCTTCTGTCTCTCACGGTTCTCATCGCCGCAGCCTTTCTGGCCGCTGGGACGACGGAGCCTAGTTCTTCGGATCGCTCGTTACCCTCCAGTGTTTCCGCCTCGCATTCAACGGTCGAACAGAGTCTTGAGTACAAGCTCGCCGTCATTCATCGAGGTGGCTACGTCCGGGAGGATGACCCTCTCGTGATGAGTTTCGGCCGAGCGCTCGACCGCCTGGAGGCTAAATGCCCTGAGACTCGACAGCAAATCGCCGACATGGGCGTCAAGGGTCGCGAGCTGTTGCGCGAAAAGAACATCAACGAGCCACTACTCGCGGTATTCGAAAACTGGCGGGCGTCGATCCCAGACGAGGCGCAAGACGGTGCATTGGGGCCGTGTTCGCAGATTCTGAGCGCCTACATCGTCTTGCGAATCGGGCAATAGAGAGTCCGCTGCCTCTGGTGCAGTCGCCTCTCTACCTGGCGCAACAACGCGATCGATCCGAGCGCCGGCGCTACCTGTGCGACGAACGAGACGGTTCCCGCTCTCCCGAGCTTCCGTGCGTAGTCCCTTCATCGGTGGCGACCATCCCCTTCCCGGGCCCGAAGCGAATCCCGTTCGCTTCGGGCGGCAGCGCGAGATCACGCCACGACCCGACCATCACGGAGTGCTCGTCAAGCCGTCGGCGCCACGCGCAGCACCTACGGCACTGCCACTCGGAATCCGAGCGGATCTCTCCAGCTCAGCGGGGAGACGCCATAGGCCGGCAGGTGGCGGACCTCGGCCAACGCACGAGCCATCCCCGACTTGAGGAGGGTAGGTGGTTGACCGCACGACCGAAGGGGCAAGCGGCTACCTCGACCGAGCCGCTTCGAAGCCAGCTACCCACACAGCCGGTCGAGGAGAACGTGCAGCTTCTCCAGCACCTCCTCGAGACGCTCCTGGGCGACGGGCTGGCGCGCGCCCTTCCGGGCCGTGTTCATGGCGCGGGCGATCTGGTTGAGGTTGTTGCCGATCCGCGCGAGGTGATAGAGCGCGTCGTCGTCGACCTGCCCGGGACGTGCGCGGACTCTCTTGCCGAGGCCGACGCGCCGAAGGTAGGCCGAGAAGGTCAGTCCGGTGACGTGGGCCTTGGCCCGGATCATGGCGTCCTCGCCGGCGGTCAGGCGGAGGGAGCGGATGCGGTCACGGTAGGTCTTGGGGGGCATAGGCACTCACGATCAAGAGGGTGGGCGAGGGCCGTTCCGCCGAAGGCGTGAACGGCCTCAGAATCGGTTGAGCCCGGAGGGCGAAACCGCGAGCAGGAAGTGATGCGCGCCGGAGGCGCGTATTACTTCCTCCTGCTCGCTGACTGCGGAAGCGCCATTTCTGGAGTGTGAGAGCGCTCCGCCAGGAGCGCGCGAGCGGCCTTCCTCGGGAAGGGCAGCCGACGGTGGAATCTCGGCGAGCGAGACGATCCCCCCGCGGCCGGTTTCGCCACCGTTTCAGCCGGCGACCCGCCTGCTTCAGTGTTTCAGTCCCTGGAGGCACAGCAGCGAAACAGGCTCGGCCGGGTCCCGGAGCAAGTGGCCGGAAGGTCGCCGATCGCAAGGGGAGGACGGAGGCAGGAAGGGCCGGGATGGATGGGGTCAAGATGGTCTGCCGGTCGTCAGGGTGGGCGCCTTGGGTTCGTCAATTGCAGCACCGTAGCGAGCATGACCATCGAGGGACCAGGGCGAGTGTCTCCAGGCGTCCAGCGACCCGTCCCGCCGGAGACGCCGTCCCCAAGGCGACAGCGGGGAGTGACCGGGCTGGTCCCCCGGTCTCGAGCTCCTTCACCTTCCTACCTGAGCGGTTGTGGGCAGTTGAAGGGCAAGGCGGCGACCGTGGCCGGAGCCTGTCCGCAGTGCGCCCGATGGGCCGACGCCATCCCCGTCAGAGAACCGGAACCGAGATTTCCACAGCCCGGGGGCTGCCGGCTACGAGGCGGCTAGAGGATCGACCAGAGGAAGAACTACAGGCGCAACGCCAAGTGACACGAGATCAGTGAGTTGCGCTGTGTCGTGCAGGAAGGTATGCGTGGCAGTGCAGGGACCCATGCGTACCAACTGCAGGGAGGCATGCGTGGAACTGCAGCGACCTATGCGTGGACGGATCGAGCCGATCCGCAGGTCGCTGCGGAAATCCCACCGGGAGGCGACTGGAGGGAGCACGCCCCCCGAATGCTGTACCGGTATAATCATTGGGCTATGTCTCTCCCGCTGACCGCGGACCCACCCGCCCTGACCACCGGTGACGACGGTGTCGTCCGGGTCGGAGGCACGCGCGTGACCCTGGACACGGTCGTCGAGTCCTTCCGTGACGGCCTGACTCCGGAAGAGATCCAGCAGCAGTACCCGTCGCTTGGCCTCACCCACGTCTACTCAGCGATCACCTACTACCTCCACCATCGCTCCGAGGTGGAGGACTACCTCGAGGAGAGGGCGCGCCAGCGCGCCGAGGTCCGGCGCGAGGTCGAGAAGCGTTTCGACCAGACCGGCATTCGGGAGCGCCTCCTGGCCAGGATGCAGGGCTGAACGCATGCTGCGCTTCGCAGCGGACGAGAACTTCAACAACGACATCCTCCGCGGCCTCAAGCGCCGGGACGACTCCGTCGACGTCGTCCGGGTCCAGGACGTGGACCTTTCCGGCGCATCCGACCCTTCCATCCTGGAGTGGGCGGCCGACGAAGGCCGGATCGTCCTGAGCCAGGACGTGGCGACAATGGTCGGTTTCGCTTACCGCCGTGGGGGCCTCGGCCGCCCGAGCTTCAGAAGGGTCGTACGGAAGGAGCCCAAGAATGAAGTCGATCAGATCTGTGGTGCTGATTCTCGCGCTTGCGCTGGCCGCCTGTGGGCCA
>Ga0210086_1000939_pt1 | contig 15644 bp, 12 predicted proteins | sample China_Galinas_PW_3_FD_184867 | JGI IMG/M metagenome (GOLD analysis project Ga0210086, IMG submission 184867) | Wetland microbial communities from San Francisco Bay, California, USA, that impact long-term carbon sequestration - China_Galinas_PWB_D2... | ecosystem: Environmental > Aquatic > Marine... | reverse complement strand
TGTTACCGCGAAAGGAAAACGACACGTTGCTTACCCCGCCGGAGATCAAGGCATGGGGCAGGGTACGCTTGATCTCGCGGGTGGCCTCGATGAAGTCCACGGCATAATTGTTGTGGTCCTCGATGCCGGTGGCGATAGCGAAGATGTTGGGATCAAAGATGATGTCTTCCGCGGGAAAGCCCAGCTGCTCGGTGAGAATGCGATAGCAGCGGGTACAGATCGCCACCTTCCGCGTCTGGGTATCGGCCTGACCGTCCTCGTCGAAGGCCATGACCACCACCGCCGCGCCATACTGGCGCACCAGCCGCGCGTGCTCGATGAATTGCGCCTCACCCTCCTTGAGGGAGATCGAGTTCACTACCCCCTTGCCCTGCAGGCATTTCAGTCCCGCCTCGATGATGCTCCATTTGGACGAGTCGAGCATGATCGGCACCTTGGCGATGTCCGGCTCGGAGGCGACGAGGCTCAGGAAGGTCACCATGGCCTGTTCGCCGTCCAGCATGGCCTCATCCATGTTGATATCGATGATCTGCGCACCGTTCTCCACCTGTTGGCGCGCCACATCCAGGGCCTTGTCGTACTCGCCGTTCAAGATCAGCTTTTTGAAGGCGGCGGAACCGGTGACATTGGTGCGCTCGCCCACATTGACGAACAGGGACTCGGGCCCGATGTTGAGCGGCTCCAAGCCGGAAAGTCGGCATTGCTTCTCGATGGTGGGAATCGCCCGCGGCGGATGTTGGCCGACGGCATCGTGGATGGCCTTGATGTGGGCGGGCCCGGTGCCGCAGCACCCGCCGACGATGTTGAGAAAGCCGCTGTGCGCCCATTCCCCGATCTCTTCGGCCATGGTCTCGGGCGATTCATCGTAGCCGCCGAATTCGTTGGGCAGGCCGGCGTTGGGGTGGGCGGAGACGTATGTATCCGCGATCCCCGACAACTCCTCGATGTGCTGACGCAATTCCTTGGCGCCCAGCGCGCAATTGAAACCGAAGCTCATGGGGCGGATGTGGCGCAGTGAATTCCAGAAGGCCGCCACGGTCTGACCCGACAGGGTGCGGCCGCTGGCATCGGTAATGGTGCCGGAGATCATCACCGGCAGGCGGATGTCATGCCTGTCGAAATAGGCGTCGATGGCGAACAGTGCCGCCTTGGCGTTCAAGGTATCGAACACCGTCTCCACCAACAGGGCATCGACCCCGCCGTCCACCAGGCCGCGGATAGCCTCGGCGTAACTCTCCGCCAGTTGATCGAAACTGGTATTGCGGAACCCGGGATTGTTCACATCGGGGGAGATGCTGGCGGTGCGGTTGGTGGGGCCGAGCACGCCCGCGACGAAGCGCGGCTTGGCCGGGGTCCTGGCGCTGTAGTCATCCGCCGCGGCACGCGCCAGTCGCGCCCCTTCCAAATTCAATTCGTAGACCAGCCCCTCCATCCGGTAATCGGCCATCGCGATGGAGGTGGAGTTGAAGGTATTGGTCTCGAGGATATCGGCGCCCGCCTCCAGGTAGGCGCGATGGATGTCGCCGATGATCTTGGGCTGGGTAATGGACAGCAGATCATTATTACCCTTAATGTCACCGGGGTGATCCTTGAAACGCGAGCCGCGATAATCCTGCTCGCCGAGCTGATAGCTCTGGATCATGGTACCCATGGCACCGTCCAGGATCAGGATGCGCTTGTTAAGTTGTTCCAGGATTTTCGACATTGATAGCTCCGATCGAACCCGGCTCACGGCGGGCTGCTGTGCTGTAACCAAAGCGGCCTATTGTAACACTTAACATTACAAGAGCCGCCGCCCGCTCATTCAGGGCCTGTTTTTCACTATACTGATGGCTTTTGACCGGAAAGACCGCCGTGGAGCTGACCACCATCGCCACCTTCGACAATACGCCGACCGCCTATATCGCCAAGGGCCGGCTGGAGGCCGAGGGCATCCCGTGCTGGCTGAAGGACGAAAATCTGGGGCAGACCGACTGGCTCTACAACATTGCCGTGGGCTGGATCAAACTGCAGGTGGAAGCGCAGCACGCGCCGCGGGCCCGCGAGATCCTCGCCACCGATTACTCCGATCATCTAGAAACACCGGACGAATAAGCCGTGCGTATCCTTGCAATCAACTGGCTATTGCGCGTCTGCGCCGCCCTGCCCTTGCCCCTGGCCCATGCCCTGGGCAGCCTCATCGGCTGGGGCCTGCTCCTCATCCCCAACGACCTGCACCGGGTCAGCAGAACCAACATCCCGCTCTGCTTTCCGGAATTCACCGCCGCACAACAGCGGCGTCTGCTCCACGCCAGCCTCATTGAGTCGGGCAAGACCATGACCGAGGCCGGTGCCTTATGGTTGTGGCCCACGCCACGGCTAACGACCCTCGTGCAGGGCACCAGCGGCGAAGAGCACCTGCGCGCCGCCCTGGCTGCCGGCAAAGGCGCCATCCTCGCCGTCCCACATCTCGGCGCCTGGGAAATGATGGGACTCTACAGCTCTCTGCATTACCCCATTACCAGCCTCTATCGCCCACCGCGCCTGAGCGAATTGGGGGAGATGGTACGTCACGGCCGCGAACGGTTCGGCGCCAAACTGGTACCGGTGGATGCCGGCGGCATCCGCGCGTTGTATCAGGCCCTGGGCCGCGGCGAATTGGTAGGCATGTTGCCGGATCAAGAGCCCGGCACGGGCAACGGCGTGTTCGCACCCTTGTTCGGCATCCAGGCCAATACCATGGTGCTGCTGTCGCGGCTCGCCATCAAGACCGGTGCGCCGGTGATCTTCGCCTATGCGGAGCGTCTGCCGCACGGCCGGGGTTATCATCTGCACTTCCTCCCCGCGCCGCCGACTATCAATCACGCCCCGCTGGAACGCTCCGTAACTATCATGAATGACATGGTGGAAAACTTGATAAGACAAAAACCGCAACAATATCAGTGGGGCTATAAGCGCTTCCGCACCCGCCCCGCGGGAGAGCCTACGATTTATTGATCAACAAGAAGATGATTGGGGTTGAACCTGTGCGACAAGTGTTTGGGGGTAAGCTGCGCGTCCCATCTGCAACGATGAGTATCTTTCTCAATCCTGCAACGCCTTGACGCACTCACCCGCGGATCCCGCGTCTTTCACCGCCACCAGCAGCGCCTTGTTGCGCCAGCCTTGGCTGATATCGCCGATGCGTCCTTCCTCGCGATACACCACCGGCCGCAGCGGCGTAAACATGGTCAGCAGTTCCCCGTCGGCCAGACGCCATTCATCCTTTTGCGGACCTTCGACGCTGACCGCGGTGCGGGTGAAGGTTTGATAAAACAGCAGACCGCCCACCTTAAGGGCGTCGATGATGGCGTGAGTCAAGGCACGCTCCAAATAATGGGCAACCACCACCACATCGAACTGGACGGCAGGGATGGGATCGCGCAGTGCATCCTTGACCTCGGCGACGATTGGCAGCTGCCGCTCAACGGCTATGGCACGCAACTTCTCGATGGCCACCGGCGAGATGTCCCAGGCATGGGTCTGCAGGCCGCACTCCGCTAATAACAGGCTGTTGGCTCCCAAGCCACAGGCGAGGTCGAGGGCTGTGCCGCGACGCGGCAGGAGATGGACATTGTCCAGCAACACGGCCGCCGGCGCGCCGGGCAGTCCCGCTTCGCGGTAGCGCTTATCCCATTTGTCTTGCGTGGTCTGATCGCTCATCGCCTTGCACAGTCCAGCCTAAGGTTCACCGCCGCCAGAAGGTGGGCGTGAACAATACCAACATGGTGAAAATTTCCAGACGCCCCATGATCATGGCCAGGGACAAGGTCCACTTGGCGACGCCGTTGAGTGAGGCGAAGTTGGAACTGACCTGGCCCAGGCCGGGACCTAGATTGTTCATGCACGCCACCACCGCCGAGAAGGAGGTCACCTGATTCAGGCCGGTGAACATCAAGATCAGCATCATAATGATAAACACCGCGACATACATGGAGAAAAATCCCCACACCGATTCCACCACCCGGTCAGGCAGGGCCTTGCCGTTGATCTTGACCAGAAACTGGCCGTTGGGATGGATGAGACGCTTGATCTCGCGCGTCCCTTGTTTAAGCAACAACAGAAAGCGGATGGTCTTAATGCCGCCGGCAGTGGAAGCGGCGCAGCCGCCCACGAAACTGGTAAACAACAGCAATACCGGCAGGAAGCCCGGCCACTTATCGTAGGTACTGGTGGTAAAACCGGTAGAGGTCGCGAATGACACCACTTGAAAGATGCCGTTATGCACGGCGCTGCCTATCGAGGTATAGGCGCCGGCCCCATAGAGATAGCCGGCGGTAATAGCCGCCACTAATGCCAGTATCAGCAGATAGGCTTTTACCTCGGAATCCACCGTATAGGGCTTGATGCTCATGGAGCGCCACGCCATAAAATGCAAGGAGAAATTGGCGCCGGCCAGCACCATGAACACCACCGCAATCATTTCGATCAAAGGGCTGTGGAAATAGCCCATACTGAGATCATGGGTGGAAAAGCCGCCGGTGGACAAGGTGGCAAAGCTGTGGGCGATGGCATCAAAGGGTGTCATGCCCGCCAACCAGTAGGCAAAGGCGCAGGCAATGGTCAATCCCAGATAGATATACCACAAGGCCTTGGCGGTCTCGGTAATGCGTGGCGTGAGTTTGGCGTCCTTCATCGGCCCCGGGGTTTCGGCGCGATAGAGCTGCATACCGCCGACGCCCAACATAGGCAGGATCGCCACCGCCAAAACGATGATACCCATACCGCCCAGCCAGTGGAGCTGGGCACGGTAGTACAAAATGGCATGTGGCAGGGTATCCAAGCCGGTCAACACCGTGGCGCCGGTGGTGGTCAGCCCGGAGACTGACTCGAATACCGCATTGGTAAACGTCATATGGGGATGCACCGCCAGCATGAAAGGCAGGGCACCGGTCATCCCCAGAACGGTCCAGAACATCGTCACCACCACGAAACCGTCGCGCATGCGCAGTTCACGGCGAAACTTGTATACCGGCGCCCAAAATAAAAAACCAGCCAGGAAAATCAAACCGAAGCCGAGTAGGAATGGAATCAAGGCGCCATCCTGATACCACCACGCCACCCCTACCGGCGGCAGCATGGTCAGGCTGAACAGCATCAAAAATACACCGAGAATGCGTTGGATAGTGCGCAGTTGCATATAGTCAGCGGCAAGCGGGAAACGGCGACAAACGGCGAGTGAATCTTTGTTGGAAATGGCAGCTCACGGGCGCCCCCTGTTTTCTTGTTACTTATTGCCGGTTAATTCTAGTTTGCTTAAATAAAAGTAATGCCCACCTGGAACAAGCGTTCAACTTCGGCAATACGGCGTTTGTCCACCAGAAACAGGATCACATGGTCCTCGGACTCGATAACCGTATTGCGATGGGCGATAAGCACTTCATCATTACGCACGATGGCACCGATGTTGGCGCCCGACGGCAGTTTGATGTCTTGAATGGCGCGCCCCACTACTTTTGAGGTCTTACTATCGCCGTGGGCCACCGCCTCGATCGCCTCCGCCGCACCGCGCCGCAACGAATGCACCACCACCACATCACCGCGCCGCACATGGGCGAGCAATCCGCCGATAGTCGCCTGTTGTGGAGAAATGGCGATATCGATATCGCCGCTTTCCACCAGATCGACGTAAGCGGCGCGGTTGATCAGGGACATCACCTTGCGCGCGCCAAGACGCTTGGCCAGCATCGCGGACAGGATATTGGCCTCGTCATCGTTGGTCACTGCACAGAACACGTCGGTGTTCTCGATGTTCTCTTCCAGCAACAATTCCCCGTCCGCGGCATCGCCGAGCAACACGATGGTCTTGGTCAATTCCTCGGCGATCTGGCGACTGCGCCCCGAGTTGTGATCGATGAGTTTGACCTGATAATCACCCTCCAAGGCCTTGGCCAGCCCTCTGCCGATGTTGCCGCCACCGGCTATAACGATGCGTTTGGTGGGCTTGTCCAGCTTACGCAGCTCACTCATCACCAGGCGAATATGTTTGCGTGCGGCGATGAAAAACACCTCGTCGTCCGCCTCGATGACGGTACTACCTTCGGGAATGATGGGCTTGCCGCGGCGAAAGATGGCCGCCACCCGAGTGTCCACCCCGGGCATATGGTTGCGTAGCTCACGCAACTCGTGGCCGACCAGGGGGCCCCCGTAATAGGCCCTGACCGCCACCAGCTGCACCCTGCCGCCGGCAAAGTCCAGTACCTGCAAGGCGCCCAAGTGCTCAATCAGGCGCTGCACGTAATCGATCACCACCTGCTCGGGACTGATCAATACATCGATGGGCAGGGCTTCTTGGGTGAACAGCTGGGGATGATTCAGATAATCGCGAGCGCGAACCCGGGCGATCTTGGTGGGAGTATGAAACAAGGTATAGGCTATCTGGCAGGCGACCATATTGGTCTCATCGCTGTTGGTCACCGCCAGGATCATGTCGGCATCTTCCGCCCCGGCGCGCCTCAAGACCTCCGGGTGAGAGGCATGACCCATCACCGTGCGCAGATCGAGCCGGTCTTGCAGGGCGTGTAGGCATTGGCTTTCGGAATCGACGACGGTGATATCATTGGCCTCGGAAACCAGCGCCGCCGCCACCGAAGAACCAACCTGCCCGGCACCGAGAATGATGATTTTCATTTATTCTCCATCAGCACCCAGCGTCACAAACGGGCGCTTATAGTAGCACTTAACTTGAATATCGCTTAATCGCCCTCTTCCACCCGGGCATCCTTGGGATTCAAACCCAGACCCTTCAACTTCCGGTAAAGATGGGTGCGCTCCATGCCCGCCTGCTTGGCTACCTTGCCGATGCTGCCGTCGCTCTGACGCAATTGATACTCGAAATAGGCACGTTCGAATTGTTCGCGCGCCTCGCGCAAGGGCAGCTCGAATTGCCCGACCGGAAATGTCTCCACCGGCGCCGGGAAACGGCTCAATGCCCCTTCGACTTCCTCTCCGGTGATTTCATCGTCTGATCCGAGTATCAATAATCGTTGCACCAGGTTTTTCAGCTCGCGAATATTGCCTGGCCAGGGATAATGGCGCAAGCGGTTTTGTGCCGCGACGGTGAAACGGCGATACGGCAAGCCCTCCTGACCCACAAACATATCCACGTAATGCGCTAATAGTTCAGGGATATCATCGGCGTGCTCCCGCAACGGCGGCACGTGCAACGGCACCACGGCGAGCTGATAATAAAGATCTTCGCGAAAACGCTTGGCCTGGATCTCCTTCACCAGGTCGCGATGGGTGGCCGCCACGATCCGTACGTCGAGCTTAACCGGCTCACTGCCTCCGATCCGTAAACAAGTCCGTCCCTCCAAGGCGCCGAACAGGCGGGCCTGAATGGCGAGATCCATATCACCCACCTCATCGAGGAACAAAGTGCCGCCGCCGGCCTGCTCCAGCAAGCCATACTTCACCTGTCCGCCTTCCTCGGCACCGAACAGCTCTACCGCTGAATTCTCGCGCAGCAATGCCGCCACCCCCACATCCACGAAGGGGGCGTCGTGACGGGGACTGCAACTATGCAAATAACGCGCGCATAACTCCTTGCCGGCGCCCGATTCCCCGGTAATCAATACCCAGGCATCATGCTGCGCTACTCTCTGGATTTGCTCCCGCAATTGCTGCATCACCGCGCTGCGACCCAAGGGTTCCAGCAGAGGCTGGGCGAACTTGCGCAGCCCGAGATTCTCCCGGCGCAGGCGCTCGGCATCCAGGGCGCGGGTGATAGTAAGTAGCAGTTTGGCCATGGACAAGGGCTTTTCGATGAAGTCATAGGCGCCGAGCCGGGTTGCCTCCACCGCGGTCTCCACCGTGCCGTGCCCCGACATAATGATCACCGGGCACATGGGACCGCTCTCATCACTCCATTCCTTGAGCAGGGTGATGCCGTCCACGTCGGGCATCCAGACGTCCAGCAATACCAGGTCGGGACGATGAGTGCGGCGCGCGTCACGCGCGGCCGCGCCGTTTTCCGCGACGCTCACCTCATAGCCTTCGTCTTCGAGAATCTCTTTTACCAGTTCCCGAATGTCGCGCTCATCATCCACAACCAGAATATGCGGTGTAGTCATGCGATTTCTCCACGTTGCGCCATATCGTCGGAGTTAAACTGCGAACGCATGGCGGCATCACTCATTACACCATTTTCCAGATTCGTCTTCAGCACCGACGTTTCCAGCGGCAAGCGGATCACCACACAGGCGCCATCGCGCGTATTTTCGGCGATGATCATTCCGCCGTGCTCATCCACGATCTTTTTCACGATTGCCAAACCCAGGCCGGTGCCTTTGGGCTTGGTGGTCACATACGGCTCAAACAAGTGTCCCATCAGCCCCTCAGGGAATCCCGGTCCGTTATCATCCACACGCAGCTCGACAAATGGGAACCCGGATTCATCCACGCACTGGGTCGTAATAGTAATCAATCCGTCGCTGCGTTCAGCCAAGGCCTCCAATCCGTTCTTTATCAGATTATGCAAGAGCTGACGAAAGCGACCGACATCGGCCTCCACCGCAGGTAAGCCGTGCTGCAGGCACAACTCCCAGCGCACCGGAACATGGTCCCGGTAGAGATCCAGTACTTCATTGATAAGCACATTGAGATCCAGTGAGCGGCGCTCCAGCTTGGGGGCGCGCGCATACTCGGAAAAGGCCTTCACCATCTCCTGCATGGCATCCACCTGCTGCATGATGGTGTGAGTGGAGCGCTCCAATAAATCCGACTCCGCCGCCGGCATACTCTTGAGATATTTATGGCGCAGCCGTTCCGCCGAGAGCCGGATCGGCGTCAAGGGATTTTTGATCTCGTGGGCAAGACGCCGCGCCATTTCACCCCATGCGGCATCACGCTGGGCCTGGATCAATGTGGTGACATCCTCGAACACCACCACATAACCGCCGTCGCTGTCACTGACGCCGGGCAAGGACGCGCCACCGCAAATCAGCACCTGACGCCCACTCGCACCGAACAATGTGATCTCCTCACGCCATTCCTGTACGGCGTCCCCCAAGGGCACGACCAGCGCTTTCACGAATTGCGCAAGATGACCGTAATCCTCAGCCAGTGCACTTAAGGGTCGGCCGATCATTTCATTGAGTTCCACGCCGAGAATATGGCCGGCAGCGGCATTGGCGGTGCGCAACACCTGCTGATTGTCCAGGGCTAGCACGCCTGAAGACAGGCGCTCCAACACCGCCTCGAGATAAGCACGTTGACTTTCCACCTGCTGCTGACTGAGTCGCGCCTGTTCCTGCGCCAAGGCGATCTTGCTGGTCATATCGTTGAACGATTGCACCAACACGCCGAATTCGTCGTGACTGGGCAGGGGTAAACGCCGGCTGTAATCGCCGCTGGCCACGGCACGGGTACCGATCGCCAGGGTACGGATCGGCGCCACCAGACGCCGCGCAGCGTAAAAGGCCGCCCATACCGCGGTCAACAAACTCAACAGCAGCACCAGCGACAGGGTCAAGGCAAAACTAAACTTCAGCCAATCACGTAAAAAGCGCAATCGGTCATAGCGTGCATAGGTGGACTGCACGTTATCGGTCAATACGGCGAGACGCTCCGACACCGGATACAATACCTGCAACACCCGACCGTCCGCACCCGCTACCGGCACCACTACCCGGATGTTCAATCCCACCCCGGATATCTGATCCAAACCTACGTAGGTCACGCCTTGACGCAACTGCATCATGATAGCCTCGTCCGGATAAGTAGGCAGCAGGCGATCGTTGCTGGTTGACGCGATGATTTTGCCGTTGACGGTCAGCACGGTCAGTTCTCCCGCATCACTGTCATTGCTCAAGCGGCTGAGCAATGCGGACACCTGGCCATCGGGGACATGATCCAATTGCGTCGCAATGGTCTCGGTACGCCGCAACAGATCACGCATGCGGCTGTCGAGGACGGTACGACTCAACTCCAGGGCGTCTTCCAAGGCCTTTTCAAAGCGCACGTCGAACCAGCTATCGATGCCCCGCTTGATGAAGTCCAGGGAAAACCAATACACCATGGACACCGGCACCATGGCCAGCACCACGAACATCACCACCAGACGCAGGGTGAGCCGCACCCCGGTGGCGCGATTGCGGTATTGGCGCCACAACCTCACCATGTTGGCGCCGATCAACACCATCAACAACACCAGCAACGATATGTTGATCACCAGCAACGATACGTACAGACGACCAAATTCTTCGGAATTCTGGGTGGCTCGACCCATCAGATACAGCGACACCAGCAACAAGCCGAACAATAAGATGATCGGCACCACCCCGGTACTGAGTCGCTTGATCATTGCAAAGGCCATGACACCCACTCGCTGGCGATACGCCAGCTGCTTGAAAAATAGCCTAGGACCCGCATCGGCACCGGCAGCGCATCCAGATCGAGACTGGCCTGCAAACTCACGACGTATTTTTCCTCGGGATTGAGCAGACCCGCATCCAGAATGGGAAGTTTGTCCACGTCGCCCAAGGCGATGATGGCCGCGGCGCGACTGCCATAATAATTATCCGCGCCACTGTTGAGATTGGTCACCACGTAGCGCTGGGTCAAGGCCTCATAACTCAATTGATAGCGCTGGCGCAGAGAAGTCACTGTCTCATTCCACACATAATCCCGCTTGCGGTCGATGACGATGTCCAGCTCCACCACCAGCGGCACGCCGTTGTCCAGGGCGTCCAAGGCTTCGTCGCTGAAGTGGTAATGGATCTTGGCATTGAGCTGGTAAACCTTATCGACCAGCACGGTCCCGGCACTGCGCACCACGAATTCCGGCTCCTCGGCCGCCGCCGCGCCCACGCCCGGCAATAGGCCGATGACCAGCGCCATCAGGGCCAAGCACTTAACAGACGCACGATTAATGGTACAGCGTTCCGTATTCATCCAGGTCAACGCTTTTTGAGGCTCGCATAATAAAATCCATCCATCCCGTCGCCCCCCGGCAAGATCAAGCGTCCGTGCTGCACGACCCGCCCCCATGCAACGGCGAGCGGTTCCTCATAGGCATCAGCATGCGCCGCGAGAAAACCACCTACCTGCTGCTCGTCTTCTTCGGGCAAAATCGAGCAGGTCACATATAACAGCATACCGCCGCGCTTCACCAGCGGCCACAGCGCCGTAAGCAAACGCCGCTGTTCCGCGGCCAATGCGGCGATATCCGCGGGTCGGCGCAGATATTTGATATCGGGATGGCGCCTGATCACGCCACTGCCGGAACACGGTGCATCCAATAGGATGCGATCAAATGGTGCACCATCCCACCAGCGCTGTACCGCGCCCACGTCCTCCACCACCAAGATCGCCTGCAAGCCCAGCCGATCGAGATTCGCCTTTACCCGGGTCATGCGCCCGGCATCGTCATCCACGGCCACCAACTCCGCCAGCGCCGGCTGTAACTCCAGCACATGACCGGTCTTGCCGCCGGGCGCGGCGCAGGCATCCAATATCCGCTCGCCGGGCTGGGGGGCCAGCAACTGCGCCGCCTGTTGCGCCCCCGCATCCTGCACCGAGACCCATCCTTCCTGGAATCCGGGCAATTCCGCCACATCCATCGGCTTGGCCAGCATCACCCCCGCGTCGGTATGGGCTGCATACATCGCATCTACGCCCGCCGCGCTCAGCATCCGCATATAATCATCGCGGCTCCCGCGGCGCCGGTTCACCCGCAGCGTCATAGGCGGTCGTTGGTTATTCGCCGCCGCGATGTCGCGCCAATACTCGGGACGCCCGCCGCGCAAGCGTTCCAACCACCATTGCGGATGGGCATAGGCCGCGACCTCGTTCCCGTCCACCTCCGCCAACAAGGCATCGCGGCGTTTTAGAAAACCGCGCAGTACCGCATTCACCAGGCCGGCAGCCCACGCCTTATTCAAGGCGCGACTGGCGGCCACGCTACCCGCCACCGCCGCATATTCCGGCACACGGGTATATATCAGTTGATACAAACCGACCCACAATAGGGCAAGCACCTCCCGCTCCTTGTCGCGCAAAGGTTTATGCAGCAGACGATCCAGCACCGCCTGCAAGCGGGGACCCCAGCGCAATGTGCCGTAGCTGAGCTCCTGGGCGAGGCCGCGCTCCTGGGCGGGCAGCAACACCAGTTGCGGCGTGAGGCTCACGGATAAGGACGCGCCTTCCAATACCTGCGCCACCACACGGGCGGCTGCGCTGCGCGCATCCATGACAGGGTGATCAGGGCAGCGGCGGGGCTGATGATGCGGAGCGCGTTGCCGTTGCGGCTGCGCCCAACATCATCCCCACCGCCATCTTATGGGCATTGAGAAAGTCCGCCACCATCAAGGGACGACCGCCCGGCAATTGCACCTCCAGCAAACGTAATAATCCGTTCCCGGTGGCAACATCTATACCTTCCCGGCTCACCGCCATCACTTCCCCCGGCATACCCGAGATGCCATCACCCCCCAGCTGCGCACGCCAGACGCGCAGTGTCTTATCTCCCCACTGCGTCTGCGCCACCGGCCAGGGATTGAAGGCCCGTATTTGGCGTTCGATATGAACGGCGGATGAGGACCAGTCGATCAAGGCCTCCTGTTTTTCGATCTTGGCTGCGTAACACGACCGGCTGTCATCCTGCGCCTCGGGGCGGGCGCTGCCGTTCGCCACTTGGTCGAGGGCCAGGCAAATCGCGCGCGCCCCCAAGGTCGCCAGTTCATCGTGCAGGGTCTGCGCGGTATCGGTGGCGCGAATGGGGCAGGGCAGGCGCAATAGCATGGCCCCGGTATCCAGACCGGCATCCATTTGAATGATGGTAATGCCGGTTTCCTCGTCTCCGGCGAGAATCGCGCGCTGAATGGGCGCCGCCCCCCGCCAGCGCGGCAGGAGCGAACCGTGAATATTGAGACAACCAAGGCGGGGGATATCCAGCACCGCCCGGGGCAGGATCAAACCGTAAGCCACCACCACCATGACATCCGCATTGAAACTCCGCAGGACTTCATGTTGTTCCGGCGGTTTCAGACTCACCGGCTGCAGAACCGGAATCCCATGTTGCAGCGCCAATTGTTTTACCGGACTGGCGGTCAACTTGCGCCCGCGTCCGGCGGGCCGATCCGGCTGGGTAAAGACCGCGCGCACCTCATGCCGTGAAGCCAGCAAGGCCGCCAAGGCGGTTTGCGCGAATTCGGGGGTCCCGGCGAAAATGATCTTAAAGCCATCAGCCATCAGCGGTCAGCCTCAGCTAAAAAAGTGGAAGTCAGTTCGCTGTTGTTACAGGCCGACAGCCGATAGCTGAACGCTGACGGCTTCCTCACAAGGTCTTCCGCCGAAATTTTTCCAGCTTCTTGCGAATGCGACTGCGCTTGATTTCCGAGAGATAATCGACGAACAGTTTGCCTTCCAGATGATCGATTTCATGCTGGATACAAACCGCCAGCAGACCTTCCGCCTCCAGCTCGAAGGCCTGGCCATCCCGCCCCAGGGCCCTGACCGTCACCCATTCCGCCCGACCCACCGGCTCATAGATATTAGGCACCGACAGGCAGCCCTCCTCCATCTGCGTCTCGCCACGCCGTGACAAAATCTCCGGGTTAACCATATACAGGGGCAGATTGCGCTCCTCGGAAATATCGATCACGATAGCCCGCTTGGAGGCATTTACCTGGGGCGCCGCCAGACCGATACCCGGGGCGGCATACATAGTCTCCAGCATGTCGTCCAATAGGGTGCGAACCTCATGGTCGACCCCCTCAACCGGCAGGGCCTTGTTGCGTAACCGGGGATCGGGATAATGCAGGATAGGAAGTATTGCCATGTGACATCCATCAAGGTCTGCGCAAAATTGCCGTTTATACTGCTTAGCGAAACGATCATACCGAATTCACAGACTAAGATGCCACCCGTGGAGTAGCGGGTGGGTTTGGGCTAAACTCCCGGCAACAACTTGGATAAAGGGCCGTTTATGATTATTAGAAACACCGTATCGGCGCTATTGCTGATCGTGATCATGGGCATGAGCGCACAGGCGGATACGGTCGTGCTGAACCCCAATTACCCGAATCGCTACGTGGTGGTGAAGGGCGATACCTTGTGGGACATCTCCGCCCGCTTTCTCCGCGACCCTTGGAAATGGCCCGATGTCTGGCAAGTAAATCCGCAGATCGCCAACCCCAATCTGATCTATCCGGGCGACGTGATCTCCCTGATTTTCCGCGATGGCAAACCGACGCTGCAAGTTGAACGAGGCCCCGCCGAATCCAATGTGGTCAAGCTCGAACCCAAGGTCAGAGTCACCACTTTGGAAAAACCCATTCCAACCCTTCCCACCGATGCCATCGAGCAATTTTTATTGAAGGCGCAGGTCATTTCTCCGGAAGAGTCGAAAAAATCCGGCTATATCGTTTCCATGGAAGAGGAGCGCTTGATCGGCGGCACGGGCAATAAGATCTATGCCCGACATCTCAAGCAAGACCCGGGCGGGCGCTACGAAGTGGTGCGGATGGGCAAGGTCTACCGTAATCCCGGCGCCAGCAAGAATGACATCCTCGGTTACGAGGCCCTGCACATCGCGGATGCCCGCGTAGACGCCTACGGCGACCCCAGCACCTTGACCCTGCTCAAGGCCTCGCGGGAAGCCTTGATCGGCGACCGCATCCTTCCCGCCAAGGATGAAATGACGATCAATTACAACTTCCAGCCCAGGGCGCCCGATCACCAGATACAGGGCAAGATCATCGCCCTGTTCGACGCCGTCTCCCGGGTCGGGCAATATCAGGTGGTCGTGTTGAATCGAGGACTGAACGATGGGCTGCGGCCCGGTCACGTGCTGGCGATCTATCATGCCGGCGCCACGGTCCGTGACACAGTCGCCGACAAAGGCAGCGAGCTCACCTTACCGGACAGTCGATCCGGCGTGCTGATGGTGTTCCGGGTCTTCGATAAGGTGAGTTATGCCTTGATCATGACCGCCACTCGTGATATTCGCCTTTACGACATGGTCAGGAACCCCTAGTATTCCGAGTCTACACCCAAGGCACGGATGCGCCGAGGTGATGACCCGATCATGGACTGACAGCGACGAGTTGCCCTATTGGCTGGCCCTGGTACGCATGCCCGGAGTCGGCCCCATCACGGCCCAGGGCCTGCTGGAGCAATGGGGTTCACCGCGCAGGCTGTTTGAGGCGGATGACGCTACCCTCCGGGAGACGGGACGGCTTAGCGCAGCGACCCGGGCCTACATCCGCCGGCCGGACTGGGCGGCCGTGGAGCAGGACTTGGCCTGGCTCGCGCAACCGCTGCACCACGCCATCACCCGCCAGGACGCGCTTTATCCACCCTTGCTGAAACAGATCCCCGACCCACCGCTGGTATTGTTCCTCCACGGAAACCCACGCACGCTCGCCACCCGGCAGCTTGCCATCGTCGGCAGCCGCAACCCCAGCCCTTCCGGTGAACAAACCGCGGTGGATTTCGCCCGGCACCTGGCCCATATCGGCCTTACTATCACCAGCGGCTTGGCGGTCGGCATCGATGCCGCCGCGCATCGTGGCGCCTTGGCGGCCGACGGCATTACCATTGCGGTAACAGGCACCGGGCTCGACCAGGTCTACCCGGCCCGGCACCGCGCTCTGGCCGACGAGATCGCGGCGCGCGGCGCGCTG